>Ga0210019_1001455_pt1 | contig 25309 bp, 20 predicted proteins | sample CryGeyCG2114_020_2_FD_183969 | JGI IMG/M metagenome (GOLD analysis project Ga0210019, IMG submission 183969) | Groundwater microbial communities from aquifer - Crystal Geyser CG11_big_fil_rev_8/21/14_0.20 (SPAdes) (version 2) | ecosystem: Environmental > Aquatic > Deep subsurface > Groundwater ...
CGGGCATTCGCCGGCGCGGACGCATCGAACGGGGCATCGAAAAATTTGGTGTAATGCGCTCCCTGCAATCTATTTCGCGCTCCGATGTTGTCTGTCTCTTAGTAGATTGGAGCGAGAGCATCACAAATCAAGATCTGCATGTGAGTGAGTTTGTACTCTCTGCCTATAAAGGGATGATTGTGGTTGTAAACAAAATTGATTTAATGGAAGAAGATGAGGAGCAGCGCACCGAATTTCTTAATCTGCTGCATTATCGTATGAGCTTTGTAAGCTGGGCTCCGGTGCTCTTCATCTCTGCGGCGGAGAAAAAAGGAATCAATAAAATTCTGCCTCTAGCACGAAAAATTGCAGAAGAGCGCAAGAAAAAACTGACCCAGCGTGAACTTGATATGTTCCTAGAAACAACGATTAACGCGCATCCGCCAAGCCGCAGCGGCAAACGAATTAAATTTTATAAAGTAGAGCAAATCAGTGGTACGCCACCGCTCTTCCGCTTTACCGTAAATCATCCGGAACTCATCCACTTTTCCTACAAGCGCTTTTTGGAGAACGAGCTGCGGCGTTTATTTGGATTTGACGGCACGGCGGTGAGGCTGCAGTTTTGGGAAGTAGGCACATAACTACAGCTCATAGCTCACCTTCACCTTCCCGCCCTTTGCTTTGATTTTGCGGATGGTGATTTTTTTGATGGCGGCCAGTTGCATTACGTGCGTGCCGCCGCACGGCATGCCAAAGTTTCCGTAGAGTACTAAGCGCGAGGGCTTTCCTTTGGGCAAATTTTCGGGTACGTGCCGGCAGAAGTTATGCATCTCTTCTACGGGCATAAAGCGAATTGTGGTGGATGGATTTTGCGCAATAAATTTGTCGCATTCCTCCTCAATAGATTTCATGAGCTGCTCTTTGTCGCAATCCCCGGGCAGTTCGGCATGATATTCGTCATAGGCTTCGCCCGGAAAGTGGTGACCTTTTGACGGCACCCAATCCATACCGAGCTCGATGAGCGCTTTATCGATCACATGACCGGCCGAGTGATAGCGCGAATTCAACATGCGGCGCTCGGCATCGACTGTGCAGTGAACCGTGTCGCCAGCAGCAAATATACCGTGCTCAAAATGCCCAATGTGATGAATTATGCCGTCGACAAAGCGCACTTCTTCCACACGAAAGCGCGCGCCGTCTTTTCTGATAGCACCTTGATCGTAGGGCTGACCACCGCCTTGGGCGTAAAAGATTGTTCGATTCAAAATCACGGTATGCCGCTCGTCTTCACTTTGTTCAACCGCCAGCACCGTAGCATCCGTCTCCAGCAATTCAAAATCCTTCATATAGAGCAGTTCGGTATGTTGCATATCTAATCATTAACATTTACTAACATGAGTATTATGCTTATTTACAGATAAATCAAGATATGATAGGATTTTATCGTCAACAATTACTGTCGATTAACTCACATCATGATGATTGAAAAACTTCTTCAGCTCGGCTTCTCAAAAAAAGAGGCGGTCGCATATCTGGCACTCCTGGAATTCGGCACCCAGCCTGCAAGTGTTATTGCTAAAAAGACAACACTGCCAAAGGCCACGGTTCTTTTTCTCTTTGAAAACTTGGCCAAGCGCGGCTACATCCGCAAATCGAAGAAGGGGAGAACACAGTACTTTTTTGCAGATCCGGCCGACTTAGAAAGTGCAACGCAGCAAGAGCTGACAGCCCGCCAGCAAACACTCAAAGAAACAATTCCGCTGCTTAAAGAGTTCCGCACGCCATACAGCTCTGAACCAAAAGTGACTTTTTTTGAAGGATTGCAGGGCTGCCGCAAAGCATATTCGCTTATACTCCAGAGCAGCACCGAAGTGTGTGAGTTCGCAGCGCACGACGACCTCATGAAAATGGGGAATGATTTTATGAACGAATTTATGCAAAAGCGGGCGCAAAATAAAGTTTTTATCAATGTTGTGTGCGCCAACACCGAGCTCCACAAAAAATTCCGCAAACTTAACAAGCAGCATCGGCGCGCAATGAAGGCATTTTCACCAAAACAAGGCGCACTGCACTCTTCAATCGCAATTTTTGAAAATAAAGTTCTGCTCCTCAATCTCTACCACGATGCATTTGCAATTCTCATTGAGAACGAGGAGGTTGCACAGACGCTTCGGACGATTCATACACTGGTGTGGAACGGGAAGCAGGTGGCGTAACAGGACGATGAGCGCGCTCTGGCTGTGAAGCATTCCCGGACGTCTTCATTACCGCGGCCTGCGGCTTGAGCTTCAGTAAATCCAAAATCATAAACCAGCTATACCGAATCAGCGCGGGAATATTTTTAAATCGCAAAACCACACTCACCAAACTCTTATGACGGTCTTTGCTGTCGCAAAACTGATTTAAAAAGCCATCCTTTTCTTTTGCTATGAGCTCAAAGAGCGCATCAAAGGTCCGATTCGTTTTCATAATTTCCCAAATCCAGCGGTAGAGCACCTGCTTTTTATAGTAGCGCATCAGGCGGTTGTGCTTCTGCATCTCCGCATGGAATTGCGAGAGTGTGTCGCGCTTGCCGCTCAAATATTGAGGAATCAACCGGCCTGCAACCATTCCTGAAACCACTGCGCCTTTAATCCCGTCCGCCGCAAAAGCGCCGCAAAAACCTGCAGCATCGCCGATTAAAAGTGTCGGGCCGTCCTCAATATTTTTTAGCGCACCGCCGATAGGAATCATATGGCCAAATGAGACAACGCACTTTTCCTCGTCCATACGAATCATGCCGCGCTCCTTCAAAATCTCTATAAAGTCATCGACTTTTTTCAATTCACGCGCATCGCGCATCTCTTTCGCCAATCCTAAACGGAATGCATTGCGGCCATTCAAAATGGTAGGAGAGAGCCAGCCGCCGTATCCCAGCGAAAACTCGCCAAACCAGTAGTGATAAACCGTGCTCTCTGGCCGGGGCCCAAAGGTAATATCGCCATAAAAAACTTTCTCCTGCGCAGCCAAAAACTTTTTATTTTTTGAGAGGCGGGGATTGCGGGCCGCTACAATCGAATGCGAACCATCTGCACCCACAAGAAATTTTGCGCGCAGCTCGTATTTCTCACGCCCAATTTGATACACTACGCGCACCGGATACTCTTCTCCTTCATGAATTTCATACGAGAGCACGGCAGCCCGCAGCTTCAACTCAACATTTTGAGGCAGCGTCTCTGAAATATGCTTAACCAGCTGCGGCGTATCGGTGGTATAAATCCACGGCTCATCGGTGTACGAGAAAAAATGCTTTTCAAAATCCGGCGCCACCACACCGATCGCAGTCACTCGGTTTGGAATATACGAATCTACATCGCAAAAACTTTTAAAAAGATCGTAGGTTGCCTGAGTAATGAGTCCGGTTGTTTCTATTGCGGTGTCGAGCGCAGGCTTGCGATCCAAAATCACCGCAGTGCAATCGGCAGGCAGATGATGCCCCAATGTTAAACCGGAAAAACTCGCGCCAACGATGGCTACATCGATGTATTGCATGGAAGAAATGGATTAGAGAAGCTCTACTATAGCATATTTAAAATTTCGAGTTTCTTCCTAAATGCATCGGCAAACTCTTTGCGGCGGTCTACTTCATTGCATTTAAAGATGCGCTCATTCATTACTACGCCCGTGCCTTCCAACGATTTTTGGCCGACACGCCGGTGATCGCGCTCGTGCTGATAATCGAATAAAAAACGCTCAACATTTTTGTTGTACCATGTGCTTTGCCTGCCGATTGACTGCGGCTTGCCGTTTTCAGCCACGGCACTTTCTTTAAACCGCTCCAGGCGCGGATAGTACACTCCGTACGGCGCTACCCAGTGCTCATTGGCCCGCAAAAAATCGATATAGAGTTTTTTGCTGCCCGCAACAGGCACAAGCGTGCGCACAAAGTAGGCGAGATAGGGATCAAAATCGTGTGCCAGCGGCTGCAAATCCAGCGCATCATCGGTCACAAAAAAACTCAAACAAAAGCGCATCGCCTTTTTATCGTGATGCATGCGTACACCAAAGAGCTGCGTCAAAACTTTCATAAAGAATCGCGCACTGCCAAGCCGGCCTTTTTCCGCAATCACAAACAAATCGATGTCACTGCCGGCATGCACATTTCCATAGGCCAGCGAATTACAGACGCCGACAAATTTTACAAAAGGCGCGGCCGCAAACAACCATCTAAAATCGCCAACTCGTCCCCAGAACTTTTCTTCGAGCATCAGGCGCTTCCTGCGCGCATCGGCAATCTGCTCGCGGCCCTTCAAAACATAGTACGGCCCAAAGCGCACCACATCATCCATACGCTCCAACACATGCACCACATCGCGCATATCTTCGGCGTAAAATGCATAGAGATAACGCCAAAGCTCATCGAGTGAGAGCGGATGATCAAAAATATCAAAGTAATGAAGCGTTGCGCGGATCGAGTGCTCGAGACTTTTGATCTGATGCATATCGCCAGTATACGCGCTACAATGTCCACGTGAAAGATCTCATCAAATCCATGCCTAATAAGCCCGGAGTTTATAAGATGCTCGATGCCGAGGGACGGGTGATTTATGTTGGCAAGGCTAAGGATATTAAAAAGCGAGTTCAGCAGTACTTTCAGAAAAACTATCAGCACTCGACTCGAACAAAAAAATTACTCAGCCAGCTGCACGAGATTCAGTGGATAGAAACCGATTCGGAGCTGGAGGCATTTATTTTTGAGACGAATCTCATTAAAGAGCTGCGCCCCAAGTACAATATTTTGATGAAGGACGATAAGAGCTATGTATACATAGTGATTAATTTGGAAGAGGATTATCCTCGCATTCGTTTGATTCGCGCGCATACATTTCACAAATTTTATAAGCAAAAAAGAGGATTGCGGATTTTTGGGCCCAAGCTCGCCTCAACAAAAGTGTACGAATCGCTGCGGCTTGTTAAAAAACTTTTTCCGTTCCGGCACTGCAATTTAGATATCGAGTATGTGAAGCCGAAAGAAGCGCCGAATGATGATGCGTTGCGAATGGAGCCGCAGCGCGATTTGGTAAAAGTTACGAATAAAGTAATTGAATATCCGTGTTTAGACCTTTCTATCAAACGCTGTCCCGGCCCTTGTGTTGGCGGAATAACGCCCGAAGCGTATAAAAAAATTATTCAGCAAGTGATCGATTTTTTAAGCGGCAAGACCGAAGATATTGAGAAGAATCTAAAAGAAGAAATGCAGAGAGCCGCGCAAGCGCGACTCTTCGAAAAAGCTGCACGGATCCGCGATAAACTCTTTGCCGTGCAAAATCTTAGCGAGAAGCAGAAGGTCGAAGATCCCGAGCGCGTGGATACCGATGTTATCAACTTTGTGCTCGACGGGCCGCACGCCTTCTTTAATCTGTTTATGGTGCGAGAAGGAAAGCTCATCAATCAGGAAAATTTCATTGTCGATTTACCGGTTGAGAGCGTGGAGGAGGCGGAGCTGGTTGAAGCTTTTTTGACGCAGTACTACGAAAGAGCTGCGGATATTCCAAAAGAGATTTTAGTGCCCTGCCAGCCGAGCGATAACGATACGCTTCTCTCTTGGCTAGAAAAAGAGCGCGGAACCAAGGTACGTCTCATCATTCCTCAGCGCGGCAGTAAAAATAAACTATTGGATCTGTCGCAAAAGAATGCGACATGGTTCTCCAAACAGCAGCAAATTAAGTGGATGGCAAAAGAGCAGGAAAAGCAGGCGGCGGTAAGACTGGCGAAAATTTTAGAATTAAAAGATGTTGAATTGAAGCGGATCGAAGGATTTGATATTTCGCATATCGGAGGCGAGGAGACGGTAGCATCAATGGTCGTCTTTGAAAAAGGCCTGCCAAAATCGAAAGACTATAGATATCTGCGCATGCGCACTGTAGGGAAGAAGCCGGATGATTATAAAAGTATGGAAGAGGCGCTGGTGCGGCGCCTGAAATATTTATCTAAATTAAGCGATGTTATCATCAAAACACCGAATAAAAAACAGTATGAAGAGATTGTGAAAATTTGGACTGCGGAAAAAGGAGGATTTTTGGATGAAGAAAGAAAGCAATTTATGGTCGCGCTGCGCGATGACAAAATTGTCGGATTTGCGCGGCTCTTTGAGGTTGGGCCAAAAATTTCAGTTATAGCTAGTTTGTGGGTTGCGCCAGAAGAGAGAGGCCAACGCTTGGGTTATGAAATTATGCGTAAATTAATAAAGCGCTCTAAATTGAAACGCGTTTACATAGATACTGAAAAAGAACTCGAAGAGTATTACGCGGAATTTGGTTTTTTGCATCTCAAGAAAGTACCACAACCACTTTTAGACAGAATCAAGAGGATCAATGAAGCAATAGCGAAGAGCAAAAAGAAGATGAAAAAGTTTGAGGCAATTCATATGTCTTATGATGTGACCAAACACAAAGCCGACACAAGTTTTAGCGCACGGCCGGATTTAATTGTGGTGGACGGCGGCAAAGGCCAAGTAACCTCCGCACTCAATGCACTCAAAAAACTCGGCTTAGAAATTCCGGTCATAGGTTTGGCAAAACGCCTCGAAGAGATTTACCAGCCCGGCCAGGCGGCACCAATCCTCCTAGACGAAGGAGATGAAGCGCTCAAACTGCTCCAGCGCATCCGCGACGAAGCGCACCGCTTTGCAAATCAGTACACGCGCAAGGCGCATGTGAAGACTATGCTACAATCCTAAATACAAATGTCTACCGAAGATCAAATTTTTACTGAGAATATTTTAGAAAATTTTTATGCATTAAGCGAATCCGCATTTAATTTTTGGAATAATACCGAAGATGATATCTATCAAAAATATTATATCTCGCACTAAAAAATTTATTATTTTCATACTTTCAATACTTTTATTGTTGATTTTTTTTAGAACAGCAAATAGCGCAAAAATTAATACAGCAGAAGCAATAGCGACACATGCAGAAATAAAATATCCATCAGAATACAATTATAGGCAAACTCCGAATGACTGCGGTCCATTTAATGTTGCTGCGGTAGTGAGGGCTCTCAAAAAAGAAGATGCGGATTCAAAATATTTTGCCCAAGAAATCGGATGGAGACTGCCAAACAACTACACTCTGCCGTGGGGGCTCGAGAAACAACTTAAAAAGAATGGTATCTCAATAAAGACACCAAATCTAAAAAATCTCTCTGATCAAGAAAAAATACATTTTCTTAGAAAAGAATTATCTCAAGGCAATAGCGCAATATTGTTAATACAAAAAGATGAATTTCTGCATTATCTGACTATTTTGGGTTTTGATTCAGCTGCGAATGAATTTTATGCGTATGATAGTCTTCATGAAAAGAATACCGCTAACCCGTCTTTAACCCGCGATGACAATGCTGAACTCACGGGCAATGTGACTATAAATTCGGAAGAAATATTAACGCTATGGGGTGGTGGAGGGGTATTGATTTTCTATAGATGGTATGCAATTTTTGCCTCTAGCTAAATCGAATAATCACAAACGCGCCGGCAAAAATTAAAATTCCGCCGAGGAAAAAATATGCATTTAATGTTGTCTTATATAAGATAAGGCTGAAGAGAACGACAAAAAACGGATAAGCGATTTCGAAAATCGAGGCCGTTGGTGAGCCGAGCAATTTAATTCCCGATAAAATAAAAAAAGTCGCAAGAGCAGTTATTAATATCGAAAAAACTGTGAGCAGCATGTGCGCTTTGTCCGATTCTAACAAAGATTTTAAGGATGCCTGATCGGCCAAAACAAAGGGCAGGGTAACCAAACTAATGAGCAGAGCACTAAAGAAAGTTAGTGCCAGCGGCGTCAGTTTTGTAAGGATCTTCTGATCTAAAGCATACACAAGACCCCAACTTACCGCCGCAGCAATCGCATAGATATACCCTACATTTTTCACAGGAATGTTCTTATTATGGTGCCCAGAGAGAGACTCGAACTCTCACAGCATTTCTGCCACGCGATTTTGAGTCGCGCGCGTCTACCAGTTCCGCCATCTGGGCAAGGCGCGTTTGATTGTAACAGAAAATGCACAACTCTGCCTACAGGTGAAAACATGACATTCAGGTACATTAAGATTGCAGGTAGAAATCTGTGCACACACACAAATTCCCTGTACACTCTTGCCATATGTTCTGCGATGAGACCGAAATAGAGATTACAGCCGGGCGCGGCGGCAATGGAGCCATCGCCTTTCGGCGGGAAAAATTCGTAGCAAAAGGCGGCCCGAATGGAGGCAATGGCGGACACGGTGGCTCGGTCATTTTTCAGGCCAATGAGAATCTCAATACCCTTAGCGAATACCGAACGAAGAAAAAATTTAACGCTCCAAAAGGTGACAATGGCCAAGGCCAAAACAAGGCAGGCCACGATGGCGAGCACCTTATTTTGGAGGTTCCAATGGGTACGATTATCAGCGATCTGGATTCTGGCGAAGTGCTTGCCGATCTTGAGCATCCCGGCGATCAGCTTATTGCAGCACAGGGCGGCCGCGGCGGCTATGGCAATGCACACTTTGTTTCGAGTACACGACAGGTTCCGCGCTTTGCAGAACTCGGCGAGCCCGGCGAGCAGCGACGTATTAAACTCGAACTGAAGCTCGTTGCCGATGTGGGATTTATAGGCCTTCCTTCAGTCGGCAAATCAACACTCATCAGCCGCATTAGCAATGCACGGCCAAAAATCGCCGACTATCACTTTACGACCCTCGTACCGAATCTAGGCGTAGTTAGCTTGCAAGACTGGGGGGGCAAAGCGGACCAAAGCTTCGTGGGCTGTGATGTGCCGGGACTCATAGAGGGAGCTTCTGCAGGTAAAGGATTGGGAATCCAGTTTCTTAAACACATTATGCGCAATCGCGTACTGGTGCACTTGCTCGATGTAAATTCGAACGATCCCGCGCAAGATTACAAAATCGTTATGAAAGAGCTGCGCGCCTTTGATGCGACTCTTGCGAAAAAGCCACAACTCGTAACCTTTAATAAAATCGATTCTGTCGATGCCGAAACTCTCAAACTGCAGCAAAAAGAATTGAAAAAAAATGTACGGGGTCTCAAAAAAATCTACGGAATTTCGGCGGTGAGCGGAGAGGGGATTAAAGAACTGCTGCACGATGTATGGAAGCTGCTGCAAGCAGCAAACAAAGCAGAAAAAGAAGCCGCACCCGCACCGAAACACACGCGCAAAATTTACCGGCCGCATTTGGATGAAGATCCGCGCAAATGCACCGTTGAATTTATTCGTACCCGCAAGCAGGACAAAGTCTTTAAAATCACCGGCAAACGTCTTGAGCAAATTGTAGTTATGACCGATTTTTCAAATGAAGAGGCCGTAGCGCGCGTTTATGATGTACTCGAAAAACTCGCGCTCGACAAAGAGTTGCGGCGTATGGGAGCACAACTTGGAGATGAAATTCGCATCGGTGATGCAAAATTAAAGTTCCGGCCTCCACAACCAAAAAAGAAGCGAAAATAAGTGGGGCATACTGCTGAGGCCCTATGATAAGATGATATTATGAAACTCATCGTCGGCCTTGGAAATCCCGGTAAAAAATACGAAGGCACGCGCCACAACGCGGGTTTTATGTGCGTGGATATGGTACAGAGAAAATTCGAGCTGCCCGAATTTAAGCTCCATAACAAAGCAGAAGCGCTCGCAGCCGAAGGCGAAGTTATGACGCCAGCCGAACTCACAAGCAAAGAAAACCGCACCGAGACACAACGCGAAAAAATCCTTCTCATAAAACCGCTTACCTTTATGAATCTCTCTGGCAATGCGGTGGCGCGCCTCAAAGATTTTTACAAAATTGCGCCTGAAAATATCTTGATAATTTACGATGATATCGATCTGCCGCTCGGCACTATCCGTATGCGCAAAGAGGGTGGTCCGGGAACACATAATGGCATGAAATCGATTATCGAATCTCTGGGCACAGAAAACTTTCCGCGTATCCGTATTGGCATTGAGAGCAGGGGAGTAAGCGCTCCGGCACAGCAGGACCTTCATTCCTTTGTACTCAGTCCTTTTTTACCAGAAGAGATTCCTCAACTCAATTCAGCAGTGGCAGAAGCATGCGAGGCAGCTATGGCATTTTCCCTTGCCAAACCCTAAAAAATCCCCTAAATTACTCGCGCTATGTTCGCAATCGTAGAAATTGGCGGCAAACAGTACAAGGTCCAGGAGAAGGACCGGATTGTTGTTGAGAAGCTTACCCTAGACGAAGGGAAGAGCTATAACGACGCCAAAATACTCCTTGTATCAGATGGAAAAGATACTATGGTTGGAGCCCCTTATGTGAGCGGCGCAAAGGTAGAGTGCAAGGTGCTTAAACAAGGTAAGGGCGAAAAACTTCGCGTATATAAGATGGTAGCTAAAAAGCGCGAACGGAAACTTCGCGGTCACCGCCAGGAGCTTACAGAGTTGGAAGTCACGAAAGTAGCTGCAAAATAGCCAGTAACTCAGGCGGTAAAGGAGCTTCAAAAGAAAGCTCTTTTTTTGTAGCTGGATGTTTAATTTTCAGCCGGCTTGCATGAAGAAAGTGACGCTTCAGACCATATTTCTGTTCAAAAAATTTGTTCAATTCCTGGTCGCCATATAAGACATCGCCAAGAATTGGATTGCCGATGCTCGCCAGATGCACGCGAATTTGATGTGTCCGGCCCGTCTGCGGAAAGCAGTGCACGAGTGAGAATGCTCCCTTCTCAGACATAGAGACCAACTCAACACGAAATTCGGTCACGGCCTCACGAGCATCACGCCGCCTGCTCACCGCCATCTTCTTGCGATCTCTCGTGCTGCGTGCAATAGGTGCCTCAATGATTCCTTCCTCACTTTCAAAGCGTCCGCGTACCAGTGCGACATATTCTTTGGTAACGCTCCGTTTTTCCCACTGCGCCGCCAGTGCACGATGTGCCGCATCGCTCTTTGCAACAACTATCACTCCAGACGTATCGCGGTCTAAACGATGCACAATGCCCGGCCGCAACACACCACCAATACCGCTTAAATCTTTGCAATGCGCGAGTATAAACGAAACGAGTGTTGGGCGACCTGCATCGGTATCGCTCGGATGCACACTCACTCCCGCCGGCTTGTTTATAACAATCATATCTTTATCTTCAAAAAGAATATCGAGTTCGCGCGCAACCGGCAAAACCTGCAAAACCTTCGGCTCGGGTATCTCACAAACAACCTCCGCCTCATCCGGAATCAAAAAACTCGGCTTCAAAATAACCTCACCACCAACACGCACCCGCCCGTCTCGAACCAACTTTTGCAAAAACGAGCGACTCAAATCCGGATACTGCTGTTGTAAATAGAGATCGAGTCGTTGCATCAGAATGTTAGTATCTCATATATTATTCCGATGCAAGTATGGCAGCTTCGTCTTCCTGCATTTGATGCATTAAATGTGCCCGGCGCGTAGAAAATAATCTCTCGGCAAGAAATGCAAGGAGCTCGACAAACTGCTCTGCATTGCCCGGATAACGACGTTTACGCTCTGCTGCTGGAGTATTAATATGAGCAATTATCAACTCAGTTGGAGGTAGCCCCTCTCCTCCAGAAAATACACTTGTCCCTTCTCGTTGAATGAGAGTCAAAATCATTTTATCAACCGGCTTCATAATATATGTATCAAAATCATCCGGCTTCATCATAATCCCATCATTCGGTGCTCCCACCAAAAGCTCCAACCATGCTTCTTTACAAAATGGTAAAAACTGAAGTTTTCTGGGCAATTCTTGGTTAGCTTGTTGCCAAGAAACATAATAGGCATCACTTGGCACTACCGCTCCACTCGGATAAATAGCAAAACCATTTATTTCATCAAGAGGTTTATAGCACCTTCCCAGATTATCTATACGCGACTCAATATCAAATATATCTCTTTCATTCGGCAATAATCTTTGCCGCTCTAGGAGAGCAAGTTCATGAATAGCTGCGATTCGCAAACGCTCTGCTGCTGTGGTGCCATTCACATCGTCATCTTTTCCTCCTCCTCTTGGAACCATAACGCGGCCGTCAATAACATGTTCAATCGCAGCAAAATATGCGGCATCTGCAATTGGATATAGCAATTGATCTTTAGGAATAGATGCATAACCATTGCCATTACTCTTTCCTCCACCTTTTCTGGCCGCACTGCGGCGACGGCGGGCTTCTGCAGTGGCGCTGGCAAGGGCGATTCTAAAATTAGTCATCGACTCACCAATCCAAGGAATATTAGCAGCAGGATCATCCAACGCATCTTCCAATAATTCTGCCATTTCCCAAAAATACGCTCCCTCCTCATCATTTTTATTCAATAATAACTTACTGTAACTTCTCGAAGTTGCACGATTACCCCAACCTAATAATTCGATTATTGCTTTTTGTGTAGAAACTCGCAACATTTCACCTGAAAGTAATTTAGACATAAAATTTCTTTGAGGGGGGGTAAGGCTGCTTCTACGAAACAAATCATGCACAGCACGTACACTGCCTAATATTTCAAATAAACGCCCTATACCGAGAACATCAAATGTAACTGTAGAATTTCTTCTAATACCTTGGCTTTTATGGCCATCTAAAGTCAATGACACTGCATTATGTGTAGCTAAAATTAATGACCAAGGCGTCCGCTGGCCTTCAAATTGCATATCTTCTTGCTGACTCAGAATAGCCGATGCACTCATTTGCGGCTCTTCATTTTTATCATCCACAGTAAATAAAACTCCGGTTGGAAAATGATATATATCACCGAAATCGCCAGTCTCTGGACCATCACCAGAGCCGCCGCCTCCTTTTTTGATCAAATCACCCGTTCCTTCTGCTCTTTGAAGACGTGGAGGTGGACGCTCATCATCCGGCTCCACATCATCGACTATAAGATTCCATGTCTCATGTGCTCTACTCATAATTCCTTGGTTTTTAAGCCGTTACGATGCCCATTCTTCAGCTTCTCAAGTTCGCGCTTGCCCGGCAGTGCAGTGCGCCATGCAACTTCGAAAATTGATTTCTGGGTACTCGCGATGCCTTCACTCTCAATGAGCACGGCAAGTAACTCTTTTGGTGTAATACGCACGATCGACATCTTGTTGTCATAAATATTGATCTCGTTTTGAAATACTTGAATATCTTTAGGAAGCCAGCGGAAAAATGAGTGCTGCTTGCCTTCGATGTCCGGATAATCTTCTTCAAGATATTTGCGCGCGGTCGGCGTATCAATTGCAATTGCGCGCTCATCCATACCTTTTTCCTGCGTACGGTGCTTGCCGTACCACAAGATGTAATCTTTGGTTGCTTGATTGCTAAACCAGGCATCAACGTGCGTAAAACATCGAATCGGTTCATTTGCGGTAAAAGTATCGTTCATGACTCGCTCAATTCCTTCGATGCCGTCATAAAAACGCACTTTCGGGCTCAAGCTATACGGATTAGTAAGATTTTGAAATTGTGGCAGCAGCTGCTCGAGCTCGCGCTGATGTGAGTTCAGTTCGCGTCTCTTTTTTTCAACAAAATTCAATAGGTACTCGGGAGAGACGGCGGTAAAGTACTTAACATTAGATCCCACATACTCGCTCACCAATCCCTTCTTTACCAGCGCCTCTAAAATAAGATATGTAGTTGGGCGCTTTAAACTGGCTTTCTTGGCAATGACACTAGCCGGCTGGGTTCCTAACTCTAAACATGCCAGATATACTTCGGCATCTTTTTCCGTAAGGCCTATCTTTTGAAGGACTGTTTTGAGCATAGATGGGGTTGGTTAGTTATCGTCAGTTACCAACAACAGCCAAAAGGATACAATTATAACTGCTTTCAATGCTGATGCAAATATATTTATTGAGCGTCATCATTTTCTGAAAACTAATCTCTTCGCCTCGCGCTTCGCCTGTCTCTTGCCTTAATATAAGCTATAAACGGAACATAAAGTGTATATAGCAAAAATCAAGTTTTTTTCGTTGAGCAAGATAGGTATGATGGTCTTGTTATGAAAAGAAGCGATTCACATGATCCAATTAAAAAAGTGCTTAGCCGAGGCGTGCAAGAGGTCATTGTTGCTCAAGAGCTCGAAAGACTGCTCCGGTCGGGCAAGAAGATAAAATTGTATTTGGGGATAGATCCTACAGGCAGACAGTTACATATTGGCCACGCCATTGCTTTGCGAAAACTGCGCGCCTTTCAAGAAATGGACCATCATGTAATTTTTTTGATTGGCAGTTTTACGGCGCTCATTGGCGATACCTCTGATAAAGAGTCCGAGCGCCAGCCGCTGACGCAAGAGCAGATCGATGAGAACTTTAAGACCTATAAAGAGCAGGCCGAAAAGATTTTGGATTTTTCCAAAGTAGAAATTCGCTACAACGGCGACTGGCTAAGCAAGCTTGGATTTGCCGACCTGCTCCAGCTGGCAAACAAATTTACCGTGCAACAGATGATCGAGCGGGATATGTACCAGCGCAGACTGAAGGCCGGTAAACCAATCGGTCTGCACGAATTTTTATATCCGCTCATGCAGGGATACGACAGTGTAGCGATGGATGTTGATTTAGAGATCGGCGGCAACGATCAGCTCTTTAATATGCTGGCCGGACGCACCTTGCAGCGCGATTTAAAGGGCCGCAATAAACACGTGATGACCGTGCAGCTCTTGGAAGGTACCGACGGCCGCAAGATGGCAAAGACAAATAACAATGTGATTAATTTGACCGACGCACCCGGCGAGCAGTACGGCAAAATTATGTCGATGCGCGACGAGCTCATTGAACAGTACTTTTTACTGTGTACCGATGTGGAGGAGGAGGAGATTGCAGAGATGGTGAGTGAGATGCAGTCAGGGGCAAATCCACGCGACTTCAAAATGAAATTGGCACGGGAGATCGTGACTATGTATCACGATGAGGCTGCGGCGAGTGCAGCAGAGGCCGAGTTTATACAAATTTTTCAAAAGAAAGATAAGCCGAGCGAGATTGAAGAGCGCTCGATGGGCGCGGACAAGATGAACATTTGCGATGTATTAGTAGCAAGTGAATTAGCGAGCTCAAAGAGTGATGCGCGCAGACTGGTGCAGGGCGGAGGTGTAAAGATAGACGATGTGAAAGTTGAGAATATTGCTGAGGAGATCGGACTGAGTACTGAAGCTAAGTTGGTGCAAGTTGGGAAGCGGAAATTTTTGAAGGTGAAGGCATAGATGCGTCTCCTAGAGGCTATTTTCCTGTCTTCCTGTATTCTGGTATTCTTGGATTTCCGATGCTCACCCAACCCCTCTCCAAAGCAATCCGCACCACGCCGACGCATCTTCGGCGGCTGAAGCAAATGGGACTTGAGAGTGTAGGGGACTTGCTGACCTACTTTCCGCGGCGCTACACCGACAAGCGCGAGGTAACGCCGATTATCGAAGTCAAAGACAAAGAGCCGGTGGTGCTGCGCGGAAAAATAACTTCTATTACCTCGAATGCGCGAAATTTTCGCCGGCGCATGAGTATTACCACTGCGCTCATTAGCGATGCAACCGGCACCATTGAGGCGGTCTGGTTCAATCAGCCCTATTTATCACAGCAGTTAAAGAAGGGGAGTGAGGTTTTTGTTGCGGGAAAGGCTCGCTTTCACATGAAGAAGGGGAATTTTGTTTTGCAAAGCCCCGAAGTCGAACTTGTTGCTGAGCGCCAAATTCACGCGGCGCGGATTGTACCCGTGTATCACGAAACCGAGCTCGATAATCCCAAAGCCGTGGGACGCATCTCCTCAAAGTGGATTCGTGAAAAGCTCTTTCCTTTACTGCCATTTGCCGAATATTTTGAAGAGTTCTTGCCGGAAGATATTTTAAGCGAGCACAATTTAATTTCGTACAGCGAGGCAGTGAGGCACGCGCACTTTCCATCGTCAGAAAAAAAACTACAAGAGGCCACGCACCGGCTCGCTTTTAATGAGCTTTTTTTGCTCCAACTTGCGGCTCTCTATAAACGGTATTGGTGGCGCAAAGAAGGGGAGAAGCATGTTAAAAAAATAACGCCCGATTGGGAACTGATTAAAAAATTCCTCGAAGGTCTGCAGTGGCCGCTTACCGGAGCTCAAAAACGCTCAATTTACGAAATCATCAAAGATTTTGAACAGAAATATCCTATGTCACGCTTGTTAGAAGGAGATGTTGGCGCCGGCAAAACCGTTGTTGCCGCAGCGGCAGCGTTCCATGTGATTCGAAGCGGGTATCAAGTTTGCTTATTAGCACCGACAGAAATTCTGGCGCGCCAGCACTTAAAAACGCTGAGAGAGCTTTTGACCCCTCATAGTATTCAAGTGCATTTGCTCGTGGGCTCTACGCCAGAAAAAGAAAAAAAAGAGATTCGAAGCAGTCTAAAATCCGGAGAGATTCAATTTGCGGTAGGAACGCATGCGCTGTTGCAAGAAAAAATCGGTTTTCAAGAGCTTGGACTCGCTATTATCGACGAGCAGCATCGCTTTGGTGTAAAACAGCGCGAGCTGCTCAAAACACACGGTTCGCCGCATATCTTGAATCTCACGGCAACACCGATTCCACGCACGCTCGCACTTATTTTATACGGCGAACAAGAACTCTCAATTTTGGATGAAATGCCGCCGGGGCGGCAAAAGATTATCACGCGCATTGTGACCGAACAAAAGCGCAACGATGCCTATTCATGGATTAGCAAACAAATTGAAAGCGGAAGGCAAGCCTTTGTAATTTGTCCGCTAGTCGCTGAATCGGAAAAATTAGATATTAAAGCGGCAACCGCAGAATATGAACGGTTGCAAGAACATATCTTTCCAAATCTTCGTGTCGGCTTACTCCATGGTCAAATGAAGGCTGCGGATAAAGAAGAGCAAATGAAAAAATTTGTTCAAGGAGAACTCGAGATCTTGGTTTCTACTGCAGTAGTCGAAGTTGGTATCGATGTACCGAATGCCACAATTATGGTGATTGAAGGCGCCGAGCGCTTTGGTTTAGCCCAGCTGCATCAATTCCGCGGCCGCGTAGGCAGGGGAATACACCAAAGCTACTGTCTCCTCTTCCCCTCTTCATATTCAGATACCGCAATGAAGCGCCTGAGTGCGCTCACAAAGTATAGTTCCGGCTTTAAACTAGCCGAAATCGACCTACAGCTGCGCGGACCCGGCGAAGTTTACGGAACCTCGCAGAGCGGTATTCCAGATTTAAAAATGGCAAGCTTTGGCGATCTGCCGCTTGTCAAAAAAGCCCGCGAAGCCGCTGAAAAAATAATCGAAAAAGATCCCGAGCTGACACAATATACGTCTCTGCGTGAAAAAGTCGCTGAGAACGCAAATATAGGGATCGATTTTTAGCCACGGTGTGATATAATTAACTAATGGCTTTAGAAAAACGAAAACGGCCCGAAAGTGAGCCTCACATACCCACAATAATAGAAAAAATTGTAGAAACTGTTTCACATGGCGTATACAGATTGATTTGGAAACCTTTTGTTGAATCTCCAATAAAAACTTTATCTTAAAAAGTGCGCAATATAAAAGATTCTACAAAAAACGCTGCAATGTACTGTATAGCGCGCGGACGCGAAATCCGCGGGAAATCAAAAAAGTAACTTTGCACAAGATATATTGTGCAAACCTTTATTTCGGATAACAGGTTACTATCCTCTCTTTTTTATACAAGTAAAAATTGATATTTCACGATATATCTATATAATGCCAATCTTCTATGAACCGCCCAGATACAATCCAAGATACAAAGCGAACTACAAAACGTCGGCCTGCAAGGCTCTCCCCTGCCCAACAAGTAACATTACTCCTCGGCATGGGAATCGGCGCTAGCATGGTTCCGCTCGTTCAGCACGCAGCCGAGCGTATGATGCGGCCGGCACCATATATTCCAGTTCCAAGTACCGAGCAGGCTATTGTCATCGACAATCCGTTAGCTGTGCAACCCCTCTTACAGACTGTGGAGCGCACCGTATCACTCATTCAGGAGAACTGTTTTTCGCTAGTCGAAGGCTGTCTTAAGAAAGATACTTGCGGATTTCAGACGTGGGGTAATACCAAAAGATGGCAAAAGCACTACGTGGGAAGCCCGCGTACATTTCCCAATGATGCACAATGCGTCCTCGAACATCAGCGTGATACCAATATTCTTACGATTGCATTACGCGTGCACGGGAAAATGAATGGTCGCGTAAGCTACAATATAAATAATCGTCGTACAGCAGCTGAAAATCTGCAGACAAAATATCTGGATAAAAATGGCCAACAAGAGGTAAGATGTGATTTTTTGCCAAAATTTACTTGTGAAATTTTAACCGAAACCGCAAACGGACAACGGGTACGACGCAGCTTTTCAGCAGATCATCAACTTTTCACTCAAAAAATACTTATCAATGCCAATACCGCCAATGAAAAATATGCCGCAATTCGAGCAGAACTGCATGCCAGACGCAGACAACGCTAAACCGCCAACAAGATCGACACTAAAAGATGTAACACTTTTCGCAACGCTCTTCGCTGCCAGTTTTCCTGCGGCGTATAGCCTGGGCTATTCGCAGGCGAAAGACAAGCGGGCCTATCATGATCATGTGATGGAGCGTTTGGGAGATATTCGCGAGGCAATTGATGCATATCTCAATAAAACGACAATTGAAGTTGCAGAAGGTACACCCAAACATCAGCAACTTGAGCAGGTCGTTTTAGATCGCATGATGCGAATTCAGGAACCTGCCCTTGCCATTCTTGATTTGTGTGCAAATACCACAGCACAATGTAATGAAATTACTGAGGAAGACGGAGAATACGCTGCGATACACCTCTCCTCCCATAAGGGCAAGCAGAACGCAAATTTTTCAATACACGGTCATCGAATAAGCTATGGTTTCGAGGTTCCACACACACAGGGAACAGCTTCGATACAGACAGATACCCGCAATCGAGTGCTGCGATTAGAGCTAACATTTATTCAGCCTCCCCGCATTCACGATGTACTTAAGTGCCGCATACAGGGCAAAGAGGGCCGGAATCCGTTTTTGAATTGCGAAATTGAAGTAGGTGCAGGAAAGCGAAAGAAAGGTGTTATTCAGCGGTTTCCTATTCGAGCTCCTAAGCGCCTTGCTGAACTGAATGGTAAGGCAGCTATAGCAAGAAAAAAAATTAAGCAGCTTATACCACGGTAAAGATTTCGTGTAAGAATAGCCAAAAACAACCGTTCTCTTGTACGCATGACTACATTAGATTCACAATTCGGACACGAAGATCAAAATATAGAAAAAATAGCAGCAAAATCTCGTAGTACTCCCGAGGGCACAGGCATATTACTCAGCACCGGCATTCTTGTTGGCGCGCTCAGCACGGTTGCGGGACGTGCTGCATTTGACCATATGAGTGATGCAGCCAACCAGCGTACACAGGCAAGTTCACTCGATATGGAAAGACGCGCCATAAGCGATATTGCAACCGTGCGAAAGGCATGTCATGGAGTGATTCATAGATGTTTAGAACAACCGGACACCTGTGAAGTCGAAACATTTAATGATCGGAAAGGCATCCAGCGCCTTCGTGTAGAGCAAGAGCTCATGCGAGACGGCACACCTGACCGGCAAACGTGCACGCTATCGCAGGCTCGCACACTCGCCTACTCCCAGCCAAGAGAAACTTTCGATGCCTCATTCGAAATTCCCGGGAAGGATCACGCATCGACCGGCAAAGTGGGACTCACATTTGCAGACGGCAACCTGCATGAACTGAGTGCAGCATGGAAACATAATGGAAGTGCTGTGAAAAACCATTGGACGCGCAATCCTTATCATCCGGAACAGATCGATGCAAACCGAGATACATTTGAAAATGAGCAAATTAAAAGTATTTTTGCCGCCAAAGTTAATCTCTCAAATGATGGCAAAGAGTTCGATATAGTGCGCGGTTCGCTGCGCGAGCGATTCGGCCACTACTTTCAAATGGTACATGGTCTGCGCATTGAGAAAGCCACTGCCGAATTAGAACGGCTTGAGCGCAAAAGAAGTAAAGAACGCAACGCAGAAAAAATTCAACGTGACATTAAAGAGCGCAAAGCGCGACGTATGATTCGACGGGCAGGTATTGGAGGTCCGGCTTCACGCAATGGCCGGGCTCACAAATCTCGCCGGTAAACAAAAGGCCAAAGTTCATTCCTAACAGGTTAGCAGACTGTACTGCTAACCTGTTTTTTGGTATAATAAAGAGATTATAAATCGAGCCAAAATGCCTAGAAAACAACAAAATGCACGGATTGAGCGGCCCGAAGAAATAGCGCCGTCTTTAGATGGGGCGGAAAAATCGCCCGAAATACTTGCTACAGAGCAAGCTCACACCGAGGCGCGCCGCAATGTACAGCTCGAAATTCTCGATGAAAAGTCGCAGGCGGTACTTATTGAGCGCCTGAGCCCGAACGAAACACCTGAGCGTCAGCCCGAAACAGCTGTACGCTTTAATGCTTCGCTCTCTATGGAAACCATTCCACAAATGCTGGAAGGCGGCGTCGACGCTGATCTTTTAAAGAATATTTGGGACAATCCGGAAGCGGTGGTCACTGCGCTGACAGGGGCCCGCAAAAAACATCCAAATAAATTTAAAAAATGGGATGGCAGTACACGGGCAGCATATGAAAAACTCATAGAAATTGCGCGTAACCGCACCAGTCCCTTTGCAGCTGCCTGGCAGCCGGAGTATGAAAAATTGCTGGCCACTACTCTGCCCCGCTACGAAAATGCTAAGACGCTGGTCGATCATCTTGAAGACGGCTGGGATACCGTAACCGGCACCGCGCGCGATGTTGTTGACTGGGCGCGGGAAAATAAAATGAAGGCGACGCTTATTGGTATTGGAATTATTGGTGTTGGCGCGCTGGTAAAAAATCTTTTTAGCAAGAGCACTGAAAAAAACGATGAACCGGAAAAAAGTGAGAAAAAAGAGAGCGGGCTGCTCGGCGGTCTTTGGGAAAAGGGCCGGAATTGGATTCTTGGCGGTGCGGCGATCGGAACCCTGGCAATTCTTGCAAAGATTCTTCCATTGGAAAAAATGGGCGCCTTTGTTGAAGAGATTTGGAAAGATTCATGGCTTGGTAAGAAACTTGCCAAAGCGGATGACAAAGTAGAGCAGCTGGAGAAGCAAAACGAGCTGTACGAGCAGGCAGCAAAAAAAATTGGTATTGATGACGTGGAGCTGCTCGAGATGCTGGGCGAGGAAGATTATGGAGAATTTGTCTCGTTTTTGGGCGCAACGAGCGGCAAAGTTGGAAATAAGATTGCAGAAACTTTTGCAGAAAAGACATGGGGCACATTTGCAGAGTGGGCGTCGGGTTTCGATTTATTGGGTGACAATGTTAAGCGCAAAGTTGAGCGTTATCTCAAAAAGCGTAAGGAGCGGCCCAAGGAGATTGCAAAGGCCGAGGCAAAGCTGCGCGATTTTTTTAAAAAACACGACAAACTCATCCGCGAAAAAATCTATCCAAATCACACCATAAAGCAAGTCCTGGAAGGACTGGGCCGCGAAGGTGTCTTTGGAGAAGAGTTTAGAAAACAGCCGATTCAAGTTGAGGAGCACGAGGTACCGGCAGGGGTGCAAAAAGATATTGCCCTGGCCTATGCCGCAGTGCCCGAGCAAAACGATGCTATGACAATATGGCGCAGAGTAGATGCCCATACAGAAAAACACAAAAAAAATATCTTCGACAATCAAGGCCTGGTGGCACGTCTCGAACATTTAGGAGACAGCAATCCCGAATATAAAGAAAAAGCAGAGGAAGTGCGCGGCCGCTATAAAAAACTTGAAGCAGAGCGCAATAAATTTCGCGAAGCGATCAAAGCAAAAACTCCGCTGCACGAACTGGAAAAAATGCAGGCTGCCTATCTTGAAATGGAGCTCGAGTTCGAAATGCTGTGCACCGAATACTATCAAGAGATTGAACCGAAACTACCGGCATGGGCTCCGCTCCCCTTCTTTGTGCGGCGGTATGCGCTGCTGGGCTCGCGCCGCAGGGCGATGATTCGTGAAAGAATTCGCCGCATCACAGCATTACCCAAAGATGCAGCTGCTGAAGCGCTCAAAGCAAAAGCACCGATTCCGGCACTCAAAAAAGCTGTCCACGAAGCCGAAGAAAGCCTCCGGCGCTACCGCGAAAAAAATGCCTACACTCCGGAAGGAGAGAAAGCCATGGCACATACCGGCTGGCATAGAGAGTGGCAAACAAAAATCAAAAAAGTTGAGGAGCTCAAAAAAACGCTGACGTATGAAGAAGCCCGAGCAAAGTTTGAAAAATTGCCGGCTCCACAGCAAACACCATCCGCACGGACCGCTTTGCTCAAAGCCGAATACGAGATGCATTTAGCGCGGCAGCAAGCCTGGAAGACAAATATAAAATATCTTAAAGAAGCACTCAGTGATGCCGGTGAAGATATCTCGGACCGCCAGCGTGTCAAACTCATGGACGATATTTTGATAAAAAAGAAAGCAATTCGCGATTCGTTAAAAGGTTTTGATGCGCGGGTACTAGAACATGTTAAAACACTTGGAAAGCATAGTACCGCAGCGCAAGAACTCGTGAAGCATAGAGACGACGTAGTGCGGTATTACGGTGAAACGGTTCGCGACGAACTTGCTTTTCGGAATGGGGTTATGGGTGAATCAAAAGGTCTTCGCAATAAGTTTAAAGAATGGATTCGTGAAGAACGCGAATCCGGATTTGTAAAATTTGCAAAAAATAAATACGGACGAGTTGGCATCATGACAGGATTACTGGCGCTCCCGCTCTATTTCCAATATGACGAAATTCAAGAAAAAAATCCCGATATCGAGTTTAAAAAACTCGTGGATGAGCTGGGGCTCTCTGCGGTACAACTGCTCGCTGATGTAATGCCCTTTACGTTTGGCGCTTCTGACTGGTACACACTTACGACCGGTAAAGAATTGGTGACGAAAAAAGAAGTAACAGGATTTGACCGCTACAGCCGCCTTGCTTGGGGAACGTTTGGTGCACTTCTGGATGCAGCAACCATTATTCCGGCAGTAGATGTAGTTGGTGCACCGGCAAATGCGATTATGCGGACGGCACGTGCTGCGGGGCGCGCAGGAGAAGGCGCAAAACTCATTCGCATGTGGCCGCGCATTGCAAAAGTAGCTGATGCAGTCGGCGGCTGGTCAAAATTTGGTGAATATCTCAAAGCCTATGCTCAAGCCGGCGGCAAGTGGGAAAAAGTAAAAGCCGTTGCGGGTATGACGCGTACTGCCGTGCCGCGTGCTATGGCCGCGACCATGGCGGGTTCAATAGCTTACGTTTACACCGTGGGGCCCGATGCAGCCAATGACTATGGCGAAGCTCTGCCCGCGGATTTAGTCGCAGAGATAGAGGCAGAAACAAAGCCCACAAATATGCAGCATCAATCAGAAAGTGAACCTCCAGCAGGGTAATTTTTAGAGAAGTTTTGTCATATACGTCCCCTCCAGCTCGTATCCTTGTTTGCGATAGTATTCTCGAATGCCGACGCCGGAGATAACAGCCATTTTTTTGTAGCCGTGTTTGCGTGCAATATTTTCGGCCTCGGCAACTAGTTTTTTTCCGAATCCCATGTGCTGGCTCGCGAGTTCGTCGCGCTCACTAATTGGGACTTGCGCACCGTAGGTGTGCAGTTCGCGCAACAGTGCCGCGCCTTCCAGCTCTTTAATAAAGTGAGGCGTGCCTTTGAGTGAATAAGAGGAAAACCGCAATCGCAGCAGTGCGCAGAGCTTATCGCGCGAAGCGTCATCGTAGCTCAGAAAAAATTCCTTGCCCTCGGATGCATCGTACTCTAATGTGCGCAGTTCGATATTTTTTGGATCGATCACTTCGTCGCGTATCTCGCGGCAGCGGATACAATTACACACAATCCCCTGCTCCTTCATCATTTTGTGAGCAACTTGGCGCAAATTACTCGTATGACTGCCGCCGATAATACTTGTTGCCGGAATATCACGAATCAATCGCGTAACGCGCAAGTAGCGGGGGAACATGGGCTTTACCGCAAAGATAATTTGAATCAGCTCTTCATCAGTATAGGGCCGGTGTTTGCCCTGCTCATACCACAACTTGAGCTCAGAAAAAGGCACAACCATACAGGGATAAAACTTCATCATGTCAGGACGATAAGCGGGATTATCAAAGAGCTCTTTAAACATTTCGATATCTTTTTCTACCGTACTTCCCGGCAAGTTTGGCATCATGTGATAGCTGACTTTAAAGCCAGCATCCTTCAAAAGTTGCGTCGCCTGGCGTGCCTCGGCAGTACCATGCCCGCGCTTTACGATTTCCAGAACATCGTCATAGAGCGACTGCACCCCGATCTCCACACGCGTACACCCAAGCTCGCGCATCTGATGAATCTCTTTTTCGTTAATCCAATCTGGACGCGTCTCTAACGTAAGGGCAACACAGCGGCTATCTGCGGTCTCATTTATCTTTTGCAGTTGCTGAAGATGGTTCCGTCGATCCTCAACTTGAATATCTTGAACACTTTTTTTATTCAACTTTTCACTTTTGTTCAACCCCTCAAAAATTCCGCTAATATACTCATACTTATAATCTTCCGGATGCGCAGACCACGTGCCCCCCATCACAATCATCTCGATCTTATCTGTAGGATGACCATTAGCGTGCAGGGCTTTTAAGCGCGTGCTCACTTGCCGCTCCGGATCGTACTCGTTAATAATCGCACGCATTACCGCCGGCTCGTTACTCAAATAACTTTTCGGAACATTTTGCTCGGTGGGACAAAAGACACAGCGGGCCGGGCAGCCAAAAGGTTTGGTCAAAATAGCCACCGGTGAAACGCCGGACAGTGTTCTAATACTGCGCTTTTGAATCAATCGGCGAAATTCAGGATTATCTTTAATCCTGCCGGTTTTAATCAAAGCGCGATACGCACTAATGAGCTCGGAATTAGGCGGCGGACTAATACCAAAGTGCTCGGCAAATTGCAGCTTTAACCTGTGCAGCTGGCGCGGAGTTTTAATACCACTCTCAAGCGCATCTAATACGAGATTTGCAATTGCAGCCATGCGGCGGTGAGTATACTACAAATGCGGATAAAATGCCTCATCATAAGGCAAAACCTCCCGCCAGGAACCTGGCGGGAGGCCGTTGCGTGCTAGATCCTGTACCGAAGATAGCCGAACTCATTCAGAGTTTCGACGAGCCTCGGCGTCGGGAAGAAGAGATCGATCCGCACACCGTCGCGGTACTCGCAGCGCCGCTCGAGCTGGCCGTCATCACACAGCCAGGCGAGGCCGCGCTTGAGGCTGGCCGTCAACGAGTACAGCGAGATCGAAAATCGCGGGCGGTTCTGGAAGAT
>Ga0210019_1001457_pt1 | contig 25306 bp, 28 predicted proteins | sample CryGeyCG2114_020_2_FD_183969 | JGI IMG/M metagenome (GOLD analysis project Ga0210019, IMG submission 183969) | Groundwater microbial communities from aquifer - Crystal Geyser CG11_big_fil_rev_8/21/14_0.20 (SPAdes) (version 2) | ecosystem: Environmental > Aquatic > Deep subsurface > Groundwater ...
TATATTGTTTCATTTTTTTTCGTCATTGCGAGCCCCGAAGGGGCGCGGCAATCCAGATTATAAGATTGTGTTAACTGGATCGCTTCGTCGCTTTCGTTCCTCACAATGACACCACAACTTACGCACTTACGCACTTACGTATATATCTTTTCGTACATCTTCCTTATCGCCGGGCTCTCACGCAGGATATTGAGCGTGATATCTGCATGGTTCCTGGCGTAACCGTTGCCTACTATCATGTTGATATCCTTGCCCACACCCTCCGCCCCGAGCGCCGCCTTTGTGAATGATGTGGCCATACTGAAGAAGTAGAGCGTTCCGCCATCACGTGTCATTAAAATAGACGCCATTTCGGTGTTGGGGATATTGACACAGTTGATGACAAGATCGGCCATTTTTCCGCCGGTCAGTTTATATATCTCATCATAGCATTTAAGTGAATCGGTCGCGTCCATCTGAAAGAGTTCGTCATAAAGTTCAAGGGCCGTTACGTCTTCAAGATGCTTACCTGAATGCCTGATGCCTATTATCTTGCCGCTCTTGCCCACTTTCTTGCGCGCCTCGTAGGCGCAGAGAACACCGGACTTTCCACAGGCGCCGATTATCACAACGGTGTCGCCGCTCTTCACAAGGCGCTGGGTTTGCGCAGGAGCGCCGGCAACATCAAGGACCGCCAGGGCCAGAGGTGTGGGCACATCGGATGGTATCTTTGCATAGATGCCGCTCTCAAAAAGTATGGCCTTGCCCTTAATATGTACCTGGTCGATATCCTTTTTAACATCCACGATCTCGTCTATCTTTAAGGGTGTAAGAGAAAGCGAAACAAGACTCGCTATCCGATCACCCTTTTTAAGCCCGCGGGAGGAGAGCTTTGGCCCTACTTCGTCTATGGTCCCTATGAACATGCCGCCGGAACCGGTGACAGGGTTCTGCTGTTTTCCGCGTTCACCAACTATTTCCAAGATCATCTTCTTTATTTTATCGATATCGCCGCCGCAGGCCTCCTTTATTTGCGTGAAACTCGCCGAATCAACGTTCAGAATCTCAACGTTAACTCGCATTTCGTTATCCCACATATAATCCATGTTGTTGTCTAGTTTTTGGGCCGGCTGAGGAAGCACACCCTTAGGTTCTATCACCCTGTGCGCGCCGAATGGATTTCCGTTCTCTTTGAAACTGGTCATAGATTCTCCAACCTTAGATGTCATTCTGAGCGAAAGCGAAGGGTCTCATTAACACAATTGAGGCAGGGGATCCTTCGCCTTCGGATCAGGATGACCTAACTAACCAATACAAAAATAATTTGCAAGGAATTCAATTAAGATCAGAAGTTCTCTATGATATAGCGCATCGGATCGACCGGTACACCGTCAACCACTATCTGATAGTGCAGATGAGGCCCTGTTGAACGGCCGGTGCGGCCCACCGCGGCAATGTTGGAACCGCGTTTTATCTTCTGGCCTTCCTGAACGTAGAGCGCTGAATTGTGCCCATAGACAGTTGTAACGCCAAAGCCGTGGTCTATTATGACGGTCTTGCCAAGGCCGTTCTTATAACCTGAAAAAGTAACCACTCCGTCGCCCGACGCAAAGACCGGGGTGCCGATGGAAGCCGCTATATCAAGCCCTTCATGAAAGCGCGAGCCTATCCCTTTGGGGCTCCTTCTGGGACCGAATTCGGACGTCACCCAGCCCCTGACCGGCCAGATGGATGGCATTGACGCCCAGTAAGTAAGGCGCTCTTGATGGAACTCGTAAACGTCCTGAAGCCTCATTTCGACCGAGGCTATCGTATCATTGAGCTCGTCTGTCTGGAGATCCAGGTCATTAAAGAGCTCTCTGGGGTTATTTTCGACCTTGGCGGTCAGCTCGTATTTGCTGTTAAGTTTGAGTTTCTTTGCGTCCGGCAGGGTATCTTCGTCGGCAATGGGGCCTATGCTTTTAAGCATGACCTTTTTATTGATACCGACAGCCGCCTCAAGACGCTGGGCAAGCCTGTTCGCACGGCCTACCACCTCTTCCATTGAGGCGAGCTTTTCGCTGATCACTGCCTCTTTTTCCTTTATTTCCCGGGTAGTTATGCGTGTTTCCTCGGTGGCCATCCAGCCGGTTCTGTAGTAATAGGCGGTACCTGCCAGAACGATGGTAGCAACAAACCATACACCTAAAAATGCAAATATCGCTTTGTGGGTCCAAGACGGAACGGTAAGCTGTTTTTGGGCTGGTTTTCCTTCTGGTACGATAAGTATGTTATACCACTTTGGTTTCTTAACCTTTTTCTTCAAGAAGAAGTCTCCTATACAAATGGGGGGAACAACTCGTTCGGAGGACCTCACTCCTTCCCCCCATACCCCTCTCACTCGCGCGAAATAAATTCGTCGCTCGTTCGCTAAGTCTTAATTAAATTTCAATAATCTCTTACTTATTAAAACGAAAACTGCCTTTCATTAGAAACTGCTATTAATTGAGTAACGCTTTTTGACTGTCACTAAGAGAGCTAACATAATTGACCCGGCGTGTCAACCCAAAAGCCCCCTCGCAAGCCTTCGTCTTTATAAAGGGCACCTCTAAAAACCTACTTACTCTGTCATTGCGAGCCCCGAAGGGGCGCGGCAATCTCCCGCAAACACTTGATTTATGGAGATTGCTTCGTCGCCTGCGGCTCCTCGCAATGACACATCAAGGGGTTTTTAGAGGTGCCCTAAAGTGAATTCTAATTTATTTGTGAAGAATGGTCTGAATGCCGACCCTGATCATCATGATGGCGATGGCGGCAAGGAAGAGAGATATAACCTTGGAACAGGCCTTCATTCCGTTGACTCCCAGGCCCTTGACGATGACCCAGCTATAGTAAAAGGCGATAAGCGATATCACTATATTCACAATGAGTGCCGACGCCACCCAGTAGACCGGATGGAGGTCGACAAGTATAAGGAGCGTGGTCAGAGCCGCTGGCCCCATCATCAAAGGGACCCCCAAAGGGACTATTCCCACCCCTTCGTACTTTTCGCTGTGCTCAAAGGGGAGGATACCCGTTACCGCTATGAATAGGAGAATAAGCCCGCCGGCGATCTTGAAATCCGATGGGGTAATGTTAAGGAAGGTAAATATCCACTTTCCTGCGAGCATGAAGATCAAAGAGATGACAAGGGCCGTCCAGCCCGCCTGCCAGATCACCTTGGTGCGGTGCTCTTTCGGCATTCCAGATGTAAGGCTTAAGTAAAGCGGGACGTTGCCAATAATATCGACCGCAACAAAGAGCGGAATGAAACATAGTAAGAAGGTGCGCATGGCCGTACTTTTAACATACAATTTAATTGCAGACCATAAAAAGTTTTGGCGCCGGCAAAAGACCCGACCTGTCTAGCTACACCTTCACGATATGCTATCACGTTAAAAAAAATCAGACTTTTGAGCCCGTTGCGCGAGTCTTGAAATAACCACAAGACGCATAACCACAAGACGGAGTCATAACCACAAGACGGAGTCAAGATTTACAGGGGTGACGAAAACGCTACAGTTTTGGGTGTGTGCGTTTTGTTCAGGTCTAACGATTTCAACATGTTAGCGGGTAATGTGTCTTGGCGCGAGAATTGCTATGCTGTTTTGCATACCGTATCTGCCCAGATACCATATCGTCTGCAACTGCTTTTCTCCCTGCATCTCGGCGCGTTATAATCAACAAATGATCAGAAAAGAGCGAGTTAGAAATAACTGCCGGCGTAGAACCGCACCCTCTCCACATTACTTATCCAAAACCACCCAATCTCCTCCAAATGAGTCCGTCTTGTGGGTTCAAATGAGTCCGTCTTGTGGGTCGCGTCTTGTGGGTTTTGGGCATGCAAGACGAGGCGACTCGACGAATCCACAAGACGGACTCACAATGAAAAGATAAAATTCAGCAGGTTGCGTATGGATATATTATTATCCGAACTTGACTCCGTCTTGTGGGTTTCCGTCTTGTGGGTTTCTGGGTTTCCGTCTTGTGGGTTTCTGAAATGCCCTCAAATCACCCACTCACTTTGGAGAAGAGCCTTTATTAAAAAATCTGCAGGAAAGTCTTTGCATACAGATACATGAACGGCGCAACGAATATCATTGCGTCCAATCTATCTAAAAATCCGCCGTGGCCGGGGATGATATTGCCTGAATCTTTCACGTGAAAATCGCGCTTGATCAAAGATTCTATCAGATCGCCAAAAGGCCCGATGAAACCTATCGCAACGCCTAAGATGATAACGTGGAGGATGGGCAGATCTTTGAACCCTATCGTTCTGACCACATAGGCGGTAAGAACGCTTCCGACAAATCCGGCAAAGAAACCTTCCATGGTTTTATTGGGGCTCGTTAGCGCCGCAAACTTATGTCTTCCGAGAAGTTTTCCGCCAAACATCGCAAAGGTGTCCGTCATGGCGGTAGCCGCCACACCCATAAAGATAAGCGCCTTGCCGTGAGGGAGCTCACGCAAAAGGGCCCAAAATGGAAGTGTTGCGCCAAGATAGAGGGCGCCAAACAGCGTTAAACCGATCCTTGATGTCACGCCCTCAAGGGTCGTCGCATGCTTCATGTATAAAAGAGAGACTATGAACATGCCCGTTACGACGACTCCTAAGAATACGTTGGTCGTTCTTAAAAAAATGAGCGTTGATGCAACGGCTATACCGAATATCCATGTCGTCTCGCGGTAGATCTGGTCCTTCGGAAGGGCTAACTTACTGAACTCGTAAAGACCGCCCATGATAACGAGAAGCACAAGACCGTTAAAGATCATCTCGGGCGAATACATAATTACCGTCGCCAAGATCAGACCCATAACAAGGGCCGAGATTATCCTTTTTGCCATTGTTCACTCGTCTTTCCGAACCTGCGTTCGCGGTTCTGGTAATCTTTTATCGCTCTTTCTAGGTCTTCCTTTGAAAAATCGGGCCAGAGCTTTTGAGTGAAGTAGAACTCGGAATAGGCTATCTGCCATAAAAGGAAATTGCTCACACGATGCTCACCGGAGGTCCTGATGAGAAGGTCCGGATCGGGGATCCCTGCGGTATCAAGAAATGGGGAAAGGGTCTCGGGTGTTATCTCCGTCACCTTGGCATCAACCGCCCTTTGAATGGCACGGCACAGCTCCATTCTGGAACCGTAGCTCAAGGCGACTATCATCGTCGTCTTGCTTAGATGGACCGTGGCCCTTTCGACATCTTTTATCACATCGCGGACCTCTTGCGGAAGGCGATCGTTATCGCCAATGGTCATGAACTTTATCTGATTATCAATTAATTTTTGTTTTTTTAGCTTTAAGAACTCGACCATGAGGCCCATTAGAGCCCTCACCTCTTCAAGAGGCCTGTCCCAGTTCTCTTCGGAAAAAGCATACAGGGTCAGAAATTTAACGCCCAGGTCGCTACAAGCGATCGTGATGTTCTCAACGGCCTCAATTCCTTTGCGATGACCTTCAACGCGCGGAAGGCCGCGGGAAACCGCCCACCTGCCGTTGCCATCCATGATTATCGCTATGTGCGCCGGGATCGGATTCATCTAAACGCAAACCACCAGCAAAGTTTCATGCCGGCAAAGCTAAGAATAAAAACCTTGTTTGCCTTGCTGGCTTGTGACCTTGCTGGCTGCCATTATATCGTCATTATCTCTTTTTCTTTGTGCGTGACCGTATCGTCTATGAGTTTGATGTGATCGTCGGTAAGCTTCTGGATCTCTTTTTCGCCCTTTTTAATATCGTCTTCCGAGGCATGCTCCGATTTTTCAAGTTTCTTGATATGTTCGTTGGCATCGCGTCTGATGTTCCTGATGGAGACCTTGGAATCTTCGCCGAGCTTCTTAATATATTTCACAAGCTCTTTCCTGCGCTCTTCATTTAGGGGCGGAATTGGAAGCTTAATGACCTTTCCGTCATGATTGGGATTTAACCCTAGGCCCGATTTTAAAATGGCCTTTTCAATCACAGAGACCATGCCGGCTTCCCATGGCTGAATGGTTATGAGCCTTGCGTCGGGAACGCCGAGGGTTGATACCTGGTTGAGAGGCACGTTCTGGCCGTAGTATTCAACACGGACATCATCTAAAATAGAGGTTGAGGCCCGTCCTGTCCGCATCTTGGAGAGTTCCATCTTGAGGGTCTCCATCGCCCTGTCCATCTTACCCTTTGCCTCGGTGATCACCTTCTGTACCATATTATCCTCCTCAACTTACCATGGTGCCGATTTTTTCGCCCTGCGCCACTTTTTTAAGGTTACCCTTGTTGAACAGATCGAATACAACAACCGGCATATTATTGTCCATGCACATGGAAATGGATGTCGCGTCCATCACCTTAAGGCCATGCTTCAACACCTCAAGGTAGGAAAGTTTGTCGAATTTAACGGCTTTGGGGTTCTTTACCGGGTCGGAGTCGTAGACGCCATCCACCTTTGTTCCCTTAAGGATAACGTCGGTGTGTATCTCCATAGCCCTTAGGGATGCCGCGGTATCTGTTGAGAAGTACGGGTTGCCTGTGCCGCCAGCGAATATAACAATGCGTCCCTTTTCAAGATGGCGCAAAGCGCGCCTGCGAATGTAAGGTTCGCCGATGCTCTGCATGGGGAAGGCCGTCATTACCCTTGTGGGGGTCCCTTGATGTTCCAAGGCGTCCTGAAGGGCGAGACTGTTAATGACCGTTGCAAGCATGCCCATATAATCGGCCGTTGAACGGTCCATATCCTTGGCGGAATCTGAAAGACCTCTAAAGATGTTGCCGCCGCCTATTACAATGGCGATCTGAACGCCAAGCGACGCCACATCTTTTATCTCTTTCGCCAGTTCCGTGACCGTCTCCGGCTTTATGCCGAAATGGTCCTCACCGCTTATTGCTTCGCCGGAAAGTTTCAGTAGAACGCGTTTATATTTCATACTCCCCCCTTCATTCATTTCTCTTGTCCCTCGACCGTTGACCCTTCTTTACGCCTTTTCTCCAACCTGGAACCTTACGACCTCTTTTATCTTGATGGCAGGGTCAAGAGCCTTGAGCATGTTGCTAACGCTCTGCTTCCCCTGAGGGTCGCGGATGAATACCTGATCTTCAAGGCATATCTCGGAAAGATATTTATTGAGCTTTCCTTCGATTATCTTTTCCAGAACCTGAGGCGGCTTCTTTTCGTTCGCCATCTGACCCTTGAACACTTCCTTCTCTCTGGCTATCGCGTCTTCGGGAACATCGCCCCTTCTTACGAACTGGGGGTTCATGGCCGCAACGTGCATCGCAACATCCTTCGCCGCCGCGTCGGTCAGTTTGTTATTGGGATCTTCGAAGAGGGCCACAACGCCGATCTTTGAACCGGCGTGTACATAATTATTCACCTTAACGCCTGCGCCCGCCTTCTTTATGGCAAACCGTCTTATGCCAAGGTTCTCGCCGATCTTCGCTATCAGCTCAGTCTGGAGATCGTTCAACTTCTTGCCGCTCATCTGGCTGGCAAGCAGGGTGTCCATGTCGGAAGGTTGTGTTGAAGCCACGTGGCTCGTGACGTTCTTGACGAAGTTCTGGAAATCGTCGGTCTTGCAGACGAAGTCGGTTTCGCAGTTCACCTCCACCATCGTGATGACATCGTTCTCTACCTTGAGACCTACAAGACCTTCGGAAGCCGAGCGCGAGGCCTTCTTTGCCGCCTTGGCAAGGCCCGCCTTGCGGAGCGAATCTATCGCCTTTTCCATATCTCCGCCCGCATCTGAAAGCGCCCGTTTGCAGTCCATCATACCGGCGCCTGTGCGTTCGCGAAGCTCTTTTACTGTTTCAGCTGAAATTGTCATATAAAATTCCGTGAATCGTCGTTCGTGAATCGTGATACGTTTTCCTTACGCTTCACGACACACGCTTCACGCTTCACGCTCAATGTTTTGTTTCCACTACCGGCGCTTTCTTCTCTCCAACCGGCTTTTCGCTCTTATGTGCATGTCCCCTGGTGCCGCCCGGGCCGCCGTGGGTTCCGTGACCTCCCTGACCTCTTCTTCCACCGCCTCTCCTGTCGCCGGGTCTCTCTGCAACGTAGGCTTTAGCCTTACCTTCGATCTTCTTCTCTCTTACGCGTCCGCCCTGCTCCCCTGCGGCAGGTGCGGGTCTGGAGGCCTCTTTTGCCGCATCTTCCCTGAGTGTCGCTTCTCTGCGTTTTAGGCCTTCTTCGCAGGCCTTGGCGACATATGAGACAAGAAGCGTGATCGAACGGATGGCGTCATCGTTTGCAGGTACCACGAAATCGATGCCGTCCGGGTCACAATTCGTGTCCGTAATGGCAACCACCGGAATATGGAGCTTCTGCGCCTCTTTTAGAGCAATATGCTCAGTTTTTGGATCGACTATAAAGACGACTCCGGGAAGCTTTGTCATGTTCTTGATGCCGCCGAGAGAATGTTCGAACTTTTCGATCTCGCGCTCCATGGAAAGAGCTTCCTTCTTTGAGAACTTGGCAAAATCGCCGGCCTCTTTGCGCTGATAGAGCGAATGCAGGCGGTCGATAGACGCCTTGATGGTCTTGAAGTTCGTAAGCATGCCGCCCAACCAGCGCTGATTGACGTAATGCTGTCCCACCCTTTCCGCGTTCTCACGGATAAGGTCCTGCGCCTGCCTCTTTGTTCCGATGAATATCACGGAATTCCCCAGAGCCACCTGATCGGCGACGAACTTAAAAGCTGCCATTGCGGCTTCCATCGTTCTGTCTAGGTTGATGATATGAACACCGCTCTTCACCGTGAAGATGAAGGGTTTCATTTTGGGGTTCCATCTGGACGTCTGGTGGCCGAAGTGGCAACCGGCCTCGAGAAGGTCTTTTACTTGGAGTTCTGACATGTACTCTCCTTTGGTTAGTTCCTCCACCCTAATATGAACCACCGGAACATCTCAAAACACCATGTCTTGCAAATTCCTGTGGCACCAAAAGGAATTATCCTGTAGGGTGTGCGAATTGGGCGCGTTGTTAACACGATAATCAGGTCAATTGCAAGTAATTTTTGGAGAAAAAAGAACATGAAAATCAAGAAGTTGCTTGTCTTTACGCTCATGGTCTATGGTCTATCGTCTATGGTCTTCGGTATCTGCAGGGCCGATGACTGGGCCGAATACCAAAAATATGGCCACAAGGGAACAAAATGGGACGAGTTCGTCAGGGCCGGATTCACCGCTTTTGATACGGGAAACCTAGGCTCCGCAGAAATGTTCCTCCAAAGGGCGATAGCTCGCGGTTGCAACGACGGTCTTGTTTATGCGAAGATAGGGACGTTCTACGAGGCCCAGACAAATTACAAAAAGGCGCTTGATTATCTGCTTAAGGCGTACAAAAAGCTCCCATCCAAATATCCAAACCTTCAATTCACAAAGGATCTCGACGAAACGGTGGGCCGCGTACTTTTTGTTTCCGGCGATAAAAAAAAAGCGGAGCGTTACCTTAAAAGGTCGCTTAAAAGCGGCGAAAAGTTTACATCTCTCTACTTTCTTGGACAGATAGCGCGGGAAGAAGGAAGATCGGAAGAGGCAATAGGCTATTATGGAAGGGCTCTTAAGGCCGAGCATCCGCAAGGAACCCCTATTACGGTGGACCTTTTGATAATGACCGACATAGGCAAGGTATATTTTGAGATGAAAAGGTTTGACGATTCTCTCTACGTATGGAAAAAGATATTGGAGATTGACCATTCCAACCAGATCGCGCGGCAATATAGCGAGCTGATAGAGAAACAAAGATACAAGGAGCAGGAGAAGAAGGTCATGGAACGGATAGTGCAGTGACCATGGTCCCTATGAGATCACTTATGGGCGCCTCTAAAAACCTGTTTGTTCTGTCATTGCGAGCCCCGAAGGGGCGCGGCAATCTCCCGCAAACACTTGATTTATGGAGATTGCTTCGGTCACTACGCTCCCTCGCAATGACACGCCAATGGGTTTTTAGAGGTGCCCTTATAATACTTGCTCTGATATTTTTTTCAGCAACTGCGCTTGCAAAGCCCCCCAAGGGCTTTCACGAAGGCCCCTATTTTCAATTCTCCGGCGGCGTTTTTCAATACACAGGAGATGACAACACAAGGACATCCACAAGGACCGCCAACGACTGGGAACCCCTTATCGGTTTCAACTTCGGCTGGAACGTTACGGATTATTTTGCGCCGGAACTTCAGGTGAAATATTCCACTAACGCCAACAGCGGCAACCGAGAACACGTCATGAACGTAAATATCAACGGCGTCCTTACCTTCATCACCGACTATCTCACACAAATGAAGAATTTCAAGGTCCTGCCATACGTTCAAGCCGGCCCCATGGCCCAGTTCGCGGCGATACCCGGCGACCCTCTGGCGTCCGACTCCAGCATCTTCCTATGGGCGCCCGGCGTTTCCATTGGAGGAGGTGTCAGGTTCATGGTCTCAAGGTACGGTTACTTTGGAGTAATGGCGCAGTCGGATTTTGTCTGCCTGCCGGAAAAATCCCAGAACGTTGCAGGAACCAACGAGGTCATAATAGGGGGTGGATGGTCTGCACAACCGGCATTTTTGGGACTGGCAGGCGTTCACTTCTAGTATTTTTTTGACTTTTCCGAGTTATTTGACTAAGTTTTTCGGAATATCAGCCTAAAAAACGTTCGGGGGGAATTATGAAGATATTAAGGGCACCTCTAAAAACCCATTGGCGTGTCATTGCGAGGGAGCGTAGTGACCGAAGCAATCTCCATAAATCAAGTGTTTGCTGGAGATTGCCGCGCCCCTTCGGGGCTCGCAATGACAGAACAAGCAGGTTTTTAGAGGCGCCCTTAAGATCATTTGTTGCTACGATTTCTCTGTTAACGCTTTTCGCCTGTGGTGCTACCTCGACCAACGCAAATCTCGACAAGGCGCGGTTCGCCCTCGACAGCTGTTCGACCAGCAATACCGGTCCCTGCAATACGGCGGCAAGCGAATCGCTCGCTCTCCTTACCGGCGATCCGACCAACGTTCAGGCTGCCATGCTCCGATCTTCCGCCCTTGCCACAATAGGCGGGTTCGATATGCTTTCTCTCGTCTCTACGATATCGGAGACAGCGACAGATGATATAAAGTTCAAATCGATGCACGATACGGTACTTTCTACCGTTACTAACGTGCGTGAGCTGGGAAATTCCATAGATACAATGCTCCCGCCAATATATACCGGGACACTAGCCGCCGGTAGCACATATTACGAGAGTTACCATTTCCAGCTCGGTGTACTCCATGCGTTCAATTCGTTCATCCTCCCGACGATGATCGCGCAACCTACGGCAACATCACCCGTTACACCCACCGATATAGTCGCAACGGACAAGGATGAGGTCCATGCAGACTTCATCGCCGCAGACGACGATCTTATCACGAGCGGGATCACGGATCCTTCGGTCAACGGCTGGGATATTGTGCGTACGGTCAGGCAGAACTACTGCGTGTTGAAGAACGCTTCCGGCACAGCCACAGGGTTCACGCTCCCCATACTTCAGGACCTTATGCTCTGTCAGCTCTGCGATGGTGTAACGGATACAAGCATCTGCGCCAAGCCGGCGTCGGCGCTGACCACACCTGACTTCCAGTCCGGCACCACAACAAAATGTTCCGACTTCAACTTTAGCACATGTTCGAACGCAGGACCTACTGATTGATATTTTTAAGCGGGGGAATAATATGAAGAGATTATTTATAGCATTTGGCCTTCTGCTAACATTGTTGCCCGAACTTGCTTCCGCTCAGGTAACGCATTTCGGCCTTAACTATCCCCTTGTAGGCCGCGGCGTCAGGCCCCTCGGAATGGGTAACGCGTTCCTCACGATGAAGGGGACGGACCAGAACACGATATTCTATAATCCGGCCGCAATAGCTGACTACAGCAATGAAGTAACGTTGTTCACCGAGATACCTCCCGGGTTCGAATTCAACTACGGGACGATCAATCTCATAAGGGACGTCTTTAACTTCAAGGACGACCTCGATAAGCAGACGACCGACAGCGGCAAGACCGATGTTTTCCGCAACTTCGTAAACAGTCACATGGGGGAGTTCCACGATATCGGCATACATTTCCCCATCATCGGCGCTTACAATCGGTATTTCTACGCGACCCTCATAAATGACGATCAGTTCGCCATATCTTTCAGGAACAGGGCCTTCCCCAACTTTGAGATCAGGTCCTACAACGTGGCCGGCGTTCAGGTCGGTAGCGCCTATAAGTTCTTGGAAGACACTTTGAGCGTTGGCGCGGCGGTAAAGGGACTCTACGGAGTTGCGAACGATGCGATAGTTACAACCAATGACATCCTCATCAATAACTTTGACGACTTCAAATGGAACAACTGGAAAAGGGGCTTGGGCGTCGGTTTCGATCTGGGCGTTAAATATGACATTCCCGACTTTGGAATGGATTGGCTCGACACGATAAGGCCCTCTGTCGCCGTAACATATCAGAACATCGGAAACACGAAGTTCAGGTGGATGAAGAAGAACGGCGGTCCAGACGATCTCCCTCAATCGGTCAGCGCCGGAATGGGCATCTATCCGACGCTCGGAGCGGTAAAGACCGCCCTCCTTGTCGATATCAGGGAGATCAATGTCAGGGAAGATTTTCTACTGAAGCTTAACGCCGGCGCCGAGGCCATATTCCCCAGCGTATTTCTTTTCAAACCATCGCTTCGCGCGGGAGTTAATCAGGGCTATCCAACCGTGGGTGGCGGCCTAGAGATCGGATTCTTCACCTGGAACCTTGCCTTCTTCGGCAAAGAGATGGGTCAGTACACTCGCGAAAAAGCAGGTTACAGACTGGCCAGCGAATTCGTCTGGAGCTTCTAACCTAACGAGCCCAAGGGGAAAGTAATCGTAGATGAACCCATCAGGTAATTGTCGGTTTTGAAGTGGCCACTATAGTATTTCAACTTTTTATTCGTACGAAGTGCGAAATAAAAAGCTAGAAATACTTATGGTTTTTAACAAAAATGCTCCCAACCAAAAGTTAAAACACCATAATTGTTGGTTTTCAGGTGGCCAGTGACAATTTGAAACGGTAATGTTTTATTTTGCTTCCATCTATATACAGGGCACCTCTATAAACTACTCACGCTGTCATTGCGAGCCCCGAAGGGGCGCGGCAATACCCCATAAACACTTGATTTATGGAGATTGCTTCGTCGCTGGACGCTCCTCGCAATGACATAACAATGGGTTTATAGAGGTGCCCTACAATCAATCACTACTGTCCGGTTAAATTGGGAATAGCGAGAGCGCGTAGCGGGATAAGTTGATTGGAATGGCATTGGATGGTATGGCACGTTGTTTGATAGGGATGGAATTTGATTTTTGAAAGTTCGCAATTCAATCTTGTCGCCAACCGGAAGTAGCCGGTGTTGGCGACCTTCGCAAAGCAGTGTTTCACGCCGTATTAAGCATCGTTTAATAATCAATTGGGGTATACATCCCCCGCGCATCAGCTCCTTACGGGCTGGCGCTGGGACGTTTAAAAGCTACTCACCACAAGTCGAAGCCGGTAAAGTGTTCATTGGTCAAAAACCGTGATGCAAAAAGGGCTCGCCTCCGCTTAAAATTATTTAATGAATGATTAAAATGCATCATCGGCGTCTTCGATGCCTGAGGCGTCAACCGGCCGCATAGAATCATCAGCACCTTTGGCAAGGTTCTCGAACTTCGTGAACTCGTTCAGGAACGCAAGTCTGGTAAAACCGATGGGGCCGTTCCTCTGTTTTCCTATGATGACCTCGGCGGTACCTTTTTCGGGGCTTTCTCTGTTATAGACCTCATCTCTATAGACGAACATTATGACGTCGGCGTCCTGTTCGATGCTTCCGGATTCGCGCAGGTCGGCCATCTGCGGGCGTTTGTCTTGCCTGTTCTCGACCGCACGGTTGAGCTGGGAGAGCGCAAGGACAGGGACCCTTAGCTCCTTGGCAAGGGCCTTTAGTGAGCCGGATATCTCCGCGATCTCGCGTTCGCGGCTCTCTATTCTTCCAAGTCCGCGCATCAGCTGCAGATAATCTACGATGATCAGCTTGATACCCTTCTCTTTTTGAAGCCTGCGGGATTTTGCCCTCATCTCGAGCACGTTAATGGCGGGTGTATCATCTATATATATGGGGGCTTCGGAAATGGCGCCGGCGGCACGGGTAAGTTTCGGCCAGTCGGTCTCGGTCAGAAAACCGCCGCGAAGTTTGGAACCGCTCACCTTTGCTTCGCAACAAAGGAGTCTCTGCACCAGCTGTTCCTTGCTCATTTCAAGCGAGAATACCGCGCACGGAATGTTCATCTCAACGGCGGCATAGGTGGCAAAGTTAAGGGCAAGCGCCGTCTTTCCCATACTGGGACGGCCGGCAAGTATCACAAGGTCCGAATCCTGTAGCCCGGCTGTCAAGCGGTCGAGTTCGGTAAAGCCTGTAGGGACGCCTGTTACAAGCTCTTTTCTTTCGTAGAGCTTCTCTATCGTCTTAAAACTGTCCTTAACGATCTCCTTTACGGAATAGAACGACTGTTTTATCTTCTGCTGGGCAACCTCAAAGATCACCTTTTCCGCCTGGTCCAAGAAGGTATCGACGTCGTCCCCTTCGCCGTAGCATCCGTCTATTATGTTGGTGGAGGCCGAGATAAGCTGACGCAGGATAGATTTCTGATGAACTATCTTTGCGTAATATGTGACATTGGCGGCTATTGGAACGGAATTTACAAGAGAGACAAGATAAGCCGCCCCGCCTACGTCGTCCAACACGCCCTGATTTTTAAGTACGTTCGTGACCGTTACAAGGTCCGCGGGCTCCGACCTCTGGTATAGGTCTATTACGGCTGAAAAGATCTTTCTGTTGGCCTCGCGATAAAGGTCGTTAGGCGTGAGAACCTCTATCACCTTGATGACGGCGTCATTATTAAGGAGCATCGCCCCTACAACGGCTGTCTCCGCCTCGATGTTCTGCGGAGGGAGTCTCCCTTGACCTTCTGCCATGTTGATCACCTCTCTTAGGCTTTTTTAACTACCCAGACCTTGATCGTACAGGTTACCTGTGAATGAAGCTTTACTTCGACATCGTAAACGCCGATCTGCTTGATGGGGTCTTTAAGGTGAATGCTCCTCTTGTCCATCGCGTGACCGTTCTTTCTGAGAACGTCAGCAATATCCTTTGTGGTAACAGAACCGAAAAGCTTCTCCTCTTCGCCAGCCTCTTTTTCGATCGTTAAAGAAAGGCTTGCCAATTTTGCGGCCAGATCCTCCGCCAACTTTTTCACCTTCTTCTCGCCGGCCTCGGCCACCTGTCTCTGGTGTTCAAGCATCTTTATGTTTTTAGGATCGGCAAAGATGGCCTTTTTCTGAGGGATAAGGAAGTTGCGGGCGAAACCGTCCCTTACCTTTACCAGCTCCCCGGCCTTTCCAAGTCCTGCCACTTCTTCTCTTAAAATGACTTCCATAAATATCTCCTATTCTGATGTGGGGAACGACCGGTTCGGAAACCTCACCGTTTCCCCCCAAACCCCTCAAGCTCGGACCGGCAAAGCCGAATCTTTGCTCGCTTATTTCTTTTACGCCATTGTTTGATCTTTGATTCTCTTCTTCCTGAAATCTATCCACTGGTCCGAAAGACCAAGCGCGATGATTATCACCCCTACTACCTGCAGGAACGCTATTATAAATCCGTATACCAAAAGCCTTAAAAAAGGCGATCTCCCTTTGTGCATCCAGAACGATATAACAAAACATCCCTGAATGAAGAAGATGCCGGCACACACAAAGAGCCCGTTTATCGACATATATTTAAGGAACGCGCTCTCGGCAAAATAGCCGTTAAGAAAAAAAAGTGCTCCGCAGAATATCGTCATCCAAACCGGCCAGAACGGGAACCTTTGGGCCGCGATATTGCCGAAATATTTGAGCACGCCGTACTTCTTGGTGAACGTCCTTGCAAGAAGGAGCGTCACCGAGACCACCGCCGCAATGAACACCATCGTCATTGAGGGAAGCGTCCAGACGATGAACTCGACTATGGAGCGCATATTCTCTTTGATGAACGCCGCCTGCGGCGCCGAAAACGACGCCAGCGATCCCTGCATCGAGAAGATCTGCCCCATGGTACCGTTCAAATAGCTCTTCAAAGAACCTATTAGATCGTAGCCGGCTCCGAAGTTCAACAACACGAACCCGCCCATGAGCATCACCCATGGAACAAGTATCGAGATAATGGAGATCTGGAACAACTTTACCCGCCTTAACACGCCTTCGCCAAGAATGACCCCTACCATTAAGAAGAGGCTCAAATAGATGACCTCATAAAAATGGGCAACTTTAAAAATGACCGCAAGTAAAGCCAGCGCGGCCGTTAAAAGGAGCGTGAACCGGCCTTCTCTTCTTCCGTGAACTGTGAAGATAAAGAAAAGCGGTAGCGGCGAAACGAATATGAATATTCCGCTCTGGAACATTAGAAGTGTGATCGCCGCGGCTATGATTATCCTTTTAAGCATATTACCTTGTCTGTACCGATGAGAACGGAACAACTGCCAATATCCTTGCGCGTTTCACGGCCAAGGTAATGAATCTCTGATGTTTTGCGCATGCGCCGGTGAACCTTCTGGGAAGGATCTTACCGCGCTCGGAGATATAAAGACCCATCTGCTGAGGGTTCTTATAGTCGAGCTTCAGCATCTTGTCTGCACAGAACCTGCATGTGCGTTTTCTTTGCGGACCGAAACGGTTGGGACCCTTGCGCGGGCCCTTCTTATCGTCCTTATTGAATCTTCTAGGCATTGCGTACCTCCTTGTTTAAATGGGGAAAACGACTCGCTTCCGCCTGATGGCGGATGCTCCTTCCCCCCAAAACCCTCTCGCTCACACCGGCAAAGCCGGTTGTTCGCTCGCGGATCATGCTCTCTCCTCCACATGCTCTTGTGGGGCTTGGCTTCCCTGTCTTGCGTCTCTTTCTCTCTGCGCGTTCAGCTCGAGAGTTTTGGCGAGGAGTTCGGCCTCTTCGATTATCTCTTTTCTACGTGTTTCGACCTCTACATCTTCACCGAGCTTAATGCTCAAATAACGAAGCACTCTTTCGTCGAGCTTTAGCACGCGCTCCATCTCACCGATCGTCGTATTGTCGGCACAGAAGTCGACGGCTATGTAATGGCCTTTTGACTGCTTGTTGATCTTGTAGGCAAGTGTCTTCTTGCCCATGTTCTGTAAACGGAGAATGGCCCCGCCGTGGCGGGTTATGATCTCGGTCATTTTGTCGATCGAGCGTTGCACTTCTGCGTCCGTTAACGCAGGGTCTAATATATAGACCACTTCGTACTCTCTCATGGCTAACCTCCTTTTGGACTATTGAGATGGGGGGAACAGCTCGCTCATAAAACTTCGCTCCCGCTCCCCCCATACCCCTCTCGCTCGGACCGGCAAAACCGGATCCTCACGAGCCTTTTTATGGGCCCCGACCCTATGCCGGGACCAAGGTATTGTTATATTTTTGCATGGCTATGTCCGGGCCATGCGTTAAAAACTCAGTTGCGGCCTCCGCCGATATTTTAATCAGTTTATCCATCACGCCTTTTTCTTCCGGTTCGAACCCGTCGAGCACATGGTCGGCGGCTTCCAAACCGTCTTTTGGCCGCCCGACGCCTATCTTCAGCCTCCAGAATTCGTCGGTGCCAAGGTCATCTATTATGGATGATATGCCGTTGTGACCGCCGGCACCCGAGCTCTTCGCGAATTTTATCTTGGCGAACGGCATGTCGATATCGTCCTGAACCACTAGGATGTCGGTCGGCGTCACCTTGTAATATCCTGCCAGCGGAGCCACGGCGCCGCCGGAGAGGTTCATGAAGGTCTGAGGCTTGGCTATCAAAACATCCACTTCGCCTGTTCTTACGATTCCAAAGAACGCATTGAACTTCTTTTTGTCCAGCTTAACTTCGAACTTTTCGGCAACAAGGCCGACCACATCGAACCCGACGTTGTGCCGGGTGTTGCAGTATTTCTTTCCTGGATTGCCAAGGCCTACTAATAATTTCATTGGTGCAACTCTATTCGGGGGATCCTTCACCCCATATGGGGCTCACTCGTTATCACTCGGGTCATTTCTTTTCCTGTTTTGCACCAGCCGCAGGGGCCGAGCCAGGGGCAGATTTTGCACCAGCCGCAGGAGCCGTACCGGGAGCCGCACCAGGGACTGAACCGGGCGCCGCTCCAGGCGCCGCTCCAGCCGCAGGGGCCGCCGCACCTTCGGCAACAACTGCCTCTGCCGTCGGGACCACCACCTCTTCCTTCATCGGGGCAACGACCGAAACAATACCAAAGTTCACATCGTGTGCGCATTCAACGCCTTCGGGAAGCTTGAGCTCGTTCAAATGGATACCGTCTCCTATATCAAGCTCTGTGATATCGATAGAAATAAATTCCGGTATGGCCAAAGGCAAACATTTCACTTCTAGAGTACGGCGGTCCATAATGAGCACTCCGCCCTCTATCACGCCCTTTGCCTTTCCTTCGAAATGCAGAGGAATTTCGACCGATATCTTCTTGGTGATATCGACGACCGCAAAGTCGACATGTGTAAAGTTCCTTTTAATAGCGCAGGCCTGATAATCGGCGATGCGTGCCACAGTTTTTTCTCCGCTTTCGATGTTGAGATCGAAAAGAACGTTCATGCCTGCCTTTGTCTTTACGGCAGTTTCAAGCGCCTTTTCGTTGACCGAGATGGTCATGGGCTTTACGTTCTTTCCGTAAAGAATGCCGGGGACCATGGCGGCATTACGGACAGCGCGTGCGCTGCTCTTTCCTTCGTTTCTTTTGCTGACGTCTAATGATACTCTTTCCATATTCTTTCCTCTTCCTTTCCTTTCTTAGATAAAGAGCGAAGATACCGAATCCGCCTGATGGATCCTTTTGATAGCCTCGCCCAAAAGCGGAGCCACAGATAAGACCTTTATCTTGGATGACTTGCCGCTAAGTGGTATCGAATTTGTAATTGCAACTCCCGCAAGGCACGAGCCTTCTATTTTTTCATGGGCGCCGCCCGAAAGCACGCCATGCGTGGCGCATGCATAAACGGCCTTTGCGCCGTTCTTGATCAGGGACTCGGCCGCCTTAACAAGGGTCCCGCCAGTGTCTATCATATCATCAACTATGACCGCCGTTCTGTCGTTCACGTCTCCGACCACGTTCATCACTTCGCTAACGTTGGGTGCGGAACGTCGTTTATCTATCATTGCCATAGGTGCAGAAAGCTTCTTGGCATAAGCCCTTGCCCTTTCGGCCCCGCCGGCATCTGGGGAAACGACCACAAGATGATTGCCGATGTTCTTCTGAATAAATTCCAGCGCTACCGGCATTGCAAAAAGATGGTCCACCGGAATATTAAAGAAACCCTGTATCTGTCCGGCATGGAGGTCAAGCGCCAGCACCCTGTCAACCCCGGCCGCCGTCAAAAGATCGGCAACAAGCTTGGCGCTGATAGGCGTTCTTGGCTGAACCTTTCTCTCCTGCCTTGCGTATCCGTAATAAGGGATAACCGCCGTTATCCTTCCGGCGCTGGAGCGCTTCATGGCATCCACCATGATAAGTAGCTCCATCAAATGCTCGTTAGCCGGATTGCATGTGGGCTGAATGATGAATACGTCCATGCCTCTGACGTTCTCCCCTATCTCAACCCATGTCTCGCCGTCGGAAAAATGTTTGACGTCGGCCTTTCCCAGCTTGGTGCCGAGATACGACGCTATCTCTTCCGCCAGCGGGCGGTTTGCGCTTCCCGAAAAAATCTTTAAATCTTTAAAGTGTGGCATATATATAATCTTGCTGGGGAGGATGGATTCGAACCATCGATCCCAGGTTCAAAGCCTGGTGACTTGCCGCTTGTCGACTCCCCAATTCAAAATGGGGGGAACGACTCGCTTCCGCCAGAGGCTGACCAGCCTTCGGCTGGCGCTCGCTCCTTCCCCCCAAACCCCTCTCGCTCCCACTGGCAAAGCCAGATGCTCGCTCGCGGTTTGCTATTTTTCAATTCTGCGTTTCGATCACCAGCCAGCTTGGGTCATGGGCGCGCATCTTTTCTGCGGCAACATGACACATTTTCTCATTTTCAAACATGCCAACGACGGTCGGACCACTACCGCTCATCCATGAATGAACGGCGCCGCGGCCTTTGATCATCTTTTTTATTTCGCCAATCTCAGGGTATTTAGCAACCGTAACAAGCTCAAGGTCATTGTGGACAACTTTGGCCAGATCGTCTAACCCCTTGAAATCGCGCCCCGCCAACAAATCCTCGGCGGGCGAGGGCAAGCTACTAACACCCTGATTTTGTTCTGTCAATTGCAAACCTTGCAATTTATCAAATTCCTCATAGACCCACTTGGTGGATACGGGAAAATTTGGATTTACTAGCAATATCCACATGTTAGGAAGCTTCTTTAATGTGGTTATCTTATCTCCAATCCCCTCGCAGATGGCGGGTCCATCATATAAGAAGAGAGGGACGTCCGCCCCAAGCTTTACCCCTATTTCGGCTAGATTTTCGTTCGAAAGCTTCAAGTCAAGAATTTCGTTGATCCCTTTGAGGACCGCAGCGCCATCGGATGACCCTCCGCCCAACCCTGCGGCAACGGGAATATTTTTTTTAATGTGAATTTTTATGCTTTGCCGGCATTGCTGGTCTGACTGGCCTTGCTGGCAAAGAATCGCTTTGGCCACCTTATGGCAGATATTCGTTTCGTCGCACGGAACGCTCGCATCGTCGCAAGTAATGGTGATAGGAATATCCGAAGCATGAGGCATGACGCATGAAGCATGATTTCCTGCTTCAATGGTTATCTCATCCGCAACGGTCAGCTTTTCGTTGAGCATGAAGAGATCGTGATACCCGTCGGGCCTTCTTCCAAGGACCCTAAGGACGATATTTATCTTTGCCGGTGCCAGTATCTTCATATTTTAATCGCCGCAGGCGATCTCCCTAGATATGGACATGCTTCATCGCCACTATGCCCCATGGTGTATCGTTTTCCAAGGACATTCACTATACGAAGTGTGTCCCTTTAATCGCCAAAGGCGATCTCCCTAAGACAGTGCCATGCCTCATCGCCATCTCTTTCCATACTTCCATATTCTCAGCCATCGCCCCGTTGTGAGAGGCGTGGCACTTTGGAAGGGCATATAAAGAAAATTATTTTTTGGCAACCACTAATCTATGGAGAGCCTCTCTCTGCCTCATTTATATAAAAAATAATTTCATCGGCACATTTGGCCTTTGCAAAATAACGTGCGGTTCCCCCTATTCTAAAGGTTGTGTGGTTAGAAAGCTTGACGCCTCTCTGGAGCGGCAAAAAGGACATGCCAAAGGACTAATCAGAAAGGAGGAGTAACTTCAAGAGCTATCGTTCTCATTGTACTTGTTGGCGAGTTTCTGCTATAAAGTCGCCTTATGTATCGTCCAAAGATAGTGATAATCGGCGCCGGGTTCGGAGGTCTTGCCGCGGCAAAGGCCTTAAGCAAGGAAAACGTCGACGTCACGATAATAGATAGGAACAATTTTCACACGTTCCTCCCGCTTTTATACCAAGTGTCGTCTGCTGAAATCGAAGAATCTTCTATTATCTACCCGATAAGGGGGATCATTAATAGATATAAGAACGTCGATTTTGTCCTTGGCGAGGTCTTGAACATTAATTTTACCGAAAAGAAGGTGGCAATTCCCGGTCGCGAACTTTTCTACGAACATCTGATACTTGCAACAGGAAGCGATAACAATTTTTATAACACCGAAGGCGCTGCCGAGAACACATTCACGATCAAAACGCTGGATGAAGGTATCGCGCTTCGAAACCACATTCTAACTCTCTTTGAACTCGCCGATCATGAAACGGACCCCGCTGAGAGAAAAAAACTTTTAACCTTTGTTGTGATCGGCGCCGGCGCCACAGGAATAGAATTTACCGCCGCATTTGCAGAACTTGTTCGCGGTCCCTTAAAAAAAGATTACAAACACCTTAACTTCGGTGAGGTCTCTATCGTTCTAATAGATAGCCGCGACAGGCTTGTCTATTACATGCCGGAGACGTTGAGTGATTTCCTTGCAAAGCGTTTAAAGAAATTGGGTGTAACGATAAGACATGAGGTGCGGGCCTTAAAAATAACAAGTGGCTCCATTATATTAAATAACGGCGAGACCATTCGAACGGCGACCGTTGTATGGACCGCCGGCGTTGCTGCGGCAACTTATTTTAAAGAGTTCGGCATCGAGTTCGGCGCCAACGGAAGGATAAAGATACTTCCAACGCTTGAAATTGAGGGGACTAAGAACGCCTATGCGATAGGGGATGTCGCCGGCGAGCTTGCGATGATAGCCCCGGTCGCCATCCAGCAGGGACGCAAGGCGGCGGAGAACATCTTAAGAGAGATATACGGCAAAAGGCCGGTAACGTTCGCGTACAAGGACAAAGGTTTTATGATGGTTGCGGGGAGAAATTCGGGCATAGCAAGGATAGGAAATTTCTACTTCAAGGGTTTTTGGGGCTGGTTCATGTGGCTCTTTGCCCACATATTCTGGCTCATTGGTTTTAAGAACAGGTCCTCGGTCCTTTTTAACTGGGCATGGGACTATTTCTTCTTCGACCGGATGATACGCCTCATCCACCCGACATGTAAAAGGCTTTGCAGGACAAAGTAGCTTTAGGGCACCTCTAAAAACCCATTGGCGTGTCATTGCGAGGGAGCGTAGTGACCGAAGCAATCTCCATAAATCAAGTGTTTGCTTAGAGATTGCCGCGCCCCTTCGGGGCTCGCAATGACAGAACAAACAGGTTTTTAGAGGCGCCCTTTAGCAACAAGCCGGCCCGCCGCATCCACAGGAAGCCTTGTCTTTCTTGAACCACGTTTGAAGTATATATGATGCACAACCGACGCCGGGTGTAACGCTCAATGCGTTCACGGGACAGTTCATTGAGCAGGCGCCGCATTCCATACAGGCATCTTTGTCAACGATCTCGACCTTTTTGGAACTAAGCTCAAACACGCGATGAGGACATACGTTCATGCACATACCGCAGCCTATGCATGCCTCTTTGTCCAGTTTTAATGTTGAAGCATCTTCTAGATATCTGAACCCTTTCATATAGCGCCTCCAAAGAAATTATTTCCCATCCATAGACCGCATGAAAGAACGACCGCGATGACCTGAAGTGGTATCGCATACCTCATCTCTTTTTCAACTCCGGTAGGAGACGTAAAAGGCGTCGAACCGGTAAAAGTAAGTGCAGTGTAAGAGCTGACGGATGCCGTGAACAAAAGCACCGCCGCTATGGCACCGCTCCCAAGCTGTTCGTGGCAAAAGAGACAGAAAAGAAAGCCCAGAACAAGGCCCGTTGCAGCACCCTTTAGAGAAAAGTACCGCACCGGGATCCACGGAAGGAGCATTGGCGTGACAACAGCACCGGAAAATAATCCGATAAGATATGCCGTAGTGCCAAAAAGTCCGCGAATCAGCGTCCCCTGAAGTGAGAAAAAATCACTGCTAAGGCTTGAAATGGCAAATATCGCAGAAACGATATAAAAAGAGACCGTAACCCTTGAGGTGATCTCACGAGGGGTAAGAATAAGCCTTTCCCAGAGGCTAAACGTCACCCCCCTCATCTTGTCATCCGCCTTTTTGCCATTGTCCATGAAACGTTTGATATCCCCTGCCCTGACCGGACCGAAGCTTACCTTGAACCCGCTTTTTTTCATGACATCATGCGCAGAAACGCCGGGTGCCGAAAGCTGTGGCAGGATAAGTTCCCTATGGCTAACGAATTTCTCCAGTTCCGATCCCTTTACCATTCTCACTATCTCGTCCGTGGAAAACGTCTTTTTGCCGGCGGCGCACCAGACATTGACGCCGCGCGTATTCAAGACAAGTATCCATGCGTTCATGTTGGAAAGCTCTTTTCGAAGTGAATCAAAGCTCATCTTGTAATTAGCGGAGACAAAAACGGGAGATGTCCGGTCTGGCGTACCCACATTGTAAAGACCCGGAACAACCCTGTATCTCTCCCTTCCGGCGCCGATGCGCATCCTGAAAGCGCCAAGGTGATCGCGCAATGAAAGTTTTGTTCCAATCGTTGTTACTGTTGCATCCGTCATATTATCACCTCAAAGTTCCCTGACCATCCTCTTAAATTCCTTTAACGCCCCTTTATCAATGCAGTAGCAGGTGCTAGGCCCGCTTATCTTTCCGCTTATAATCCCCGCTTCTTTTAAGACCTTGATATGCTGACTTACAGTCGCCTGGGCTATTGGAAGAATATCGACTATCTTTCCGCAAACGCACTTATTGGCCCCTTTAAGGTGTTTTACTATCTGCATTCTAATGGGGTGGCCGAACGCCTTGCACATTCGGCTCAGATCGAAGTTTGTTTTCTTTTTCATAAGAGATCCATATTTCTTTATCGTATTTTTACGATAAAGGCACGGCCCTGTCAAGCACCAATTTTGCGATGATTATTTATACCCGATGATTATCAAAAGAGGTCCTGCTTGAACTCAAGCTCGCCCTTCTTTTCATCCACTTTGATATGATCGCTGTCGTCAAAAAAATCAGCAAAGATCACGATTCCACAATCTTTCTAAAAAGATACTCCATGGAAGAATGGTCACACCGTCAACACTTCGTGGCCGTTCTTCCAGCGAAACAAGAATATAATGTTTAAGCGAGCTCTCTTCCTTGAGCGCCACAAGCCCCTTCAGATCGCTCTTTGAAATCACGCTCTTTGCCTTGACTTCCACTGCCACAGCATCTTCCAATATAAAATCAACCTCGAACCCGGATGTTGTCCTCCAATAACTTACATCACCCAGTTTATTATAATCTGTAAAACTCTTCAATTCATGGAACATATAAGATTCAAATGCATCCCCATATTCCGGTGAACGTTCCTGCAATCCTTTGCGGTGCTGAAGATGCCTTGCCACACCCACATCGAAAAAATAGAACTTGGCGGTGGAAAATGTCTTTCTGGTCCTGTTCTTCTTCCACACCTTGACCTCATCGGCTATCAATGTGTCCTTCAGTATCTGGTAATATTCCTGCACCGTGGTCCTCGCGACCTGCGCATCGCTCCCTATCTCTGTAAAGTTTATCATCTTGCCGTTGCTTAGCGCCGCTACCTCTAAGAATCGACTGAACGAAGGAATGTTCCTGACAAGGCCTTCAGATGTCGACGGGCACCCAAATTAGGCAATTTATGAGCACTTGAAATTAGGCAATTTTGATGACCTGAACTGACCTCACTTTAAAAGAGGAGGCCAGATGAACAGGAAATCAAATATGCAGCAGGAACAG
>Ga0210019_1001458_pt1 | contig 25297 bp, 31 predicted proteins | sample CryGeyCG2114_020_2_FD_183969 | JGI IMG/M metagenome (GOLD analysis project Ga0210019, IMG submission 183969) | Groundwater microbial communities from aquifer - Crystal Geyser CG11_big_fil_rev_8/21/14_0.20 (SPAdes) (version 2) | ecosystem: Environmental > Aquatic > Deep subsurface > Groundwater ...
AAGAGGAATCTGGACAAGATTGGGATTAACTGGCAGTTTACCCGAGAGAGGGCAAAAGAAAAGTTCAAACAGGCTCTTTGATAATTCAGGAGGAGAATGTCTGAATATCAGAAGAATGGAGTACTAGTTTTTAACCTCAACTCCACCAAAGATTGCCGTTCCCGTAATCGTTAATGTTGGTGCATTCGGATCAGATAAGGTAGTAAAGTGATTTTCCCAACCACCAAACGCTCCTTCTCCTTTGACAACAACTCGAAATCGTTCAGAAACGATAATTTCGACCCCACCAAATATTGACGTAACGGTTAGAATACCTCCCTGTGGTGCAATGAACACCTCTCGTAGATCTACCGTTGCCCCACCAAACAATGCCGTAACTGAACCACCACGAAACGAAGTACTTGTTACCTTTTCTTCTGATCCCAAGAAAATTGCTGTTACATCTATGGTGTCATTGCTAATCTGGTTGTTTATCTTTGCAACCGGCGTGGGTTTTTTAAAAAGGATCATGATGCCCAATGCAATAATAAAGATTGGCCATAATGTAGCCCATGCGTCAATATCAAGGACGGTAGACGCAAGAAAAAGAACCCCCGCAAAACTGAGAATCATTCCAATATTTGTTTTACCTTTGCTAAACGAAGTTACCCCAATCGCAATCAATAGTAATGGCCAATACATAGAAACTAACGTTGAAAAATCAAAACCCAATACCCTGTTTATCCCAAGTTGCTCGAACAGAAGTGACACACCAAAAATCAAAATGAAAATTCCAATAACTATACGTGCCATGTTGTTACTACTCACCTCCTTCAAATAATATTTCGCTAACATAACTACGCTGGTCAATATTTTCGGTTGGAATAAACGATGATTCTGAATTCAATGTATCTTTTTCAAACGATGTTGATGCTAACTTTTCCGTGTCCACGGATAATAGTATACTTCACATGGACCGGTAAAATCAAAAAACACATCTTCCACGCTAGTAGCACACTATTAACCGAAAAAATGTGCTTCTAGCGAGAAAAATATCTAGGAATTCGCTTCCTCAGCATTCTTTGCTCCTTTTGATAAAAGCTCTGCTGCTGTTGTTTCAGAAAGAAACTGTATAAGCTTTAAAACTTTTCCATCCTTTGTTACCTCAGCCCGTGCTGACTTTCGACCATTACCCATAGTAACAATCGTAATTTGATCCTCAGGAACCTCTACTCGATCTTTTAGTTGAACACTATAAAACTGCATTATAAGATCACCTCCTTATGTACCATGTATTCAGCATACCTGCTAAACCACACTAACGCAACAAAACTACATGTGAAAATTTTGAATGAATACAATGAATATTTAGAAGAACAACCTCTGCTATAAAACTGTACTACGGGAGGTGGCTTAAAAGTCTAAAGCTCAAGCCACGTTCACGAACCACCGTCCCACATAGTAAGAGAGTACTGACAATTCAATAAATCGAATCAGCAATTTCTAAGTACTCAATACGCCCAAGATCATTGAGCGCCAACAAATCCATTCGCGTTGATTACTCTACGCGAGGACGTGCAATGTTTACAACCAATTTTCGACCTTCAAGATCTGTGTCATGAAGTTGAGAAATTGCTTGTTGTGCAAGCTCAGGAGTGGACATAGTTACAAATCCAAATCCTTTGCTTCGGCCGCTATCGCGATCCTTAATCACTACTGCTTCAACTACCTCTCCCACTACTGCAAACATTTCTGCAAGGGATTGGTCTGTTACTGAGTATGGCAAATTGCCAACGTATAATTTACTTTCCATTTAATTTCACCTCCTTATCGATCAACACGTGATACCTAGCTGTGGGGAAATTATTCCTTCTGTTGCGTACCCTGCGCTTTTCACCTGTATTATACACCCATATGCCTAACTATGCCTGCCACAAAACAAATTGACAGTGTAGAACCTTGTAATTTACAGTTTTCATGTACACGTGTCTGATCATGCAAAGCATTGCGTAATAGTGTATTTTATACACCGCCCACTATGGACCATATTGTGGAATAAGATACATATCCGATATTTTTTTTGCAGACACACCCAATAATCCAACAATATATCGTGACGTTTCAGCCGGACTATACGAATCAAAAAGAAGATAGCTACCAGATGGGTCCCACCAAGGATTTCCATACACGGTGCCAAGCGAGGTTATGGCTTTGTCACTTGATCCTTCAAGGTAATATATGTCAGTTTTACCATCTCGTGTATCTACGAAAACCGAGCGAGTACCATCAGGCGAGAAAACAATACTTCGGGTGGATACAGGACCTAACTGTTGTTCAATGATGTTTTTGGGGATTTGATATACTGCATTTTTTCTTCCCCAGTAAGATTATCGCTATATTGCAACAAAACTTGTTCCGCACTGGCAAAAACCATGCCCCAGGCATATTGATCCATCACCGTAGTGGTTACCTTTTTTTCGAAACTATACCCATACGTGCCCTCTTGTGACGTAGGATCATCGTATTTTTTATACTCAGACCACATAACATAATCCTTTTTAGGACTCATCACAAACGCCCCAACAACTCCCAAGGTATTGAGCTTTCTGATCTTTCCGTCGACCATTGAATAAGAGAATAGATCGTAGCTATAGCTTTGTGCATCAGGCATCCCTCTCCACACAAGATATTCATCTTTCTGAGCCCACGAGACTTCACTAATCTGTGAATGACTACTTACTGTGGTTAGACCTAAACCGTCAACACTCACCACATATAAATAGGGAACGTAACTATTTCCACTTGCAGTTTTTATCATTTCACGAGTGCTCAGAAAAGCAACATATGTACCATTATTTCCCATAACTGAGTCATAATCTTCAGTTTCGCCTACACGTGGAATGAGTTGCGAAACGTTTCCTCCATCAAAATCAGCAACATATATACCTCTTTTCCCTTTTTCTCTATTTGACACGAACACCGTTTTTCCTTCAGGTACAAGATTAACGTCGAGTTCATACTGGATGGCAAGTTGAACCTCAAAACTTCTTGAGAGAAATCCTGGTTTTTCTACTGCAATATGCGCGGTTCCTGACGGAACGTCTGTAAACAAAAAGCCCCCATCCTCACCAGTTGTTTGTTTTTGATCTTCATACGAAACAGTTACTCCACGCAAGATCGAACCGTCTACATAGTCATACACAGTTCCACCAAGATCAGTTGTTGATACAAATACGTGCAAGCTAAACGTAAAATTATTCCGTCCTTTTTGCACATCAATGTCTGCCTCATAGGTTTGATACCCTACTGCAGAAATTGAAATGGTATACGTTTTTGCGGTAAGATCTCCAACGATAGCAACCCCTGCCGTGTCGGTAATAATGTGTTGACCATCGAGGGTTAATTCGGCGCTAGAAATGGGTAATGAATCTTCATTATCGAAGACCGTAATGACCGCTGTTGCAGGCAAGATAATTTTTTGCAGATAAGCCCAGGCATTAAGCTGTACAGCCAAAAACAAACCAATTATCCCAACGGCCAAAATTCCAGTCGCATAGTACACCCCTTTTGAACCATGTGAAGCCTTACGTTCTATTTTAACCTTATTGACTGAGCTTTCGAATACAGTAGCCAAAGAGCCATCGCCCGATCCCGGATCAGTTATGTGCTGTTCAGACAAACCATCACGTTGATCTTCTTGCATCATGTAAAGCATAACCCTCAGACAAACGAGCGTCAATCTGTTTGGTACTTACGCGTATTACTGGTACAATACGCGCTTATGGCAGAAATCAATCCTCAACTAATTCGTAACGTGGCAGTAATTGCTCACGTTGACCACGGCAAAACCACCATTATTGATGCGCTCCTCAAACAAACCAAGGTTTTTCGTGAGAATCAGCATGAAATGGAAGAAACACAAATTCTTGACAGCAACACGCTTGAACGAGAACGTGGAATAACAATATCAGCAAAAAATTGTGCAATCACCTACAAAGATTACAAGATAAACATTATTGATACGCCTGGTCACGCCGATTTTTCAGGCGAAGTTGAAAGAACCCTGAGTATGGCAGATGGCGCACTTTTGATTATTGACGCACAAGAAGGACCAATGCCGCAAACACGCTTTGTGTTACGAAAAGCGATTGAACTTAATCTCTCAATTATTGTTGTCATAAACAAAATCGACAAACAGTTTGCCCGAATTCCGTATGTAATTGAAAAAACTGAAACGTTATTTTTGGAACTTGCCCAACTCGATGATCAGTTAAATTTTCCTATTTTGTATGCCGTTGGTCGAGATGGAAGCGTTTTTGATGAGCTCCCCAATCTTCCTGCACCACAAGGCAGTGTGATTCCATTGCTTGAAAAGATAATCGAGCATGTACCTGCACCGCAAAACGATACAACAGGTGTATTTAAAATGGTTATTTCAACATTGGATTACAACGTACATGAAGGACAATTTGTCATCGGAAAGATTCATAGCGGTACAATTTCACCCAAACAAAAAGTAATTCTAGCTCATGATCGGTATAACCCTTTTACCATTGAACGAGTCTTTGTTTCTGAAGGACTTTCTCGAACTGAAACCACCAAAGGCACAGCGGGAGACATTATTGCCCTCACGGGTATTTCAAAAGCACGTATAGGAGAAACAGTAACCGACCCCTCAGATCCAACCTCGTTACCGGCAAGTGCAATCGGCGAACCAACACTCCACATGTACCTTGGCGCAAACACCTCTCCATTTTCGGGGAAAGAAGGGGAATTTACCACTACACGACAGATCGAGGCACGATTAAATAAAGAGCTTGAAACAAATTTAAGTTTACGCGTAAATAAAAACAGTAACGGTACATACACCATTTCAGGACGAGGAGAATTACACCTGGCCATTCTTATCGAAACATTGCGACGTGAAGGTTTTGAGTTAGAAATTGGAAAACCAGAAGTTATCACCAAAGAAATCGATGGTAAACAATGCGAACCAGTAGAAGAGCTATCTATTATCGTTCCACAGCAGTACGTTGGCGCAATAAGCCAAGAGCTTGGCAAACGTTTTGCCCATCTTGTACATATGACCCCAGTCAATGACACGGAGATGGAGTTTGTGTACAACTTGCCTACCCGAACGCTCATTGGGCTTCGAGGGCTTCTGTTAACCCTTACCAAAGGTACCGTTGTCATGAGCTCCCAGCTTACGGGATATGAACCCATGGGAAAATCTCTGCCAAAACTTAGACCTGGCGTTTTGATTGCCGACAGTCCGGGAAATGCATTATCTTACGGACTAAGTGCCGTCCAACAACGTGGAGCAACATTTATCGAACCAGGAACAATAGTTTATGAAGGTATGATTATTGGACAAAGTCTCACCGACAAAGATATTGCAATGAATGTATGTAAAGGCAAAAAACTAACCAACATGCGTTCATCATCAGCTGACATGAACGTACAGCTAGCTCCGCCAACCATATTAAGTCTTGAACAAAGTATTGATTTTCTGGAACAAGACGAATTACTTGAGATCACGCCTACAAACTTACGTCTGCGAAAAAAATTCTTGACTGATAACGAACGACGCAAAGCACGAAGAGATTAAGTTTTAACATTCTGATAGTGAATGTAATCCACATAATTCGCTTTTGTAGCGTAAAATGAAGCTACTATGTCGGAAAAAAGATTCTCACCAGCATTTAAAACGTATACCAAAAAGTTTAAACACTCATTTACGTTTGGCGTGTACCCAACGCTTGATATGCTTAAACTTGTTCCCGACAAAGTTCTTAAAGTGGTATTTTCAACAAATGCCAAAGATAATCAAGGAGTCACAGAATGTATTATTATCTGCGAAAAAGAAAAGATCCCCTATGAATTTAATGATGTACTCGTAAACCGTGTCTCCGTTAAAGAAAATACGTACGCCGTTGGCGCTTTTGAAAAGTTTGAGGGGGTTATTGAAAAAGATGCAGACCACGTGGTACTTGTTGAACCGCGCGATATGGGAAACATGGGCACCATAATTCGATCCATGGCAGCATTCGGGCTTCACAACCTCGCATTAATTCGCCCAGCGGCAGATATTTTTGATCCGAAAGTTGTTCGATCCACAATGGGAAGTATTTTTACTATTAACTTTCAATACTTTGATAATTTCACAAACTACTATCGAACATTCAAAAAACACGAAATGTACCCGTTTGTAATAGACAAAAGTGCACCATCAATTACAAAAGTCCCGTTTGCGCCACTTAAAAGTTTGGTGTTTGGAAATGAAGGACAAGGACTTGAAAAAGAAGTGGAAACAACCGGAACACGCGTTCGGATCCCACAATCCCCCAACGTAGACTCTCTTAACCTTTCCGTAGCTGCAAGTATTGCATTGTGGGAAGTTTACGGCAGAACTGCCAAAGACTAACGCTTTCTAAAGGTCCAAAAAACCCACCATTAGACTATTTCTTTACGATTCATTTACACCCGGCACACAGTCCGTGGAATTCAAGATTATGGCTCATTATGGCTAAACCACTTTGAGATGCTTTCTGCGCAACTTCTTGAATAGAGCGTTCAATTGGCTTTGTATCAATCTCCTCTATTTTTCCACACTTATCACAAATATGATGATGATGATGTTGCAAACACGCTATTTCATAATGTTTAACAAGAGGTTTTACCGAAAGTTCCTGAATAATTCCCAGTCTAAGTAAAAGATCTATCTCACGGTATACCGTAGTTTTGTGAATAGACACATCTTGTAAAGCCAACGTATCAAGGATTTCCTGCACCGTTATGGGAGCAGAAATATCAAACAAAACACTCAGGATTTTTTTACGAGACACGGTACTTTTAAATCCTAATGATGTGAGATGCTCAATGGCACTTTGTGTCGTCTGAACCATAATATTGTTTCTACCGAGGGCTAAACACATCAACATCCTCGGACATTTCCGAGATAACATCGGATGGTGGAACTGGCACATCGATAAGCTGATTCGGATGAGCATGCGGAATAATCGAAAGAATCGAAACCATCAGAATTACCCCAATAACGAGTGACGCCATAGCCTTGTTTTTCGAGATATTCACATCGTGTATATGGGGTAAAAAATCGGTTGCGCCAAGATATAAAAACAAACCGCCTGCAATAGCAAGCAAATGCCCAATAACCATATTGTTTTGTGGAACATAATAAATAATCAGCGCTCCAAAAATCGTTGCGCAGGCAGAAAAAAGATTTATCAAAATTACTTTTGAGTTTGACAAACCAGCCTTAAGGAGAATTCCAAAATCTCCAACTTCATGGGGAACTTCATGCAAAAAGGTCGATATCGCGGTAATAACACCCAAACCAGGACTTGCAATGTATGTTGCGGCGATTGCTACCCCGTCAATAAAATTGTGAATGGTATCTCCAACAATCACCAAAGGCACAGCCGTATCAAAATGAACCCCTTTTTCCCCTCGTTCGTGGTGATGGATACTAAATAAAAGATGTTCAAATAAGTACGCTCCCATAAACGAATACAACATCGTTGAAAAAACACTTTCGCCCGCCATATCAACAGCTTCGGGCAATATTCCCATTAATGCAACGGTAACTAATATGCCTGCCGCAAAAGGAATTGAATACTTTGATAAAACACCGCGAAGTTTTTTATTATAAATGATAATAATTCCCCCAATAAGACCAAAGAAACTACCAATTATGGCAAGAACCATTATTGCTCCGAGCTCACTCATATATCTAACTATTTTAATGCAACCGAGTTGCATTTGTCAATCTTAATTCAACAGCGTTGTACAACATAAGAGTGTTGTACAACAAAGAAAACTTAACTACTCTCTATAAATAATCCATCTTCATCGCGGTTTTTGCTTGTAACAACGTTTCCTCCCCTACCTCACGAGCTTTTTTGTTACCTCTCGCAATAACGTCCCACACAAATTCGTCTGATATCTTTGAACGTGACTCTTGAATTGGAAACAAAAACTCATTAATCGCACCAGAAAGCGCATCTTTAAACTCTTTGTAACCACTCGTTTCATATCGACTCGCAATCTGGTTTACATCTTTGCCTGAAACGTGTGCAAAAAGATCAAGAAGATTTGAAAGATTTGGTTTTTTAGTTCTGTCATACACGATTTCATTTCCTGAATCGGTTACTGCTTTTTTTATTTTTTCGTTTACTACGTCAGGTTGGTCAGATAGAAAAATTGCATTCCCTCTACTTTTTGACATTTTGTCAGAACCATCAAGCCCAACAAGACGTGGCGTATCGCTGAGTTTTGCTTCAGGAACAGTAAAAAGCTCTCCATACGTTGCATTAAACTTGCGTGCAATTTCGCGCGTAACCTCGATGTGCGGGAGCTGGTCTTCACCTACCGGAACAGTATCAGCATTAAAAAGTAAAATGTCTGCAGCTTGCGACACCGGATACGAAAACATGCCAAGACTCACATTATCAGACAAATTCATTGCCTTGATCTCTTCTTTAACCGTTGGATTTCGTGACACACGAGCCATACTAACAAGCATGGAAAATAACAGCGTTAATTCCGAAAGTTGCGGAATTTGCGACTGGATAAATATGGTTGTTTTATCGGGATCAAGACCAACAGCAAGATAGTCTTTAACAAGCTCGTAAATATTACGTTTAATATTCTCTGTTTCAAGTCGATCCGTAAGAACCTGATAGTCGGCAACAATAATAAAAGTGTCGTACCCTTGCTTTTGGAGTGCTACACGGTTCATAAGTGTTCCAAAATAATGACCAAGATGTAAGGGACCTGTTGGACGATCTCCCGTTAATATTCTTTTTGCAGGCATGACTACATTATACATACTTCGTTAGTTTCACAAAAACAGAGGAATAACAACCTACTCAAGCCATGGGAACATGGTAGTCAACGACTGTTTCTTCCACCAAAGACCAAAACCCAACGCATCGCCTGAATGAGAAACAAAAAGAACAATAAGCACAAGTATGTAGATAATATGCTCATCAATCACAGGATTATGAGCAGGAGGGAACTGGGAGAGATAGATAAGCGCCATAATTGTGCCACCCGAAATTGTCGCAATCCTCATACCCACCCCCAGAACTAACGCACAACCCACGCCCAACATTCCCCCCATAAACAACGTATCTACAACTACATTACCCGACAACGATTGGAACAAACCTGCGAATGGTCCATGCGCACCATAACTTAGATAACCAGAAGTAGGAGAAAAACCTGCCAACCATGCATGATCAACACTTGTTGAAAACCCAAGACCAAACATCTTATCAATGAATACCCATAAAAAAACAAAGCCCAGTGCAATACGTAATACCCCCAGAGCGCTCATCGTTGTTTTTGATATCATAGTTTATGCGTCGCGTTATTCTACCGGTAACTCATCTCCCATCATGGGCATTGAAACATTGGCGTATCCTAGATCACTTAAAATTTTCTCGGCTAAAATCTCTCGTTGTGGGTTTTCACCGTGCACTAGGTAAATCTTTTTTACATCTTTAATATGTGCAAGCCACTTTAATAATCGTGGTTGATCAGCATGTGAACTCATGGATTTGATTCGCGTAACATGTGCGTGAACGTCAAAACTGGCATCATCAATGTGGACCCTTTGCGCACCTTCTTCAATTTCACGACCCAGCGTACCTTCAGCTTGATATCCAACGATCAAAATCCGTGTTGAACTTTTTTCAATAAAATGCTTAAGGTGATGCATAATCCGACCACCACTCATCATGCCACTTCCTGCAATAATAACTTTTGCACCTTTGTGACGAATAATGTCTTTACTTTCATCAGATCGTAACGTAAAAGAAAGACCCGAGAAACCAAACGGTGTATTGTCCTGTTTTAACTCAAGATTATATAGATCTTCAGATTGCTCAAAAATTTTGGTAACTTTTATCGCCATGGGACTATCCAAAAATACCGGTGTTTGCTCCAACATTTCACCCGTCTGTTTAAGATGGTCCATAAGATGCAAAAGTTCTTGCGTTCGTTCAATCGAAAACGCCGGGATCAAGAGCGTTCCATTTGTTTTTTCGATCGTGTTAATCTCTGACAAAAAAATTGCACGCACATCTTCAACAGGATGGGCTGAATCGCCATACGTAGATTCCATAACTACCGTTGTAGCTCTCTCAATAAGTGTTGTAGGCGGGATCAAATCTTGCGGACTGTTACCTAAATCGCCACTAAAAATAATGTTCTGAATTTGATCATCTGTATGTGAAATCTCAATGCTCGCAGAACCTAATATGTGACCCGCATTTCGATAGGTGGCAGTGAATCCGAATACCGTAATAGGTTGATCATATTCAACGAGTTTCATGAGACTTAAAATTTGCTCAACCTCATCCGCCGTATACGCCATATCGCCACGCCCATCTTCTTTACTAATATGGACTGAATCCATAAGCGAAATTTCGGCAATTTTTTTAGTCGCCTCGGTACAATACATGGGAGCAGAGAAACCCATTTTAGCTAGAATCGGAAGTTTACCGATGTGATCTAAGTGTGCGTGAGTAATTAACACTGCGCGAATGTTGGAAATATCATAATCCAAAAGTCTAAAGTTAGAATCTTCGTTCTCACGGCTCCCCTGCGACATACCAATATCGACCATAACTTGATCTCCGTTATTAGCGGTAAGCACAAAGTTAGAACCGGTAACATCACCAGCCGCCCCCCAGAAGTGAATAGATTTCATTATTCTTAGCTTACGGGAAGTTTACAAAAACTACAACCCTACTAAAAAACGAGCCCGGCCAAAAAATGGCCGAGCTCAGTAGAAACAACTTAGTAATGCGTTAATCGATACCACAAAAAACCCCAACCATTTGTATTAAGTTCTCCGGTTACTTTCTGTGGTATTTCAATCAGTTGTTGATTGACAGGCGCCGTTACTTCAAAAACACCCGGTGACGCATCGACAACCATGGGTTCAACAACCACCGCACTGCGAGTGAATGATTGCACTTGCATTTGTGCAACTTCCTGGGCTGGTACGCTTGTTTTTGGTGCCCACAGGTTTGTGACGAACTCAGGCATTGAAACACTAAATTCGGAAATATCAAACGGTTTACTCACTGTTATTTCACCATTACTTCCCACTACAACAGTAAGGTCAACCTTAACATTTACCTCAACCAAACGAGGAAGAACGATTGAAAACAACACAATAAGAAAACCTAGCAAACGAGCTTTCATATAACCTCCTATGAGAACAATACCTATTGAATTGACAGTGTGCCACCGTATTTTATCACTTTTGTGGGATTTTAAGCGCTGTACATATAAAAACACCTCGCCAAAATTCTGACGAGGTGTTTTTTTAACCGAACTCAGGAGGGCTACTTGAGCAATGCACGCTGCCGTTGCATCCTCATAAGCGCCGCCCAAGGATGATCTTTGATCCCCCACCACAGCAAAATGTACAAATCATCCCGGAAACGTTCAAGCTTATCTGTTTGCCAGCACAAAGCTCGTGCTCCTGAAAAACTGTCTTCATTAATCGAGCGTGCAATGGCCAAGAGTAGCTCACTCGGATTACCTTGGGATAACATTCGCACCACTCGGGCAAAAAAACTGTTAACCCAATAATCAAACTCAGTAACCGTAGACCGGGAATACAAGAGATTATCCAAATATTGCGCATAATAATTGACGGGACCATGATCTCCACGCAATATGTGATAAGCATGCGCCAGTGCGACGGCAAGTTGTTCGCTCTCAACTCGTCTACACAGTTCAAGATCCCGAGGATCTGTACCTGGATAACGAAGATAATACTGAAAACCTTTGCCTTCTTCAACAGAAATTACCCAGACATCGGTCGTGGCCTGCGTACCGGTTGCTGCAAAAAAATCACACGCCACGCACGCAAGATCCTTGTTATCCAAACTTCTAAATTCCAACTCGGTAACCACGGTACCCTTTTGGTCGATCAAAAAACACATTCTCTTTGCCATTTTCTCCTCTTTCCTTCGCGCCTTTAGTAAATTTTTTGAGTGCTATAAATCCATGCAAACAGAAACTATGGGCGGATTATACAGGGATTACGCCAAAACGTCAACTATAGGTCTTGCTGTGATCGGGGGGAAATTAATTTTTATCCTCAGATTGCAAAGGTTTAACTAAAACGTTTCGAAACAATATATACGACGCAAAAAGTCCGCCAATCCCTAATAACCACGCCGAAAAGGCAAAAACCAGCGCTTCTTGTGTTCGCGCTTCAACCTCTTTTAGTGACCTACCCGCAAGTACGTATCCCTCGTTGTCTCCACTCTGATAATGATCAATAACCGTTGCAACACGTACGTCTGTTTGTGGCTCCCACGTTATGCGGCTTTCGCCATTAGCTTTTACATCTTCTAACACACCAGCTGGTAACTGAGGAACATCTGCACCAAGTGCACCGGTTGAAATAACAACCTTTCCATCTTTGTCAAAAAGCATAACAAACTCCGACAGTGTCCGTGAGATATCTACGGTTGATTGGGTAACCTGATCAGCAGTTGGAGGGGTTTGTCCCTCGTTGTACGAAAAAACAAGATCCTCAACAATTTGTACCTGAGGGTCATTTGCACTCTGTCGATACATTTGTTGTACCATGGCAAAACTTACCCCAACCGAAAAGGTAAACAACATAGCAGGAATAAAAACGGTCTGCGCAACGATTTTTGATGTAATGGAAGTAAACATGATACGTGTGTGTATTATACGTCAATCAATCCACCCGCATAGGTGGCTTTGTAAACTCCCTCATCGTTTCGAATAATTTGCTCCTCACCCATAAATTTTAAGATGTCACCCTCCCAATAATTCGTGTATTCAAGGTCTTTATCAGAGATACTGTGTGGACCTCGAAGCGGACACGAAGCAGGCATTTGCGAAAGTGCTTTTCTTAACATGGCATAAACTGGCGCAGTATCAACGCCTTCAAACACAAAACCGTAATATACCATCATCCACACTGCTTTTTTCTGATAAAAAACAACCATGCGTCCACCATATGGTTCACCGCCAAAAAAATTATCGTGCATTAAAAAATCACCCTGCTCAAAGGAAATAGTCGTGGAACCATCGGCTTGTTTGACCCAATCGTTTTCATTGCCGGTTGCATACCCAGCTTTATTTGCTGCAACTAAAAATTCTTGCAAACTCTTTTTATCCATGGGCGCATTGTATCGTGAAATTATGAAAAGAAAAAGTGTCTGTGTTAGTATAAAAACATGCCTGTTGATAAGGCGCCTAATGGTTTTGCAGTTGTTGAAATCACTGTTGTCTCAGTCATCGTTGTTATAATCATTGCAGGGATGAGCACATGGTATTTGAAAACACAAGATTCACCTGACGATGAATTTACCGTAGAGTCACCACGTTTAGTCAAATCATGGCCAACAACAACTCCAGCGATTCCAACTGATACCCCACGAGAACATACTCCAATACCCACAACCACTGCTATACCAACTATGCAACCAACAAGCATACCATCACCAACAGCAGTCCAAAAAGTTCCAACCGCAACATCAATTCCACCAACAAGAGCACCGACTCAGCCAACTCAAACCCCAATCCCACCTACACCGACTATCCCAAGTTGTTACTCAAATGTGTCGCCAACGTTTTCAAGTCCGATCACAGACATGGCGAGTATTTCGTATGTTGTTGCGCCACCAACAATGGGTTCAGGACCAAACTTAAAAACACATGGCTACATTGGAACCAACGGGGCGCGTGTTCCAATTTATGCACCAACCGCCATGACGTTATCGAGTGGAGCGTATTATATGGGTGGACCTTACACGCTTGAATTTAAAGCAAGTTGCGAAGTTACCGTTCGGTTCGGTCATGTAACCGAACCAGTTGCCTCCATTCTTGCAACGCTGCCCCAAACACCAAGTACGAGTAGCGCAACTTCTGAACTTACTCCAATCTCATTTGCAACAGGTGAACTGATTGCCTACACAACGGGCACATCTCAAGCAGGAAACTGGGATTTTGGCGTATACAACTCGGCAACTTCAAACCGTTTCGCAAGCGATCCAGCATGGAATACTAGTTCCGTTTATACAACCGCAGTTTGTCCATTTACATACTTTTTGCCGGACATAAAAACTCAGTATTATGCAAAATTTAATAGCACCATCCTTTCCGGCAATCCGCCGTATGGCGACACCTTTTGTCAATGACGTTTCAATTCAAAATGAGCTGTAATCTAGCTGCTGTAATCTAGCAAAAGACCCCTATCTTGTGGTTTCACTCCTGCAAGATGAGCCCGAGTATCCGTTCATTGCAACGACCGAAATCGAGCACCTTCGAGCATTCCTGTATAGCGCGATTTCCCCAGGCGGCTATACCTATGTTGTTCACGACGCTGTGGTTGTGCGGGTGGAATGGACAATTCGATCTGTTCAAGACAGATCGTCAGAATGGCCGTTCACAGCGACGGTAAGGATCGAAAGCCTCGTGCCCCTGACGAGACGATTCAGAAACTCTGCGGTTGCACCATAGTACCTCACGCAAGAAATAAAAACAGGCGCTGAGTATAAAACTCAACGCCTGTACTTTTTACTTCAAAAATCCGCTACGCATCCATATAATCCTGTACCATTCGATACAGTGTGTGGATTTCCTCAACCAAAGTCTCTTTTACTACTTGCGCAGAAAACCCATGCATGCGAAAGGCAAAGGTGAGCCAAAATGCATGCCAACGGGTCAATTGGCCTTCAAAACAATACCCTTCAACGGCTTGCCACTGATCTTCGAATGGTTTTCGATTTTCGGGTTTCACCTTTTTGTACAACTCGATGTTCCAAAGGGGTCGCCTTCCCAATTTGTGCCCATACGACAAAATTGCCACTACCTTCCATATCTCTGACTCAAAAATCACGGGTAATTTTGTAACTGCAGATTTATACGGCATTAATCTCCCCTATTTATAAAACGAGAATGTGCAATTGAACAAGCACGATAACTACTCGAAAAAGCTTTGTCAAAACATTAGTTCAACAAAACCGCAATATCATTAAAATCTTTTAACACCTTATCTGCTTGCATTCGCACAACTTCACGATCAACGAACTCTTGGTAATACCAAAAATATCTACAAGCTCCTGCCGTCTTAACCGCAAGATCAGTAGATCCATCACCAATCATTACCGTTGCCCCTTCAAGCGCTAAGGATCTAACAACCTCGACTTTGCCATTTGAATGCGCCAGTGGATTGTTACTATCCACCCCAACACATATTCCGTTTTTAAACAACAACGTATTTGCACGAATACATTGGGAATATACATCAATGTTTTCAAGAACGGGAACAATGATATTCAAGAATCCACCAGAAACCACAAACCATTTGTATTGATTAAGAAGTTTCAGCTGAGCAACAAATGACGGTGAGATTTGGGAACTAACGCTTTGAATTGCACGCTGAATCACCCTCTCGTTAATGGTGAACATTGACAATCTTTGCGTAAGTGATTCCTCAAAACTCAACACCCCTGTCATGCCTAAGTTTGTAATTCTCTCAATTTCAGCAAGAACTCGATCCTTATCTTCTTGACCCTCAAGTGAAATTCTGCCAATCTCTTCCAGAACCTCAACGCCCGAAATGGTTGAGTCAAAATCAATAATTATGTTTTGAATTTGCATGTCGAAGAATTCCCCTTACTGTGGCATTTCTCTGTGTTAAGTAGATAATTACAACAAATGTTAGTGATCAAAGGACCACAGGTAAAGGCCCAAAAAAATAAGAAACAACGGTAAAGAATCCCCAGATGATACTCAATATTACCAATGCATTTGAGATCGTACCGACAACTGCATGCGCAAGTAATTGGCGGGAAACAATGGGGGCCTGTCTATCACTGAGAAGCCTGATGAGTTCCACCTCAGTTGATAGCTTGGTCTTTGAAACAACGAACTCGACAACAAAAAAACATACTATAAAGCTGACCGTTGACCAAATTGCGTGCTGCTCACTGGCAACGCGATTTGCACCAAGAAGCATTCCGACAAACACAAAATACGTTCCCCAACTGTAAACATAGGCCCGTTTTACTACACGTTTGCTCACAATAGTTCTCCTTTTATTAAACAGTCGAAAAAATGGGACCTACGTGCTCGCGCGCGTAAGCCCCTTCGATACAAATTACAACAGCTTACCAAGTCTCAACCGCAACCCATCTTGGTCGCGCCATCACGCCCAAAACATTACCCTTAGAGTCAGGAATCCACACAACACCAACGGGGTCGTTAGGACCTGCATCATCCCACAAAACCGGTTCTGTACCGTAAGCGCCGGCAACAAACCGCAAGAATCCAACAGGATCGGCGGTTGCCACATCCCAGTGAGTTGCTGGCGTTATAGGACCATCCGAAAAATACTGAAACTCACGCCAATACTTTCCGATAGGCGAATTTGGAGCATCCACCAAATGGTAAATACGCACATGATCAACCGCCGGAACGGTGATACCACCGTCACCCCAAGCAGCCGATGCGGCCATCATTTCTTCAAGCGTTGGATAACGAACCCCAATGTGATGAAGTATGGTTGCGTACTTGAGTGCGTATAAAACTATCAAGGCAATGAGACGATCGTGTTCCTCAGATAACTTACTCACAGCAACAATCCACTCATCCCAACGGGCACCACCCATCCACCCAAGTCCCATGACAAACCCAAGAGTTGGTGTAAGCGACAAACCCGTTGCGGACCCAGTGAACAGCAATTCTGCCGCCTTCGTTGGCCCAACAAATGTTGCACGCGACTGTGGGTCAATATCACCACCGGCCCAACCTCCAATTGAAATGTGGAACCGTTGATCAGGGCTTACCTTCATGAGCTCAATTACTACAGCTTTCCCATACGCTTGACATAGCAGGTCTGCGAGTCTCATGCCTGCAAACAACTGCATCACATGGTCGTTCCCATTACTCATTCCCATCGTCTATCTCCTTTACAACTCTTATGTATAATTGTGAATGTCCGACAAACCAACCGATTACTGTAAATCAAGAGGGATTATAACTCAAACGGGCCAACAACACTACAGGACTCCTATTCTTCCCTCAACGCGCGATTGGGTCAAGTTGTTGCGCTTTGCGAGCTGGTATAACACCTGAAAGCCACGCCAACAATGCAAGTCCAAGAATAACCGTCACCACATCTTGAATTGAAATAAGAATGGCCGCGCCGCCAAAATCCTTAAGTCCGTCCTTAAAATAGGTGTTTACAAAAACTTGAACTCCGTATGCAAGTGCAGTACCAACGCTTGCGCCAATAACGCCGATAGAAATTGCTTCGTATGAGAAAAGTCGCTGAACTGCTTTGTTGGACATTCCCAATGCTTTTAGAAGTCCAATCTCTTTTGTGCGTTCGAATACGCTCATGAGCTGCGTATTAATAATTCCAAACGAGGCGGCAATCAGTGCAATCCCGCTAAACCCTGCCAGTGCAATCGTAATAAAATTTACGATGGTATTTAGTGTCGAAACAATAACACTCGTACCAAACACAGAATAGGTATCGTTTAATGATTCGATGGTAGCGATAACGGTTTCTTCATCAGCGTTATCCAAAACTTTTGCTAAGATTGTTGTAAACTTACCTTCATTCTCAGTTCCTTGAGTTTGAATCTCATGTAATTTTGCAGCTGCATCAATACCGATAAATACTCCACCCTGAGCTGTTTGCTGAGGTGGACCAAATCGTACCACTTCACGCACACCAACTATGGTAAACGGCGTTTCATTAATATCACCATTCGCATCTTTAATTCCGATTACAATTTCTTTGCCTACAAGATCCAATTCGTTTACTCCAAATGTTTTAGCAAATATTTGGTCAACCACTATATCGGATAAAGCCCAGTCACTTGGGAATACGCCTGCCACAACGCTTGATTCTGAATATGAATACACATTAATTACCGACAATGTGTACTTTGTATCTTGATCAGATAAACGCACATATTCGGGCGTAATGTCATAATCAGGCCAGACTGTTTCAACTCCATCCACGCTCGCAATCGCTTCCACATCGTCTAACGTAGAAGGTTCAACTTCTGAAATACTTCCGCGTAACTGAACTACGGTTGAATCAATTTTTGTAGGAGAATACTCCGAAACGATATCTTTCTGATCGTCCGGCGAACTTGACTGTATTACTTTTGAAACACTTACCACACTACTTGATAACTGAACATTAGTATTTATATAGTTTTGAAGCGCGTTTCCAACACCAAGTGTGAGCACAAGTGTTAACGCACCGATGCCAATTGCAGACACAGTAAGTAACGTACGAGATTTGTTACGACGCAGATTTTTGACTCCTCGTTTAATAATGTCTATTGTTTTCATGACGTTACTCCTTTACCAACCATCTCTATGATTTCGCCATCTTTAAGCACGATCCGATTGTCAAACCTTTTGGCAAGTTCATCGTCATGCGTAACAACAATTAACATGGCCTTAGTGTTTTTATTGAGATCAAACAGCATGTCTTCTACAATTCCGCCTGTTACTGAATCAAGATTTCCTGTTGGCTCATCAGCAAAAATAATGTCGGGGTCACCAACAATTGATCGTGCAATAACCACTCGCTGTTTTTGACCGCCCGATAGATCACTCGCCTTGTTGTTCATCTTATCTAATAGATCGACTGATTTTAATGCAGCGATTGCAGTCTCGCGACGTTTTGAAAACGGTACTCCTCTAATCTCAAGTGGAACCATAACGTTTTCAAGCACTGTGTTTTCATTCTGTAAAAAGAATGCCTGGAAAATAAATCCTATGGTTTTGTTACGAAACGCATCGAGTTTTTTAGCCGGCATGGCCCACACGCTTACGTTGTTAATAATTACTTCACCTGAAGTCGGACGATCAAGACCAGCAATCACATGCATGAGGGTTGATTTACCGGAACCTGACTTGCCAAGTATAGCCATATTAGCACCTTGTTCAAGGGTAACCGTAATACTTTTTAGCGCGGTAAAGGCAGAGTTTCCTTTGCCATAGGTTTTGTTGAGATTTTTAATTTCGATCATTGATCGATTTGGTCTATAGTATGGACGAACCCTCAGTATACCTGAGTTTGACAGGCTGCACGCTTACTACGGTAAAACCATGAAAAATATTTCAATGAACTTATAAACTGTTATACTTAACCTTAACCCATGAACATACGGGAATTCTTTTCGGATAAAGACGGCAAGATCGTAATCGCTCAGACGCCAAACCCGCCATTACTTATAGCAATTGCGTTTTTCATCTTTGGTTTTGTACCAAACTCATCGCTACAACTGATAAGCATGTGGGGTCTACAGATTACACTGTTATACTGGTCGTATTTAGAGATAACTTCTGGTGTAAATCCTTGGAGAAAATTTCTTGGCGCCGCAACGCTTGCGTATGTTTTAATTTCAACGATATTTCCAATCGTGGTGGGAGTAGTTTAATAAAATGCCTTCACGTGTGAAGAAGATGTAGGTAAAATCCTGCCTCCCACCCCAAACCACTATGACAATATTCGATCATGTATTAAGAAGACTTACCAAACCAACTGAATACACTGCTTCAACGGAGGAACTAAAAACCATTACGTTCGAAGGAATTCAGACCTATATTTTTAACAAAGTAACATCGGGTAAATTTAGAAAAACTTCACTTGATCAAGAATCAATACAAAATATTAAATCTGCCATTCATCTCAACGTTTCTAAAAACCAACCCATAAAATTTACCTACCCATTCGGCGGCTATAAAAGCTGGCGATTGAATTCATTTCCCAACGTTGACTGGGCTGAGTTTATGACTATTTCCTATGTCTTACGGTACATCGCACCAATCGCGACAACGTATCAACCTGGTGTTGAGATCTTTTTTTCGTCTGATGATGTAGTTATCGAACTTATTGATAATTATCCTCGCAAAGATCTTGACTTGTACGTGTATTCATTTAGAAAACTGCTTTCATTCTTTAGTCCGTACGTACCAAAAAACGTTACACTATCGCTACAACAGGTGGTTCCTGATATCTACACGCCAGAAGAATATCATGCAGAGCTCGAGCGTATTTTTTCACAGATGAAACATGAAGGTTTTCCACAAGAAAGAGCACGTGCATTGCACAACGAGGGTTTCGCTTTCAATTTCTTGCGAAACGGGAAACAAGACCTTACCAACGAGGATGACTACGAGCGTGTTTTCCCAGATCTTGCCATTTATAGTGACGCGTATCTAAAACTTGAAAAACGAAAAGCATTTGTCCGAGGCAAAGACAAGATTGTGTTGTTCTCAAACAAGATTCCGAATGCTATTGATATTGGTTCTACCAATGTATCAAAAGCTAAGTTTTGGGCTGGCACAGGGGTTTTTGAAAAGGACGAAAGATATCATGATCGAATACTCTCCCCTACACAATGGGATCAAATTGAAAAGCAGATTTCGTACGAAGAGTCAGACCTTATTCAGATGGATAACTTTTCCAAGATTCCTGTAATAGAAGAACGTCTTAATTTCAAAGGATAAACTACCCCACCGCGTGGAATTCTCAAAAAGAACATTTTTGTGGTATAGTCCAATCCTGCCGAATTCATCAGCACATTTACTTTAGTAAAGGAGGTATCGTGTGCCTTCACACAAACGTGCGCCTTCAAGCCAACTTTCAATACAAACATCAAGAGGGTTTATTAGTACAGACATCACCCACATAGTTGTAGACCTTTGCAGAACGTTTGAGCCAAACCATCCGATTTCCATTGTAGATTACGGTACCGGACAAGCATCCCTACTAACAATGATCAGTCAAGTTGCAAAGATATTTCAGCAACGCACCTTTGTGTTTACCGGATACGACCCGCATCTTGACCCAACACTCGGAAGCGGTTTGTTATTGTCACGCCTAATCGCTGCATCACATGGGAGCAATCATCGCTTTGAGTTTTGCTCAACCCTCCCTCACCATGCAGATATTGTGTGTGCGCATTTTAGCCTTCATCACACGCCGAACCTTACCATTGCGTGTCGTGAAATTAGTACAATGAACCCTCGGCATCTTCTGGTTGCAGACTATGATTTTACTGATCCTCCGATTGACATCGATGGTTTGATTGCACATTTTGAGCAAACCCAAGCTGGCCGGGATGAACTTGCTCTGTTTGTGCATCAAGCAGGAGGCAACGTTACAAAAGGTCATATTGACTGCTGGAAATTCCACCTTCACTATGGTTTCAAGGATTATCTAGACGCAATTGAAAAAGCTGTAGGGAACGTAAAAACTGTTACCCTTCCACAAAAACGATTTAGTTTTGAGAAGCGAAAGTTCTTGATTGCGGTTGAGTTATAACAAAAAGGGCCGAGCGCATATTTTGCACCCGGCCCTTTTTTCACTTTGACCATGCATTCCAAGCTAATCCCCCTAACTGCCACGTCAGAGAGGTAATGCCACCAGCCCCGAGAACAAACCCAAAATTGTACATTTTCCCGGAATTATGCACTTCATAGATATTCACGCTATCCGTGAACAATGAAAATATAAACGAAAAAAAGTAAATCGTGCCGTGCCAAAGACCTGGCCAAAAGCCAGCAATCTTTCCGTCCAAACTTATCAAATTTGTTAAGAGGTTATGCCCAGGGGTCCCAAGAATCTTCATGCAAACAACAACCCCAGCGATAAATAGAACAAGGCCTAGAAACTCCCACAAAAGTTTATTTATATCTTCTCGGTTATAAACCATTTTTCTCTATTCCTTTGGCTAGTTACGTTTTGTATCTCGCATTGTCACCAATACCCGTGAGTCCGCTACAGAAACCAGATAGTATCGATAAAAGACCACGACACTCTCTATGTCCTCTGAATCGAAGATAAACCTTGGGGCCATCTTTCTCAACAAGTAATGCTTTTGACTCAATGACCGAAAATGTTCCACTTGTCCCGTTTGTCAAACGAGCCTCAACATAATAACCAATGTTGGCCCACCCCGGGTTTAAATCCTGCGGAATTTACATTCTTCCTCCTGCTCTTCTTGCCAGGCAAAAGCCATCCGAATCCAATCAGGCACGGGGTGGAAATCCTCAGTGGTCCAACCAAACAACGTTTGACAAATTGCCTGAAAAGACAGCAAAGCACTCAGATCAACTGGTTGTTGTTTGAGGAAATCGGCGGAGATTGAAACAGCAGGTTTGCCTTTCTTTCTGCCCTCAATCATACTTCCAACCAAAATTACCGTCCAACCGGCAACAGTCGTGACCGGAAACCCGTTACCATCCAATGCCATGCTTATTGGCATGATCTTCTCCTTTCGTAAGTTAAGCTGCGAAAAATCAAATATTGCTCCAATAGCAATTTGTAAGGGGAATTATACCACGACAGACCGATAGTTATGGCCGCCACACGGTTAAAATGTTATACTTTTGCTATGTCTGATATCAATGCGTCAAAAACCTCCTGGGATTTTACAAAGATTACCCCAAAAGACGATGAACTAGAAACAGTTGAATCAAAAACATATGCGTTTATTAACACGTGGAAAAACGATTCAAGCTATCTTTTAGATGATCAAAAACTCAAACAAGCACTCGACGAACTCGAATATCTGTATGCACACTACGGATTAACAGGCGCTACTGGCTACATACTAGGGCTACAAATCGCACTTGACCAATCAAATCCACAGCTTTTGGCCAAAGCACAAAAACTCGAAGACTTTGCCGTAACACTGAGTAACGATATGGAGTTTTTCTTACACAATCTAGCCATGATTGATCAAGGTACACAAATTAAATTCCTTGAGTCTGCCAATCTTATAGACTACCGCCACTTTCTTAAACGACTTTTCGACAAAGCTAAATATTTACTCTCAGAACCTGAAGAAAAAATTCTCACACTCAAAAGTTCGGTAAGTCACGGCAATTGGGTTCATATGACTGACTCAATTCTTTCAAAACAAGAGGCTGAGATAAAAAACGAAGACGGGAGTACGTCACTCAAGAGTTTTTCTGAAATCATGGATCTTTTGGATCACGAGAACAAAACAGTGCGCGACAGTGCTGCAAAAGAATTTAACGTCATCCTTGATCGCTGGGTGGAGGTTGGCGAGCATGAAATAAATTCGATCGTTCAAAACAAAAAAACTAACGACGAATTACGACACATGAATCGGCCTGACTTGTCATCTCACATCCGCGATGATATTGATCCAAGTGTGGTCGACACTATGGTTTCGGTCGTTACACAAAATTTTGATATTTCTCACGAGTTTTACAAAACTAAAGCACAGATGCTGAAGGTTGATAAACTTGCTTACCATGAAAGGAACCTGCAGGTGGGCACGATAACCAAAGACTTTAGTTACCAAAAATCGGTTGAATTAGTGTACCAAGCGTTTTTACATTTGGATGCTGAGTTTGCGGAAATTTTTAAAGGTTATGTTGAAAACGGACACATAGACGTGTTTCCCAAAAAGGGTAAATCAAGCGGTGCTTTTTGCGCCCACGATCTAAAAAAACTTCCTACGTTCGTCTTACTTAATCACACCAACAAACTTCAAAACGTGTTAACTCTTGCACACGAAGCAGGTCACGGAATTAATAACGAACTCATGCGAACTCAAAACGCATTAAACTTTGGAACTCCGCTTAGTACGGCCGAAGTCGCAAGTACATTTTTTGAAGATTTTGTTCTTGAAGAACTTCTTATCAACGGCGGGTTAACTAACGCGGAAATAAAAACGATTCATATGCAAAAACTCAACGACGACATTAGTACGATTTTTAGACAAGTAGCTGCATACAATGTAGAGAAAGAACTGCACACCAAGATAAGAGAGGTAGGTTATGTATCAAAAGAACAGATTGGCGAGATTTTTATTACCCACATGCGTGCATACATGGGAGGTGCTGTTGACTATAATCCCGGAAGCCAAAACTGGTGGTTGTACTGGGGGCATTTTAGAAGTTTCTTTTATGTTTATAGTTATGCGAGTGGACTCCTGATTTCAAAAGCATTACAAAAAATGGTAAGACAAGATAAAAAAAACATAGAACTTGTAAAGGAGTTTTTACGTGCCGGAAGAAGTAAATCACCCAAAGACATCTTTCTGGAGTTGGGAATAAACATTGAAGACAAAGCATTTTGGCAAAACGGCGTTGATGAAATTAGAGGTTTTTTGAATCAAATTGCAGACTAGTCTTTTGCGTGAACTCTGCCATTGGATATCGATATAGACTGCTGTAGCAGTAAAGTCAACTCTGGATGTTGCCGAGGAACAACTAAAACCCAGAGCATTCGTGATATAATACACACTGTAGAAATAAGTTTTTTCACCGCCCGCATGTTGGAACATTAACTTTGCAAAATTATTCAGAAGGAGACAAAGATGAACGCGAAACAACGGGAAAAGATGGTTCGTGACTTACAAGCTCAGGGGAAAACACCGGGTGAAATCGGCAGGGTACTTGCTGCGATAGACGTTTCAATTCCCGATATTGTGATTGCATTTTTGGATGCAGGTTATGAAATCGCTGTATACGAACCTTTGGGCACCGATGAAAAAGAAGCTACAAGGAATGTTCTCACTCTCAGTTTGGTCGATCATGCATAAATACATTTAATAAGGAGTCCTAGCCATGCCTTGCGTATTTTTTAAAAACGTCCCTACTGGTTTTGTATTCGACCCAAATCTCATCCGTCAACTCCATCAAACGATATCCGTTCTAGCTGATGGAGCAAACGTTGAACTGCATGTCGAAAACACTCACTACACCATGCTCACACCTGCGGGCACAATGGTACCGGCAACAAATGTCCATGCTGTAGTTGAGTGGCACGAACGCCCCCAACACATTGCAACGGCCGTAGCAATAGCAATCCATTATTTCTTAACAGCGCATGGAATTGGAAATGGCTCTGATATCACGATACGAGACTACCCATCAGGGAGTTTCTATTTCGACGGGAAGGTAGTCGAAAGCGGGCCTCCCGTTGCCGCGTGATTTTGCAAAACGATACTAAAAGAGGCGGGGACTAAAAGTCCTCGCCTCTTTTTCATTTCTTACCTACAAAGGCAGTGACTGCCCGCCTATAAACGCTTCGCGCACTCTACGTTGCTGTGACTCAACCGCAGCAACAAAGGCTTTGACATATGCAATTCTTCCCGACTTCTGCAGATTTTTGGGATTAGGAGTTAAGTTTCCTTTTACAACAGTCTAAACACCGAATTAGCACCAGCTTCTACGTACTAAGGGTACAATTTAAGAGTGAGGGTTAGAACTACCAAAA
>Ga0210019_1001459_pt1 | contig 25274 bp, 31 predicted proteins | sample CryGeyCG2114_020_2_FD_183969 | JGI IMG/M metagenome (GOLD analysis project Ga0210019, IMG submission 183969) | Groundwater microbial communities from aquifer - Crystal Geyser CG11_big_fil_rev_8/21/14_0.20 (SPAdes) (version 2) | ecosystem: Environmental > Aquatic > Deep subsurface > Groundwater ...
AATCAGATTTTTGCATTACATTTTTAATCGCTTTTTCTGCCTTTGACCAGCTTTCATCAGACCCGACATATTTTTCCGATTCGCCTCGCAGTCCAACACGAACCTTGAAATCATAAAAATCAAATTTGGCAAAAACTTTTTTCGTCAGTAAAAGCACATTTTTTAATTCTGATTCTAGCTCGTCTTCCGCCAAAAAAATGTGCGCGTCGTCAATGGTAAAACCGCGCGTGCGAGTGAGTCCCATCAACTCGCCAGTTTGCTCGTAGCGATAAACCGTCCCGTACTCAGCCAGACGAAATGGCAAATCGCGATAACTGCGGACACTGCTTTCGTAAATCGCGATATGGTGAGGACAATTCATTGGTTTTAAAATATATTTTTCTTTGTCAATCTCTATCGGCTGGTACATATTTTTTCGGTAAGTATCCCAATGCCCTGATTTTTTGTACAACTCCAATCTCCCCAGATGCGGAGTAGCGACAAAATCATAGCCAGCAACGCGTTGTTCATTTTCCAAATAATCCATCAATAATTTTCTGATTATCGCGCCTTTTGGCAACCAAAGTGGCAGTCCAATGCCGACTTTTTCGGAAATATGAAAGATGCCTAATTTTTTGCCTAATTTACGATGGTCAATCTGTTTCATAATTTCATTTTACCAGATTTTTAACTTTTTTCCAAATTTGTCTGGATACTTGTTCCCGGCTGGCGCTTCCGTTAATCAAGTAAATTTTTTCTTTTGGTAATTGAGAAGGTAAGACCAGATAATTTTTTCTAACTATGTCCAAAAAAGATTTGTGGCGATCAAACACTTCCAGCTGTTTTTTGGTTTCTATTCGCTGGCAGGCGATCTTGACCGGCAAATCTAAAATAATGGTAAGGTCAGGCAAACGAAATTTTTGATGGACTCGGAAAATTTGGTTAAATTTTACCCCCTGCGCCTGCTGATAGGCAAAAGTGCTGTGTTTATGCCGATCGGAAATCACGATGCCTTCAAAATTCTCCAAAGATTTCAAATGCTCCCGTCGGTCCTGAATGAATAATTTTAACAATTCGGTTCTATGCAACTGCGGTCTTTTTGACTCGGCTAAAATTTTTCTTATTTTTAGACCGTATTTTCCGCCGGTCGGCTCACGAGTAAGCAGTATTTAACATCTTTGCGGTTTTCAAAAATTCGTTTTGCCAGTAAAATTGACTGGGTGGTAGTGCCGGCGCCGTCAATACCCTCAATTACGATGAACTTATTCATTTTTCTAAAATTAAAAATGTATAGCGATATTGTTGGTAGCGACTTTTTCTTTGATAAATTACTTGCTTAAAATTCCGATAGTCAGGGAAAAAAGTATCGGCGCCGGGAAATTTTTTATCAACCACAGTCAGATAAAGCCGATCCGCCAATTGAAACGTCTGAAAATAAACAGCTCCGCCACCGATAAAAAAAATTTCTTTTCTCTCTTTGACTTTGGCTTTTTTAACTGCTTCGGCGATTGAGCGCGCGACCACCGCATTTTTGAATCGGACTTGCTTTTCGCGCGTTAAAACAATGTTTAAACGATTAGGTAAAACGTTGGGCAGAGAAAAAAAAGTATTTTCTCCCATAATCACTGGGTGCCCGGCGTTAATTTCCTTAAATCTTTTCAGACCCTCTGGTATATGCCAAAGCAATTGGTTATCCTTACCGATTTCGCGGTTCTTGCCGATAGCGGCGATCAGGCTGATGCGCAACTTAGGATTTTCCATAGTGAAATTTAGGTTTTAGATTTTAAATTTTAGATTATTATCATATCGCAATCGAAGCTTTGATACTCAGATAGGGGTTATAATTGATTACTTCAAAATCTTCATAATTGAACTTAAAAATATTTTTTACCTTGGGATTAAGCCTAATTCGGGGTAAACATCGGGGCTTTCGGCTGAGCTGAAGTTTGACTTGTTTTAGATGATTTATCTTAGCGCCGTTATTCGCTTTCCAAGCAGTCCATTGTTTGCCGTAGATCGGACCGAGTTCGCCGGTTTTGTCCGCCCACTCATCCCAGATACCAACGCCGTGATTATTCAGATATTTGACATTGGTGTCTCCCTTCAAAAACCATAACAACTCATAAATCACCGCTTTCAGGAAAATTTTTTTGGTAGTCAACAAGGGGAAATTTTTAGACAAATAATAGCGTGATTGGGCGCCGAAAAGACTGATGGTGCCAACGCCAGTTCGGTCGCTTCGCCTTTCGCCTGTCTTTAGGGTTTTGTCTAATAAATCAAGATATTGTTTCATGAAATACTACTTAATTCCCGGCACTGGAAATTTAAGAGCTAATTTTTTTACTTGTTGTTTGATTTTGATCAATTTCTTTTCGTTGCATATATTTGAAAGTGCATTTTTTATCAGATCGGTAATCATCGCAAAGTCATTTTCTTTCATTCCGCGCGTGGTGCATGCAGCAGTGCCGAGTCGAATACCAGACGGATCAAACGGACTGCGTTTGCCAAATGGCACCGTGTTTTTATTGACCGTGATACCAACTTTGTCCAGAGTTTCTTGCGCGATTTTTCCAGTAATTTCAAAATTGCTTAAATCGATTAAAATCAAGTGGTTGTCGCTTCCGTCACTTACTAAACTAAATCCTAATTTTTTCAGCTCTTTAGCAAATACTTTAGAATTTTTAACAATCTGCGCCGCGTATTTGGCAAAACCTGCTTTCTGCGCCTCGCCGAAACAAACCGCTTTGGCGGCGTTGATATGATCGTGCGGACCGCCTTGCAAACCGGGGAAAACTGCTCTGTCAATCGCGCTAGCATATTTTTTTTGACAAAAAATAACTCCGCCACGCGGACCGCGCAAAGTTTTATGGGTGGTAGTAGTTACAACATCGGTAAATGGAAATGGCGAAGGATGAACACCACCCGCAATCAGTCCGGCTATATGAGCGATATCCGCCATATGTATAGCGCCAACTTTTTTAGCGATCGCATTAAATCTCTTAAAATCAATCATTCGTGGATAAGCAGTTGCTCCAGAAATTATCATTTTTGGTTTAATTTTGAAAGCTATCTTTTCCACTTCATTATAATCAATCTGCTGATTGTCGCGTCGGACGCCGTATTGAAAAAATTTATAAGCCTTACCGGAAAAATTAACCGGGTGCCCGTGGGTTAAATGTCCGCCTTGATCTAAACTCATTCCCATCACTTTATCGCCGAAATTGAGCAAAGCTAAAAGTACCGCGATATTCGCCGGCGAGCCGGATAAAGGCTGAACATTTATATGCCAGTTTTTTTGCGACCCCTGAGGAACAAATAAATCCAGCGCGCGCCTTTGCGCCAGCTCTTCCATAGCGTCAATATTTTTTTGCCCGCCATAGTATCTTTTACGCGGGTAGCCTTCGGAATATTTATTGGTTAAAATAGAGCCCATCGCCTCCATCACCGCATCGCTCGTATAATTCTCAGACGGAATCAACTCCAGCCCTTCCCTTTGCCTTTTCTCTTCCGCTTTGATAATTTGATAAATCTGCGGGTCTGTTTTCTTTATTTGGGTATATTGCATTTATTATTTTGAATTGTCATCCCTCAACTTCGCTCGGGACAAGCTTTGAGATTTAAATTTTGAGATTTGAGATTTTCCCTGTCGATCCAAATCCTCCTCGACTTTTCTGTCTGATATTTTTCATTTCCTTCCAATTCGCTTTTTCTATTTTGACAAACACGCCTTGCGCGACCCGCTCCCCCCTTTTTACTTCAATAATTTTTCTACTCGGATTAAAGACTTGGATCAAATGCTCATCGTTAACCCCGCAATAATCTTGGTCAACAATTCCAACTGAATGCGGAAAAACCAAACCAGTTTTTCTGGGCATTGACGAACGAGGCACAATCAAAATCATAAACCCGCGCGGAATTTTTATTATCACATTGCCGGGAATCAGCCCGATCTCGCCGGGTTTTATTTTGGTATTTTTACGCGCCACATAATCAAATGCCACCGCGCCGTTAGTTTCATAGCGAGGCAAAGGTAAAGAATTATCAACCCTTAAAATCCTAACTTCCATTAAACTTTCTCACTTTTACGCCACTGCTAGTAAACATTTTTCTTGACAAGCTATCCATTTGGTAGTAATCATCAAAATAAATCACTTCTTTTATACCAGCATTGACGATTGACTTGGCGCAAAAAATACACGGGCAATAAATAGTATATAGGGTTGCGTCCTTGGTTGACATGCCGTGGTATGCCGCCTGAATGATGGCATTTTCTTCAGCGTGAACGCAAATACACCGATCAAGCGCCTCACCTGATTTGATTTTACTATCATTACATCTCGGACATCCGCCTTTAAAACAATTTTTAACACCCTTTGGCGTTCCATTGTAACCGGTTGATATAATCATTTTCTCTTTTATCAAAATCGCTCCGCATTGCCGAGTCAGACAATTCGAACGTTGCGAAACATCTTCCGTAATTTTCTTAAAATAATTATCCCAACTAATTCTAGTATAATTTTTGGATAATTTCATCAATCTTCCTTTTTAATTCTTTTATATCGTGACTATTATCTATTGTCAAGTCAGACATTTTGATTGTCGCCTGCAAATTTAGCTTGGCGCCAGTGCCAAAAAATTGCTCTCGTTCTTTTTCAATAAATTTATGAAAAATTTTAAATGCTTGATCGCTGGGACGATTTCTTTTTAAAATTCTTTTGTGCCTAATTTTTGCCGGACATGATATGTTAAGTAAAATAAAATTTTTTTTATTTTGCAAATACTTCACTTCATCGGTTGTGCGAATACTCGTTAATACGCAATTTTTACCTTGACATTTTTTAAGCGCCCGTTTTGCCAATTCTGCAAATCCAAATTGATTTTTAATTTTTATCCCCATAGCAACAAGGTTGTCAATCGTTTCGGGAATTTTCGCTTTTTTAAGTTCATAACGCACTTCGTTTGAAAGTGAAAAATGTGCAAAATTTTTTTTGACTAAAATTTCAGCCACTGTATCTTTGCCTGCTCCCAATAAACCTGTTATTCCAATTATCATTATGCTATAATTATCCTATGAAACAAAAAATCACTAAATTAAATATATCACAAAGAATTTTCCAAAACAAGCGGGCGTTTTTTGATTATGAAATTTTAGAAAAAATTGAAGCTGGACTGGTTTTGAAGGGCGACGAAATCAAAGCTATCAGAGCTGGAAAAACGCAACTCCGTGGCAGTTTTGCCAAAATTTTTTATAGCCAAAAAGTACCAGAGCTTTATATTGTCGGACTTTATTTGGGATCTGAAAACCAAGACGCCCAGCGAACACGCAAATTGTTAGTTCACAAAACTGAGATCAACAAGCTCATCGGCAAAACACAGGAAAAAGGTTTAACTTTAATCCCAACTCGTCTATATTTTAAGCGAGGCAAAGCCAAACTCGAGATCGGCATTGCCCGCCCTAAGAAAAAATGGGATAAGCGACAAGCAATTAAAGAAAAAGAATTTAAACGAAGCTCAAAATTTCATCGATAAAAAATCAAATACCCTTTGTTTGAAAATGCGCGAAACTTTTTTAAACGGAACCGATGCTTCCCCCTACAAAAAATCACGAAGTCCCATTTGGTGCGCGCAGGAGGAATCGGACCTCCAACCTTCTGCACGTCAAGCAGACGCTCTGCCACTGAGCTATGCGCGCTAATAATTTTATTTTAATCAAATTTACCCCAAAAATCAACTTTCCAAAACCTCCAACCCTGAGGTTGGAGGTTTTAATTTGGGGTATTATTTGTGCCATCTACATATTTGAGTGTTACTTTTTCACCACTTTGATTTTTCTCACTTTCGGCTTGACTGGTTCTTTTTTAGGAATAACAATCCGCAAAGTCCCATCTGACAAATCGGCTGTCACCTTTTCATCGTCCACTAAAACTGGAAAAGCGACTGTGCGCTCAAAGCTTCCGTAAGCAAATTCTTTGCGGTGAAATTTTTTATCTTTGTCTTCTGCTTCCTTTTGTTTTTCGCCCTTGAGCGTTAAATAATCGTCACCAACCTCAATGTCAATTTCGTCTTCTTTGTAACCCGGCACTGCCACGTCAATCACAAATTCATTTCCTTTTTCGTGAATGTTCATTGCCGGCACACGAATGTTAGACGCGCTAGTTGACGCAAACGAATCGTCAAAAAAACGATCGATTTCCCGATGAAGCTCGCCCAAGCCACGAAAAGGCGACCAAGGCATAAGATCTCTGTCCATTATATCTCCTTTCTCCTCAATTTTTTGAGGAAATAAATTATTTGTTTCTAATGCAAAAATTTCGGATAACGCCAAGTCAAACAAATCGCAAATTTTGCACGCCAAGGTAAGCGACGGTTCCCACATTCCTTTTTCCAACGCAAAAATTGTCTGGCGAGAAACTCCGAGTTCTTTAGCAACTTGTTCCTGCGATAAGTTTTTATTTCTGCGCAGGTCTTTAAGCTTGTTTTGTTTGTTTTCCATACTCCGATTGTAAAGAAAACTTTACATTTTGTCAAGTCATAGCCTAAAAATCGCTTAAAAAATTACTGCTCTAAAATAAAATTGATTTCTCACTAAAAAATTCCCCTTCTAATATCAAACTTCCAATCTCTAGCCTCTATTTCCCTTTTATCACTCCGAGAACTTTTTTCACAATTTCTTGCGAAGTATAATCGCTTTTGCCGATATGCAATTTGGCGCCGAGTTTTTTTGATTTTCCTGCCACCATTTTGGTTGCCAAAGCAGAGTAGGTAATAACCGGATATTTTTCCGTCAAGCCCTCTTTTTGCAGTTGCGCGAGAAGCTCGAGCCCGCGAATCCCAGGTACAAGCAAATCAAGTAGCACTGCGTCTGGCTGATTTTCTTTGATCAATCCAACAAGATCAAAACCTGTCTCGCTATGAATAACGGTAAAACCATTTTTTTGAAACTCGTGCTTGTATATGCCGATGAGTTGTAAGTCATCTTCGATAATTATTATTTTTTTCATATATCCTCCTAAAATGATTATAATGCCGATTGACTTTTTTGGCAAATTATGCTATGCTTTATTTAAGGTTTTGCAATTTGAAAAATGGGGCTGAAATAGCTTCGACGGGATAAAAGAGAACTGGTTTCAAGCCGAGCAAGTTTGTTTGCCTCGTAAATCCAACGAACAAGTTGTTTAAGTGCCAACTTATTTAAAAAGGTCAAAACCGCTTTTAGCGGATTAGCTTTTGCACCTGTTGTTGCCTAAACGCGACAACCGTCAATAGATTTGTCGATCGGCTGAATCTTGCGGCGTCATAATCCGATCTACGTCCTGGTGAGATAGTTTTGGTAATCAGGATTAAGTTAAAACAAAAGCATTCGCCTTGTGCGATCAGGGGTCTGTCGGCAAATGTGCTTTTTAAACGAAATTTGTCAAATTCGTAGCGAAATTTTTTATAAGCGACGATGTCTATCAATGGAAAAATAAGCGGAGGAGTTTAGAAAAAATTGCAGTAGAATTTGGCAAATTGCAGTAAAAATGATATTTGTCGACAGACCCCACAAAGCTTGTCAACTGCCTTTTTGACTTTATTTCGGACAGGGGTGCAACTCCCCTCAGCTCCATTAAAAAAAGATGATGCGTTAGTATCGTCTTTTTTTAATTAAGTTGAAGTTGCGCCAGGGAAAGGGGTCGGGAAAACACCTGTTTTCCCGCGCAGGAAGGCAGTCCCAACATAAGCATATGTTGGGCGTTGGAAACCATCGGTGTCCAAAAGGTGCTAATCTCCCCTCAGCTCCATTAAAAAATACTTGAAATAGTTTTCAAGTATTTTTTTATTTTCTACACAACCAAACACTATCTTTATGTCTGCGTATTTTTGAGTTTGGGCAATTCCTGAACAAACACTCCGATCGTGGCAGCCACTGGAACAGCCAAAATAATACCGAGAATCCCAGCTAATTTTCCACCGATAAGCAGAACCAAAATTATAATCACTGGTGAAAGACCAACCGCTTTTTGCATAATTTTTGGCACTAAAAAGTTCGACTCAACTTGTTGCACAACAATAAAGAAAATCAATACTAACAACCCTTGAATCGGAGAGATCGTCAAGGCAATAATAATCGCTGGTATGGCGCCAAGCACTGGTCCGATATAAGGAATAATTTCCGTCAGTCCTGCCCATACGGCTAGTGTCAACGCATACGGCACTCCGATAATTATCAACCCGGCAAAATCAATCACGCCTACAACAAGTGCTAAAAATAATTGCCCGCGCATCCACGCGCCCATTTTCAAGCCAACCTTTTGCATTATTTCAATATAGGTTTCTCGATTTTGAATCGGTAAGTATTTGTATAAAAAATTTTTAGCGCCTTGCTCCTCCAAAAGTAAATAAAAGGTTAAAACTAAAACCGTGAACACGCCCACCACTCCACCGATAAACCCAACCGTGGTGCTATAAATTGAAGATGAAACCGTTTGCAGTTGGCTAGCCAGGGAAGTCAGACTTTGGGTGGAAAAATCTATCACATCGCGCCAGGCGCCAAAAACCGGAAAAATTTGCTTACTTAAATATGGCAAATCATACGATAAACTTCTAACTTGGGTGGCAACTGGCGGGATAATCACAAAACCAATCAGCACAAGGCAGGCGAGAATTAATAAATATACCAAAGATGTGGCAAGGGCGCGATTTATTTTTTTTGACCAAAAATCAACCACCGGTGAAAGCGCGGCTACCAATACTAAAACGATAAAAAATAAAATAATAATATCTTGCACTGACCAAACCAGCCAAACCGCAAGAAGAGCGGTAATCACTTTAAGAATTGATACCCACGAAATATCAACGATAATTTTTTTCTCGTCCATAGTTATATTTTATATTATTTATCTAAAATTGCAATTCAATATTTTTAATTACATAACTTACCCAATCCTCAACTCGGCGATATTAAAGTCTCCTTAAATTAAAACCATAAAAATAATTTTAACTTCTCATTTAAACAACTGGCGACAACTTAAATTGCGATAATTTGCGTAAGTTGTATAAATCAACATTTTAAATTTTAAATTTAAAATAGTTATTTAACCGCTGGCAAAACTAATTCGGTTTGCGTTGTCACTTTGGCATTTCCTCCTATTTGCTCAATGATTCCGCCTTTTCTGGTGAGCGCGTTTTCCAGCACATCGCTATCGCCAATGACTTTAATTACTGGCTTAGGAAAATTTTCCTCATCTAAAAAAGTATTCATCACCACTCTTTGGTCGTCAATACTGATTGCGTCAGCACCGATATTGCGCAAGGCATTGATTAAATCAATTAGTTGGACTGTTTGCAGAAACTCGCTTGGCTCAATCTGCACGCCCGGACCGACGACCTCTGTCAAGCCACTGATAATTTTTAGCTTTTCAATATCTTTGGCGATACTTTCTTCGCTGTCATTGTCTGTGCTGGCTAATTTATTTTTTTGCTCTTGCAAGTCCCTTTGCTCAGTTAAAAGTTGCTGATTAGTTTTGATTAGTTCTGAAACTTCCAGCGCGATTACACTAGACCGCTTAGGATCAATAAACTCATTGATTTTACTTTCAATTTTCAGTTGCGAAACAATCGCGTATCCTAAAATCATCGCCACAATAATTAAACTTGAGTATTTGATTATATATATTTTCATTTTGTTTTTGCGAAATTGACCGAAAAACTAGCCCCAAACTCATTGACCGTGACATCTGATTTCTCGGTATTAAAAACCAACCCCTCGCTTTTAACCCGTTTTTTAATATCTGATAAAGCATTGGCATCTTCAAGAACTTTTTGAATTTTTTTCTGATCTCCCTCCACCCGTATCACAAATGGATTGGTAATTTTTGTATTATCAACCAAAATCGTATTGATAATGCTATCAATTGAACTGGTATTGGTCAACCGCTCGTCATTGACTGAAATCGCCTGCGCATCTGCTCCCCATAAAACATTAACTAAGTCTCTGAGATCGGCTGCGTGCACTATACTATCAATATTGGGTATTTCTTTGCTTGAATCAGCCAAAGTAACAACAACCCCCTTGCCTTTTTTTTCAGTTAATCCGACTTTATCTTTTAACTGTTCCAATTCCTCAACCATAGTTTTTGCTGATTTTTGCTGGATTTTTATTTGCGCTTGCGACTCGTCAATTTCTTTTTTTAGCGCTTTGATTTTATTTTTTGTTTCATCTTGATCGCGCGTTAAGGTTGCCTGAGCTTGGGTTAAACTTAAATACGGCGTCACTGGATTTAGCACGCGAGAAGGAGTGGTTTTAAATTGAACCGCAAAAAGCCAGCCAATGCCGATACCGACAATAGCGAGCATAATCGTCATCTGAACTTTCAGTCTTTTTTCTTTGGTGAACATAATATTATTTTACACAAAAATACTGATATTATAAATTGCGCAAATTTTTCATAGATATAATTATAAATGAAATTTAATTTGAAAGCAAAATTCATTGCCCCCGAGAGAAAACTAGCCTCTACCCAAAATAGAAATTTCTTATTTTCTACCTATAATTGTCTCTGCCCTCACTGTGAGTCGAACACAGATCTAGAGCTTAGGAGTCTCTTGTTCTATCCATTGAACTATGAGGGCTAAAAATGTTAATCGCCTCTCTAATTTGAAAAAAGTTTAAGTTGGTCGGGGATGCGAGACTCGAACTCGCGACCTCGTGCTCCCAAAGCACGCGCGCTACCAACTGCGCCAATCCCCGTAAATGTGATTGCGATCTTCCAACAACGCCATCTTATTGTGACGCTATATTAACTGTTTGCCAATAGGCGAAAATTTATTTGCTCCCGAGTTCAATTAACCGTTGCGCAATAAATTTTGCGATATTTACCCCACTAATCTTTTGATGCAAAATCAAGCTACAAGCCGTGTTGATTTCGTTAAGCACAAATCCTTTGGGTGTTGAAAAAATATCAATAAAAAATATTTCTCCATTAAATACCCGAGCTGATTTTTCAGCTAAATTTAATAATTCTTTGAGTGGATTGCGATATAATTTAATATTGGGATTCAAACAAACGCTACACTTCCACCCATTACCCGGCTCATCAAAAAAAACCGCGCCTGCCAAGGCTTTAAACTCAATTACTATTATCCGACTGAGCCTGGTATAATCAACATATTTTTGGCAAATAACTTCATCGGCTGGGATCGTATTAATGTTGCCAAGCTCGCTCAGGTTATCTTGACGAAAACAAAAAGCATATTCTCCTTGCCCTTTGCTTGTGAGTGGTTTAACGATTACTTTCCCCCATTGCGGTATCAGCTCCTCCACTTTTTTCATCGCCTCGCTTTTTTTGATTTTAATCGTTATTGCGCAAGGCAAGTCATACTTTTCCATCTGGATGCAAGATAAATACTTTTGACTGGTAAGCTTGGTTGTTTCTGGATTGTTATAAACTCTATACCCTTTATCTTCAAGCTTTTTTAAAATTCTATAAACCTGACCCGGATGAGCTGTGCGGGTGTGAATGGTAGTATTGCTAGGCTCCAATTTTTTTTCTTGTAGCAATTCTTCAACTTTAATTATGGTTGTCAAAAAACAATTAAAACCGGCTGATATAATTTCATCAGCTATCATTGAGCTATATTTATAGCCCTTGGAAGTATGAATAATAACAAAATTTTTTATTTTTCCCTTTTAATTTGAATTGTAAATATATTTTACCAGAAACGAAATTATAATTCAACCATATAAAAAATCCGACGGGGCAAGCTCCGCGGTATTCTTTACTGCGCCATCCGTCATCCGCCAACTGGCGGAGGCGAAGTGATGGCTTCATCCTCGGAGCAAGCTCCGAGGTATTTGCCGTCTTGTAATAAAATATATTAAATCTGTCTACCGTGTGTCAATCACAAAAACGCCATTGCCGATTCTGCTCGAGATTGGCAACTCGCGAATCCAGCCATAATCTTTATTCATATATGAAGTCGCGCCAATTACCATAATGCCTTTTACGTCTTTCATTTTTGGCGTCAATCGTTCGTATTTTATATTGTAATAAGCTGGCGCCTCGTCTCCGTCCCACCAATAATCCAAATATATTTTTTCGCCTTTGAGCTCCTTTGTTTGGTAAATTTTAATCCGCTTTAGCTCCTGCCCCCAATCATAGTTTGAATCCAGGAGATATTGGTAGCCATGAGTAGTCCCAACCAACGAGCTAAAATAAGTGATATGAAATGGAAAAACCGCTAAACTTTCAAGCATAAAAAGTATTATCAATAAAATAATCAAATTTTTAATTTTGAAATGTAATTTTGAGATTTGTATTTTGAGATTTGAAATATAGTATCCCCAAAACCCCAGCAAAACAAATACTAAAGGATAAATCGCCAGCAAATGCCTGGCGCCAAGATTTGCTTTGGATGTCATTGAAAACAGCAAAAAAATAATTGCGCTAACTGAAAACAATGTCAACGAAAAATCAAAATGAAACGCCCGTTTAATTTTTACGATCATCAATCCAAGCAAAAGCACCAACGAAATCAAACTGGTTTTCATCACTAATGCCAAAGGAAAATAATACCACCAGCCACTTTGGTTAAATTCCCCCATTAAAAACGAGCTGTGCCCGCTCGCCACATGACCTAAAACCAAAACTAAACCCTTGATATAATCTGGCGCGTAGAAAAATTTAATATGCGGGAAATAAGCCAGCGTGATTATCACCCAATGCACTGCTAACGCTAAAATAATTAATAAATATAGTTTTTTCAGCTCTTTTTTCCAAGCAAATTTTTTAGTATATAACCAAAGTATCAGCCCGACAAATGCGATCGGATAAAAAATTATCGCAGTATATTTTGACAATTGGAGCAATCCCATTAAAAAACCAAAAATAAACGTATTTTTGATATTTGGCTTTTTGAAAAAATTCCCCATCCACCACACCGATAAAAGAAAAAACAAAGTGACGCTAATGTCAGTGTTGGTAAGCTTGCCATGGGCGAGCATTATTGGTTCAAACGCCACGAGAGTGGCAGACAATAGCCCGCCGCGCGTGCCCCAAAACGATTTTGAAATAACATAAACCGCGACGGTGAGTGTAAGCGTTAGCATAATTGTCATCAGCCGTCCGGACAAAATCATTTGATCAGCGTTATTGCCACTTGAATATAAAAGTTCTTCTCCGAACTGACGCGCTGGCTTCCAAGTGTCGGTTTTAAAATCCCCTGCCTCGCTCCAAAGCGCGTTAAAATCGTCGGGCAAGTTGATTTTTTGAAACATCAGCGGAATCGCCACCAGCATTTTTTGCAGAGGCGGATGTTCGGGATTAAAGCGAAAATCGTGAAACTTTAAATAAGTATAACCAGCTGGCAAATGAACATTTTCGTCAGTTGTCGCGCTGTCATATTTAGCTTCATAAAATAGGACAAAAAATTGCAAAGCTAAAATCAAAATCAAAAGTAATGTCCGTCTCATAATTTTATGATAGCACAAATTCGCGTTTTGGTTAACTTTTCACCTGCCTTTTGTCGGTCACCCGAAAGCCCATATAACGCCCGAGCATCAGGCGCGTTTGGGCGTCAATAGCTGGAATAGATGAAAATAAAATTGCCACAATTGGAATCAAAATCCATTGGGCAAGCATATAAAACGATTTAATCGGATGAAAATTTTTCGGACGAGGAGGTAATAATTTCATAGAAATAATCGCTGAAACCATTAGCCCGACCCAAGCAAATCCAAGCAGACGCGTTGCGTAGACCCTGACATTGAAAACTAAAATTGTTTGATTGACATCTGGGCTCATCAGTAACGGCAACCAGCCGACAATCGCGATAAAGATCGAAGCGGTTGCCCATGAAAAATTATTTTCCAAAAAACGAAAAGCTTTGGTAAATTTATCCCAGAAACGGATATTATTGCGCGTAAAAGTTTGGCTTAAAATAAACGGCGCGTGCTCAATCCCATACGCCCACCTTAATCTTTGTTGGTATTGATTTTTTATGGTGTCTTTTATATTCTTCCCCATCACCGCATCCATATATACTGGCAAAAATAACGGCACCACTCGGTGGTGTCCGCCCAGCCGATAATAAGCGCGCCAAAATTGTCGCGAGTCCTCATTGACTACTTGGCAATTCCAATAATCCATATCCTCAAGTGTTTTCAAACACATTGAATGGGTGGAAAAATTAATCAGGCGCCACGGACGCGTTGACTCTATTATTTGCCAAAACGAAGAACCAAAAGCTAAAATGCGGGCGATAACTGTGGCGTGCCATATATTATTGGAATATATTGGGATAGGCTGGAAACTGCAACGAGTACGGTCAGAAGTGATGATAAAATAATAAGACAAGCAATTAAAATACTCTTGATGGAAACGGGTATCTGCGTCAGCAGTGGTAACGATAACTTGTTCTGGCTTAATTTTCTTGTCGCGAATTATCTTTGATAAAATTTCAGCTGCCCAAGTAGCGTTTGCGCCCTTGCCCGCCATTTCTCCCAGCGCTAATTTATGCGAAGTAACAATAAAATCAAAAAAATGCTTTTGATATTTATCTTTAAGGTGCTTGACTAAAATTTTTGCATTTTCTTTATCGCGGTCCTCTGTGGCTAGCACTAAGATAATTCTATCACCCGACGTATGGGCGTTAACGATTGATTCAACCGATGGCTCAACTATATCAATGCTTTCTTTATAGGTGGTAAAAATAACTGCGTGCAACAGATTTTGCCTAGGCAATTCAGCCAACTTTTTTGACCAATCAATCAACAACTGTTTTTTCATTTTTTGATAGCCAGAAAAAAGATGAAGCCCCATAATAATTGATTTATAGACCCAGTATAGATCAAAAAGCAAGATAAAAATTATCACCGGAATCGGCGCGATGAATGTAAAAATAATTGGGAGAATAATAGCGCTCCAAGTTAACGCGCCTGGCAGAATTTCAAAAAACCTAATCAAAAAAACTTTTTTCATTTGGTTAATCCAATGAGTAAGAATATATTTAACACTAAAATAATGTCAGCGGTAAAAATTAAAAAATAACTAGCCAGACGATGTTTACTGAAACTAAAAATTGCCAATATGGCGTTAAACACAAAAATTCCGAGCGACAAATATACCACTTGCGGATAGCTAGTAAAGTTTTGGTATTCGTAGTAAAGGTAGCCAACGCAAAAACCACCGACGATAAGCAATACCATATTGATCCAATTTTTGATAAATTTTAGCATATGATTAGGGTTGGTTTAGCCGGAGGCGAGATTCGAACTCGCGACTTGCTGTTTACGAAACAGCTACTCTACCCCTGAGTTACCCCGGCGCAACCATCATTAGCGACAGACCGGAATCGAACCGGCGACCTTCTGCTTGGGAAGCAGACATTCTACCACTGAACTACTGTCGCTCGTATAGGGTTTGTCTGATTATACAACTTACGCAAATATCTACTTGTTATTTATCAAATCAGATAAAACTTCCAGTCTATATCGTATTTTCAGAGACTTGTAAGCGCGACTGGCGTGAGCACGAGGAATTTGCCAGCAGGTAAATATCCGAACTCTGTAAATACTTATACAGACTGGAAGATGCAAGTTGTGTAAGTCGTATACGACGTTACTTTCTTTGCGCTAATCCCACGGGTTTTGTTTCATACTCCAAAATTTTACTTGAAATTTCCGCTGACCATTTATCTTGGATCCAAGTCTACAATTTACAAACCGTATCGCCTTCGCGCACTTTGTCTGCGACTTTGATACCGACCGCCTCGCCTGTTTTGGCGCTTTCCACTGATTTGTGATCAAGCTCCAAACTTTCCACTGTTTGCTCGATTTGGGTGGTCGCGCCGTTAATCGCGATTTTGTCTCCCACTTTTAATTCTTTGGAAAGCTCGATGATGCCAACACCGATTTTCGCAAAGAAATGGGAAATTTTACCCACCTCTTGACCTAGTTTTTTTTCTTCGGTCATTTTACTTCTTTCTCCCCTTTATTATAGATTTTATTATACCGATTCTTGTGCAAAATAGCAAAGCCTTTTCTATTTGTACACTATTCACAACATACGCAATTTGTATCTTTTAAGGTGGCGAATGTCATTTTTAGCTTTTTACTTTTCGTTTTTCACTAATGATTAGACATTTGTTTTACGTTGTGTTATAATAAAAATGTCTCTAAGTGCAATTTTTTTGCTCGCGTCGAAATAGGATAAATATAAATTTAATTTTTGGAACCTATCACAATGGAAAACAGATTATTTGTCGGAAATTTAACATTTACTACCACCGAAGATCAGCTGACTGAAATGTTCGCCAAATTTGGCGAAATCGTTTCAGCTAGAATCATCACAGACAAGATTTCAGGTCGAAGCAAGGGTTTTGGATTCGTTGAATACAAAACCGCCGAAGAAGCTAAGGCTGCTATCGAAGGGCTAAATGATACTGAAATCGATGGTCGAAAAATCGTGGTCAATGTTGCCCGACCAATGGAAAAAAGATAAATTCGTTTTAGAATTTTGAATTTAAAAATCGCGCGTAACTTTATGCGCGGTTTTTTTATAAAATTTGGCGTAATACGATATTTAAAATACTATTTCTCCAAAATCTCTCACAGAAAAAAGGGGGGATACCCAAAAAAGGGGGGGACGTTTCTCTTTTACTCTGGGATTTTCTAAAAATCTTATAATGGTATAAATTTTATACCGTCAATAATTTATTTTGGCGGTAATTGTATATCAATAGTCCCACTTTTATTTCAGGAAATTCTTTTGTTAATAATTCTCCTGCCTCGGTAAGCTTTTCTTTATGAAAATTAATTTCGTCTTTGATGTTGCTAAACCTCACTGACCCGCCATACGCTCCGCAATCGATGTGGTCTAAAATAACAACCATCTCTGTTTGGTGAATTTTTACCAAAGTGCTAATAGCGGAAAAAATCGCGTCGCGACTTTTTCTGTCTAAAATTGCTTTAGATGCGCCCGGATAAGTCAGATAGTCAAAAGTTTTGTTGCCTAATTGTTTGTTGCAGTGCGCTAAAAATTCATTTTGAAAACGAAAGTCAACGCAAGCTACCACGATGTTGGGGGCAATGTGAGACATAATATTTTCCATTATTGATTATATTGATTATTCAGAATTCAATAATATCAAATAAAATAATTTTTTCAAGCTCAACTTTTTCTTGACGGCAAAGTCCCGCTCTTGACTTTTTACTCATGGATGGCATAATTATATTGTCATGGTTAAAAAAAATAACGAAATAAATGGTTGGTTTGTGGCGCGAGAATGCGCTAATCTTGGTTTTATCATCGCCCTTCCACTGGTTGTATTGATTCAGCTTGGTCGTTGGCTGGACCAAAATCTTGGCTTTAAAATTTTATTTACACTCATCGCTATCCCAATATCCATCCTTATTTCAGCGCTTGCTATCTACTTCAAAATCAAACGATTAAACAACTAATTCACCTTTCAAAATTATGCACGAAATTTCACTTTCAGCCGAAAAGCTGTTTTTAATTGGATCGTTTAATGTAACCAACGCGCGTCTAACTTCGATTATTGTTTCGATTTTAATTGTCACTTTTACAATAATTTTCCGCCGTTCGCGTTTTTTAGAAACTATCATCGAATTCTTATATGGTTTATTTTCCGATGTGTTGGAATCAAGAAAACTAGCCCGCGAATTTCTCCCGCTCCTTACTACCTTTTTTATTTTCATTGTTATTAATAATTGGTTCGGCTTATTGCCCGGGGTAGGCACCATCAAATATAATGACCTACCACTCCTACGTAGCGCGAACGCTGATCTTTCAACCACTTTTGCCTTGGCGATTATTTCAATCACTGCCACCGCTTATTACGGCATCAAACACACCAAAAGCATCTACATCCAAAAATTCTTTAATTTCAAAAATCCAATTTTTTTCGCGGTAGGACTTTTGGAATTATTGGGAGAATTTTCTCGTATGCTATCTTTTTCGTTTAGACTATTTGGCAATATCTTTGCTGGTGAAATTTTACTTTTAGTGATAGCGTTTTTAGTGCCAGTAATCGCACCCTTGCCATTTATTGGGCTAGAAATTTTTGTTGGTTTAATCCAGGCATTAGTTTTCACAATGCTAACACTTGTTTTTTTGAAAATCGCCACAACAAAAGAAGGGCATTAAAAAATGCTAAATTTTAAATTATAAATTAAGTTGCCAAATTGGGCAGAAAGGAAAAAAATGACCGAGGAATCAATTAAGCTCGTTGCCGCTGGGCTAACCATCGCCTTGGGCGGAATGTTGCCTGCATGGGCAATCGGCGCGATGAGTGCCAAAGCAATGGAAGCCATTGGCAGAAACCCAGAAGCGTCTAGTAAAATGCAAACTGTGCTTATTTTAGCCATTGCATTTGCCGAAGCAATCGCGATTTATTCTTTGGTAATCGCATTGATTATCAAATTTGTTTGATATGTAATCGTATTATATTGCGATCGCAATTTTTATAATGAATACTATTGTCAACGCGCAAGAATTAGATCAATCCCCTACCACGCAAGCCCAAACAAAAGCAACAGATCAAAAAACTGGTATCTCTGCCCTTGGGATAGATGGAAGTGGTATTATTTTTCAAATAATCAATTTTTTAATTCTTTATTATCTTTTGAATCGATTTTTATTTAAACCGATCATAAAAATACTGGACGAAAGACAAAAGAAAATTAACGACGCTAATCTTTACATAAAACAAACCAATAAAGAAAAAGCAAATTGGGATAAAATGCAAGAGCAAGCCATAAAAAAAGCCAAGGACAAAACTAATATAATTCTGCAAGAAGCAAAATTAAACGCCGATATGCAAAGCAAAAAAATAATTCAAAAAGCTAGCGACGAAGCAAATCGCGCTACAAAAAGAGCTGTCGCAGAAATCGCGCTTCAAAAAGATAAAATGATAAAAGAAGCAAAAAAAGAACTGATTGATTTGGCTGTTGCCATTACTGAAAAATCTTTAAAAGGAAAAATTGACCGCCAAACCAATATTAAATATTTAAAAAATAATTTATGAAATTAACCACCAGGCAAGTCGCTCGCGGAATTTATCATTATATCGGCGATGAAAACAATAATAACGCAAAAAAAATCTATCGCTTTTTAATTAAAAAAAAGATAAACAAGAAAATTAATATTATTTTGCGATCGCTTGAAAACATCTATTTTGAAAATAGCAGCGCCGAGCCAGTCGCGATAACTTCACACACAAAGCTTGGTAAAGTTGAAAAACAAATTGTCCAAAATTTTATTCAACATAAAATAACTTCCAGAAAAATTGTATATCATTATCAGTTAGATCCGCAAATTTTGGGAGGAGTGAAAATTACCAGTCGCGACAAAGTGTGGGATTTTTCGATAAAAAATAAATTGGAAATAATAACAAATTGTATATGACCAACATCATCGAACAAATAAAAAACGACATTAACGAACTTAAGTTCGAAAAAACAGAGCAAGAAATCGGTGAAGTTTTGGAGACCGGCGATGGTATCGCCAGAATTTCCGGACTGTCAAAGTGTCAATATCAAGAAATGATTATCATTGAAACTGACGAAGGCGAAATCCGCTCAGTCGCCCAAAATCTGGAAGAAGACTCGGTCGGAGTAATTTTGTTTGAAAAAATTTCAGTTGTTAAGGCTGGTCAAAAAGCCAGAAGAACCGAAAAAATTTTATCAATTCCCGTCGGTACAGAACTAAAAGGTCGCGTCGTTAATCCACTAGGAGTGGCAATTGATGGCGGACTAGCTATTAAAACTAGTCAATCTTCCCCTGTGGAAAAAATCGCGCCCGGCGTTATTGCGCGCGCGTCCGTCAACACCCCCCTGGAAACTGGCATCAAAGCCATTGACGCTATGGTACCAATCGGTCGCGGGCAAAGAGAACTCATTATCGGTGATCGCCAAACCGGCAAAACCGCTATCGCCATTGATACCATTATTAACCAAAAAGACAAAAATGTCACTTGTATTTATGTCGCCATTGGTCAAAAAGAGTCAAAAGTCATTAAAATCAAAGATCGCTTGGAAAAAGAAGGCGCCATGGCTCATACTATCATTGTCCAAGCGTCTGCCTCGTCGCCTGCCACAATGCAATTTTTAGCTCCTTATTCAGGATGCGCGATCGGAGAATATTTTCGCGACAAGGGCGAGGACGCGCTGATAGTCTACGACGATCTTTCCAAACATGCGTGGGCGTACCGTGAAGTCTCTCTCCTCTTGCGTCGCCCGCCCGGACGCGAAGCCTATCCCGGCGATGTTTTTTATCTCCATTCGCGCTTATTAGAACGCGCCGCCAAACTTTCAAAAAAAGAAGGAGGCGGATCGCTGACCGCCCTGCCCATAATTGAAACCCAAGCTGGCGATGTCTCCGCCTACATTCCCACCAATGTTATTTCCATTACCGATGGTCAAATTTATCTGGAATCCGATCTCTTCTATCAAGGAATTCGTCCCGCTATCAATGTCGGTTTGTCAGTTTCTCGCGTTGGCGGAGCCGCCCAAAGTAAGGCAATGAAATCAGTCGCTGGAAAACTACGTCTCGATGTCGCCCAATTTCGCGAGCTTCAAGCCTTCGCCCAATTTTCGTCTGATCTAGACGAAGCAACCAAAGAAAAAATCGAACGAGGCAAACGAGTTATTGAAGTTCTAAAGCAAGGACAATATGCGCCTCATCCACAACCTCATCAAGTAGTCGTCTTATATTCGGCTATCAATGGCTTGTTAGATAAAATACCCATTGAAAAAATAATTGAAACCCAAGAAAATATCATTAATGGAATTAACAAAAATGCCCCATCCATCTTTTCCGAAATTGCTAAAACTCAAGAATTATCCGACGAAATTAAACAACGAATTGATTTAGAAATAAAAAAAATAATTAAAGAATAAATAATAATTGTCAATTTTTTGCTTTGTCAAAAATTTGACACAATAATTTTCAGATTTAACTTTTTGTATGCCTAACACTCAAATAATTAGACGAAGAATTAAGTCGATCAAAAATATCACCCAAATCACCAAAGCTATGGAAATGGTCGCCGCTTCAAAAATGAAAAAAGCAGAGGAAAAAACTGCCAAAAGTAAAAAATACGCTGAGCTTGCCAGCGAAATTGCCGTGATATTAAAACTTGCCGGAGCCAATTCCCATCGCTATGTGAAAAATTTTCACATAATAACAAAGGAATTGATTATTATTATCACTTCAAACAAAGGGCTGTGTGGCAGTTTCAATGTGGCGATTTTGAAAAAAATAGTTGATTATATGGGAACGCGCCAAGACCGCCAGTTTGAAATTATCACCATCGGAAAAAAGGGCAATCGATTTCTGCAAAGCCGAGGTTTCCCGGTGATCGCAGATTTTGAAATTTCCGACAATCCAGTAAGTGGCGACATCGCTCCGATATTGCAACTTGTTGACCAAAAATTTAGCGCCAGCGATTGTCAAAAAATTTCCGTTGCTTTTACGGAATTTGTCTCAACCTTAAAACAAATTCCAACTATCTCAGGGCTTTTACCGTTTGAAAAACAAGTCGCAGAAAGCCAAGATATCCCCGAGTCAGAAAAAAATCTAGAATACTTATTCGAGCCGGCTAAATCTCAAATTCTAAAAGCAATCTTACCCAAAATAATGCAAATAAAACTTTTCCAGTATATTCTTGAATCTATCGCCTCCGAACATTCCAGCCGTATGATGGCAATGCAAAACGCCAGTAAGAGTGGCAAGGAAATCGTCACTAAATTGAACCTCCTCTACAACTCCATTCGCCAATCTGCTATTACACAAGAGATAGCTGAGATTACCGCCGGAGCGGAAAACCTTAATTAATATTCATTATTCAATATCCAATATTCAAAAAAAATGGAAAAAACCATAACAAAATTTACTGATTTAATCGTTTGAAAAAAATCGCATCAGCTGGTTTTAGAAATTTATAAAATTACGCAAGATTTCCCTAAATAAGAAGTGTTTGGGCTCACCAGCCAATTGCGTTGAAGCGCAATTTCAATCACATCAAATATAGCCGAAGGATTCGGACGAAAATCATTTAAAGAAAAGCTCCTATTTTCTCTAATCAATTCAACCAAGCAAAAAAATTAATAAATAATAAATTTATAAATAATGGATAATAATATGAATAAAGGAAAAATTACCCAAGTTATTGGTGTGGTGGTGGACTGTTATTTTGATATTAAAAATGGCGCCAAACTACCCAGTATTTATAATGCTTTACAAACAAACAACAATGGTCAAGAGCTAGTTTTTGAAGTTGAACAACATCTGTCAGACGACACTGTTCGCGCCGTTGCCCTTGGCTCAACCGACGGAATTGCTCGCGGACAAGAAGTGATTGACACTGGCTCAGCTATCTCGGTGCCGGTGGGAAAAAATGTCCTTGGCAGAATGTTTAATGTGCTTGGCGAGCCGATTGACGGATTGGGAAAATTTGAAAGAAAAGAAATGCGCGCCATTCATCAGGATCCGCCCGCTTTCACTGACCAAGAAACTAAAACTGAAATTTTTGAAACTGGCATCAAAGTAATCGATTTAATAGCGCCAATAATTAAAGGCGGAAAAGTCGGTATGTTTGGCGGAGCCGGAGTGGGAAAAACCGTTATTATTATGGAGCTAATTGCCAATATCGCCAAAGAACATGGTGGAACTTCGGTGTTTGCCGGAGTTGGCGAGCGAACGCGCGAAGGCAATGACCTTTACCACGAAATGAAAGATTCCGGGGTGCTGGGTAAAACCACTTTGGTTTTTGGGCAAATGAACGAACCGCCCGGCGCGCGCCTGCGGGTAGCGCTTTCAGGATTGACTATGGCGGAAAAATTTCGCGACGAAGGTCAGGATACATTACTTTTTATTGATAATATATTCCGTTTTACTCAAGCTGGCTCGGAAGTTTCCGCGCTTCTGGGGCGGATGCCTTCGGCTGTTGGCTACCAACCCAACCTTGCCACTGAAATGGGCGCGTTGCAAGAAAGAATTACTTCAACAAAAAAAGGCTCTATCACTTCAATGCAAGCAGTTTATGTGCCAGCTGATGATTTGACCGACCCAGCGCCTGCCACTACTTTCGGGCATTTGGATTCAACTATAGTTTTATCGCGCCAATTAACCGAGCTGGGAATTTATCCAGCGGTTGATCCGCTTGATTCCAACTCAATCATTCTTGATCCAGAAATTGTGGGCGACGAGCATTATCGCGTGGCGCGCGCCGTCCAAAAAGTTCTGCAACGATATAGGGATTTGCAGGATATTATCGCTATTTTAGGAATAGAAGAACTGTCCGACGAGGATAAACAGCTGGTCAATCGGGCGCGCAAAATACAAAAGTTTTTATCTCAACCGTTTTCAGTCGCAGAAAATTTTACCGGTCGCCCGGGCAAATACGTCAAAATCGAGGATACCGTCCGTGGCTTTAATGAAATTCTCGAAGGCAAGCACGACGATAAACCCGAGGACGCTTTTTATATGAAGGGAAGCATTTCGGAAATCAATTAGGGAATGAAAAGTTTTAAATTATAATTTAAAATTTCTTATATGTTGCATTTAAAACTAATTAGTAGCGAAAAAACTTTATACGACCATGAGGTCTATGAAGTGCTTTTGCCCACCACCAGCGGACAAATCGCTATTTTGCCGGGTCACGAACCGCTCATCACGGTGGTTGACACTGGCATTATTATTGTGCGATCGCAAAGTAATACCCGCGAAAATGGTCAAGACTATTTAGCTACCACTGGCGGAATAGCGGAAATCAAGGACAATACCGTTCGCATTTTATGCGACAGCGCCACCCGCTCTGAGGACTTAAATGAGCTGGAAATAAAAAAGGCGCGCGATCGCGCGTTGCAAATGAAAAAAGAAGCCAAAGACGATCGGTCGCAAGCCGGCGCGTCCAGCGAACTCGCCCGCTCACTTAACGACCTCAAACTGCTAGAGATGCTCAAAAAACATCGAAAGTAGCTAGGGAGCGAGAGCTAGGGGACGGTTCTCTTTTTAAGGTTTAATTTCTAAAAATCAAGAGAGTAAGCATTATGAAATATGAAATCTTATATCTGACTTCTGAAATCTGAGCCATTCGGGAGCGACCGGACTCGAACCGGCAACCTTCTGCGTGACAGGCAGATGCTCTAACCATTGAGCTACGCCCCCATTGACCAAATTATACAAAAAAAACTCCTAAAAATCAATTTTTAAAAAATTTCCTACGAAAAATTACTAAAAACTCCGCAGGTGTTATTATTTTGAAATTAGCTAATTTTTTTACTTCTTTTTGGTAAAAATGCTTGCGATTAAGGGTGATAAAATAATCAATTTTTAATTTTTGCGCTGTGCTAAATATAACAACATCAGAATGTTTGGAAATCCAATTAGAAATTTGAGTGTTTATATTTCTTATGTTTGAATATATGTTTATGCCAGTTTCTGATAGCACTTTAAAATATATCGGCAAGTATTTTGGTAATTTCCTAGCTAAATTTCGCCCAACTTCGTCAACAACTAATTTTGATGTGAACACTTCAAGATTCGCAGATTGAATTAACCTTAAAATATCGGCAGACGCGCCAGTTGTTGACCCTAGTCCAGTGATAAAAATGTTACTATCTAAAAAAATCTTAAACTTCATTTTCGTCTAAATCCTTGAGTAAATCTTTGACTGTTAACCCTGCGTCCGTAAGCATTTGCGCGCCGATTTCCTGTGCTTTTTCAACAATCGATTCTTTGATCCGTAAGTAAATTCCATCACCCATTGAATAAATATACATCATATCATTGGCTTCTATTTTGTACTTATCCCTAATTTTTCGAGGGATGGTAATTTCTCCCCGTTCTCGAACTCTCACTTGTGTCATATTATTTTAATTATTTTCTGATTTCAGAATATCAGAAATTCAGAACTTTGCCAAATAAATGGTATAAAGCTTCAGTATTCGCGATAATTTGATAGAATTCGTATTTAATTGCATAATTTATGCAAAACTTCCGCTTATTTCAAGACAGCTGAATACCTTGTGGCTTGCCACAAGGATGAAGCCATTTCAAATAGCAAAATAAAGAATACCGCGGGGCTTGCCCCGTCGGATTCTTTGTTGTTATGCTTAATTCGTCGGTCGTTATTCTCGTTCCGCCCGTCATTCCCGTGAAAACGGGAATCCAGTCCGAATGGATCCCCAATCCGAAGCGCTTCGCTTTCGGTTGAGGATGACACCGGGGCAGTCGGTTGAGGATGACAAAGGGTGTGTCATTCCCGCCCCCCTTCCGTCATTCCCGCGCAAGCGG
>Ga0210019_1001465_pt1 | contig 25196 bp, 23 predicted proteins | sample CryGeyCG2114_020_2_FD_183969 | JGI IMG/M metagenome (GOLD analysis project Ga0210019, IMG submission 183969) | Groundwater microbial communities from aquifer - Crystal Geyser CG11_big_fil_rev_8/21/14_0.20 (SPAdes) (version 2) | ecosystem: Environmental > Aquatic > Deep subsurface > Groundwater ...
AAGCAGATGTTGTGGGCATGCAGCTGCAGCAGCTGGCGCAGGCTATCCCGGCGTGGCAGCGGCGCTCGGTCATGGGGACCGCCTCCGCGAAAGCCACCGTCGCCGGCAAACTCTCCGACCGCAACAGCTGGCGGGGCGAAGGATGGCTGGACGCGTCAGGCGAGCACCTGGGAGACATCCCGCTGCTGGACCGGCTGTTTCAACACGCGCTGCTGGGACCGCTGGCCGAGTGGTTGCGGTGGGATTTGTTGCGCCGCGCAGAAATTAACCGGGCGTCGATGCGCTGGCAATTAGCGAACGGCCGCGTGCGCACAGAGGACTTGCGCTTGGGGGGCGCCGTGCAAAACGTGCCGGTCGTGAATACCGCGGCGGTTGCGCTCTACGTTAATGGCAGCGTGGGGCTGGATCAAACACTGGATCTGACGGTGCGGCCGGAACTCTCGGAACAAGTGATGAACCAATCGCAGGTTTTAGGCGCGGCATCATCGGTGATCAGAGCCGCAGGCTTGCTGGAGCGCTTCTTGACGCTGGCGCGCTACCGGGTCAGCGGCACGATCAAGGAACCCCACGCGCGCTTTGAATACACGCCGCAAGAGCTCCTCAAGCAGCTCTTGCAATGGTCGCCCGTCGACTTCCTCGGCCAGATCTTCCAGCCGCCCTCAAGCGGCGAGTAAGGCTCGACAGCACGCGCTGCATGCGCCTGGCGGCCAGCGCCCGATGGCTCAGCCGCTGCTTGAGCGATGCGGGAAGCTGGGCCACGGTCTTGCCGCGCGCCGGCAGCCAGAAGATCGGATCGTAGCCAAACCCTCCCTGGCCTGCCGGGGTCGTGGCAATCCGCCCCCACCACACGCCTCGCGTCAGCGCGTGCACACGCGTGGGGCTGGCGAGGGCTAGCACACAGCGATACCGCGCCATCCGCCGTGGCGCGGACACATCGCGCAACAGCCGCAGCAGCTTCCTATTGTTGGCCGCATCACTCCCATGCCGCCCGGCAAACCGGGCCGAGCGCACCCCAGGCGCCCAGTCGAGCGCCTTCACTTCGATGCCTGAGTCATCGGCGATCGCCCACAACCCGGTCGCACGCGCGACCGCCAACGCCTTTTTCTCCGCGTTAGCTTCAAAGGTCCGGCCAGTTTCCCGCACAGGACGCACCGTGGGACACTCTGCCAGCGAGCGCCAGCGAACCCCTCGCACACGAAGGAGCCCTGTCAGCTCGCGGAATTTGTGCGGATTGCCGGTCGCTAAGACGATCTCACGCATGGAGGGCGAGATGGGCGGCTACAGCCGCCGGAGAGAGGACGCGCCCAGCGCTTTGCGCTGAAGAACCACCAGCTGGCGGATGCCGCCGCGGGCCAAACGGAGCAAATGAGTAAGCTCGGAGGTGGTAAAAGGCTCGCGCTCGGCGGTGCCTTGCAGTTCCACAAAACCGCCGCGGCCGGTCATGACAATGTTCATGTCGACACCGGCGCTTGAGTCTTCTTTGTAGTTCACGTCGAGCACCGGCTGGCCCTGCACCATCCCCACGCTCACCGCCGCGACAAAATCGCGGATCGGCAGCGCCGTGAGGACGCCTTGCTTGCGCAGCCCCCGCAGGGCTTCCACCAGCGCCACAAACCCTCCGGTAATGCTGGCACAGCGGGTGCCCCCGTCCGCCTGGATCACGTCGCAGTCGATGATGATGCTGCGCTCGCCCAGCTTCGCAAGGTCCACAACGGTGCGCAAGCTGCGCCCGATGAGCCGCTGGATCTCCTGCGTGCGGCCGCCCAGCCGGCCCTTGTTCGCTTCGCGCTCGATGCGCTGCTGCGAAGAGCGCGGCAGCATCCCGTACTCGCCTGTCACCCAGCCGGTGCCGCTGTTGCGCAAAAACGGCGGCACCTTCTCCTCAACCGTGGCGGTGCAGATCAGCTTGGTATGGCCCCACTCCACCAGACAGGACGCTTCGGCGAATTGCATCACGCCCATCGAGAGTTTGACCGGGCGCAGCTGGTTCGGCAGCCGTCCGTCAACGCGGCGCGTGGCACTCATCAGTGGTGGCCGTTCACCCGTTCCACCGAGCCGAGCACTTGACCGAGAAACCGGTGCCCCACTTGATTGAAGTGCGCCGGCTCATCCGTCACGAAGAACCGGTAGCGCGGGCGCAGCCGGTGGTCGCACAGCGTCTCAGCCCCCATCAGCACGCCGCGGACTTCGACGGCGGTCTGCTTGGCCGAGTCCACCAAGGTGACGTCCGGGCCGAGCACGTGCTGGATTGTCGAGGTCAGCAAGGGGTAGTGGGTGCAGCCGAGGATCAGCGTATCGATGCGCTGGCGCTTGAGCGACTCGAGATACTTCGTCGCGATCTCCTTGCAGATCGAGCCGTTGAGCCACCCCTCTTCCACCAGCGGCACAAACAGCGGGCAGCTCTCCGAGAACACCTTGATCGTGGGATCGAAGCGGTGGATCGCCGCCTCATACGCGCCGCTGTGGATCGTGGCTTTCGTGCCGATCACGCCGATGCGCTTGGTGCGGGTGGCCTGGACCGCGGCCAGCGCGCCGGGACGGATCACGCCGATGATCGGCACCTTGAAGTATTTGCGCAGGGTGGGCAGCGCCCACGACGAGGACGTATTGCACGCGATCACGATGCACTTGACGCCGAAGCGCAGCAGGAACTCGACGTTTTCCAGCGAGAACTTCACGATCGTCGATTTGGACTTGGTGCCGTAGGGCACCCGGGCGGTGTCGCCGAAATAGATGATGGACTCGGAGGGCAGTTCTTCCATGACCGCCTTCACGACGGTGAGGCCGCCGATGCCCGAGTCGAACACGCCGATGGGTTGCCGCATGCCGTTCATATCCGACTCATGTCAGATGTGCTGGGCGTTCACTTGGTTGATATAGGACAAAATGCCTTCGGTCATCGCGCGGGCGGCCGCTTGCCGGTAGTCCGGGCTGGCCAAGCGCGTAGCTTCGTCGCGATTCGTCACGTAGCCCACCTCGACCAGGACGGCGGGCATGCGCGCCTCGCGCAGCACCACGAAGCGCGCCGGCTTGATGCCCCGGCATGGCGCGCCCAGCCCGTTGCGCATCGCATTGCACATCGACGACGCCAGGCGCCGTGAGCGCACGCGGCTCTTGCGCAGCACCAGGTCCCACAGCACCTGATTGACCGTCGTGGAGGGCGTGCCGATTTCACTCACGGTCATGCCGGGAGGCCAGTGGTGGGAGGAGACGGTGGTGGACTGCCGGGGGTAGTACACCTCGATGCCGGAGATGGAGCGGTGCGGGTTGGCGTTCACGTGGATGCTGACGAACAGATCCGCATTGAGCCGGTTGGCGACCGCGGCGCGGCCGCTGAGCGGAATGAAGACGTCCGTTTCCCGCGTCATGACCACCGTCAGCCCGGTCCCCTCCAAGAGCGTGCGCAGCCGCCTGGCCATGTCGAGCACCAGCGCCTTTTCCTTCAAGCCGAAGTGCGAGGTGCCGGGGTCCTTGCCGCCATGCCCGGCATCGATCACGATAGTCCGGATTTCGCCGGTGCGCGGCGGCACCTGCGCGGTGGCGGCGCTGCGGCGGCGCATCACCTCGTCGGTCGTCGGGGAGCTCGCGCAGCCCCACACTCCGGAGAGCGCGACGGCCGCCCCTAAAAACACGAACAGACGAGCCTCTGGAGAGCTCGCCTGTGTCATGCGCTAGAAGATGTGTCTGTTGTCACGCGAAAACCAGTTTTATCAAATGTTCTATTTCCCCCGCCATTGGCGGAAGAAAAAAAGTGGAGGCGGCGGGAGTTGCACCCGCGTCTTCGGATCGAGAGCGTGAGCCCTCTACATGCGTAGCCTTGCGTTGAGCATTTCACCCCACCCACCTCGCAAGGCCAGAGAGGCGGGGCTGAAGCCACTGTGTTGTCTCATCCGGTGCCCAGCAGCCCAACACCGGACCAGCCTGCTGATTTCGCCATCCGGCCCGCAGGCGGATCGGACGACGGCGCTACCTATTTAATTAGGCAGCGACTGTAAGCGCCTCAGAAGCGAGAATTGCTTCCGCTTCTGCTACAGGACTGTAGTTGGCACTTGTGTAGATGTCAGGTGTTTTACGAGGCCTCCTGACCACCTCGGCATGCCCCTCACAGCTCACAGGTCCGAATCGAATCTCATCGCCCCCATGTGCTGAGCGTTCGCTCAGTGCGGCCGCTTCTGCCGGATGCGGACCGCGCGCTGGAGTTCTCGCTGCGCGTCCCGTTCCTTGATACGGTCCCGCTTCTCAAAGACCCGTCTGCCTCGGCCGACCGCCAGCTCGACTTTCACCAACCCGTGCTTTTGGTACAGCCGCAGCGGGATGATCGTCACCCGCTTTTGCGACACCAGCCCGCCCAAGCGGTCGATTTCCTTCCGATGCAACAACAGCTTGCGCACCCGGATCGGGTCGGCGTTGAACCGCCCGCCCTGCTCGTAGGGGCTGATATGCATATTATACAAGAATAACTCGCCCCCATCAATGCGGCCGAAGCTGTCGTCGATGCTTACGCGGTGCTGCCGGATCGACTTGATCTCGGTGCCGCGCAGCTCGATGCCTGCCTCATGCGTCTCGAGGATATCGTAGTCCCGGCGGGCTTTGTGGTTCCGGGCCAGCGTGTCCTCCGGCAGCTTGGCGGGGCTCATCGTTTACCGCTTTTTGAGGACGCTGACCATCCTCCACGACAGCGACTCATGGCTGAACGGAGCGGCCAGGTCGAAGGTTCCCAGGCTGGTCACCAGCTCGAACACCCCGGAGGCCTCCACGAGCGACTGGAACTCCAGCGGCAGGATCAGCCGCGTGCGGGTCGGCCCGCCGCGGATCTCCCGTATGTCACCGCCTTCGTGGATTTCAAACACCAGCTCGTCCTCGAACGTCTGCGTCACCGGGTCGACCGAGTCCGGATGCTGCAAGTAAAACACCCGGACGGTCGTCGTCCCTTCGGTCTGCTCCCATTGGTGGATCTCGCTGCCGATCTGATCCCACCGGGTGGGCACCCAGAAGTCGGTCAGGTACAGGCCGCCCGGCGCCAGGACGTTGGCGACCGCTTGCAGGTGCGCGCGGATCTCGTCGTTCGTCAGCAGAAAACGGAACGTGTCCATGAAGCAGTACGCCGCGTCAAACGTGCCGGACACCTGCAGATTCCTGAGGTCTCCGATGGACACGGTCACCGGCAGCTTGAGCTGTTTGGCCCCGTCTTGCACATACGCGATCATCTCCGGCGAGGGGTCGATGCCGGTCATCTGATAGCCGCGCTGTGCTAGGTTGAACATGTGCCGCCCCGCGCCGCAGCCGATGTCGAGGAGCCGTTTCGCTCCTGCGGGCGCGTAGGTCTTCAGGCACGACTCGATGAAGTCGCATTCCACATCGGTGTTCCACCGGTAGCCGAGCGCGTAGTATTTCGGATGGCGGTAGACTTCAGAGTTTTGCATGCGCGCTCACACCTTGCAGTCGACGGACCGCGGCGTCCAGGATGCGGCCGATCACGTTGGCGTACGACACTCCCAGGTATTCGGCCAGCAGCCCGAAGCTGCCCGCCAGGTCGAACGACGGCAGCGGGTTGATCTCCAAGAACCACACGCGCCGCTGCTCGTCCACCCGAAAGTCCACGCGCGCCATGTCGCGGCAGCCGATCAGTCGAAACACCGACAGCGCCGCCTCCCGCGCGGCCTGCTCCAGCGCAGCGGTCAGCTCAAGCGGGTTGATCACCGCGTCGGGTGCGGGCTTCACGATGTGGCACGATAGACGCGTGGCCGGATCCAGCGGCCGCTGGATGGCCGGGTATGCGGTCGGCGGATCATTGCCGATCAGGCACACGGTGAGCTCGCCTGCTGGCACGAACTCCTCGACCATCACAGGTCCGGGGCAGCGGGCGGCAAGCCATGCTACGCGCTGTGCCAGCGCTTCGTGCGATGTCACGACCGCCCCGGCATCGATCCCACGCCCTGAGCCTTCATAGCGCGGCTTGACGATGACCGGAAAGCGCAGCGCATGAGTATCCGCCGGAAGAAGATGCCACGCCGGCGTGCGCAGGCCGGATTCCTTCACGAGCCGCTTCGTCATCGCCTTGTCGAGCCCCAGGCTGAGCGCAAGCGGGTCTGAGCCGACATAGGGGATCCCGTAGAGATCGAGCAGCGTCGGCGCCCAAGCCTCGCGGCAGCGTCCCTCCATGCCCTCGGCGAGATTGAAGACCAGGTCGAAGCTGCAGCACCCCTTCGGGCCAAGCCGCACCAGCTCGGTCACGCCGTTGATCGGCGTGACGTGGTGGCCGAGCGATTCCAGCGCCCGGCGCAGCGCCTCGATCGTCTGCGGGGGGTCAAACTCCGCTTGCCGCTCGTCGTTGGGGTCGGTTTGGAGATCGAACAGGAGTCCGAGGTGCATCGTGACGAAGATTATACACTAGAGGGATGCTTGCAGGGGGCGAGCACTGTCGCTATACTTGATTTCCGTCGTGCGGAGGTGGTGAAACTGGCAAACACGCAGGTCTCAGAAGCCTGTGCCGAAAGGCTTGGGGGTTCAACTCCCCCCCTCCGCACCAATTTTGCCTCCGTCAATCGCTAGCAAAGAGCGAGTGTAATCAGAGGCCCTCGGTGTTTCCCTTGCCAATCAGCGACCTGAAGAAGTTCTCCAGTTCGATCCCAAATCGCTTCAAGCGACCAAGCTGTTTCAGCTCCAAATGATCGAGTTCTTCCGCATCCAGCCAGATGCCGTGGCAGCGCGGACAGGCATCCACCGTCACCGACCGATTCTTCTCCGCCTGCTGCTTGACCATTTCCACCTGGCATTTGGGGCATTTCGCATGCTTCTCATCGAGTTCCCGCTTTAATTCCTTGGCAATTGGCGCCGAGTCGAGAATCGTAAGCTCCTCAGCGAGGTATTTTTTTAGCTCACCCGCATCGAACCAAACCCCATTGCAGGAAAAGCACTGCTCCAGATGTAGTTGAACCGTGGTTCCTTGTCCCTGCAGCACCTGCGATCGATACAACGTATTAACGGTCACGGAGATGCCGTTTAATTTTCCCACCGAGCACTTTGGACAATCCATCGTCACCTCCCTGCTTTGTAAGCCTGTGCCAATTGCACGTACTTCGCGACCCACTTGCGGATGTAGGCGACGTCACGAGCGCTGATTTTTCTCACCACGCGCGCCGGTGCGCCGACCACGAGGCTGCGCGGCGGCACCCGGGTGCCTTCCAGCACCACGCTCCCCGCCCCGACGATCGCCCCGGCCCCGATGCGCGCGCCGCTGAGCACGATCGAGCCGATCCCGATCAGCGCGCCCCGCTCCACCACACAGCCGTGCAGGTTCGCATGATGCCCCACGTGGACGTGGTCCGCGATCAGGCATGGCTGGTGGTCATCGACGTGCAGGATCGAACCATCCTGGATGTTGGTGGCCTCGCCGATTTCGATGCGGTTGACGTCTCCCCGCAGCACGCTCCCGAACCACACGCTGGAGTCCTTAGCCAGCTGCACCCGGCCGATGACATCGGCGCTGGGCGCGATGTACGCATCGGGGTGAATAATGGGGTGGTATTTCCGGTACGAGAGAATCATCTGGCCATCACCTCCGCAAGCTCCTCGTCATCCAGATAGCGCTCGATAATCGCCTGCCGGCGCCGATCCAGCGTCTCCGCCAAGTACGCAGCATCCTTCGGGTTCGAATAGTGCCCTGCCGCTACCGCCGCCTCGATCTGCGTGCGGCTCAGGCGCGCCATGCGCCGCGTCAGCCACCTCGCATCATCGCGGTTCATTTCCTGGAACGCCAGGTTCGGCACGTACGGCTTCCAGCGGTCCGGGTCGATGCGCGCGGTAAACAGGCCGACGCTGGCATCGGCCGGCCGCTCACGCGGGTTGCAGCCGGACCGGTGCATGCCCAGCGTCATCAGATCCCACGCCGCTTCCCCGACATCGACGACATACTCCCACCCTTCGCACGGCTCCTTCGGAGCGGCGAGCCCGGCGTCCGCTCCCAGCGACGTGCCAAAGTCGATGAGATAGGCGACCGCCCGCTGCCCATCCCAGACGAAGAGCGAGTTATGGTCCTTCGCATCGATGTTATTCACCCAGGCGTAGGCGACTTTGAGCGCCCGCACCTCGGCGCAATCCCGGAACCGCTTGAACGGCACCGGCCCGAGAATCTCGCCCTCGAGGATCTTGCTGCTGCCCACGCGTAGCAAACCGTCGCGCAGCCGCGGCTCCACCAACTGGTTCAACACCTCGCCGGTAAAAGGCTGCGGCACGCCGCCCGCGTCCTTGGCCATCACCCCGTCTTCGAGGCGCAGCTCCTCCGGACGCAGCCGCACGATTTCATAGCTCGGCACGTAGTATCCCAAGGCGTGCAGTAGTTTACTCGTCACCACTTCGGCGCCGGAGAGTAGCTCAGGCGCATCGCTCGGATCGAGCTTGAAAAGATACTTCACCCCGCGCGCATCGGTGACGAAGAACCCCGGCGTCTTGCCTTCTGTTTTGGCTTTCTTGATGGTATACGGCGGCTGGGCGATATCGTCCGGCCGGGTCGGCCCCCACCGGACCTGCTCAGGGGTGAGCACCGCCGGGTCGCCGTTGAGAAAGAACGCGCTGTCCGGCACATAGCTGTCTTCCAGGTTCATCGCGCGCACAGGCGAGCCGACGACACGACGGGTGGCACGAGCCAGGTTGAACGTGCGCTTCACTTGGGAAACCACGGTCACATCGAACAGATGCCACCCGACGGGTTGCCGTTTTACCGCAGGCTTTGCGTTCACACAGCACGGCTGCGGGCCCCAGCTGCGCGGCCAGGCCGCACAGCCGCCGGCGAGCAGCCCGCACGCGAGGAGCAGCGCGACGCGGGGCGTTCGGAGATGGGCAGTCACGAGTGCGCCGACAGGTGCAGCGCGACCTTGGCCGCCGACGAGACCAGCGGCATCGTGTGCCGCGAGGCTTTTTCCAGCTCTTGCCGCAACGTGGTCAGCCGCAGCCGTCCGACGGCGCACAGCGTCGTAATGCTGAGCCAATAGTTGTGGTCCCAGATCGCTTCCTGCAGCACGCGGAAGGCCGCGGTCGGTTCGTGGATCGACACGCCGTCGCCGGCCGCGCTAAGCGATAGGAAGGCGTCCTCATCCAGCAGCGGAAACAGCACCGTGCGCATCGCCGGATCGACCAAATTGTCCAGCAGCTCCAGCGCATCCGCCCGCAAATGGGCATCGGAATCGCGCAGCTGCTCATAGATCAGGTGGATGTCTTCCGGCCGGTACAGCAGCATCAGCAGCCTGAAGACCTGCTCGACCGATTCCTCGAGCAGGGCTTTCAGCAGCGCCATCGCCGGGTCATCCGCAGCCAATGGCTCGTGGTGATGCTGCTGGCAAATGGACGCCACCGCCTGGATGCGCTGGTAGTTCGCCACCTCAAACGCCACCTGCCGGCGAATCGGCGCAATCGGGATGTCCAGGCGAGGCCCGGCGCGCAAACGCAGCGTCAGCAGCGCCCGCACCGCCTCCTGCCGCAGCGTGGCGTCGCCTTCCAGTATCACCACGCCCAGCAGCGTATCGATCACTTCCTGGTCAGCCGAGCGGATCAGGAGCTGAATCGCCTGGCAGCGGCGGGCCAAATGCTCATGGGGATCGCACAAAATCGCTTTCAGCTGGCGCGCTTCCCCGGCGGGCAGCGAGGTGGTGGCGCGCACTTCATAGAGCCGCAGTTGCTCCAGCAGCTCCCTGGATTGAGCCGACCCGCCTTCCGGCGAAGACACCAGCTGATCGACCAGCGCCATTTTCTGGCCGGCCGAGGCATGTCCCAGCCCAATGGACAACCCTGGCTGGGTTGAGGACGTGTCGCCGCGGGATCGCCGCGCGGCCGCCCGCGCCTGGAGCATCGTGCGGATGGTGCCGATATAGTCGCGCCGCAGCCGTACCGCGACGACCAGCCACGTGATGATCAAGGGAATGGCCACGCAGCTCAAGAACCGCGGCGGCACGTGCAGCATGTCCAGCATCACGATCCCGATGATGGCGGCGATGCCCTTGCCGAACCGGAACACCACCATGTCGATGAACGGCTTGACCTTGTAGCGGATCGCGCGGTCGATGGGCAGGTAGAGAACCTCTTTCGTCGTCTGCTGCAGCGAATAATTCATGGAGCCGTCGTACAATTCGGTGATCGCCGCGATCCACAAGCTCGGGATCAGGAGCAGCGCGCTGGTGCCAAAGAGCAGCCCAGCCGGCAGCGCGATCAGCGTCACCGCCAGGCCCCACCGCCGCAGGATCCAGCTCGTGAAGAAGAATTGGATGACGAACGCCAGCACGTTGAGGCTGCCGAAGAAGAACGCGGTAAAGGCGGTCCGCGCATCCTGCACGGGAAAGGCCTGCTCGATGAAGGGGTTGAACTGGTAGTAGATCAGCGTGGCCACCAGCTTGTTCAAGCCCACCAGCGCGATCAGCAGCAGCAGGTAGCGCGATCCCATCAAGAGCTTCCCGAAATCGCCCAGGTTGCTCAGGAAGGTCTCGTGCCGGGCCGGCCGCGGAGCCGGTTCTTCGGCGCTCAGCCGCTCGGGAGCAAGCGCCCAGAGCTGCTGCACCACCCACCAGCAGGCCGCCAGGAGCAGCGCGCAGGCCAGCAGCAGCTGTTTGGTGCCGATGACGTGCGCGCCTAGCCCCGCAATCGAGGAGCCGACGATGCCGCCGAGGATGCCGCCTGAGCCGATGAACCCGAACAGCCGCTTGGCTTCCCGCGGCCGGTACAGGTCATTCGCCACCAGCCAGAACAGCGTGACGACCAGGACCGAAAAGATCGCCACCCACACATAGAACGCGCCGGCCACCCAATGCGCGTTCCAGCGCAGCAGCTGCCAGAACCCCAGGGTGATGGCGATCACCACCGCGAACGAGTAGCTCACCAACCGCGGCTTGGGCACGCGGTCCACGAGGCGGGCGAAGAGCGTTACGATCGGGCCCATCAGGAGGGCGCAAATGAGATCGACGTACGGCACCATCCGCGAGCCGAGCTCTCCCAGGACGAGCGAGCGGCTGGCCGGCTTGATCACATAGTAGGCGGTGATGATGAGGAAGAAATACGCGAAGGTGAGGATGACGCGGCGCCCTTCTCCGGGCCGCACCTGCACGAAGCGTTTTGACAGATACCCGATTGTTCGATGCATCGAAGTCTTACGGCCTCAGCGCAATCAGCGACGTGAGCCGGCCCGTCGCAGGGCCTTCGCGCCGCAGCGAAAACCATTGCGATGGCTCGCAGGCCGTGCAGCGCTCCACGTCCACGATGCGCGACGCGCGCACGCCCGCCTGTTGGAGCTGTGCGACCGCCGCGCCGATCAGGTCGCAGCGTCGCCGCCCCTCTTCAGGCTGGACGAACCCTGGGAAGCGGCTCTCAAACTCCAGGCCCACGTCATAGCAGCACGCGCGGATCGCCGGCCCGATGGCGACTTCCAGCGCCTCGGCCGGCACCTGGTACGCGTGACGAAACGCCCCCACCATGCGCGCCGGCAAGTGCTGCGTGAGCCCTCGCCAACCGGCATGCGCCAAGCCGATGATGCCGCGCGCAGGCTCGGCGAAGAAGATCGGCAAACAGTCGGCGGTGCGGATCAGCAGCGCCACACCGGCCATGCTGGTCATGAGCGCATCGCAGCCTGGGATGACCCGCTCCGCGTGAGCCGCCTGTTCGATGATGGCGATGCCGGCGCCATGCACCTGCTCCGCGGACACGCTCTGAGTCGACGGAGGCAGCTGTTGGATCAGAAGCGCTGGCGGGGTCTCGCGATCGGTCACGCCGGCGGCGATCCGGCGCGAAGCCCATGAGGGAAGCCACCAGCCGCTGCCGCGGGCCCCTTCAAGCTGCATCGCATTAGCCGCCGTGGCTGGCATTCGCTGATCCTTTCATTTCTGGATCGATCAAGACCAATCCCAGCGAGGCCGGATCGACCGGGACGCCGCCTCGCGTCAGCTCCAAATGCACATGCGGCGCGATCCATGGATGGCGGGCGTTGCCGGTCTTGCCCACCGTCCCGATCACCGCGCCCTGGCGCACGCGCTGCCCCGCCTCCACGCCGATGTCCTTCAAGTGCGCATACAGGCTGCGCAGGCCGCCGCGATGCTCCAGCTCCACGTACCGGCCGAAGCCGCGGTGGAACCCCACCTGCACGATGGTGCCGCTGCGCACCGCGCGCACCGGGCTGCCCAGGGGAGCTGCCACATCCACGCCGCGATGCACGCGGTTGCCGCTGCGCGGGGCAAGAAACCGCCCGTCGCCTTTCGCATCATGGCGAATGACCAGCCGCTCGGTATCGACGGGTGCGGCAATCGGCTGCCAATTGACGAACGGCAGCTCCAGCGCCAGTGCGACCGCCGCGCCCCCCAACAGCAGTCCTACTCCAAAGGATACCTTACGGGGCAGTTGAAATCGACGGTGACGGGGCGTCATGGAACCTGCGCCCGCGTGTGGGGCCTCGCAGCGACGACGAGCGACTCGCCGTACACACTCGCGGCCGCTTCCGTGATCGCCTCCGGCATGGTCGGATGGGCGGTGATCGTCTTGGCGAGCTGCTTGGCAGTCAGGCCCTGATGCACCGCCAGCACTGCGTAATGAATGAGGCTGGAGGCATTCGTCCCAACGATCGTGGCCCCGCGCAGCCGGTCTGTTGCCGGATCGACCAGGAGCTTCACGAACCCTTCTGTCTCTTCGTCACAGTGGCTCTTGCCAAGCGCGCCGAAGGAAAAGCGCACCGCGCGCACCCGGTCTTTCACCTGCGATTCCAGCGGCCCGATGTGCGCGAGCTCCGGATCGGCGAAGACGCACCGCGGCACCTCGGTCGCATCGAGCGCACCCATGGGGTCGCCCAGCAAATTGCGCACCGCAAGTCCACCCTCGGCGCTGGCCCAGTGCGCCAGCCCATGGCCCTCAAGGCAATCGCCGATCGCCGCCACATGCGGCTGGCTCGTGCGCAGGAACGGATCGACCTGCACGCCTCGTCCTGATTGGATCCCGCCCGCCTCAAGTTGGAGTGAGGCGATGTTCGGCCGCTGGCCGATGGCGATAAGCGCCGCGTCGACCTCAAGATGCGTCCCATCCGACAGCGCGGCGGCCACGCCGCTGCCGCGTGCGGCAAGCTCCTGTACCGTCGTGCCGGTCGACACCGTCACGCCCTCTTGCTGAAAGCGCCGCGTGAGCCAACGCACCGCGTCCGGATCGTCCGCTGGCAGCAGCTGCGGCTGTTGCTCGACGATCGTCACGCGGCTGCCCAGTGCCGAAAAAATCGAGGCGAACTCGCACCCGATCGCCCCGCCGCCGATGATCAACAGCGCGCGCGGGATCTCCGTCAGGCTCAACACGCCGCGATATGACAAAATCTTGCGCTCATCAAACGTCCATGGCCCGGGAACCGGCCGCCCGCCGGTCGCGATCACGATTCGCGACGCTTCGATCCGGCTGCTCTGTCCCTGGCGCGTCACCACCAGCCGGGTCGGCTGCTCAAACGCCGCCACGCCCTCGATGAGCTCCACCCGCTCCCGCTGCAGCAGCTCCGTGAGCCCGCGGCGCAGCGTAGACACGATCCGCTCGTTGCGCGCCCGCACCGCCGGGTAATCGACCGCCCACTCCCGGATCATAATGCCCAGCCGCTGTGCTTGTTGGACCTTGCGGATCATGTGCGCGACTGATGCCAGCGCCTTCGTCGGGATGCACCCAACGTTCAGGCACACCCCACCCCAGTGCTCGCGCTCCACGAGCCCCACGCGCAGCCCCCGGCGCGCGCCAGCCAGCGCCGCCGCGTAGCCGCCCGGGCCGCTGCCGATCACCACCAGATCATAAGACGGCGCGCTCATGAGGCCACCGGGGGCTTTTCTTTTTCCGGAAGCACGACGGAGACTTTGTTCTTGCCCGTCGTCTTGGCCTTGTAGAGCTGCTCATCCGCCCGCTGGATCAGCAGCTTGAAATCTTCTTCCCGCTCTTCAGGGAACCGCCGCACCGCCACCCCGAGGCTGACGGTAATGTTCAGCGGCTTTTGCATCCCACGGAATTCGTCGTCAACCGCTTTGCGGATGCGCTCCGCGACGACCAGCGCTCCGGTCGCGCTCGTGCCCTCCTCACCATAGCCGGTCTCGGGCAGCAGCACGATGAACTCTTCGCCGCCGTAGCGGCCGGCCAGGTCCACGGCGCGCACCTCTTTTTTGATCAGCTTGGCGACGATGCGCAGCACCGCATCGCCCTGCGGATGCCCCAGCGTATCGTTGACCTGCTTGAAGTTATCGATGTCGATCATGAGCAGCGACAGCGGCAGGCGGAACCGGTTGGCGCGCTCGATTTCCTGCACCAACCGCTTCATGAAGTATTCGCGGTTATGCACCCCGGTGAGGCGGTCAAGGATTGCCACCTCGCCCTGCACCGCGATCGCCAGCGCCAGCGTCAGCTCGCCCCACACCGCCTGCGACATCAGCGGGCGCTCTTGGTAGGCCTTGAGCGCATCGGCGTGGCAGTAGATCATCAGGAACCCCAGCACGCTGCCTTCGATCACCATCGGCACCAGGATCGCCGACGTCGCAGTGCCCAACTGCGGCGCCTTCTCAGGCGTGATGCAGCCCAGCTTGTCCCACGAGGCGTTCACCACAGGCTTGATAGTGGTCAAGGCGTTGGCGAAGGGCTGTTCCGTCGGAAGGAACTCGGTCTTCACGAAGTGGGTCGCGTCGCAGTACAGGCCGATCTCGAAGCGGATGGTGTCGGTCTCAAGATGCACGAGCCAGAGGCTAACGACCGCGTTGGCCTGCGGAGCGCTGGCGATGCGGCTGGCCGCTTCGACGATGCGCTGGACGATCACGCGCTTGTCCAGGCGTTTGGTGAGCTCTGCGCTGAGGCCAATGAGCCGCTCGTCCTGGCGCTTGGCGTCCTCGCGCACGTGCTCGGTCTCGCGCTTGGCGGCGGTGGCTTGCCCGCCGGCCCGCTGGTTCGCTGCGGAGAGCCGCACCCCCATCACCACCAGGAGCGCGCTGCAGCCGATGACGACGATCGCCACGGTCAGCAGGCTGACGACGGTGAGCGCGACGAGGAATTGGTCATAGTCGACGTTGACAGGGAGCGCGGCTTGGACGGCGAGATAGAATTCGGTGAAGCGGCCGGAGGCGTCGTACCGGCCGGTCAGGTACGTAGCCCCCGCAATAGCCGCGATGAGGACGACAACCCAGAGCAGCCCACGCAGAAATCGCATAGGGATTTCGCCATTCTACCATCAGGTAGTTGTCAACGCGAGTTGCTTGCGCTAGGATACGAATACACAAGGGAGGAGGAGCCACATGGCGATCTCGCAGAAACTGAAGGCGTTCTTGGACGAATCAAAGGCGAAGTACACCGTGGCCAAACACCCGGTCGTCTATACCGCGCAGGAGATCGCGGCCGCGCAGCACGTCCCCGGGCGCCAGCTGGCGAAATCGGTGCTGGTGAAGACCGACCAAGGGATCGCGCTGGCTGTCCTGCCCGCCATCGCGCTCATCGACTTCAAGAAGCTCAAGGCCGCCCTGAACACCAAGAGCGTGTCGATCGGCAAGGAAGCCGACATCAGAGTGGCGTTTCCTGACGTGGAGGTCGGCGCGATGTCGCCCTTCGGCAATCTCTACGGGGTGCCGGTCATCGTGGATAAGACACTGAGCCAGGCGCAGGACATCGTGTTCAACGCCGGCTCCCACACCGAAACGATCAAGATGCGCTACGCCGACTTCACCAAGTTGGTGAAAGCCAAGAACGGCAATTTCAGCCAGCCGTTTCCGGGTCCGAAGAAGAAGACCCCAAAGAAGAAGACCCCAAAAAAGAAGAGCTCCACAAAAAAGAAGCCGGCGAAGCGGAAGAAGCGGAAGAAGCGGTAAGGCGTGGCTCGGGCTTAATACCACCCGCCGGGCAGCGGGGCCCGGGGGGCTTGCAGGTGACCGGTGAAGTTGATCCACAGCACGTGGGGCGTGCCGGTGCCGAACTCGAAGGCGGTAATCCCCGCGTTATCCAGCCGCAGCCGACGCAGCAAGTGATCGTAGTCGGCGCCCAGCAAATCCGCCAGCACCGCGGCAATCACCCCGCCGTGCGACACGACCACATGCTCTCCCTCCCCGATCGTTGAGGCGATTCGCTCCACCGCGTTGCGCACCCGTCCCCGGAACACGCTGACCTGCTCGGCCTGGGGAATGACCACCGAGGATGGCCGCGTACGCCACTGCTGATAGGCGCCTTCAAAACGCGCGTCGATCTCCTCCGGCGTCAACCCTTCCCATGCCCCCAGGTGCATTTCAGCCAGGTCGTGCTCGACTTGGGGGCTGACGCCGTGGCCGTTGCCTGAGGCGATCGCGTGCGCGGTCTGGAGGCTGCGCTGCAACCCGCTGGTGTAAATCCCTTGGACGTGCGTGGAGGCAAAGAATTCGCCCAACCGAAGCGCTTGCTGCTGGCCGAGCGGACTCAGGGGCTGGTCGGTGTGGCCTTGGAGGCGGTTTTGGCCGTTCCACAGGGTCTGGCCGTGACGGACGAAGTAGCACCGCTTCATCTTCATCAGGAGCGTCACAGCCCGTAGCCGGAGGCGACTTGGTTCAACACCTCTTCGGATACGAAAATCGGCGCGTCGGCGCGCAGAGCGACCGCGATGCTGTCCGAGGGCCGCGCGTCGACCTCCTTGAGGTCACCCTCCTTCGTCTTGAGGATCAGCTTGGCGAAGAAGGTGTTGAACTCGAGCTTGGTGATGAGGACCCGGTCCAGGGTGGCGCCCAGTTGGATGATGGTGTCCCGCAGCAGGTCGTGGGTCAGCGGGCGGGGCGGCTGGATGCCGCTGATCTTCATTTTGATGGCGGTGACTTCGGAAATCCCGATGATGATGGGCATGAAGCGGTTGCCCTCCCGCTCTTTGAGCACGATCACCTGTTCCCCGCGCCGCTCATCGATGCGGATCTTGCTGACGTCCATTTGAATGAAGCCGTTGCCTTCGTGCGGCGGCGCGCTCATCGTGGTTCAATGCTATCATGCGCCACGACGGAGTGTCAACAGCCCCAACCCCTTGCGGTAACCCCCCCTCCGAAAAACCCTTGCATTCCCCACTAAATTCTGCTAGAGTCACCGCAACCACAGGAGGTGGGAATGGGGAATCGCATGCGGGTTGTCGCCAGCATCCTCATGCTGGTTGGACTGTCGGTCGCCCTTCCAGCGGTTGGAGAGGCGGCAGACATGGGTGGGGGCGCCAAGTACACCCTGTCCTTAACGAAGGACTATACGGCCAGCCCCTGGACCAGTGAAGTCGGTTACGGCACCCGGGCGCTCTCGAAGCTCGGCTTCGGGATCAAGAACCTATTGCTCGGCTGGACCGACCTCATCGTCGAACCCCAGGAAACAATGTCCGCCGGCGGGAACTTTTTCACCGGCCTGGGCATCGGACTCAAGGATGGCATCGAGAACACGCTCGGCGGTGTCGTACATATCGTCACCTTCCCGATCACTGGCATCGATGCTCCGCTTCCTGAAGGCGGCACCCAACTCCTGAGCTCGTAACAGGCGGTTGACGTTTTCGTTCCATCCAAGCCCTTGCGCAGCAATGCGCAAGGGCTTGTTGTTTTCGCCGGAGCGCACAGTATAATGGACGCAACCCAGGAGGGCGTGATGCGTCCTGCTCGTTTGCTCCCGATCATGAGTATCGGATTACTCTGTTTGACCGCCGCTTCCTCGTTGCTGTCTGCTGAACCCGCTGCGACCACGACCGCCGCTGAGCCGTCTTCCAAGGCCTCCAGCGCGACGACGTGTCCGATCTGCGGACGCGTCACCGATTCCGCGTCGTATAGCGACAAAGCCGGCAACACCTTGGTGCGCGGCGCGTCCAATACCTTCTTTGGATGGACCGAACTGCTGCGCCAGCCCGTGCAGGAGGTCAAAGCCGGCGGCAACGCGTTCGTCGGGATCGGTAAAGGGGTCGGCGAGGGGGTTAAGCGCACCTTTGCCGGGCTTGGCGAAGTCCTGACCTTCTGGACCCCAAAGTCCAAAGACGGCTACCTGCAGTTCTCCAAGGACTGTCCGATCTGTATGAAATCCACTCGTTAGGCAAAAATTCTCAAAAAGCTGCTTGACACCATCTACCGGTTGTAGGTATTCTGCACACACAATACAAGATCTAGACCTGGTGCCGGGCGCGTAGCCCGGCAAAGGGAACCCGGTGAGAATCCGGGACGGCCCCGCCGCTGTGTGGGGGGACGAAGCGGAGCAGCGCGTTCGCGCGCCACTGCCCTGCAAGATCGGGTGGGAAGGCTTCCGCAGAGGTTGATCCCCAAGTCAGAAGACCGACCAGGTCACGTTGGCTGTGGTGACGACAGGCCCTCGAGGGTGGGGCGTGTGTATGCGCAAGCTCACACTCCTTACCCGACCGCTCTTCCGGTCGGGATTTTTCTTCAGCCTCCCTCCCCTCCGTCGGCCTGGAGGATCCTAGTTCGAGGAGGCTGGATGGAACAACTCGCCCCGCACGTCGCCACGCTCACCATCAAGAAGCGCAACGGCCAGCATGTGCCCTTTTTCGAGGCGCGCATCCAACGGGCCATTGAAAGCGCCTGGAAGGAGCACATCGGACTGCCTCCGGAAGCCTCCCTGCCCGCCGCCGATCAAGCCCAGGTCGACGCCGCCACGCAGCGGGTGACCCTATGGTGCTCCACCCAGGCGACAGCCACCGGCGTGGTGTTCATCGAAGACATTCAAGATGCCGTGATCGCGCACCTGCGCGAGATCGGAGCCCCGCAGGTCGCCGAGCGCTACGATACGTACCGCCGGGCCCAAGAGCACAAGCGTTTTGAAACAGAACGCCTCACCGTGCGCAAACGGGATAGCCGCGTCGTGAGCTTCAAGCCGGAGAAGATCGCCATCGCCATCGGCAAGGCGTTCGCGGCCGAGCATCCGGAGGCGCGCCTATCCACCGCCACGCAGCAAACCATCCTCGATGTGACAGACCGCGTCGTCGCTGCGCTGCGCGCCGGCACCCCCGCCGTGCGCACGCTCGATATTGAGGCGATTCAGGACCTGGTCGAGCGGATGCTCTTGGAAGCCGGCCATCACGAAATCGCCAGGCGCTATATCCGCTACCGCCAGGAGCATGCCCGGCTGCGCGCCCACCCTCCCGCGCCGGTGCCGCTCACGCGGCAGGAGCGGTTGAGCGTGAAGACCGCGGAAGGCGCCACCGAACGGTTTGATGTGGAGCGGCTGAAGCTCTCCATCGCCGCCGCATGCCACGGGTTGGAGGAGCGCGTGGCGGTCGAGCTTATTCTCCAACGCACTGCGGCGAACTTATTTGACGGCATCACCACTGAGCAGCTGACCGAGGCCACGATCCTCGCGGCCCGCTCCTTAATCGAAGAAGATCCCACCTACAGCTTCGTGGCCGCCCGGCTGCTTCTGCGCCGGTTGTACCATGAGGTGCTCGGACGCAGCATCCCGCCGGATGCCCTCGGCGCTGCGTATCCTGCGATGTTTGAGCGCGCGATCCGGCAGGCGGTCGAGCATGACCGGCTGAATCCGGCGCTGCTGCACTTCGACCTGCCCCGGCTCGGAGCAGCACTGCGCCCCGAGCGGGACCTGCAGTTCGCGTACATGGGGCTGCAAACACTGCATGACCGCTACTTCCTGCACCACGACGGCCGCCGGTTGGAAACCCCGCAGATTTTTTGGATGCGCGTGGCGATGGGGCTGGCGGCACGCGAAGGCGACCAGCGCCATGAGCGCGCCATCGAGTTCTACGACGTCATGTCGACGTTTGCGTACGTCCCATCAACCCCGACGCTGTTCAACGCCGGCACGCAGCACTCGCAGCTCTCTTCGTGCTTCCTGACCACGATCCAGGACGACCTGGACCACATTTTCAAGTCGATCAAAGACAACGCGATGCTCTCGAAGTGGAGCGGCGGGCTGGGCAACGATTGGACGCCGGTGCGGGCGCTCGGCTCGCTCATCAAAGGCACCAACGGCAAGAGCCAGGGCGTCGTGCCGTTCATGAAGGTCGCCAATGACACCGCGGTAGCAGTTAACCAAGGGGGTAAACGACAAGGAGCGGTGTGCGCGTACTTGGAAGTCTGGCACCTGGATATCGAGGAGTTCCTCGAGCTGCGCAAAAACACCGGCGACGACCGCCGGCGCACCCACGACATGCACACCGCGAATTGGATTCCAGACCTGTTCATGAAACGGGTGCTCGCCAACACCGACTGGACGCTCTTGTCCCCGAACGAAACCGCGGATTTGCACGACGTATGCGGGCGCGCCTTCGAGCAGCGCTACGAGACCTACGAGCGGATGGCGCGTGAGGGCCGGCTGAAACAATTCAAGGTCATACCGGCGGTCCAGTTGTGGCGCAAGATGCTCAGCATGCTGTTTGAAACCGGCCACCCCTGGATCACGTTCAAAGACCCGTCGAACATCCGCTCGCCGCAGGACCATGTCGGGGTCGTCCATAGCTCGAATTTGTGCACCGAAATTCTCCTGAACACCTCTGCCGAAGAAACCGCGGTGTGCAACCTCGGCTCCATCAACCTGGCGGCGCACACCACCCCGGTCGGCCTGGACACCGAGCAGCTCGCCTCCACCGTCCGCAGCGCCATCCGCATGCTGGACAACGTCATCGACCTGAACTACTACCCCACCCCTGAAGCGAAGACCGCCAACGCACGCCACCGGCCTGTCGGGCTGGGCGTCATGGGATTCCAGGATGCGCTGTACCTACAGGGGTTCAGTTACGCCTCGCCGCAGGCGGTCGAGTTCGCCGACGAGAGCATGGAGCTGATCGCCTACCACGCGCTGCTGGCCTCAAGCGACTTGGCCCGAGAGCGCGGCGCGTACGAGAGCTTCCCCGGGTCCAAGTGGGACCGGGGGCTCTTGCCGCTCGACACGCTCGCACTGCTGCGCGAGGAGCGCGGCGGGTTCCTCGACGTGGACACCCGCAGCCGGCTTGACTGGACGCCGGTGCGCGAAGCGATCCGGCGCCATGGGCTTCGCAACAGCAACACGATGGCCATCGCGCCCACGGCGACGATCGCCAACATCATCGGGGTCAGCCAATCGATCGAGCCGACCTACAAGAACCTCTACGTGAAGAGCAACCTCTCCGGGGAGTTCACGACGATCAATCCCTACCTCGTGGATGAGCTCAGGGCGCTGGGCCTGTGGGACCGGCGGATGGTGGAGGACGTGAAGTACTTCGACGGCATCCTGCGCGAAATCGAGCGCATCCCGCAGGCGGTCAAGGACCGCTACGCGACCGCCTTTGAGATCGGCTTTGAGTGGCTGATCGAATGCGCCGCCCGACGGCAAAAGTGGATCGATATGGGCCAATCGCTCAACTTGTACCTGGCCGAGGCCAGCGGCAAAAAACTCCATACCATGTACCTCATGGCGTGGGAGAAAGGGCTGAAGACCACCTACTACCTTCGTTCGCTGGGTGCGACGCGCATCGAGAAATCCACCGTCGATGCGAACAAGTACGGCAACCCCCTGGGACAGACATCCCGCCCGGACGCGCAGCAATGCCGGGTGGGCGGCGACGAGCACTGCGAAGCGTGCCAGTAACAAGAGGAGTCCGGCCGATGGGCGACATCATTGCCATGACGGCAACACGGGTCCGCGCGGACGACAAGCGCATCATCAACAACAAGGCGGTGGACGTCAACCAGCTCATCCCCATCAAGTACGCATGGGCGTGGCAGTATTACCTCGATGCCTGCGCCAACCACTGGATGCCCCAGGAGATCTCAATGCAGCGCGACATCGAGCAGTGGCGCAACCCGAAGGCCTTCACCGACGACGAGCGGCTGGCGGTCAAGCGCGCCCTGGGGTTTTTCTCAACCGCCGAGACGATCGTCGCCAACAACGTCATCATGGCCATCTACAAATTCATCACCGCGCCTGAGTGCCGCATGTACATCCTGCGGCAGGCTTTCGAGGAGGCGATCCACACCCACGCCTACGGCCAGTACATGCCGGAATCGCTGGGCATGGACACCGGCGAGCTGATGAACATGTACCGCGAAGTGCCCGCGATCCACGATAAGGAAGAGTTCGGGGCGCGCCTGACCGTCGACATCCTCCAGCCGGATTTTGAAACCGAGTCGTTCAGCGGCCGCTCCCGGCTGTTGCGCAACCTCATCGGGTATTACGTCGTCACCGAGGGGATTTTCTTCTACACGACGTTCGTCATGCTGCTCTCCTTCGGCCGCCAGAACCGGCTGCCGGGCGTGTGCGAGCAAGTACAGTACATCCTGCGCGATGAAAGCATGCATTTGAACTTCGGGCTAGAGCTGATCCACGCGTTCATCCGCGAGAACCAGGACGTCTGGACGGAGGAGGCCAAGGCCTGGGCGCTCGAGGCGGTGAAAGAAGGCGTCCAGCTCGAATACCGGCACGCCGAAGACAGCCTGCCCAACGGGTTGCTGGGGCTCACGCACCAGATGATGAAGCAGTACGTGGAGTATATCGCCGACCGGCGGCTTGAGCGGCTCGGCCTGCCCAAACCCTACGGGACCTCCAACCCCTTCCCCTGGATGAGCGAAGTGATCGACCTTCGCAAGGAGAAGAACTTCTTTGAAACGCGCGTGACTGAATACCAGACCGGCGGAACGCTCTCATGGGAATAACACGAATCGCCATCGCTGCGGCGTTGGCGTTCATCGCGCTTCCCGCCTGGGCGCAGGAGCCGGCGTCTACCGAGCTGGGCTCGGTCTTGGTTTCTCCCAGGCGCATCCCTGGGTACGGCCTCCGGCTCAGCCGCGTGCCTGGCAGCGCAACGATCGTGACCGAGGAAATGATCCGTGAGACCAAAGCCTCGACGGTGCAGGAAGTGCTCTCGCGCGTCGAAGGCGTGACGTTCTCCGACCAGCAAGGGTTCGGCCTGGGGTCCGACAGCACCGTCAATATGCGCGGCATCGTCAATAGCTCCCGGACTAACGCGCTGGTGCTCGTCGATGGCATCCGGCAAAACCGGCTCACCGGCGATGACGTCCACTGGCAGGCCATCCCCGCCGCTCAGATCGAGCGCATCGAGATCCTGCGGGGCGGCAGCGCGACGATCTACGGCGAGGGGGCGCTGGCCGGCGTCATCAACATCATCACCAAGAAGGACAGCGAGAAGCTCCTGGAAACCGAAACCGGCGCCGAAGCCGGCTCTTTCGGCTGGCAGCAGTACCGGGTGGCGGCGAGAGGACGCCGCATTCCCTTCTCGTACAGCATGGACGCGACCCGCAGCCTGGTCGAAGGTTACCGGGAATTCTCGCAGTCGCGCAACACGACGGTTGGCGCGCATTTCGGCGCGGACGTGCTCCCTAGCCTCAGGACGGAGCTACACGTCCGCCATCACGAGGATACGACCGGCTTTCCCGGACTGCTGACGCTGGCACAGTCCCAGCAGCGCCAGCAGCAAACGAACAGCTTCCATGGGATCAACAACAACGAGGACGACCAGGTCTCGCTGGACATCATCGGCGGGCCGTGGGACGGCCTCTCGACGCTGCTCACCGTGTACTGGAAGCGGCGCGTTCAGCTGTCGGAAGACTCGATCAACTTCAACCCCTTCACCGTCACGCCAAGCCATGGGATCAATCTTCGCACCGACTACGAATGGACGGGCGCTTCGGTGCAAAACCTGTTCGTGCAAGGCTTGGAGCTCAGCCGGGACAAAGCCACGACCGGCGATCCCGGCGTGGGCGCGGACAGCGAATCGAACCGCTCGGCCTACGGCGTGTACCTCGAGGATACGCTGACGATCCGCGACCGCGTGTCGCTTGTCGCCGGGCTGCGCTTCGACAAATCGCGCTATGAAGAATCGCTGACCTTCCCGGTCTTCGATGGGACGCTGCGATTTGAAGGCTGGAGCCCCAAGCTTGGTGTGATCGTCAATGCGGTGCCTGAGATGCTGGACGTCTTCGTGTCCTACGCCAGGCCGTTCAAAGCGCCCAATGTCGACGATTTCTCCTCGCGCCTGGGCAGCTCTTTCAGCGGCAACGCGGACCTGGAGCCTCAACAGGCTGACACGTATGAGCTGGGGTTGCGCCTCGATCGCTCGCCCGCCACCTTCTCGGCGACCGCGTTCTATACCCGCATCGACGACGAGATCCTGCTGAACTCGCTGGCAACGCCGTTTCAAACGAATCAGAACTTCAACACCCGACGGTTCGGCGTCGAATTCTCCAGCCGGTGGATGTGGGCCGAGCGGCTCAGGGGCTCGGCGACGTATACCTTCGTCGACGCGGAGTTTCGCAAGGGGACGTTCGCGGGTCTGACGATCCCAGGCACGCCGGAGCACATCCTCAACGCCAGCCTTGGCGTTTCGCCCTGGCCTGGCCTGTGGATGGACCTTCACTGGCAGCTCGTGCAGGACTACCTGCGGGTCAATGACATGAGCAATACGCTGGGCGGGGCGGACAACTACGGGGTGCTGGACCTGATCTGCCAGTACGATGTGCCGGAGCCTTCTGCCGGCTTTTCCTGGGCTGATTGGAGCGCATACCTGAAGGTGCTCAACCTCACCAACGAGGAGTACGTCACCTACCAGTCCAGCAACGGAACTAACCTCAACGGCGCTGGCGAAGCTCCAATGCCTCCGACGACGTTTATCGCCGGCGTGGACGTGGCGTTTTAGGTGAGGGAGTTAGTTCTGGAACTTCTTGAAGATCACGGTGGCGTTATGGCCGCCAAAACCGAGGGAATTGGACAGCGCAACCTCGACCGTGGCTTGCCGCGCCTTGTTGGGCACGTAGTCGAGGTCGCAGTCAGGATCGGGCGTCGTGTAATTGATCGTCGGAGGCATCACGCCTCGCTGGATCGCCAGAACGGAGATAATCGCCTCGACGCCGCCGGCCGCGCCGACAAGATGGCCGGTCATCGACTTCGTCGAGGAGACCGCTACCTTCTTGGCGAAGGCGCCGAACGTCTTTTTGATCGCCAGCGTCTCGATTTTGTCGTTCAGCTCCGTCGAGGTGCCATGCGCGTTGATGTAGCTCACCTGCTCCGGCCGCAGCTTGGCATCCTCAAGGGCTAGCGCCATCGCTTTCGCCGCTCCGGTGCCCTCCGGATCAGGCGCGGTCATGTGGTAGGCGTCGGCGGTCATCCCATAGCCCGCCATCTCGGCGTAGATCTTCGCTCCGCGCTTTTTGGCGTGCTCCAGCTCTTCCAGCACTATCACCCCGGCGCCCTCCCCGATCACAAACCCATCGCGGTCCTTGTCGAACGGCCGGCTGGCGGTAGTCGGG
>Ga0210019_1001470_pt1 | contig 25088 bp, 21 predicted proteins | sample CryGeyCG2114_020_2_FD_183969 | JGI IMG/M metagenome (GOLD analysis project Ga0210019, IMG submission 183969) | Groundwater microbial communities from aquifer - Crystal Geyser CG11_big_fil_rev_8/21/14_0.20 (SPAdes) (version 2) | ecosystem: Environmental > Aquatic > Deep subsurface > Groundwater ...
AGTCAGGAGACCTGCCGGATTTTCATCTCGAGGGAGAAAACAATGAAAAAACATATCAAAATATTTGCATGCATCATCCCAAGCTTTTTATTGGCTGTCACTCCTGCTTATTCAGCGGAACCTGTAGAGGAACTGCCATCTATTGAAGTCTCTTCCAGCAGGTTGAAAACAACAAAAGAAAAATACGCTGGCTCCATCACCGTCATCACAGAAGAAGAGATCAAGCAATCGGGACTGCCCAAGGTTGAGGATATTCTACGGAACCAGTTGAGCCTGGGGGTTTTCAAACAGGGAGGAGTAGGAGGAGAATCCACCATAAGGATGAGGGGCGCCGGTGCGAGCAGTACCTTGGTGATTATTGATGGAGTGAGAGTTAATGGCAACACGCAAGGACATTTTGACTTCAGGAACCTGAATACGGAAAACATTGAGCGCATTGAAATTTTAAGAGGCCCTCAAACTACAATTTGGGGGTCTGATGCGGTGGGAGGTGTGATCAACATTGTCACCAAAAAAGGAAGGGGCACTCCTACCCACTACCTGTCCTTTGAAGGGGGAAGCTTTGGTACCTACAAAGAAGGCTTGGGCAGTTCGGGTGTCATTGAAGACATCGACTATTCTTTTTCCGCCTCCCGGACTGACATTTCCGGCTATTCCGATTTCAACGAAAATCGAATCGTTGAAGGGGGAAATGTGCCTGAAAAAGACGGTTATGAAAATACTTCCCTCACCAGCAGGGTGGGAACCAGCTTTTCCGGGGATGGGCGGGCCGAGTTTATAGGCCGATATACACGGTCCTATTCAGACGTGGACACCACAACTGGGGATAAAAATTTTCGCGACACTGAGATTGAGTCTGTTTATTTGGCATTTCCGGTTTCAAAATCTGTCACCCCCTGGTGGAGAATCAAACTGAACCCGAACATGGCGTACGATGTTAATGAACCTGATACAGAAACCAATGATGATCAAATTTTTAACAGGACCTATATTGCCGACCTGCAAAATAATGTCGATATAAATGAGTATCTTTCAGCCGTATTTGGGGGGGAATTCCGTGCGCAAAACGGCAGAAATAACCGTAACGGCTTCACCCGGAACACCTTCAACCAGGGCTATTTTTTCCAGGGGCAATTTGACTGGAATGACAAAGTTCTTCTCACTGCTGGATTCAGAAAAGACCTCAATGACACTCACGAGGATGCGCTGACTTATAAATTTGAGGGAGCCTATAATTTCAAACAATGGGATTTTAGACTGCGGGGTGCCTACGCTACAGGATTCAGGGCGCCTACTTTTAATGAGCTCACTTTCCCGGGCTTTGGTAATCCAGACTTACAACCTGAAAAATCAGAATCCTTTGAAATAGGATTTGACAAGGATCTTTTCGACCAGCTTGTGAGGTTGGAGGTAACTTTTTTCAATATCGAGTTTGAAAACCTGATTGAAAATTCTCCCGCAGAGAATATTGGCCTCACTAAATCCCGCGGCATTGAAGCGCATGTTGGAGTTCAACTGCCCTACAATCTACACCTTTCCAATAACTACACTTGGACGGAAGCGGTTGATGCTATTGATGATATCCCCTTAAGACGTCGCCCGAAACACCAGTATTCAGCAACCCTATCCCATAACTGGAAAAACAAGCTTTTCTCCCAACTTGGGTTAACAGCAAGAAGCGGCGTATTGGATAACTCTTCCGGCTCCATGACTGTTCCTGGGTTCGCAACCTTGAGAGCTTCCATAAGTTACAAACTCAATAAAAATTTGGAACTCAATGCCCGGGGTGAAAATATTCTCGATAAAGAATATGAAGAAGTCGCGAGGCGTTCGACTTCTGATGCCGCCGCTTATGCCGGGTTCACTTATACATTCAATTGATTATGGGAAAACGCAATCACACAATGACCTGTTCCAGATTAAGCATAGTCTGGGTTGTCGTCCTTCTATTGACAGGTTATGCCCACCCGGCAACTGCCAAGGTTTTATTTGCCATTGTTTCAGACCGTTCATCCACGGCTCTGGCCGCGGGAGCGGATTATTTTCTCGACCGCAATACCGGTCACAAACTGGAATTTCGCTCGACCTCGCAGGTAGCCCAAATGACCGATGCGGAAGTGTATTCCCTCTGGGATCATGCTGATGCCTTTTTGGCAATTGGTGTATTCGGCGATACGGCGGTTCGTCTTGAAACATTGATGGATAAAAAAAATAATCCTCGTCCGTTTCTGGCCATCAGTTCAACGCTTTCACTCATTAAACGTTCGCAGGATCTCCAGGGCCCCCTTTTCCAGGGGTTTGATAGTGGTCGAATGAAACGCATAGGAAGGCCTCCCGATCAGGAAGAAAGTTTGGGTGATTGGATTAGCCAACTGGTCGATGAGTTTTCCCGGCAAAAAACCTGGATCCATGCCAAGGGCTACTGGCAAGCCAGGGGGCAGGATAACCTGGCAAACCTGATTGCCCTGCTCTTTCAAACCGCGGGCGCAAACATTCAACCGGGCGCCATGAAACCACAGGACAAGGTGCGGTTCTATCAGAACCGTTCTTTTATTGCCAAAGAGAATATCACGCTACAAAGCGGAAAACCCTGGCTTGCCATCATTGACCATGATACCGGTGACCGAAAGGGCAATATTGATCTGCTGGATCGGTTGTGCTCTTCCGCAAAAAATGCAGGGATGGATTGCGTTTCCATTTTCGCAGTTTGGGGAAAAAGCAGTTCCCTCGCCCTGAAATCCTTGCAGGCTTTTGCTAAACAGGCCCCCTTGGCCGGAATTATCTCTCTTCAGGATTTTGTCATCGGTGGCGGAGAAGGGCGCGCAGAGACCGTCCAAACACTGAAAGAGCTGAATGTTCCTGTATTAAAAGGAATTCGTCTGGTCGATCGGTCACGGGAGCAATGGGATTTGTCGGAAGATGGACTTCCCTGGAATTCGGTTCATTACCGTGTTGCCATGCCGGAGATTCAGGGAGTTTCCCAATCACTTGTTTTGGCTACTGCGGCAAAAGCATGGATGCACGAAAAAACAGGGTTGCGTCTCAGCATCACTGAGCCCTTGCCCGACCAGGCAGAAACGATGATCCGGCGGGTAACAGGTTGGTATAATCTCCGGTCCAAAAACAATTCGGATAAAAAGGTCGCGATCATTTATTACAACCATCCACCGGGCAGGCATAACATCGGAGCGGACAATCTTGATGTTCCCGCAAGTCTATGGAATATTCTAAACCTGATGAAAACGGAAGGCTACACAACCGGCTCCCTCCCTGAAAACCCGGATGCCCTTTTAAACCTTATTCAGGAAAAGGGCGTCAATCTTCCTGAGCAGGCGGACGCATTGAAGAAAATGGCGGAGTCGGGCATCACCATTCCGCCGGAAAAACACCGGCAATGGATGGAACAACTCCCCTCCTCCCTACGCGCGGAGTTGGAGCAGGGCCCCTTGGCTTTCCTGCATGAAAGCCTGCAAGCCGCATTGAAAAGTAATGAACCAACCCTTATAAAGCGACTCATGAACAGGGTTATGAGTGACGTGAGGTTTGTTCTCGATGGCACCATTCATCCAGCACGTGACAGAGCCCGCTCATTATTGGATCAGTTGGAAACGGAATACCATAGCCTCCTAAAAGGTACCGGGGACTGGAAAAAAGCCGAAGAATTGAGCCTGGCCATTCGATCAACGAACATCGAAGGCATTCGCGGCTGGGGTAAAGCTCCCGGAAAAGTCATGGTTCATGACGGACAAATTCTCATTCCTGGCATTCGTTTCGGAAACGTTTTTATTGGCCCACAACCTCCCAGAGGCTGGGAACTTAACGAAGAACTTCTGCATGCCAACACCACCTTTCCACCCACTCATCAGTATCTGGCATTTTATTTCTGGTTGCGTCACGCTTTTAAAGCAGACGCTATCATCCATGTTGGCCGCCACTCCACCTATGAGTTTTTACCCCGCCACAGCACAGGTGTCGGCCCATTGGACTATTCCTGGCATATCGCCGGGGAAATCCCCGGAATCTATCCCTATATTGTCGATGGTGTGGGTGAAGGCATTCAGGCAAAGCGGCGTGGATTGGCTGTCATGATAGACCACCTGACTCCCCCTTTGAGCACCACGGAACTTTATGATGATCTTTTAGGATTGAGGCAATTGATAGAGAGCTTTGAAGCGGCAGACCCGGACCCGACCTCGCCTGCTCGCATCCGCGCGGTTTCTGCAATTCGCGAACGGATAGAAGCTTTAAATTTGAAGGATGAACTGACTTCAAGCATGGCCGCCGAGTTAAAAGTCCGGGGCATTCGTTTTGAGGAAGTCGACGATGAGCTTCTGGTCCACGAGACAGGGCACTACCTCACTAAATTGCAGGAAAATTACATGCCTCTTGGCCTGCATATCTTTGGTCTCGACTGGAAACAAAAAGCCATTGATACGATGCTCAAATCCATACTCGGCAATGACAGGAACACCGCGAAGGGAAAAGTGATATCCGCGAACTTGACGGCTTCACCTGGAGAAGAGCGCCGAAGTTTTTTTAATGCGCTGGCAGGCGGCTATGTTGAACCCGGAAAAGGAAATGACCCCATTCGCACTCCTGAAGCTTTACCCACCGGAAAAAATTTCCACGCGCTGGACGGAAGCCTTCTCCCGACCCGGCTGGGGTACAATCTAGGCAAAGAACTTGCCGCCAAAGCCCGTAAAGAAACTCCTGAAAAAAAAGATGAAAAGGAAGCGGTCATACTATGGGCTTCAGATGCAGTTCGCGATGAGGGTGCCATGATCGCCTTTGGATTCGATATGCTTGGCCTGGAACCGGTATGGAATGGGCGGGGTATATTGACCGGAGTACACCGCCTTCCGTTGGAAAACGCGCGCAGGCGGCGTGACGTGGTTTTCATAACATCTGGATTATTCCGGGACCTTTATGGAGCCCAGTTGGAATGGCTGGACAAATCCGTTCTTCTGGCGCTGGATGGAGCCAGTTCAACCATCAGAAAAAACTTTCCCGAACTTGTTTTGCCCCTTGCATCGGCTTTGGAACCTTTAGAAAACCTCGCCACAGGAGGAACAGAGAGCCTGGAGGAAAACCGGGTTGCCCAGCAATGGGTTAAGGAAACCAGAGAACTGCTCTCCCAGGGGGTGGCGGGCAGTCAGGCAGGACGTGAAGCAAGCCTGCGTATTTTCGGCACAGCTCCGGGTTCGTATGGCGCGGGCGTCAACAAGCTTGCTGAAAGATCGGGGGCCTGGCAGGATAGAATGGAAGTCGCAAAAGCTTATCTAAACCGTATGGGACATGCATACGGAATGGGTTACCGTGGCCAACGCATGAACAAACGCTTTGCCGCTAATCTCGCTAAAGTTAAAAACACCTACCTGGGCCGGGCCAGCAACCTTTATGGATTGATGGATAATAATGATGCCTTTGATTACCTTGGTGGACTAAGCCTTGCAGTAGAAAGCCTTACCGGAAGTCCCCCTTCGGCCAAAGTAATACACCATGCAGATCCCAAAAATGCAACCCTCACCCCTTTGGATCAGGCGCTTATGGCCGAACTGCGGGGGCAATTCCTGAATCCCGCCTGGTTGAAACCCCTCATGGATCACAATTATTCCGGAGCGCGTACCATGGGGAGCGAATTTCTGGAATATCTCTGGGGCTGGCAGGTCACCAACCCGGATATCATTAAAAGCTGGATGTGGGATGAAGTTAAATCGGTTTATATTGATGACAGGCATGAACTTGGGCTGGATAAGTTTCTTGAAAAAGGCCATAACGCCCACATAAAATCCAATATGCTCGCGATCATGCTGGTTGCCTCTCAAAAAGGATTTTGGCAAGCAGATGAAGAAACGATCAGAAATTTGAGTAGAAGTTTTGCAGACTTGATCATCAAAAATGGCTTGCCCGGTAGCGGCCACACCCATCCGGACCACCCGGTTTATGATTGGGTAGCTCCCCGTCTCACCGCCGAGCAATTGCGGGATCTCAAAGCAGTTTTGGACAATGCCCGCATTGTGGAAAAACCACAGGACTCCCAAGTGACCACGATAGCAGAAGTTCAGTACGATGAAAGCGATGAAATCAAGAAACAGGAGAACCTTGCAGAAGTGGCAGGAATTCAAAAGGGACTGGTTGAGCGCCAATGGCTGGTATGGAGCACCATTGCCGGATTAATCCTGGCAGGTGTTTATAGAGGCCGCCAAAAACCCTGGGAGAAAAACTGATGTTTAACAATTGGGCAGTGACCCTGATGCACAATTTTGTCTCTTCACTTCTTTATCCAATTATTTTTGGATTGGGGTTGATGCTTTTACTGGCCTTATGGGAAGTGGGAACCGCTATCGGCGAACGATTTTGGGTGCTGAAAAAATTCCCCTCAAAAGTTAACCTGGCTGATTTTGAAAACATGGCTCGGGAAAGGATTGAACGAACAGACATCCTTACCCGGGTATCTCCCATGCTTGGTTTAATGGGCACCTTAATTCCCTTGGGGCCTGGATTAGCAGGCCTGGGGCAAGGCAATCTTGCTATATTAACCAATTCGGTAACAATAGCTTTCGACACCACGGTTTTGGGGTTACTGGCAGGAATCATAGGTTTTATTCTCGGGCGCTTGCGCCGTCGTTGGTATGATGAAGCACTACGCTCTACAACTTAAAGCATGTGAAAATGAAAACACCCGATTGGAGAAATAGTCGATTTGATCATCAGGATGAAGACCCTCTGGGTCCTCTGGCAAATTTTATAGACATCATGCTTGTTTTTGCATGCGGCCTGATCGCCGCGCTGGTAGCCTTGAGTCCAGACCTGATAAACCAACTGACAACGGCTAAAAAAATTGAAAAAGGACAGGAACTATCCGACATGCCCGCTGGCCTTAAGAATCTCCAAGGTAAGGGAGAGGGTTATGAATCCCTTGGAAATGTTTTTAGAGACCCTGAAACCGGGAAACTTTATTTGATTGAGAAAAGCAAATTTTAATTAATGCGACGGTTAATTTTAGTGAATCATCAAAAATGAAAACTTCTGACAAATATAAAGGCCTTGTTATAGCAGGAACCCACAGTTCAGTGGGCAAGTCGTCCATTTCGGTGGGCCTTATGCACCTGCTTATGCAAAAGGGGTATTCAATAAAACCCTTTAAAGTTGGCCCCGATTATATTGACCCCAGCCACCATAAAAGATCTTGTGGTCGGCCCAGTTATAACCTGGACACCGTCATGTGCACTCATAAATACGTCAAGGACTTGTTCAGCGACATTATGAATGAGGGTGACATCGCCATTGTTGAAGGAGTAATGGGCCTGCATGACGGTGCATCGGCCAAATCAGAAAAGGGTTCCACCGCCGAGGTCGCAAAACTGCTCAACCTGCCTGTCCTGCTTGTCATTGACGGCAGGGCCATGGCCCGGTCTTCAGCGGCGCTGGTACTGGGATACATGAAGCTTGATGCCAAAGTGAATCTCGTCGGTGTCATCGCCAACAACATCAACAGTGCTCGCCATGCGCAGATAATTAAGGATGCCATTGAACACCACACTTCCGCTAAGCTTATCGCCTGTCTTCCTACATCTCCAGAGTTAAAGATACCCAGTCGCCATTTGGGTCTGCACCAGGGCTTTGAGCAAAATACTGCTATCTACCAGAAATGGGCGAAGCACATCGAATCCCACATCAACCTGAAACTGTTTTTAAAGTTATTTAAATTAAAAAAACCATCAAGACCGGGCCTCAATACCCAAAAGGAACCTGGGCGATGGAAAACAAAACCTCGGCCCAAAATTTTCAATATTGCCGTGGCAAGGGATGAAGCCTTCCAATTCATTTATCAGGACACTTTGGACTTTCTTGTTCATCAAGGCTTTACCATTTATTTTTTCTCGCCAATTCATGATCCTCATTTACCGAAAAATATGGACGGTTATTACTTTCCGGGCGGTTATCCGGAACTATACGCAGAATCCTTAAACAGGAACCGATCTATAAAAAAGGAAATCAAAAAAGCCGGATCTTCCGACAGAATGATCATAGGAGAATGCGGGGGACTCATGTACCTGGGAAAACATATCACCAATGAGACTGGCAAGAAAATACCGATGGTTGGCCTGTTCGACTACTCCACGTCTATCAAAGCCAGGAAGTTGACCTTAGGGTACCGAACACTGAGCCCCGCCAGAGGCACAGACAAAAACAAAAAACTAATCCTTCACGGCCACGAATTTCACTACTCTACTTTCTTGACCAATAATGAAAAGGCCGAGTGGAAGAATAACCGCAAAAAAAATGATTTACTATTAAGAGATGGGTTCTCAACCAAAAATTGTCACTCTTTTTATACCCATATTTACTGGGCATCTAATAAAGAGTGGCTTAACTTTTTAATGGAATTAAAAACATGAGAAAACCTTCAGGAGCGGACCCAAAAAAGCGCAAGGGATTGATCATCGTCAATACGGGAGATGGGAAAGGAAAATCCACTGCCGCCTTCGGCCTGGCCATGCGTGCCGCGGGAAACAAAATGAATATTTTCATCATGCAATTCATGAAAGGCCAATGGAAAGCGGGAGAGCGAAAGTCTTTTGAAAAGCTGGCTCCTTATGTGGAGATTGAAGCTATGGGCGATGGCTTCACCTGGGATACAAATAATATTGAACAGGATAAAGCTACCGCTCGAAAAGCCTATGAAATTGTGAAGGAAAAATTGTTGAGCGGTAAATATCAAATGGTAATTTTTGAAGAAATTAACTATGTTTTGCACTACCAGTTTTTCCCTGAAGATGAGTTTCTGGAATTACTCAAAAACAAACCTGAATCAGTTCATATTGTCTGCACCGGAAGGAATGCGTCAGAAAAATTGATAGAAATGGCTGACCTGGTTACGGAAATGAAGATGATCAAACACCCTTTCAAAGAACAGGGAATCCCTGCTCAAAAGGGCATTGAATTTTAATCTATTAAAATAGTGAACTTTGAAATTTTTATCCGCCATAGGTTTTTTAACCATCATCCCAATACCGTCCCGTGCTGTCAGCAACGAAGGAGGGCAGGTCCTATACTTCCCTCTGGCTGGTTTTGTCATAGGATGCCTGCTCTATGGCCTGGATCAGTTGCTCAGTCTGGCACCTTATCCAGAAGTCCGCGTAGTGGGAGACGTTTTGTTTTTGGCCGTTATATCCGGCGCCTTGCACCTGGATGGTTTGGCCGACACCGCAGACGGCGTTTTCTCACACCGACCTCGGGAGCAGATTTTGCAAATCATGAAAGATTCGCGGATCGGAGTGATGGGAGTTTTGACACTTCTTTTCTGCATTCTCTTAAAACTGGCAGGTGTGGCAGGGGTAATCCATTCAGAGTCATTAATCTGGCTGATTCTGGCGCCAGCCTTGGGCCGAACAGCTCAAGTCATGGGACTCGTTTTTGTCAACCACGTTCCATCCGAAAGAACTCTGGCAGAGCAATTTTACCAGCGGGGGAGGTATTCCCTTTTGGCTTTTTGCCCCCTTCCCTTCGCCGTTATTTTTTATGTGGACTGGATATTAGCAATTGCAAGCCTGATACTATTTATTTTTTTACTCGTCAGCTTGCTGTTATTTTTTAAAAACAAAATTGGAGGCATTACAGGAGACACTCTTGGTGCCGCAACAGAAATTATGGAAACCGCATTTTTATTAATCGGTGGAATGGGCGCTTCGATATTTTAAAGAAACCATTGCCAATACTGGGTGATTTTATGTCTGGAAAAACTATTTTGGTCACGGGTGGAAGCCGTAGCGGAAAAAGCCGTTATGCTCTCCAGTTAGCTGGGGATACTAATATTCCAAAAATATTTATAGCCACAGCAGAACCTCTTGACGAGGAAATGGCTAAAAGAATTCAAAAACATCGGGATGAGCGCGGCAAGGAATGGACCACCATTGAGGAGCCTCTTAATCCGGCAAGCATACTAAAAGACAAAAAAAACCAACCATGTTTTATTGTTCTCGATTGTATAACTTTATGGCTGAGCAACATGATCATGAAGGGAATGACAGAGCAAGCCATACTCAACCGTGTCCATGAATTTATCGACGAGTGTCGGGGTAGTAATATAGTTGTCATAACAAATGAATTAGGTTCGGGAATTGTCCCCTTGGATGCCTCCGCAAGGGCCTTTCGCGATATTGCGGGACAAACCAACCAGATTCTAGCGGCAGAATTTGATGAAGTGGTCAGCATGATATCAGGAATTCCCGTTACCATAAAATTTCCATCAAAAAAACATAACGTCGAGCAAACCAAAGATAAGAGCCCAAAACATGAATTTTCTCCCGAAAAAAAACAGGGGCTCTACGAAGCAATTTACAAACGACGTGATATGCGCCATTTCATATCAAAGCCTGTTGATCCTGAAAAATTGGGGCGGATTTTAGATGCCGCACATCACGCCGGTTCGGTGGGATACATGCAACCCTGGAATTTTCTGGTTATCACCGATCCTGAGGTAAAAAACAAAATCTCGTTGAACTTTAAAAACGCCAATGAAGAAGCCGCGCAAAAATTTAGTGGCGACCAACAAAAACTTTACAACTCCCTCAAGCTTGAAGGCATTCAGGACGCGGCAGTCAATATTTGCGTGACCTGTGACCGCACACGTTTTGGCCCTAATGTCTTAGGACGAAATACGGTCTTTGAAACAGACCTGTTCAGTACCTGTTGCGCGGTCCAAAACCTCTGGCTTGCGGCCCGTGCAGAAGGGCTTGCGGTAGGTTGGGTGAGCATTTTATCTAATGATCAACTAAAAGAGGATTTAGATATCCCCGACCATATTCAGCCCGTGGCTTATTTATGTGTCGGGCACACAGAATCGTTTTATTCCAAACCCATGCTTGAGACGGCAGGTTGGGGCCAGCGATTACCCGTTGAAAAATTGATTTATTATAATAAATGGCAGGGAACATCCACTGACTTCAAAGTTTATTTTCCAGATTCAACTAAAAATGATTGACCATAAAAAACCAGAAAATTCACAGGTAACCGATGTTCCTTACCCCTCCCATGGCGGAAATTCGCGCGCTATGGCTGAGATTTCCGGAACCGACCCAGACAAAGTCATTGATTTCAGCGCCAGCATAAATCCTTTATCGCCTCCAGGTTGCGTGTCGCAATTATTGCTGGAAACACCACGGCTCCTGCGGGAGTATCCCGACCCTCACTGCACCTTAATCACGGAAAGAATTTCTGAATCAACAAAAGTTCCTAAAGATTGGATCCGTGTCACTAATGGTTCCACTGAAATGATTTACCTCTTGCCTCACCTATTTCATAAAGGGCGGGAGGTTGCCATTTTCGATCCGTGTTTCTCCGAATATGAAAAAGCTTTTATGGCATTTGGCATTAAAACCCACTCCGTCAAGTTAATGGCCAACAATGGTTTTCAGGCGCATCCTTCCGGATTGTTTCCCCAATTGGATAAAATTCAGAAACTCGAAGCCATTGTTTTGGGGAATCCTGCCAGCCCCACCGGAAAGCTTTATACTGACTTCCTGCCTCAATTGCAGGAATACTGCGAGGAGCGCAATGCAGTTCTAATTATAGATGAAGCATTTATCGATTTTTCTTCCTCCAAAAATTCCGCATGGAATTTATTGGAGAGACACTCAAACCTGATTCTTATTCGATCCCTGACCAAGTTTTACTCCATGCCGGGACTTAGAGTGGGGTACGGAATTCTCCATCCTGAAAAAATCCAGAAAATCGCTCCCCGCCAATATCCCTGGTCGGTGAACGCTTTGGCTCAGGCCGTTGGTTCCGAGGTTCTATTAGACAAGGCTTTTCAGGAGGAAACACGGGCCTGGATGCACCGGGAAGGAAGTTTCATATTTCAAGCATTAGACTCTGTCGGCGAAATCAAAATTTTTCCTTCCGATGCTAATTTTTTCTTATTTCGTATTCAAGAAAATATCCCACCTGTGGGTTTATACCAGCATTTATTATCACAGTCTCTCCTGATAAGAAATTGCGGCAACTTTAAAGGGCTCGATGAAAGTTATTTCAGGATTTCATTACGGGAACGGGGAGAAAATCAGAAACTGGTGGATTCCATTTCCGCATACTTCTGCAGACGGAATTATAAAAAATGAGCCTGGCACTCCAAATTACTATCGCATTCATTGCCGATCTTTTGCTGGGCGACCCTGAAGGCTACCCCCACCCGGTAAGAGGCATCGCACGTCTGGCTTATGGAATGGAAAGACTGTCCCGAAAGTTTTTTTCTAACCTCAAACTGGCAGGCATAATCACCACAATTGCCGTTGCAGGCAGTTCCTTTTTAATAGTAGTGATGATAACTCAAGGGTTGAGCTACATTCATCCATGGCTGGGTTTGGCCGCCTCGATCTTTTTTATTTATACCTCCCTATCCGTTCGAAGCCTCTTTGATGAGAGCCAACCTGTCTTGCAATACCTAAAGGAAGCTGATCTCATCAAGGCCCGTGCAAGCTTGTCGAATATTGTCGGCCGCGACACCATCAATCTAAAAGAAAATGAAATTGTAAGAGCTACTGTGGAAACAGTTGCCGAGAGTACCGTTGATGGAATCATCGCTCCCTTATTTTTTGCTGTATTGGGAGGAGCCCCATTGGCAATAGCCTACAAAGCCATCAACACCATGGATTCATTATTTGGATACAAGAATGAAGCCTACCGAGACTTTGGTTGGGCTTCTGCCCGCCTGGATGATCTGGCAAACTGGCTTCCTGCAAGATTGGCATTGCCCGTCATCGCTCTTGGCGCAGAGGTTTGTGGGTTGAGCGGCAAAAATTCTCTAACAATAGCAATTCGGGACGGCTCCAAACATCCCAGTCCCAATTCCGGCTTTCCCGAGGCCGCTATGGCAGGGGCTCTTGGAGTCCGCCTTGGAGGAAGCAGTTCCTATTCGGGAGAATTAAACCAAAAACCATTTATTGGAGATGATTTGCGAGAATTGAAATTTTCCGACATCACCCACAGTCATAAAATCATGTTTACAGCATCCTTATTCGTATTGGCTGGGATGATTGCTTTCGAAATAATTAACAACTTTTTTTAGCAGTCTTTATCTGATGTCATTCAAAAATACAGGCAAAAACTTATTACCCATTCCAATGGGAATTTCTGCGGCCGTTCATGCTCTTTTAATGGTTTGCCTGATGTTCCTGTCAGGGGGAAAAACCGTTTCAAAGCCTGAAACTCCGCCCATAAAAATCGCGAATATTCTCCTGGAACAGGAAAAGGCGGCCACCCATCCAAAAGTCACGAAACCTGAGAAAGGGGACTCCCAGCCATTAAAAAAATCAAAGCCCTTTCAGCCGACTCCCCACCATGCCAGCTCTGTTTCCAGGATAACTCCGTTACCCGTCAAACCCAGTACTCCAGAAACTGGCAACATCCATACCGATTTACAAATGCCAACGGCCACTATGGTATCCAACTCATTACCATCTGTTTCAGGGAGTCACGGCCACAAACCCCGTTTGGCAGGTTATTCACCCGCGCAATCTACACCCACCCATGCGGTTCAGCCATCGCTATCCACCTCAACACATAAAGTCAGATTTGCTAAAACTGTTAAAGAAGACTTGGGTGAACCATTAGTCAGGGCCGCCTCTGAGGTTTCATCTTATTCCGTGCATTCACTTTCCACCTCTTCTTTCAGCAGGGCAGTCACAGCAAGAATAATAACAGGAGGATTGAGCACCTCTCCTTTTAAAGGCTCCCCAGCACCCAGTGTGCAAACATTAGAATATTGGACACCGACACCAAAAACACATCCCGTTCAGATAGCGGCCATACCGGCGGGTTTCGTCGATGAGGAATCAGAGGCTTCTGTGTCTGAAAATCCCGGGCATCCCGCGGGGGAAACAGATTCTACAGGGCAGGACCTTGAAGCAATTCGTAAAGGTTTTACTTCCAGCGTCTGGAGCAGAATCGCAAAAGCAAAATATTATCCTACCCTGGCTCGAAAACGCGGATGGGAAGGGAAGCCTGTTATTGAGTTTATGCTGGCTCGCAATGGAGACCTTTTAAACTCCACCATTGCCCTTACTTCATCTTATAAAGTTCTGGACGAGGCGGCACTGTCTGCAATAAAAAATGCCGCGCCCTATCCTCAAATCCCGGAAACTCTAAAAGTGAATTCGATTAGATTTAAGCTTCCCATTTCCTTTATACTGGACGAGCCATGAAAACGATGCGATGGACATTGAAATATTTTTTAACCGGATTCTTATTTTTTAGCCTGATGACTTTTGCGGAGGCTGTTGTCATTCAGGTGGACAGTGACTTTGATGGCCAACTGGATCAATGGCAACATAAATCAGACGACGACCGTCTTCTGAAAATTGAATATGATAAAAACGGGGATGGAAAGATTGACCAAATCGACATTTTTGAGGGTAATGAAAAACCGGTGCGGGTAGAGTTGGATCGCAATTTTGACGGAACCCTGGACCAGGTCCAGCATTACTCGAAAGACTTCATCCTTGAATACATTGAAAAGGACTCCAAATATTCCGGACTGATGGATTGGCGGGAAATATATGGAACCAATAAAAAAGTAATACGCTTGGAGACGGACGAAAATCGGGACGGCAAAATGGATGTTTTTCAGTATTTTTCTGAGGATGCTCATATGGAACGGGTTGAATACGATAGTTCTCATGATGGGAATATTGACCGGTGGGAGTTTTTTGGAGCGCATGAGAAACTGGAGTCCGTCCACTTCGACACCAACCATGACGGAAAACCGGACCAGTGGCAATACTTCAAAAATTCAACGCAACTGACCAAAGTGGAACACGATACAAATTTTGATGGCAATGCCGACCGCTGGGAATATTTTGACGACTCTGGAAAAATGGAACGCGTTGAATTAGACAGAAATCACGATGGAAAACTGGATCTCGTCAAAAGGAGGCAATAATTCCAGCTTATGGAACAAGTCAAATTCTATTTTTTAATACTTTTCTATACCCTTTTTGCTTTTGCATGCGCCCCGAAACCCACACTGGAAGTACCAGAACCATATAAAAAAGGGCAACAATATTTTCACAGGGTCTGCTCCAATTGCCACGGCTCCGATGCGATGGGCAAACATACTCAGGCACCCAGGCTCATTGATGAGGAGTTCCTCGCCAATAATTTCCCGGACGCAGACATTAAAGAGACCGTGTTGGATGGTACCGGAAAAATGCCTTCGCAAAAAAAGAACGTGACACCTGAAGAAATAACCGAAATCATCAAATACCTGCGTTATTCGCAAAAAGCGGCGGGACTTGAACCGGAAGAAAATGAAGAAGACCCTGCGTAAAAAAATAAGGGATGGCTTTGTCAACAGCACCCATGCTTGATATTATTCGAGACACTCTGGGTGCGATAAAATCCATTTCGCCACTTCGTCTAAAAAACGCTCAGGCGCATCTCGATTCCCTCACAAAACCTCCGGGAAGCCTGGGCCTCCTGGAAGATTTGGCGAAAAAATATGTGGCTATCCGGGACACAGACCATCCTTCTATCAGCAAAAAAGCCGTCATCGTATTTACTGCGGATCATGGGGTCACCGAAGAAGGCATCAGTGCTTATCCCGCTGAAGTTACTCCCCAAATGGTGCAAAATTTTCTTGATGGTGGCGCCGCAATAAATGTTCTGGCAAGACAGCAGAACGCGGAAGTGTTGATCGTTGATATGGGCGTTAACCATCTGTTTGCCCCCCATCCGGACCTGCTGGACAGGAAAATAGCCTTTGGCACCCGAAACATGGCTAAAGAACCAGCCATGACCCGCGCTGAAGCTGAAGAATCCATCGCCATTGGTATTCAGATTGCGGCACAACTGGCGGTTAAAGGGGTAGACCTCCTGGCCACCGGGGAGATGGGAATCGGCAATACCACAGCCAGCTCCGCAATATTCTCCGTATTGGGCAACCTTCCAGCAAACCAGGTCACTGGCCGGGGAACAGGAATCGACGATACGGCTCTGAATAAAAAAATCTCCGTCATTCAGAAAGCACTTGAAATCCATAGCCCCAACCCGGAAGACCCCATAGATATTCTCGCTAAAGTGGGAGGCTTCGAAATTGGTGGCATTATGGGGCTCCTGTTAGGCGCCTCCGCAAAAAATATTCCTGTCGTCATTGATGGGTTGATTTCCAGTGCGGGCGCATCTCTGGCCATTAAGTTAAACCCTTCGGTAAAGGACTATATTTTCCCGTCACATCGTTCGGTGGAACCCGGACAGAAGGTGTTTTTTGATCTCATGGAGACCCCTCCCCTTTTTGATTTAAAAATGCGGTTGGGAGAAGGAACCGGCGCGGTATTGGCTTTTGGCATGATAGAAGCCTCTGTCAAAATATTTAATGAAATGGCAACCTTCCAAAGTGCTGGCATTTCAGACCGTGCCAAAATCCAGCGTTTCCCATAACTCCCTTTTCAAGTTATGCGAAATGGTTTTGAACAGCTTGACAGAGTTAAGGTTTTTGGCTAGATTGAGCCCTTCTTTTAAATCCTGCTTTAATTTTCTTCTTTATAATTTGGAGTTTCAGCATGTCCGATGAAAGCTATATTCAATCCCTTTTTGCAGACCGTTTAGGAGGTAGCCAGTTTGGCAAAGACACCAAAATTTACAAATTTGAAAAAATAAAAAGGGCCAAACGCGCGGCACAAACTGCCAATCCGGGAAAAGTATTGTTCGATATGGGAGTGGGCGAGCCGGACGAAATGGCCGATCCGGGTGTTGTCAAAACCCTGCAACTGGAAGCGGAAAAACCAGAAAACCGCGGCTACACCGATAATGGCATCGAAGAATTCAAAGTCGCCGCCTGTAAATATATGGAAAAGATTTTTGGCGTCAAGGGACTGGAACCGGGAAAGCATGTCAATCATACCATCGGCTCCAAACCGGGTCTGGCAATGGCCCCGGCAATTTTTATCAATCCCGGAGATATAACCCTGATGACCGTTCCCGGCTATCCCGTTATGGGGACCCATACCCAATACCTGGGAGGAGAGGTCGTCAATCTGCCTCTGACAGAAGCCAATAATTTCCTCCCCGATTTAAAGAGTATCGATTCGGCCACACGTGAGAAGGCAAAAATTTTATATTTGAACTATCCCAATAATCCAACAGGCGCCAATGCCACTCGCGAATTTTATGAGGAAGCCATTGAGTTTGCCAAAGAAAACAATATCATCATCATGCAGGATGCCGCCTATTCAGCTTTAACCTATTCAGGGAAATCCCAAAGCTTTCTTTCAGTACCAGGCGCAATGGATGTCGGCGTTGAATTCCACTCCCTTTCAAAAGCCTATAACATGACGGGATGGCGCATAGCCTTTATTGTTGGCAACGAACTCATAGTAAAAGGCCTTTCACATGTCAAAGACAACATAGACTCCGGCCAGTTTGCGGGCATCCAGAAAGCGGGAATTTATGCGTTGGAGCACCCCGAAATCACAGATCGAACCGTTGCCAAGTACAAGCGTCGGTTAACCATGCTGGTTGAAACCCTCAACTCGGTAGGTTTCAAAGCAAAAATGCCCGGTGGCTCGTTCTTTCTTTATGTGGGTGCCCCTAAAGGAATCAAAGGCGGACGTCGATTTTCCAATGCTGAAGAGTTTTCCCAGTTCCTGATTACCGAAATGTTGATTTCTACCGTCCCCTGGGATGATGTCGGCCATTACGTCCGGTTTTCAGCGACATTCGCGGCTAAAGGCGAGGAGGAAGAAACCCGGATCATGCAAGAAATCAAAACCCGTCTTTCAACCGTAGAATTTGAATTCTAGTAGGGTGCTGAAAAACTCTTTCGCATGTCATTCTGAGCGTCAGCGAAGAATCTCTCTCCTTGTTTTATAAGGAACTTCCGAGATCCTTCGTCGCCGGAGCCTGCCCTGAGCAAAGTTGAAGGGGCTCCTCAAGGATGACGGTTTGGGGAGTTTTTCAGCAACCTGCTAGTGTTTAGTGGAGCGAATCTTTCGCATGAAATATAACGCCCTTATCGGAATCGGCTCAAATCTGGGAAATCCGGCTGAAAATTGTGAGGAGGCTATTCGTCTCCTCAATGCCGCACCCGAAGTTGAAGTTGTGGCCCGCTCCTGCCTCTACGAGTCAGAACCCGTCGGCAAAACCGATCAGAACTGGTTCATCAATGCCACAGTTTCGATAAAAACTTCCCTGACACCGGAAGCATTACTTGAGACAATTTTAAAAATTGAAAAAGTGTTTGGACGGGAACGGCGGGAAAAGTGGGGACCACGAATTATCGACCTGGATTTACTGGTTTATGAAGACCGGGTGATAAACTCAAACAACCTCACCCTTCCCCATCCTGAAATGACAAAAAGGCGCTTTGTCCTTTTGCCGCTCAGCGAATTCGCGGGAGATTATTTTCATCCGGTAGAAAATAAAACCATCCATGATCTGTTAAAAGAACTGCCGGAAAGCCCCCAGGTCAGAAAAACATTACCCGTTTTATAAATCATCTACCTTGATGATTTCCATTCTCGTGAGAGCGTTATCGCGTAATTCTTCCCAGGGAAATTTTCCCTCATCCCTCTCCAGAAAAGGGATTTTACTTCTGGTAACAGGATTTTTCGGCATAAAAATCGAACAACAATCGGGTTGTGGCTCAATACTCACATCATAGGTCCCGATTTCTTTTGCCTTGGTGATGATACTTTCCTTATTCATTCCAATTAGAGGTCGAAATACACTTAAGGACGTGACACAGGAAACAGCGGCGAGATTTTCCAATGTCTGCGAAGCCACTTGCCCCAGCGATTCACCGGTGATCAACCCCATATAGCTTTGACGGTTCGCGATTTCCTCTGCAATACGGTACATCATCCGCCGGTAAAGCACTACCCGGTTTTCCTCATTACAATGATCCCGAATGGCCCCTTGCAGTTCCTCAAAGGGAACCACGTACAAGGTTCCTCTGGATTGAAAACGATTTATCTTTTTTGCCAGACTCAAAACCTTGTCATACCCCCCTCTGCCAAGAAAAGGCTGGTTATCAAAAAACACAAAGTGAACCCGGCATCCTCTACATGCCATCATAAAGGCGGCAACCGGACTGTCAATCCCGCCCGATAGCAGGCAAAGCACATTCCCGGAACTGCCAACAGGGAGCCCGGCCAACCCTGGCTCACGATTATCAAAGACCACCGTTTCTGAACTGCCAATTTCTATTTCAAGAACATATTCTGCTTCAGTAATATTGACCTTCAATCCTTTTTGACTCAACTCACTCATGATGCGTGATCCCACCTCAAAATTCACCTCCGGTGAGGTCTTGGGAAATGACTTTTTAGAACGCCGGGTCTTGACACAAAATTTCAGGGAATCTGCGGACTCCAGTTTGGGTTCAATCCATTGAATTCCTAAAGCGGCGATCGCATCGAAATCGGGATCCATGGATACCCCAATACTAAATGAGGCGATACCGGGAACAGTCTTCAATTGAGCCGAGCATTCCGCCGCGAAACTTGAAGGGATATCCAGAAAAATCCTGCCGCGAGGGGAGCGGTAATGGATATCATCTATGCCCGAAACCACACGTTTGATATTTTTTAAGAGGCATTTTTCAAAAAACTTTCTATTGCGCCCTTTGAGTCCGATTTCATCGTAACGGATCAAAACCGTTCTTCTTTCCGTCATCGATGTTCCGCTTTCTGTAAGAAGGTGGGGTAAAGGCTCTGGTAGGCGCTCCCAAAAGCCAGCAGAAACTGGTCAATTTCATCAGCAGTATTGGTCCTGGAAAAGGAAATTCGCAAACTGCAACGTGCCTGTTGTTCGCTCAACCCAATTCCCATTAGAATCCTTGATGGTTCCCTGGAGTGGGCGCTACAGGCACTGCCCAACCCTACAAAAATATCCTTTGCCTCCAGATGGTGAAGAATGACCTCGCCCTCGACAGGAGGAAAAGAGAAATTAACCATCCCCGGTGATTGGCGCATGACATCCGCATCCACCAGTGAATTAAAACAAATTTTAAGTTCAGGCAACTCTTCCTCCAGCGATCTCAGACCTTGAATTAAACGACGGCATAGACCCTGAAGATGATTTTGAGTTTGTTCGGTTTGAGCTACAGCATTCTTGATGGCTGTTTCCAGTCCCATTATTAATGGTAATGGAAGTGTTCCTGAACGGACTCCAAATTGTTGTTTGCCACCATGCATTTGCGGATTAAGGACCAGCTTCGTATCATAGACCAACAGGCCAATGCCTTTCGGCCCATGAATTTTGTGGCCCGAAATCGAATACCCCGCAAGCCCCTTCCACATCTCCGGGGATAGCCTGAGCTTGCCGATAGCCTGTACCCCATCCAGAAACAACCTGGTCTGCGGAGATTCCTTTTCCAATGCAGAAATAATCTTCAATGGATCGTTCACCGTGCCCAACTCATTATTCACATGAGAGAGGCAGAGTAACCTTACACGGTTTTCCTTCAACAGTGATAGCGAACTCAAGTCGAGTCGACCTTCCTGTTGAAAAGGAAGAAGGGAGAAAGGTTCATTACCAAACTGACTGAGGAAGGCCAGGCTCTCGGTAACGCTTGGGTGTTCCAGCCCCAGAAAAGCCGTTTTCTTATCGGGAAAACATAATCCTTTAATTAAAAGATTGTTAGACTCTGTGCCCCCGCTTGTAAACAGGATGCGATGCGTTGAGGGAATCTTGAGAGCTGTGGCAATAGATTCTGCCGACTTTTCTATGAGGCATTTTGCATCCAGTCCTATTTTATAGGGCGTGCCACTATTCGCGAAAAGATCCCGCATCCCTTCATGAACCCGCTCCACGACTTCCTCATCCATCGGGGTGGTGGCGGCATTATCAAAATAAACCATCACAGTTTAGGGCTCATAGGGTTCAAGAAGATTCTGTTCCATTCCCAACTGGTCCAGAATTCGCGCCACAACAAAATCCACCAGACTTTCAAAACTGCTTTGTCCCTGATAAAACCCTGGCGATGCCGGCAAAATCATGGCCCCTGCCTGGTTGAGAGCCAAAAGGTTTTTCAAGTGGATGGTGCTGAAAGGAGTTTCTCGCGGAACCAGTATCAGTTTGCGCTTTTCCTTTAACATGACATCCGCAACGCGTTCGATCAGAGTTCCAGATACTCCGGCAGAGATTCTCCCCACCGTTCCCATGCTTGCGGGCACCACCACCATTGCGTCAACACAAAAGGAGCCGCTGGCAATTGAACTATTCATGCGGGAAGTTTTATGCAAGGTCACCTGCTCACCCGAAAAATAGGAAGGCGTAAGACCCAACTCCAACTGCAACAGTTCGGCACCCCGTTCCGAGATGATCACGTGAAGCTCTGCTTTGGATTTAAGGCAATCAAAAAGCCGTTTGCCATAACAAACCCCGCTTGCTCCAGTGATTGCCAATACAATTCTTTTCATCATTATTTAAGGTCAAAATCAAACAAGTCTTCTATCGCGGCCAAAACTTTTTCATGTACTTCAGAAATCGAGCCAACACTATCTATAAACCTTATATTTGGTCCTGCAAAACTCTTGAATATTTCCTGCACATTCTTCAAATAATCCAGCTTTTCAAATGAGCTTTTCTGGTCTCGAGACGATTCAATCCTCTCCAAACACTTTTCAGGAGAAGTCTGGAAGATCAACGTCCTGTCTGGAACAGGGGCAAATTTTTCATTCTCCAGCCGAATCTGTTCCGGGTCCAGCCCTAAGGCGCCCTGGTAGGCCGCCGTCGAGAAATAATATCGGTCCATGAGCACCACTTTATTCTCCCGCAATGCCGGCATTATATTCAATTCAATGTCTTCTTTTCGATCATTAACAAACCAACTCAATTCTTCCTGTGGGCTGATGCCTTTTCGGCCTTCGCTGAGAAGCCTGCGAATCTTTGTCCCCCATGTCCCCCGAGTGGGTTCAGCCAGAGCGATACAAGGCACCTGTTTTTTGCTCAAAGACTTTGCCAGCAATTCGCACTGAGTGCTTTTGCCTGTTCCATCTATACCTTCAAAAACAATTAATAATCCCTGACTCAAGGCAACCCTTCCTGAAAAATTTTTAAGCCAGCTCAGTCTATAAAATTGGAGTTACTAAAGATACCCTTAAAGCTGGACAAGGGGCGCAATGTAATAAAATCAGCGCGGGATTTCAAGTTTAAAAGAGGGGGAAGGTAGTTATGGGAAGGTTTCCCGCGAAATCAGGACATGCGCTAATTTCGCGAGAAAACCAAGGTTTGCATTTCGCTAAATCAATATTTGAATTGTCCTACGAGATGTTGCAGGTCGGCCGCCATTTTTTCCAATTCCGTGGCCGCGCTCTGAGTCTGGCCTATCCCGTGCGACGTGTCACTGGCGGCCTGGGCCACACCGCTAATATTCTCGGTGATTTCAGAACTGCCTTTTGCGGCCTCACCCACATTGCGACCAATCTCAGCCGTTGTGGCGGTTTGTTCTTCAACCGCGCTGGCAATGGTGTTGGAAATATCATTAATTTGATTAATGATCATACTGATTTCCGCAATCGCATCGACCGCCCCGCGAGTATCCCCTTGTATGGTCTGAATCTTATGGCTGATTTCATCGGTTGCCTTCGCAGTCTGGTTGGCCAGTTCCTTGACCTCATTGGCCACAACGGCAAACCCTTTTCCCGCCTCCCCTGCCCGAGCCGCTTCTATGGTCGCGTTCAGAGCCAAAAGGTTGGTTTGTTCGGCTATGGAAGTGATGACCTTAATAACTTGTCCAATTTCTGCACTGCTCGTACCCAGTTTTCCAACAGTGGTGTTAGCCGTTTCGGCCACCTTCACGGCATTCGCGGCTACCCTTGCGGCTTCGTTGGCGTTTTGAGCAATTTCCTTGATGCTGGCCTCCATTTCTTCTGTTCCGGTAGCCACAGTCTGAACATTCCGGCTAATCTCTTGGGAAGCGGCCGAGACGACATTGGCCTGGGCCGAGGTCTCTTCTGCCGTTCCCGCCATTTCCTGGCTGACCGAAGACATTTGCTCTGAAGAGTTGGCCAGAGCTTTTGCCGTGGAAGCAATCTGGGAAATATTTTTCCTGAGATTTTCCAGAAAATTCTTAAGGCCCTTCCCCATTTGACCAATGGCATCACTACCATTCACAGAAATTTCACGGGTGAGGTCTCCTTCAGCGGCGGCCTTAACAACTTCGAGCATGTTATCGACTTTATCCTGGAGTTCTTTGGCAGTTTTTCTTTCTTTTTCCTGCCTTTCCAGAACCTCCTGCTTCTCATGTTCCTGTCGTTGTTGCAGTTCGAGAGCTTCCTGACGTTCTCTTTCCTGGGCTTCGATAGCCTGTTTTCTTTCTCTTTCGTCTGATTTTTTCTTTTCCTCCAACTCCCGGGTCATTTGTTGAAACGCAACCGCCAAATCACCTTTCAAATCATACTTTCCATCCAGCCTGCCCGCCGCAATATCTTCAGCCTGTCGCGCTATTTCTTTCATGGCATCGGTCATCTTGTTAAAACTCATCCTTAGTTGGCCGATTTCATCCCTGGATTGAATAACAAGATCATTCTGCTTTATATCGCCTTCGGCAATTCTTCCCATGACAGCGGTAAGTTCCCGCAAGCCTTTGGTCATCGACCGGGAAAACATAAGAGAAAGGAAAGCCCCCAAAGCCGTGGCAAGGACAATCAGGACAAGAGAAATACTGCGGATTGCGGCATTGGCCTCGGCCACCCGTTTACCCGCGTCATGGACCTCCAGTTTGGCCTTGACCAGCAGGTCATTTAATTTTTTATCGATTAAAAGTGCGTCATTACGCCCCTCGGATACCAGGGAATTGCCCAGAACGCGGTTTTCATCAATATAAGCATCCACGGATGACATCAACTTATCCCCGAATGACTCGACCTTAGGCAGGAGTTCGCCAACCAGCTCTGGATTGAATTTCTTGAGACTGATGAAAATCTTTTCCAGTTTGGCTTTTTCGGCTGTCGCCTTATCTTCAGCTTCATTCTGCCAACTGACAGCCAAGTCCGTCATCCAGTAGCGGAATTGCGCGAAAGTGCTGGAGGCAGAGTTCACGGCCTCCAGCCTTGTCATTGCAACTGTCTGATCTTGAATGACAGCATTAGCTTTTCCCAACTCACTGTAAATATATAGAAGGGCGCCAACCATCAGCACCAATATGACACCATTGAGCAGTGTTATTTTCACACCTATATTCAAATTCAAGCGTTTCATGGCAAACCCTTCCTTTTATATCTAGTTATAAATTACAAAGCTGATGGCTCCTCCCAGTTCCCCCAGCTTACCGCCTTCCTTTTTACCTCCGGTGATGTCCTTTTCCCCTTTGGGCTCTCCATGGCAATTCAAGCAGGCTTCCTTGTAATATTCAGGGAGTATCAGCCGAAATGCCGGTTTGCCCTTGTGCTCGGCATCGGCCACGAACACCTTATTTTTTTCATAACCAGGATCTTTGAATTTACCTTCAATTACCCCCGCCTCCCATTTGTCAGGGCGGTTGGCCCGGTTTCTGACATAATCCTTAGGGGCGGTTAATTTAATATAAGCTTTACCACCAATTTTTTGGTTGAAAGCATCCCCCATCTGTTTCGCAAAGATTGCGGGGAGAAAGCCTTTTAATCCTTTACCCTTTTCATTAATCAGTGGCTGGGCATTGTTCATAACTTCCTTAATGGCATCCAGCAGTGCCACTTGAGTTTCTGCTTTCAGGGTTCCGGCATCTGCCATCTTGAAATCATTACCTGTTGCGGCTTTATAATTTTCTTTGGTTTTTGCGATCACAACATCGGCAGAAAGCCCTTTGTCCCCTTTTGTCGCATCATTGATCAATTTCTGATTTTTGGCGATGACCCCACGAGCCGCACGGTAAATTGTGGTGATTTCCGTTCCTATCGCGACTTTATCCTCTTGAGATAAAGCAGAATGGGCCGGTACAGAAAATAAAAAGGCCAAAATAAAAGCAGTCAGGCTAAATAAAGCGGTTCTTGGTAAACATCTGTTCTTTTCCATAGAAATTTATCTCCAAATAAATTTTAAGGTTTGAAAGCACCAGCAGTACCTTCGGTCAAAAACGGGTGAGTAAAAAAGACCACATTCGGCAATCC
>Ga0210019_1001472_pt1 | contig 25075 bp, 18 predicted proteins | sample CryGeyCG2114_020_2_FD_183969 | JGI IMG/M metagenome (GOLD analysis project Ga0210019, IMG submission 183969) | Groundwater microbial communities from aquifer - Crystal Geyser CG11_big_fil_rev_8/21/14_0.20 (SPAdes) (version 2) | ecosystem: Environmental > Aquatic > Deep subsurface > Groundwater ...
TTCCGGGCTTTGGGCGGGCGGGAGGGGCTGATGTCGTTGGCTCCGGAGGAGGTGATCGCCCGGGCTAAAGCCTGGCTGGCTGCTTCCGAACGGATCACGGAGTTCCCGGCCGGACCGGGGATTTCGGTTGATCCCGCGCGCCAGGTCGGGTCCTGGCTGCACGAAGGGAGAACGCATCGCGCGTCGTTTGGGATCGGGGAGGATTACCGAACTCGGGTCGCCGAACTGGCGCTGGATCGGGTCCTCTCCGAGCCGTTGACGCCTCCGGTGGAGGTGGCTCCCCATGCCCTCCCGGATGCCGAGGTGAACCGGTTGCTGCCCCATGCCAAGACCTTTGCCGTGGTGACCGGAAAACGGGCCCTGTTGAACCATCACCTGTATCCCTGGGGGATGAGCGCGGCCGGTTCGGATGTCAATGTGGTTGCGGTTCATGAAGATTGGTTGACCGAAGATGGCCGGGCCTCCCGGCTGATGTTGTTGGATCCGGCCACCGGGCGGCCGGTGGAGTTTGTTCCGAACCGCCCGGTGGTGATCACCCATGCCTTCATCACGGAGCTGCCCGCCGACCGGGAGACGGCCGCTCACCGGGCGCTGGATGACCGGCTCTCCGGCTCCGGCGTTCATTTGCTCAATCCAGCGATCCATTCCAATGTCCGGGCCGACGACAAGACCTGGCTCAGGACCCACGCGACGGACGGCGTGACCGTTCCCTTCAGCCGGACCGTTCCGGCGAACTCCGCCTCAGATGCCGCTTTGTCGCGGGTTCAGGCGGTGGCCGGTTGGGCGTATGACGGCCTGGTGGTTCAGCCGGCGGCCGACACCACCGAGGCCGAAGGCGTCCGCTGGTTTCCCGGAGAGGAGGGACAGGCGGCGGCCGATTACGCGGCGGAACTTTCGGGTTCGGGGCCGGTGCTGATCTCGACTTATCACGGCAATGTCACCTATCAGGGAAGGCCGGTGGTGTTCCGCTTCAATGTGGCCGCCGGCCGGGTGGCCTCGGCTTCAGCGGTTGTGGCCGCGCCGGGCAGCCGGATTGCCAACGCGGGAGCCGGCGGGGAGATTCTTCCGCTGGATCAGGTGCTGGCGGGGCTCACGGGGCCGAACGGGCAACCCATTGGGATGACGGCGGCCGCTTGGCGGCGCTTGGCCAATCAGGCTGAGGAGGCGGCTCTGGCGGTCGGACTCGGGGTGGCCGGTGTGGATCTGGTGATGGATACCGATCCCGAAGAGGCGCCCGGCGAGGTGCAGGGGGTCACGCTGGAGATCAACGCCCGACCGGGGCTGCTGATCTTCGGGGAGCAGGCGACCTTTTCGGAGATGGGGATTCATTTCCGGCCGGCCGGGTCGGCGACCGCCGGTTTCTGGAATCAGCTCCCGCCGGTTTCTCCGGAATTGCTGGAGCGTTCTCACCGTCCGGTCATTCGGCAGGTGATGATTGTGAGTCGCGATCTGGGAGGCGTGGAGCGTCTTCGAAAGATGATCCGCAGGGATCATCCCTGGGTGGACATTCTGGTCTTCGATGACATCGAGTCTGCCAGCGGCCAGTTCCGGAAAATGCGGGTAGGCGTTGTTGCTCCGGTGGGGGCGGTGTTCTGGCTCAGCTATTCGTTCGCGGAGGATGAGAACGCGCAGGCCGATTTCTTCGAAGAAGAGGGTCAGATGTTTCCCATTCACATCTTGGGGGCATCGGCTTTCCGTCCGGAGGCCTTGGAGAAGACGCTGCAGATGGTGAACCGGTATCTGAATCAAGTCGGGGTCCGGGAGACCCTCACGCTGGCCCAGTGGCGGGAGGCGGTCCGTTTTCCGGACCGGTCCGGTTTGCGGGCCGCGGTGGCCCGCCAGGTTCCGGCCGACGAGGTGGACGAGGAGCTGGAGCGGATCCGGGATCTGGTGGAACAGGCGGCCGTCCGGACGGTTGAAGTGGACGGAGCGGAGGAGCTCCTTTTCGATCCGGATCAACCGCTGGCATTGAGTTTCGCGCCGGGGCGGGTCCGGTTCTTTATGGGACACACCGATATCCGGGGGCTCGGGGGACAGACGATCAACGCGGCCACCCATTACGGGGCCTGGGCGCTGACCCAGATGGACCACTACGATCCGGAGAGCCGGGTGGTGGCGGACAACCTGGACCCTCAGCATCCGGCGTTTCAGTTTCGTTTGGGAGATCCGGATGTCCTGCCGCCGGCCGGGGTTTCCTCCATCCGTCCGGATTGGCTGGCCTGGGCCGAAGCGCATGGGGATCCCTATAAATGGCAGGGGAATACCCGCGGGCTCTTTGCCTTCATGCGGACCGCCTACCTGGATCCGGAAGGTCACCGGCGGGCATTTTTTGAAAACAAGGGATTCCGGATTCTGGTTTCCGAGAGCACGCTGCCGCCGGGGCAGGGGTTGGCCTCTTCATCCGCCCTGCCCGGGTTGCTGGCCCGGGGGGTTCAGCCGTTTCTCCCGCCTGAGGCCCGGCTGAACGCCCAGCAGCTCAACGATATGGACTATGTCGCCTATGTCAGCGGCGACCGGGCCGGAACCGCCGATATGACCGCGATCAACATGGGCCAATTGGGCCAGGTCTCGGTGCTGTACTCTTTCCCGGAGGCGCAGGGGGAGACGGTCACCCTGCCGGATGACTTCCGGTTATTTGTCGTCAATTCCACCGCCACCCCCCGGCTGGATGATGTGAACCAGACGCCGGAGAATCGGGATCTGGCCCGCTTCATCAAGTCGATGACCGGCATGGGGCCGGCGCTGGCGGCGGTCTGGCTGCGGCATATTTCAAGGACAAGGCCGGCATACGGCCCGTTGGAGCGGCTGTTGATGACCGATCCGGCCGGCGCGCCGTTCGGGCTGCTGCGGGAGCTGACCTCCATCGGGAATCTGGCCGATCCCCAATATGTCGAAATGGTCGGCGCCGAGACCCCCGAAGCCCGTGCGGCGTTTGTGGAGCGGGTATTGAGCGAGATTCCCAATGATCTGACGGTCGAACAGATCCTGGAGCAGGTGGAGGCCGGGGATCTGCGGCAGCTGGTTCGGGATCTGCTGGCCGGTTTCTCCCCCATGGGGGCTTCCCGGCTGAACGCGGAACAGGCAGAGGAACTTGAAGCGCTGAAGCTGCAGTCGGTCATCCCGCTGCGGCAGATGGCTGCCTACGGGGTCCGGGAGATCGAGCGGGGGGTGGCTTATGTGGCCGCGGCCAAAGCCGGCCGGGCCCGCGAATTGATTCGCCTGATGCGCCGGGCGCATGACGGTGACCGGGCGGTCTGGGAAATGAATTCCGGCGGACAGTTGGAGATGACCCCCTGGGGGAAAACCGAGCCGGAAGAGGCTTTCTTCCGCTCCATCACTGTGGCTGATGCGGTGGTGGATGCTTTCCAATCGGCGATGGATAAACAGTTCGGCGAGAATGCCGGGGCGGCCCGGACGATGGCGGCCGGTCTGGGGTTGGGGCTGGCGGTCGGCGTGACGGCCGAGGCCTATCCGGCGGCCAAGGCATTCTGGAAGGAGCGGGGTTTTGACATCATTGAGGTCCAGCCCGGCGGCGGCGCCACCTCCGTCCAGCTGAACCTTTCGGCTCCGGTTTCGAATCAGGCCGGTTTGGAGGCGGCCGTTCCGGTTTCATTTGCCGGGTTTCGGAAAGCGGCGGGCGGCTATGTCGTGGTTCCTGCTTCGGTTCAAACCGAACAGCCGGTTCTGATCGTCACCCCCGAGCCGGCGGCGATCGCCAAGCTGACCGCGGCGGTTACGCTGACGACAGCTTCCGGCTTGGAAGCGCCCCGTATTGAAGTGTTGGCCCGGGACGGGGTCCACGCGGCCCGGCTGCGGGACGGCTTGGAGGCGGTCGGTTTGCGCGGCTTCCGGGTGCATGATGCGGCAGCCGCCTATGGCGGCAATGTGGGAGCGGCGGCCGAGGCGATTCAGTTCGAGCACTGGCGGGCCGGCCGAGCGACTGAGCTGGTGACCGCCGCCTCCGGATTGGAGTCGGTCGTCCGGTTCCTGGGAGCGGTGCTGCCTGAAGCGGCGGCGCACGCCCTGCAGGCGGTCATCGACAGGAATCAGGAGTTGTTCGCGTGATTCCCAGCGCTGAAGAAGGGTACGGGGAACGGCTACTTGTGAATATGCCGATGCGTCCGATCGTAAAATTTTTGGTAGAGCAAAAGCCCGGTTATGCCGATCACGACAATGGCGGACAGAGATATATAGAGCCAGGCAAGCTGAGTCATCAGATGCTAGCCTCCTTCGATGCGGTCAATTATAACACCCGCTGCAAACAAAATAACGGTGACTCCCATTCCGCTGATCAGCTCTGTTTTGGACCAGGATTTGCTCGCGACAACACCGATAACAAGGACAGCAAAACTGATCTTGCAGCAGTCGTAAAGCACTTTTGCCGTGTTGTCTCGGACTCGGGTCTTCAGTTCCATGTGGGGCATTCTACGGTATGAAAAATTATAAATCAACAAAAAATATGTCTAAACACATAAATCTTCTTCTGGCGCTGGGAGTGATTCAGGCGCTGGCACTGACGGCGGTCCCTTCCGGGGCTGCTTGGAGCGCCTCCGTGGAGCGGTTTGCCCTCTCGGACCATCTCCGGGCCGGGATTGAAGGGACCAGTCAAAGCGGGCTGGAAGCGGTTTTCCGGCAGGCGGACCCCGCCGGCGGCCTGGAGGCCAAGCCGGATCCGACTATTCCGCTCAAGGAGTTGGTGGACTTGGCTTCGGTCCCGACCGTGCCGGTTGGAGCGGTCCTGCCGATTTCCGATTCTCTTGAAACGCCGATTCTCATCTCGATTGACGGCGGGGCTTCCCGCCGGTTCCGGGATGCCGGCGGCGGCAACAAGCTGATCTATCCGCTGCCGGTCGAGGGCGGGGAAGTGCCGGCCGGTTGGATGAACAAACGGGCGGCGCAGGAGCTTGGCATGGAGATCGTCACCGTCGTGGCCCCCGATGAGCGGGAAGGGGCCGGGGTGCGGGCCGCCTACGACGCTCAGGCGGTCAAACCGCTCCATTATGTCGCGCAGCAGGAGCCGCTGGGAACGGGGCACGCGGTTTATCTGGCCTTCCGACTGATCGATGAGCGTCATCTGGACCGGCCGGTGATCATCATGCCGGGAGACCAGCCGCTTTTGGGCCATGCCCTCAAAGGAGTGCTTCAGAAGGTCGCGCAGGACGATCCGGACCTGTTGGTATCGGTCGCCGATTTTGGAGCCGATGTGAAGGGGAAGGGGCGGGTGGTCACCGCGAAGGGCTCTTCGGATCAGGTGGTGGGCATCATCGAACAGGATGTCATCAACGCGATGCGGCCGGCGGACCGGTTTTTTGGCTACGGCCTCCGGCAATTGGATGCCTGGCCCTACGGCAATGTCTCCCTCTATTATTTCCGCTCCGGCAGACTGCTGAAGGAGCTGCTGGGGGAGGTGACCGCCGCGATGCCCAAGCATGAATGGTATGTGACCGATGTGGTGGAGATGGCGGTGGATCCCGAGCGGAAACCGGCGCTCAAGGTTTTGGCCCACCGCATTGATCCCCGCCTGAAAGCGGACCTGACGACTCCCGACAATCTGCCGGAGATTCTGGAGGCGATCCACCAGATGGAGGCCGAGCAGGCCGGGCTGGAGGCCGATCTGTTGGGGGATGTCTACCAGCAGTTCGCTTATGAGCTGCCCTCGCCGGTGGGGGCCTCCAACCGTCCGGTGACGGTTGTGGATAATCCCGGACTGGCCTCCCAACTGCGGCACCGGGGCTGGCGGGTTCGCACGGTTACCTCGGAGGAAATCACATCGGCCTGGCCCGGCGGATCCCCCGGAACCATCCTGGCCCTTTCCGACAACGCGGTGGTTGTGGCGCCTGAGTTCAACGCGGACTATGTGACGACCATCAGTGAGGTTTCTCCCAGGACGACCGTCGTTCGGTACGATGTGAAGCCCGAGAATGGGGACAAGCTTCCCGATATTGTCGCCGCCAAGTTGGGGAAGGAGGCGGACGCGCGGTTGTTCCCGGTTCATTCCATCCACGATTTCGATCCTGAGACGGTGGCTCGGGAGGTGGCCGAGGGCAAGCGGGTCACGATCCGGGTGAACAACGACCGGGTGGGGCAGGACCTCTGGTTTGTGCAGCCCAACAAGGACGCGCTGGAGCGGCTGTACGGCTATGTGTACGACCTCTCCGAAGGCAAGCCGCTGGAGGCCGATGCCGTCGAGGCGGCGGCCCAGGCCCTCCACCACAAGGAGCAGGCGGTTGCCGCGGCGGCCCGGGATGTGATCGTCAAGGCCCGGGTTTACAACCGGATCGATGTGGTCCGGGAGATCCTGACGGCCGAACAGCGGATCCGGCCCGCTCAGCCGGGTCCCTACGCCGACTATTACCGGAAGGATGCCCTGACAACCTGGGTGGATCCGGTGCACAAGATGGAGTACGGCTCTCCCGATACCCCGATCTTCGCCGGGGCCATGACTGCCGAGCGCCGGCAGCAACTCCATCGGCAATTGATAACCTTCCTGGATTCGGCCAACAAGCTCTGCATGCTGTCCGGTTCGGGCCAGCGGATGGCCGCTCCGATCGACCTGGTCAACGCCGGGTTCATCGATCGGGGGGACGGCAAGCCGATCGGGTTCCTGGATCCGGAGCTGATGGCGGACATTGGTTCCCAGCCGCATGACGTGGTAAAGCTGGTGTTCGCTCTGGTGACCAAGCTGTTCGTCGAGCAGATGCCTGGCTGGCGGCGGGAGTTCCATCTTTCGATGCCGAAGCAATGGGCCGTGGCGATGGGGATGGATCCCCGATCCAACACCCCGGCGATCTTTCAGGTGATGTCCAGGATGTTCCTCTCAATGGGGGTGGAGGTCAAGTTCACCGGCATCACCAGCGCCCCCGAGGGGGCCGATCGGGCGCTGGAATCGGATCCGGAGGAGAACATCCTGGCGACCGTGGTGGTGACCCCCAGCCACATCAAGCAGGGGCATGTCGGGACCAAGCTGATGCTTTGGCTGGGGCAGATCCTGCCCTGGAAGCGGGCCGAGGCCTTCAACAAGACGATCCAGAAGGCGGCCGAGGACCCCGATGGGGTCAACGGATTGATCGATACGCTGATGGATGCGTCCCTCAACGACCGGGTTCGGAAGGTAATGCAAGGGCTGCCGGAACAGTACGCCGACTCCCGGCGGCGCTACCACCGCTACCTGGAGCAGTCGTTCACCGGGGTCTTCACCCAGGATGACGGCGAGCTCGCTCAAAAATTCGACCAATTGTCTCAGGAGCTTCAAGCGCTGGGGATCACCGCGGTTTTGGACACCAACGGCGGGGTCCGGGTCACCGATCTGCCCCTTTTCGACCGGCTTTTCGGCGGCTACATCAACATGGGGTTTGACGCCGGCCTGTTCGGTCACGATCTTCCGCCCGGGGTCGTCTCGGCCAAGCCGATGATGAAGTTCGCCCAAGCGATCGCCGACGCGATGGACGCGCAGGGCAAGACCATGCTGTTGGTCAATCCCGATCCGGACGGGGACCGAAAAGGGGTGGCTTACCGGGACCCGAATGACAAACAATTCAAGTACCTGGATCCGCAGGCCGGCTACATGCTGGACGTCATGGCTCTGGTGATGTCGGCCCGGGAGGCCGGCCTTCCGGGGGTCGGCATCGTCTCCAACGGGCCCGGCAACCCGGTCATTCAGATCGTCTCCGAGGCCGATCAACTCAATTACGAGGTCGCCATCACGGAGGTGGGGGAGGCCAATGTCGTGCAGGGGATCAACAATATGATTGCCCGCCTGGCCGAACGGCACGGGAAGGGGAAGTTCCGGGTCGGCGGCGGGGAACCGCCGGCGGCCGCGTTCATCGGCGACCTGGTTCAGGTGCGGGACATGGCCCAGGTCTTCAGTTCCATGTGCTACTTCTTCAGGAAACCGGACCAGGTCCGGGCGCTGATTCCGCTGCTGGTCAAGGATGCCGGCCGTCGGGACGAACTGCTGGGCCAGGTGGACCATTGGTATGAACAGGGACAGCTGCAGTACCTGACGCACCACCTGATTTATGACATTCTGCCGCCGATGAAGTCGGCCGATCCGGGCAACAAGACCCAGATGTATCGCGGCATCGGGACCAAGGATCAGGAACCGTACAAGGACAGCGCCGATCTTCTGCTCAAGCGGGACGGGGAGTGGGTTGCCCGCATCAAGTCGGAGACCGCCCAGCTGCTCTCCCAGACGATCGGCGGCGGCGTCACCGTGGATCCGGCCCAGATCACCGTTTCGGAGCCGATCAACCGGGAGGAGGATCGGGAGTTGCCGGGAGCCGGCAACCGGGAGCTCCACGACGGCGGGTATGAGGTTCAGATTTCCTACACCGCCCGGCCGGGGGCTTCCGGAAAGGCCGGATTGGGCGGAAAGACCTATTACCTGTACAAGCTTTGGTTCCGCCGCTCCAAGACGGAGATTGGGACCACCCGGCTGCTGCCCCTGGCGGTGATGCCGTTCATGTCCCATGAAGAGGCCGAGCCGTTTCTGGAAGGGGTGGTTTACACCCGGATCGGTCCGCTGCTCTGGTCCCTGATGAACCACATCGAATCGGAAGAGCTCAAAGGCCACCTGGAAGGCCGGTTCGGCGTCCGGCTGCCGGATGTCATTCAGGGGCTGGTGGGTTCCGCCCGGACTCTGGAGCTCAATACGCCGGGGATCCGGGCGATCGCCTACCGGGATCACGCTTCCGATCCCGATTCCGACAAGTACAATCCGGTGGACGCCGGCAACATCGCCGAGCAGGATGCCGCCGTCGAGGGGGCATTGGACCGGCTCAAAGAGCTGCTCGGGTTGGCGGATGGTTTCGTCGGCCGGTTCAATCGATGGGCGGGGCAGGTCCGGAGCGCGGGGAGCGTAACCGGTGATCTGGCGGCCGAGTTTTATGACATCAAGCAGGCATTGGGCCGGTTGCTGGATCAGCGGGTCCGGGAGAGCGCGGATCTCTCAGCTCGGTATGTTTCCAGGAATGACACCGCCCGGGACAATGCCGCCCGGCTGGTGACCGAGAACTTCCGATGGAAGGTGATGGGCCGGATCCTCGATCCCCTTAACCTGATCCCGCAACAGCCGGTCTCCGATCCGGCGGAGGTGGAGACCGTTCTCTTGAGCGTGAGCAAATTGAGCCAGGTCACCGAGGCGTTGGCCGCCTTCGCGCAGAAGGGAACGGCCCAGGAGCATTACGAAGCGGTCATTGCCGCTTCCGAGGCGGTCAAGCAGGCCAAGAAAGCGGAGCTGACCGCTCTGGGGAAGGGTCAGCTTGATCGGGTCGCGGAGCTGCGGGCCGAGCGGGAGAGGCTGGAGGCCGAGTTCAAGGCCATGAATCAGGGGGTGGCCTATGCCAATATTGTGATGGCCAAGGTCTTGCTGTCGGGCGAGGCGCCGGTGGTGGTCGTGGAGATGCCGGAGGTTGCCGCCGGCATGCGGCAGCGGGGCTATGAAGTGATGGAGATTGGCGGCCGGCAGGCGGCCGGTCTGAGTCCGATCCATCTTTCGACCGGATCTCCTCTGCGAGACGCGCAGGCGATCGCGGTTCCTTACGGGGCGCCCCGTTCCACCGCGGTGGCCCGTCTCTTCCAGATGTCCGGCCGGCCTGCTGTTCGGCTGAATACCGGGGACCCGGATGCCGAGCGCCAGGTGGGGCTCCTGACCCGGGCGATGAAGAAGACTGCCTCCGGACTGGAGTCGGCCGTGCCGGTTGAGAGTGGAGTGATCGAGCAGGTGCCGGCGGCGGACCGGGTGGTGGCGGTCGAGTTCGGCGGCACCTACACTCGGGCTGCCCTGGTCGACCGACGGACCGGCGAGGTGCTGGTGACGATCCCGGATCATGCCAACGAATTCAAGCACCCAGCGGGAACCCCCGATCCGACTCATTCGCACAATTTCCTGCTGATCAAGACCCAAATGAAGCGGCACATTATCCGGCTTCTTCAGGCAGCTGGTTTCACGGGTTTGGTGGATGTGGGGGCGGTGGTCTTCTCTCTGGCTGGGGACATTGACGAAGCCAGTGGATTCGTTGAGAAACAAAACAACGGTCCAATGGGAGGCAAGAATGTTCGATGGGAGATGGCCCATGCGTTGGGTTTGAGCGAGGAAAAGGGTGCCACGGCGACCAGCCCGATGGTGTCCCTCTCCAATGACATGGTCTCGGCGGTTCGGGCCGAGGCGGCCTACGGCGCCGGCAGGAACCGGCCGGTGGTGGGGTATCTGACGGTTTCCACCGGCGCCAACGGGGCCTATTTCCATCGCGCCAGCCAGACGGCGGCGGATCTGGGGATGTGGAATGACCCGCAGCCGGACGGCCGGAACATGGAGGAGATGGCTTCCGGAACCTGGCTGGCCCGGATGGCTCGGGAACGGGTCAAAGCCAAGCAGCCGGGGACCACCCAGCTTCTGGATCTGGCCGGGATTGAGCCGGGCGCCGATGGGGATGTTTCCGACGCTGATTTGGAAAGATTGACAGCCGTTCATGTGGGTCGGGCCTATCTGAGCGCCGGAGACAAACCCAATCCGATCGCGACGGAACTGGTGGAGGGGGCTGCTTCGGCGATTGCCCGCTCCATCGTGCGGGCCACCGAGACCATTGACGAGCGTGGCCATTTGGCCGGAGTGGATGTCATGTCATGGGTGATCGGCGGCGGGGTGGCTCGCGGGATCGGAGCGCCGTTCATCGCGGAGATCCAGAAACAGGTTCAAAGTATCAGGCTGAAATCGGAAAGGGAACGGGTTCGGACGACCCCCATTCGGGTGCTCCTTTCGGCCATGGAGGAGTCCACCCGGGGGCTCCAGGGGGCCGCCGCCGCGACCCTGCAGCCGAAGTTCTATCATTCCTATGATGGGCCGATCACCGCCGGGCTGGAGAGCGCGATCCATGAGAAGCTGGGTATGACGGTCCATCAGGTGGGGGGCCGGCCGGTGGACCGGCTTCTCTTCACCCGGGTCGAGCGCTCTCCCCGGCTGGTAACGATGAGCTCCGCCAATGGATTCCTGCAGTTCCGCAACGAGTCGGGAACCGCCGAGGAGCTTCGGCTGATGCAGAATGGTTCGGGGTCTGTCTTCAGGCAGCCGGGGGCCCAGGCGGTCACCCTTTCGGCCAACAGCGTCGCCGCCTTGATCTGGAGCCCCGACAAGGTTCAGCGGCCCCATCTGGTGCATGGCATCGGGACCACTTTGGGGAAGAGGAAATTCCTCTCTTACGCGGAGCCGATCGTCGCTCCCGAGTCGGTTTGGCCCTCCGCGGTCGCCTTCAGTCCCGATCGGAAATCAGTCGTGATCGGCGGGGACCGGGATCATGTCCTGATCCAGAATGTGGACGAATCGCTGGCAGAGAGCTCCGTTGTGGACCGGAAGACCGGAGAGATCAAGCGATTCCGGGTCCAGGGAGGGACCCCGGATGCCGTCGCCTGGTCGCCCGGAAATATCGTTGCCGTCGCGACGGGCGACGGCTTGACCCGGTTGTGGGATGTGGGGCAGGGGGCTGATTTCTATTCGCAGCCGGCTCAGCTGGTCGGTCAGCCGTTCCGGGATCATTTCGGCTTCCGGGTGAACCAATTGCTCTTTAGCCGGGACGGCCGGTTGCTGGTGTCGGGGGATGGTTCGGGTCGGGTGGTGATCCGAAACCTGGAGACCGGGCGGGCGCAGACGCTCCATCAGGCGGGGGATGATTCGGTCAACGCGCTGGCCTTCCTGCTGGAGTATGACGAGCAGGAGGCGCTGCTGCCGCCGCGAATTCTCGCCTCGGCAGGGGAGGCGGGGGCGGTCTATTTCTGGGATGTTCGGACCGGGCTGTTCTTGGGAGAACTTCAGGGGGCTCAGCCGATCCGAAGTCTGGCCTTCATGCGAAATCCCAACCAGATCGCCGCCGGCCGGGCGAATGGCTCGATCAAACTGTGGCCGGTCCCGTCATTTGTCCTCGCTAAAACTCCGGCTCTGCCGGCACAGGCCGATGCCGCCGATGTCTCCCCGTTGGGGTCTCCCCTCCAGTTGGGTCCGAAGATGGAGTTGGGGTCCGCGGCCAAGCTGGATCCCCCGACCAGGCTGGAAGGTGGTCTCGAAGAGCGGGAGCCGGGGATCACCCGTCTTCCGGCCGGCGCGACGACCAACAAGGTGGTTTTGCTGGCCGACACAGACCATCTCCCGACAGACCAGATTCTGAATGTCATCACCGAAATCAAGCTGGTCCCCAGCCAGCCGATTCAGGTGGTCATCTTCACGAAGGATGGTCACCGGAAGAAGGAGATCGAGGGGGGGCTGGAGGCGGCCGGCATCCGGCTTCTCGAGCCGGTCGTGGATGTGGCCGGGCAGTACGGCGGCGACCTGGGCGCGGCCCTGGCGGACCGCCAGCTCCATTACATGGCTGCCGGGCTGGAGACCCAGACCGTCCTGAACCGCTTCGATCTGCGGCAGTTGGGCCGCTTCCTCGGAATGACCTCCGCCGGCCTGGAGGCCTGGGACCGGCTCCTCACCGAGCGCCGGCTCCAGCCCCAGGCGTAGTCGGCGGCGGCTGACAGCCGCCGGTCCCTGTGGTAGACTGACCCAGTCATGCGCTCTCCCATCGCGTTCACTCTGGGGCTTGCTCTCTCTGTTTCGACCGGGGCGCTGGCGGCGGTCGAGATGCCGGGGAGCTCCTATCTTCAAGGCCTGTCATGGCTTGGGCATGCTTCGTTTCGATGGGAAAAGGAGGGGACCGTCATCTACATGGATCCCTTCCAGATCGACGCGGCTCCCCACGATGGGAAGATCATCCTGATCAGCCATTCCCACTTCGACCATCTGGATCCGGAGTCGGTGATGAAGGTGGCGGCCGACGGCGCGGTCGTCGTCGCGCCGGCCGATTGCATCCCGAAGCTGCGGGAAGCCGGCGTCCAAGCGGAGGTTAAGGAAATCGCGCCGGGGCAGACGCTGGAGGTTCGCGGCGTCCGGATCGAAGGGGTCCCCGCCTACAACCTCGACAAGGATTTTCATCTGAAGGAAAGCGGATGGGTCGGCTTCGTCGTCACTGTGGGCCGGGTTCGGCTCTATCACGCGGGGGACACCGACTTCATTCCGGAGATGGAGGGGTTGGAGCCGGAAGTGGCCCTGTTGCCGGTCAGCGGCGCCTATGTGATGACCGCTTCTCAGGCGGCTGCCGCCGCGCAGGCAATCCGGGCGAAGGTGACGGTCCCGATGCATTACGGCGCGATCGTCGGATCGGAAGCCGACGCCCGGCGTCTTCGGGAGGAGGCGGGGGACCGGATCATCGAGATTTTGGAGAAGACGGTTCTTCCCGGGGAAGAGGATGGCTCGTAGCGCGCGGCTCCTTCTGGGGTTGACGCTGGTTCTCGGGTTCGGGAGCGGTGCGGCGCTTGCCGAGGGGCAGGCAGCCCCGCCGCAGAAGGGGGTGCGGGTTGCCGCCCGGGTGGACAAGCTGGAGGTCCCGGCCGGCGGCACCCTTCAGTTCGAGATCTTGATCAGCGGAAAATTGAATCAGACGCCCGAGGTGGAGTTGGAGCCGTTCGAGGGGTTCCGGGTGGTCTCCTCCGGGCAGTCGCAGCAGCTTTCTTTGGAGGGCCGGCAATTCAAGCAGGTGTTGACGGTGTCTTACCTGTTGGCGGCGATGCAGTCAGGCAGGCACCGGTTGGGGCCGGTCAAGGTGACGATCGGGAAGGAGGTCTTCCAGACCCAGCCGATCGAGGTGACCGTGGTTCAAGGTCCGGAAAAAGAGCATTCGAATCGACGAACGGATTTGAAAGGGGGATTGGTCTTATGAAGCGGGCGGCGGTTTTTCTGGCGGCGGTTGTTTTGGCGGTGGGGGGATGCTCCTGGAAGTCCACCCGGCTCTCCGAGGCGCAAGAGCGGGCGGCCGACTTGGAGGTCAAGCTGTCCCGGATGGAGGGGGAGTTGGTGGAGATGGAGCGGACCCGGGACCGGCTGTTGGGAGAGAAGCGGGACCTGGAAGCCAGTCTCAAGCAGCTTGGAGCCGAACACCAGGGCCAGCTGGACCGACTGCGGAATGAGCGGGATCGGAAGCTGGAGGAGACCCGCCAACAGGCAAGCCAGGAGGCCAATGAATTGGTCGAGGCGCAGCGTCGTCTGGCCGAGAAGCTCCGAAAGGAGCTGGGAGACGCCCAGGCCAAGCTGGAGATGACCGAGCGGGGGCTGGTGCTGACGATGCTCAACGAGATCTTCTTCGACTCCGGCAAGGCGGAGATCAAGGAGAGCGGCAAGAAGACCCTGGAAGGGGTGGCCTCGGTTCTCAAGGAGACCGTGCCGGATTCCCCGGTCGCGGTGGAAGGGCACACCGACGACGACCCGATCAAGTATTCCGGCTGGAAGTCCAACTGGGAGCTTTCGACCGGCCGGGCGCTGGCGGTCGTCCATTACTTCGTGGATCAGCAGGGGGTGGCCCCCGATCGGCTGCGGGCGGTCGGCTACGGCCAGTTCCATCCGGTCGCGCCCAACGCCACCGATGAAGGCAAGCGGCAGAACCGGCGGGTGGAAGTCGTGATTCTGCCCAAGACCGTCAAGAAGGCATGGCAGTAAGCTCCTCCCTGATCAAGGGGCTCAAGTGCCGGGAGTGCGGCCGGGCTTTTCCGGCGCAGGCGATCTATGTCTGCGACTACTGCTTCGGCTCGCTGGAGGTGGATTACGACTACGATCGCATCAAGGGGCAGGTCAGCCGGGAGACGATCGCCGCCCGCGCGCACAGCATCTGGCGCTACCGGGAGTTCCTGCCGATCGACGGGGAACCGACCGTCGGTTTCGACACCGGGATGACCCCGCTGTTGCGGGCCCGCAACCTCGGGGAGGCGCTGGGGCTCAAGGAGCTGTATGTCAAGGACGACTCGGTCTGCCACCCGACCCTCTCCTTCAAGGACCGGGTGGTCTCGGTGGCCCTCTCCCGGGCCAAGGAGCTGGGGTTCGACACCGCCTCCTGCGCCTCCACGGGGAACCTTGCCAACGCGGTCTCGGCCCTTTCCGCCCGGGCGGGGATGAAGCGGGTGATCTTCATCCCGGCCGATCTGGAGATGGGGAAGGTGGTCAACTCCCTCGTTTTCGCCCCGACCCTGGTCGCGGTCGAGGGGAATTACGACGAGGTGAACCGCCTCTGCGCCGAAATCGGCGCCCGGCACAAATGGGCCTTCGTGAACATCAACATCCGCCCCTACTACGCCGAGGGGTCGAAGACCTACGGGTTCGAGGTGGCCGAGCAGCTTGGTTGGCGGGCGCCGAAGCACATCGTCGTTCCGGCCGCCAGCGGTTCTTTGCTCGTCAAGATCTGGAAGGGGTTCAAGGAGTTTCACGCGATGGGGTTGATCCCCAAGCCGGAGACCCGGATGTACGCGGCCCAGGCGGCCGGCTGCGGCCCGATCGTCGAGGCGGTCGAGCAGGGGAGCGACATCATCAAGCCGGTCAAGCCGAAAACGATCGCCAAATCGCTGGCGATCGGCAACCCGGCCGACGGCTACTACGCCGCCGACGCGATCCGGGAGACCGGCGGCTGGGGCGCGGCGGTCACCGACGACGAGATCGTCGAAGGGATCAAGCTGCTGGCGGCGACCGAGGGGGTCTTCACCGAGACCGCCGGCGGGGTGACCGTCGCGGCGGCCAGGAAGCTGGCGGCCGCGGGGCGGCTTCCGAAGAACGAGTCGGTCGTGATCTGCATCACCGGCCAGGGGCTCAAGACCCAGGAAGCGGTCATGCACCGGATCGGCAAGCCGATCAAGATCAAGCCGACGCTGAAGGCCTTTGAAGAAGCGATGGAGCGATCGGCATCATGAAGATGATCAAAGGAGATTTGCCATGGCGGTGATGGTGCGCATTCCGACCCCCCTGCAGAAGCTGACGGGGGAGAAGGCCGAGGTGCAGTCCGACGGGAAGACGGTCGGGGAGGTGATCGCCGACCTGGAGCGGCAGTTCCCGGGGATCCAGGACCGGCTCTGCGACGCGCAGGGGAAGCTCAGGCGGTTCGTGAATGTCTATGTGAACGAGGAGGACATCCGGTTCCTCAAGCAGGAGGGGACGGAATTGAAAAACGGGGATGAGCTCTCGATCATCCCGGCGATCGCGGGAGGGGCGTGATGGCGAAGCGGCTGGTGCACCTGATCTTTCCCCAGAAACTGATCAAGGAGCCGGTCATCTTCACGATGGCCAGGAAGTTCGAGGTGATTCCCAATGTCCGCCGGGCGAAGGTGACCGAGACGGTCGGGGAGATGGTGCTGGAGCTGGACGGCGCCGAGGCGGCGCTGGAGAAGGGGGTTGCCTACCTCACCCAGCAGGGGGTCAAGGTGGAGCCGATCGTCGGGGACATCGTCGAGTGAAAGTTATCAACACCCAGGGACAGTCCCTCTCTGTGGATAACTTAGGAGGGCGGTGATGCCGGTCATTTCCGTTGAATTGTTTGAGGGACGCAGCCGGGCGCAGAAGAAGGCCTTCGTGGAGGCGGTGACCCGGGCCGCCGAGGAGATTTTGAAGACCCCCCGGGAACATGTCTGGATCACCTTCACCGACCGGCCCAAGTCGGATTGGGGGATCGGGGGGAAGCTGTGCGACGAGCCGGCCGGTTGAGCCGGGAAGCCCGATGACCGGCGTCAATTTCCTGACCGCGGCCGTTGCCGGGGTGGTCTCCTTTCTCTCCCCCTGCGTCCTGCCGTTGATCCCCGGCTACATCTCATTCATCTCCGGCGTTTCCTTGTCGGACCTGCAGACGGCCGACTCCCACTCGGCGGCGGTCCGCCGGGCCTTCGTGAGTTCCGTTTGGTTCGTCCTGGGCTTCGCCATTGTCTTCACCCTGATGGGGGCGACCGCGACGGCGGTCGGCTCCCTGCTGGTGCGGCAGCTGGCCCTTTTCCGGATCGCCGCCGGAATGGTGATCATCGGCCTCGGGGTTCATCTGATCGGAATCGTCCGGATCCCCTTTCTGCAGGCGGAGCGGCGGTTCGAGCTCAAGCGGGGCCCGGTTCATCCCATCGGGGCCCTCCTGATCGGGGCCGCCTTCGCCTTCGGCTGGACCCCCTGCATCGGGCCGATCCTGGCCGGGATCCTGGCGCTGGCGGCGACCCAGGAAACCGTCGGACAGGGGATGGCCCTGCTGGCGGTCTACTCCCTGGGCCTCGGGGTCCCCTTTCTGCTGACGAGTCTGGGGGTGCAGGCGTTCCTGCGGTTTTTCGCCCGCTTCAAGCGGTACCTGAGGGTCGTCGAGATCCTGTCCGGCATCCTGCTGGTGGGGATCGGGGTTCTGATCCTGACCGACCGCCTGACCGGGCTGATTCAGTATTTCGGTTTCTTCAACCGGTTCGCGCTGTGACGGGAGGAAGGGGAATGGGACGGCGTGGGCTGCTGTTGCCGGTGCTTTTGTTGGTGGTCGGTTGCCAGGGGGAGCCGGCCGGCCCTCCGGCCCGGAATGAATCGCAGCCGGCCGCCGCGAAGACCGCTCCCGCCCAGACCCGGCCGGCGGCTCCCGACTTTCAAGTGACCCGGTTGGACGGCGAACCGTTCTCCCTGGCGGCCCAGCGGGGGAAGGTGGTGCTGGTGGATTTCTGGGCCACCTGGTGTCCCCCCTGCGTCGCCGAGGTTCCCCATTTCAAGGAGTTGTACCCCGCCTACCGGGACCGCGGGTTTGAGATGATCGCCCTCTCGGTGGATGAGCAGGGGGAGCGGGTCGTCCGGTCGTTCGCCGCCCGGAATCAATTGAATTATCCGGTCGCGATGGCGGGGGAGGAGCTGCCGGGCCGTTTCGGCGGGATCCGGGGGCTGCCCACCACCTTCCTGATCGACAAGGAGGGGCGGATCGCCGAGACGCACCTGGGCTACCGGGAGAAGACCGTCTTCATCGCCGCGATTGAGCGGCTCCTCAACGAGTAGGGTATAATGTGCCCCATGCCCAAGCCGAAGCCCAAGAACTTTCTCGAGCCGGAACTCAGCTGGGAGGATCCGTGGCGGATCTTCCGGATCATGTCCGAGTTCGTGGACGGTTTTGACAGCCTTTCCGGGATCGGGCCGGCCGTTTCCATCTTCGGCTCCTCCCGGACCAAGCGGACCTCCCCCTGGTACAAGGCGGCGGAGGCGACCGGGCGGGCCTTCGCGAAGGCCGGTTACGCGGTGATCACCGGGGCCGGACCGGCGATCATGGAGGCGGCCAACAAGGGGGCCCGGGCCGCCGGCGGAGAATCGGTGGGGCTCAACATCGTGCTCCCCTCCCAGCAGAAGCCGAACGCCTACACCACCAAGCTGCTGGAGTTCCGCTACTTCTTTGTCCGCAAGGTGATGTTCCTCAAGCACGCCAAGGCCTTTGTCTTCTTCCCGGGGGGGTACGGTACCCTGGACGAGCTGATGGAGGTGGTCACTCTGATCCAGACCCGGCGGGTCCGGCCGATGCCCTGCATCCTGTACGGCTCGGCCTACTGGAAGGGGATGATGGACTGGCTGAAGGGGACCGTCGTCAAATCGGGGGCGGTTGTTCCCTCGGAGATGAAGCTGTTTCAGGAGGCCGACCGGCCGCAGGATGCCGTCGCAATCGTCCAACAGTTCTATCGCTGAGCCGGTGTTGAAGCGGACCCCGCTGTTTGAACTTCAAAAGCGGTTGAACCCCCGCTGGGCCCCCTTCAGCGGCTGGGAGCTTCCGGTCTATTACAGCTCGATCCTCAAGGAGCACCAGGCGGTCCGGACCGCCGCCGGGCTGTTCGATGTCTCCCATCTGGGCCACCTGGAGGTTTCCGGATCCGGCGCGGTCGCGGGACTCAACCGGATCGTGACGCAGGATTTGGGCCGGCTGGGTCCTGGGCAGGCCCTCTACACCCCGATCTGCTCCGAAGCCGGGGCGATCCTGGACGAGATGATCCTTTACCGGCTGGCCGCCGACCGGGTCCGGCTGGTGGTCAACGCGGCCAACGGCGACAAGATCCTGGATTGGCTGCGTCAGCGGTTGACCGGTGAGGCGGAGACGGCCGATCTGCGGGAAGATTTCGGCACCCTGGCGCTGCAGGGGCCCCGCGCCCTGGAGATCCTGGCGGGCGCCGCCGGCAAGGCATTGGCGGCCGCCCCCCGCTACACGGTCCGGCCCGGCCGGGTGGCCGGCGTGGCTGTCTGGTTGGCCCGGACCGGCTACACCGGGGAGGATGGCTGTGAGCTGTTCGTACCGGCTTCCGGGTTGGGAACGGTCTGGAACCATTTGCTGGAGACCGGCGCGTCGGCCGGGCTGGAGCCGGTCGGACTGGGGGCCCGGGACACCCTGCGGCTGGAGGCCGGTCTGCCGCTGGGGGGATCCGATCTGGATGAGCGGACGACACCGCTGGAAGCGGGGCTGGAGTGGACGATCGGCTGGGCCAAGGGGCCGTTCATCGGACGGGAGGCGCTGGAGAAGCAGGAGCGGGCGGGGGCGGCCCGGCGCTTGAGCGGCTTCCGTCTGACCGGGGCGGGGGTGGCCCGCCACGGCTGTCCGATCCTCTCCGGCGGCAAGCCGGTCGGGGTCGTCACGAGCGGGACCCTGCTGCCGCCCGGCGCCTCCGGTCAGGACGCCGAGAAGCGGCCGATTCCGCCGGCTCCGACGGCGATCGGGCTGGGGTATCTGCCCCCCGCGCTCGCGGTCCCGGGAACGGCGGTGGAGGTGGAGCTCCATGGCCGGCGGGCCGCGGCTGAAATCGTGAAACTTCCGTTTTACCGAAGAAAAAGAGGAGCGTGATGGCCGATCTGGAGAAATTGAAATACACCAAGACGCATGAGTGGATCCGGGTGGAGGGGAACAAGGGGGTCGTCGGCATCACCGACCACGCCCAGCAGGAGATCTCCGATGTCGTTTTCGTCGAGGTCCCGGCGCTGGGAAAAACGGTCGGGGCCGGCGAGGAGGCGGCGGTCGTCGAGTCGGTGAAGTCGGCCTTTTCGATCTACGCGCCGGTGGCGGGCAAGGTGGCTCGCGCCAATGAGGAGCTGGCCAAGAACCCCGGGCGGGTCAACGCCGCGCCGTATGCTGAGGGCTGGATCTTCGAGCTGGAGGGGATTGATGCCGGGAACCTCGAAGGATTGATGGACCTGCCGCAGTACGAACAGTTCGTGCAGGGGAAGGAAGCGTGAATTTCGTCCCCATCACCGAGCGGGACCAGCAGGCGATGCTGGCCGCCGCCGGGGTGGATGCCTTCGAAAGGCTCCTGTCGATTCCGCCCGGGATCCCCCGGGCGAAATGGAACCTTCCGAAAGGCCTCTCCGAACCGGAATTGACCGGGCTGCTGACCGGTCAGGCCGCCCGCAACCGAACGGTCCGGACCGAGGTCTCCTTCCTCGGGGCCGGAGCGACGGAGCACTGGATCCCGAGCGTCGTCCGCTACCTCTTCTCCCGTGGGGAGTTCCTGACCGCCTACACCCCCTATCAGCCGGAGGCCTCCCAGGGAACCCTGCAGGCGATGTACGAGTTTCAGAGCATGATCTGCGACCTGACCGGCATGGCGGTGGCCAACGCCTCCCTCTATGAGGGGGCCTCCGCCCTGGCCGAGGCGGTGGTGCTGGCGCTCCGGGCGACCGGGCGAAACCGAGTGGCGATCAGCCGGACCGTTCATCCGGAATACCGGCAGACCCTGAAGACCTATCTGGCCGGCAGCGAAGCGGCGCTGGATTTGCTCCCCCATCGGGACGGGGCGGTGGACCCGGCGGCCGAATCGAAGATCACCGACCAGACCGCCTGTTTGGTGCTCCAGCTGCCCAACGCCTTCGGCTGCATTGAGGAGTGGGCCGCTCTGATTCGGAAGGCCAAAGCGCAGGGGGCTCTGGTGATCGTTTCGGCCGATCCGATCGCCCTGTCGGTCGTCCGGCCGCCGGCCGAGATCGGGGCGGACATCGTCGTCGGAGAAGGGCAGGCGCTGGGGACCCCGCTTCTGTACGGCGGGCCGTATCTGGGGCTGTTCGCCTGCCGGGAGGAGCTGCTGCGCCGTTTGCCGGGCCGGATCGTCGGACGGACCCGGGACGCCAACGGCCGGCGGGGCTTCGTCCTCACGATCCAGACCCGGGAGCAGCACATCCGGCGCTCCCGCGCCACCTCCAACATCTGCACCAACGAGGCGATGATGGCCCTCAACGCCGCGGTCTACCTGGCGGCGCTGGGGAAGTCCGGCTTCCGGGAGTTGGGGGTGCAGAATCTTTCGAAGGCCCGCTACGCCCATCAGACATTGACCGCCCTGCCGGGGGTCGAGCCGCTGTTCGACCGTCCCTTCTTCAATGAATTCGCCCTCTCGCTTCCGAAGGATCCGGAACAGGTCAACGCCGAGTTGCTGAAGCGGGGCTTCCTCGGCGGGTTGGCGCTCAAGCGGTGGGACCCGAAGCTCGCGAACGGCTGGCTGGTCTGCGTGACCGAAGCCCGCTCGAAGGAGCAGATCGATCGTTTTGCCGAAGCGCTCCGGGAGATCCTCCGATGAAGGAGAGCATCCCGACGGCCGAGGCGGAGACCCAGCCGGTGGAGGGGCTCCTTCCGGTCGAGCCGCTGCTGAAGGAGCTTTCCAGCTCGGGCCGCCGGGCTTTTGAACTGCCGCCCCTGGATGTGCCGGCGGTGGATCCGGCTCGGGCGCTGCCGGCCGATTGGGTCCGGCGGGAGCCGGTGCCGCTGCCCGAGGTCAGCGAGCTGGACCTGGTCCGCCACTTCCTCCGGCTGGCCCATCTGAACTTCTCGGTCGAAACCCATTTCTATCCGCTCGGCTCCTGCACGATGAAGTACAACCCCAAGATCAACGAGGAGCTCTCAGCTCTCTCCGGTTTCACCGACCTGCATCCGTACCAGCCGGAGGAGAGCGTGCAGGGGATGCTGGGGCTGCTCTGGGAGCTGGAGGGGTTGTTCCGGGAGATCCTGGGGATGGCCCGGGTGACGCTTCAGCCGGCCGCCGGCGCCCACGGGGAGTTCACCGCCCTCTTGATGACCCGCGCCTATCACGCTTCCCGGGGGGAGAAACGCCGCAAGGTGATCCTGCCCGACTCCGCGCATGGAACGAACCCCGCTTCGGCAGCCCTCTGCGGGTTCGAGGTGGTGGAGATCCCCTCCAACGCCCGGGGACGGGTCTCCCTGGAGGCGGTGCGCAAGGCGGTGGACGGGGAGACGGCCCTCCTGATGATGACCAATCCGAACACCCTGGGGCTGTTCGAGGAGGAGGTGCTGAAAATCTCCGAGGCGGTCCACGCCGCCGGCGGATTGATGTACCTCGACGGGGCCAATATGAACGCTCTCCTGGGCCTGGTGCGGCCCGGCGACATGGGGTTCGACATGGTCCATGTGAACATCCACAAGACCTTCTCGATCCCCCACGGCTCCGGCGGGCCGGGCGGGGGACCGGTCGGGGTCGGCCCGGCGCTGGCTCCCTTCCTGCCCGGTCCGCTGGTTGAGGAGCGGGAGGGGGCGTTCCGGCTGGTTTCGCCCGAGCAGTCGATCGGCCGGGTCCGCTCCTTCTTCGGCAATGTGAACGCCCTGATCCGGGCTTATGTCTACATCCGGGCCCTGGGCGGAGCAGGGCTGAAACGGGTGGCCGAAGGGGCGATCCTCAACGCCAACTACCTGAAAGCGAAGGTTTCCGAGGCGCTGGAGATCGCGGTGGATGAGCCCTGCATGCATGAATTCATCGCGACCGCCGCCCCCCTCAAGAAGGCGACCGGCGTGCGGGCCCTCGACATCGCCAAGCGGCTGCTGGATTACGGTTTCTACGCGCCGACGATTTACTTTCCGCTGATCGTGCCGGAGGCGCTGATGATCGAGCCCTCCGAGACCGAGTCCCGGGCGACGCTGGACGCCTTCGCCGAGGCGCTGTCCAGAATCGTGGCGGAGGCCCGCACCGATCCCGACCGGGTCCGCCGGGCCCCGAGGAACTGCCCGGTGTCCCGCCTGGATGAGGTGCAGGCGGCCCGGGAGCCGGACCTGCGCTGGTAGGCCGGCGTGCCGCTGGTCCTGCCCCATTCGGTTTTCTTCCATATCCCGAAGACCGGCGGCATCTGGGTGCGGGAGGCGGTCGCCAACGCTGGGATTCCGGCGGTTGAGGCCAGCCACCGGACGCAGCTGAACAAAGGATTCCACGGCACCTACCACAACTCCGAGTTCCCGGCGGACAAGTTCCTCTTCGCTTTTGTCCGGAATCCCGCCGATTGGTATCCCTCCTACTGGAGCTATCGGATGCTGGCCGGCTGGCAGTACAGTTCGCTGGACTCCTGCATGTCGGCTGATTTCGGGGTCTTCGTCCGCCGGGTCCTGCGCCATTTCCCCCGGGGCTATCTGAGCGAGCACTTCGAACGCTTCTGCGGCCCGCCGCCCGGGGTGCTCGACTTCGTCGGCCGGATGGAGAACCTGGCCGACGACCTGATCCAAGCCCTTCGAATGGCGGGGGAATCGTTCGATGAGGCGAAGCTTCGGACCACCCCCCGGGCCAACTTCAGTCCGGTCCGGCCGATCTACCCGCCGGGGTTAAGAGAGAAGATCCTTGAATCGGAACGGCGGGCGGTGGAGCGGTTCGGTTATGGGTGAGTCCTGGCGCTGGATCGTTGAGGGGGCCGGTTCCCCGGCCGAGAACATGGCCCGGGATGCCGCCTTGGCGGAGGCGATCCGGTCCGGTCGGTCCGGACCGGCCGCCCGTTTCTACCGCTGGGCCGGGCCGGCCTTCTCTTTCGGCCGGCGGATGGCGCAGGCCGATCTTCGCCTGCCTGCCGCGCTTGAGCGGTCGGGGCAGGCAGGGGCCGGCCTCCCGGTCGTGCGCCGGCCGACCGGCGGCGGGGTGGTCCGGCACACCGCCGAGGAGCTGACCTACGCGGTCGCTTTCCCGATGCGCGCGGTCCCGGCCGGCCGGCGCCTGGCGGAGCTTCCCGGCGAAATCCACCGGCGGTTGGCGGCCGTCCTGATCGACGAGCGAGCGGTGGATCCGCAAGCGCTGACGGTTTGGGAGCAGGCGTCCGACGGCGGCCGGTTTTGTTTCGATTCCCCGGCGCCCGGCGATCTGCTTCTGCGGGGGCGAAAGGTGGCCGGCTCGGCGATGCGGGTCTGGCGGGAAGGGGGGCTGATCCAGGGCTCCCTGCAGGGGTTGGGGGTCCCATCGGAACGGCTGGTCTCCCTGCTTCGGCAGGCGATTGGCCGGACTTTTCTTCCGGTTCCCCTGGCGGCGCGGGAGGCCGATTGAGCCGCTCCGGCGGGGCGGTCGAACAGCAGCTGCTGCTGCTCCTGTTGAAGGAGGAACTGAGCCGGGAAGAGCGGTTTGAGGCCCGTTCCCTTGTCGCACGGTTTCATCTCCCCGATTTTCTCCATCTGGCCCGCCACCATTTCCTGGTTCCCTGGCTTTGCGGCAGGGGCGACCGTTTCCCGGAATTGTTCGATCCGGCGATGCGGGAGGCGCTGGAGGCGATCCGCCGGGCGGAGGCCCCCCGCGCCCTGCATTGGACCGACCGGCTGTTGGATCTGTTGGACCGGTTCGAGCGGGCGGGGGTTCGGGCCCTCCCTTACAAGGGGCCGGCGCTGGGCCGGCTGTTGTACGGTTCCCCGGCGGACCGCCCCTTCGGCGATCTGGACATCCTCGTGACGCCGCGGGACCTACCGGCGGCCGAGCGGATCGCCCGGGGGGCCGGCTTCCGCCGCCGTTGGGCGCTGACTCCCCGGCAGGAGCGGGCCTTCCTCCGCAGCTCTTCCCATCTGGAGCTGATCCTGCCGGGGGAGCCGCCGGTTCCCCTCGATTTGCATTGGAGCCCCTTGGCGGAGCATTTCTCAGTTCCGTTCGATACCGAGGGACTGCTGGAGCATTCCGGTTGGATGGATTTGGGCGGTCGGCGGGTCCGGGCCTTCCGGCGGGAAGAGTTGTTCCTCCTGCTGTCGATCCATTGCGTCAAACATCGTTTTGAGCGGCTCAATTGGCTCAAAGACCTGGACCGGCTGCTCCGGCTGGAGGGGGGCCTGGATGGGAAGGGACTTCTCGAACCGGCCCGAAGGCTTCGGGTGGAGCGGCTGCTCGGGGTCTGTCTCCGGGTTCTTGCCCGGGGACTGGGGACGCCGCTGACGCCGGAGCTGGAGCGGGCGGCCGCCGCCCGGCCGGCGGCGGGGATTGCCGACCGATTGCTTATCTCCCTGCAGGTTCCACCGGAGCCGCTCGGATTGTTCGG
>Ga0210019_1001474_pt1 | contig 25067 bp, 23 predicted proteins | sample CryGeyCG2114_020_2_FD_183969 | JGI IMG/M metagenome (GOLD analysis project Ga0210019, IMG submission 183969) | Groundwater microbial communities from aquifer - Crystal Geyser CG11_big_fil_rev_8/21/14_0.20 (SPAdes) (version 2) | ecosystem: Environmental > Aquatic > Deep subsurface > Groundwater ...
CAGATAAAAAAATCAGACAAAAGCTTAAAAAAATGAAAATAGCGGACAAGTTGGAGGCGCTTAAAAAATTGGATATGATGACTTACGAAAAAATAGATAAGAATAATTTGCGCCGGATCGACAGAGCGCTTGAGGTGTGCTTCAATGGACAAAAATTTTCTTCCGGATCAAAAAAAAAGCCAATATATAATACTCTTCAAATCGGACTTAAATTTCCTAAAAACGTGATGAATAAAAAAATAGACAAACGAGTGGACGACAGGTTGCTTGAGGGAATGATTGGGGAAATAAAAAAACTTCACGCGCAGAAGATATCGTGGAGGCGCATGGAAAGTTTCGGGCTGGAATACAGATTTATTTCAAGATATTTGCGAGGCAAATATAAAAATCAGGAGATGATTAATTTATTAAAAACCGCGATCCACCAATTTGCGAAAAGGCAGATGACTTGGTTTAAGCGGGACACAAAAATTCACTGGATTAAAAATAAAAGCCAGGCGGAAAAACTCATAAAAAAATTCTTAAAAAAATAATCAAACAATTAGCATTGCCTGATATTTAAAACTAAAGATTAGAAATTTAAAGATTGACTGCTACTAATTTTTAATATACCATAATTTCATGAACATTAAAAAAATCTTATTGTTTGCGATCATACTGACTTTGGCGGTCGGCCTGTTTTTACAATTAAACAGCGCGGCAGCCGAAACAAACAAACTCCCGGTCTATTTCTTTTGGGGCGATGGCTGTCCGCACTGCCATGACGAGAGCCTATTTTTGGAAAAAATAAAAAAAGATTATGCGGCTATTGAAATCATTGATTTTGAAGTCTGGAACAACAAAGAAAATCAAGCGCTGTTTTTGGAAAAAGGACGCGAACTTACTGGAAGTCCTTTTCGCGGCGTACCGGTAATTGTAATTGGCGATGAATATATAGTTGGCTATGCCAGCGATGACACAACTGGCGCGCAGATCAAACACTTACTGAATATATACGTGGCGAAAAATTACCAAAATCCGGAGCCTATTCACGCCATCACTACAACAACACAAGCGCAGAAAAAATTCCAAGAAATACCAACGTCAACCTTAGAAGAAACGATTGATTATCCGCTGTTCGGAAAAATAAATCTCCGAGCGCTTTCCCTGCCTCTCTTAACAGCAGTGGTTGGCACACTTGACGGCTTTAATCCATGTTCAATGTGGGCGCTCCTCATACTCATAACCATACTTATCAACACTGGATCAAGAAAAAAAATGTGGGTTGTCGGCATTACTTTTATATTGGTATCTGCGCTCTCTTACTTTGTTTTTTTGGCTACTTGGTTAAACGCATTTATGCTTGTCGGCTACCTGAAAATTACGAGGGTGATTATCGGATTTATGGCAATGGCGGTTGGTGTGTACTTCCTTCTTGACTTTTGGAAGAAAAGGGGACAAAAAGAGGTGGTATGCGAGGTTGGGTCAAGCGCGCGTAAAGAAAAAATAATATCGCGTCTGCAAAAAATACTGCAATATGATAAATTATTACCAACAATCGCCGGGGTGATTTTTATCGCCTTTTCGGTAAACTTGATTGAACTTTTCTGTTCAGCCGGCTTGCCAACTATTTATACTGGCATTCTGACACAAAACGAATTATCGATGATAAGTTATTACATATACATTTTGGGCTATGACTTCTTTTATATGCTTGACGATGTAGCGGTATTATTAATTGCCGGTTTTACATTTCAAACATTTCGTGGAAGCGTTAAATTCACTAAGTATTCGCATCTAATCGGAGGGATATTAATTTTAGTCTTGGGATTAATAATGCTTATCAACCCAAACTTATTGATGACTGGATAAAAAAAACAATGCATGATTGATCTAAAAAAATTGCAAAAATAAATTTTGAAAAAATTGCCAAAAATAAAAAAACGCAAATACAAAAAAACCGCCGGAAAATAGCGGTTATAAAATTTTCAAAATAACTGAATTTTTAAATTGTCAATCAAAAAAATATAGCCACCAGCGCAGGTAATTTGGTATATTTTCAGCATCTGCATAGTCACCAGCAACAACTCCTTGACCGATTCGCGGCACAATTACAACCTTTTCCCCTGGTTTTTGCATATTTAACTTTTCACGAGCCTCGCGTTCAATAAAATCGCTTGAACGAAAAAATTTAACCATTTCAACTAGCTTCGAATTTCTCTCCTCAATTTGGCTGATAGAAGTCTCAAGCGTACTGATATTTTTCAGCGTGTCTTGTTGCCGGCTCTTCTCTCTAATAATCGCGCGTCCAATAAAAATAAGAAAAAAAAATAAAACAATGATAACAGTCTTTGAACTCAAAAAAAATTTGATATGTGAATTGTATTGATTTTTGTACATAAATCAGATAAATAATCATTTGCGCCTGCTATATAAATAACTTTAGAAAAAAGAAAGACCAACCGTAAACAGAAGCATGCTCAATATAATAAACAAACATAATATCCTCCAAAAAAATTTTATTGATTTTTTGTTCATACAATCATACTAACGTTTTAAAACAGCAATATAGGCCGCCGCAGGAATATCAACTTTACCAAGCGATTTCATTTTTTTCTTTCCTTTTTTCTGTTTTTCCAAAAGTTTTCTCTTGCGAGTAACATCACCACCGTAAAGTTTGGCGGTAACGTCTTTTCTCATAGCCGGAATGCGCGCAGAAGCAATTATTTTGCCGCCTTTGTTTTTGCCTGTATTTTGATAGCCCAGGCAAGCCTGAATTTTAACTTCAAACATCTGACGTGGCAAAATATCTTTCAGGCTATTCACAATTTTCTTAGCCGATTGGTAAGCAGAATCGGAGTAAACAATAGTCGCAAGTGCATCAACCGGTTCTTCAGCAACTAAAATATCAAGTCTTTCAACATCAGCCTGACGATAATCCAAAAACTCATAATTTAGTGACGCATAGCCACGCGATGCACTTTTAAGCTTATCATAAAAGTCAGTCAAAATCGAACTTAAAGGCAATTGATAATGCAAAAGAGCGCTATTTTCAGATAAATATTCCGTATTTTTGTGCTCTCCCATTTTTTCAGCGACAAGTGTCATAATATTACCCAGGAATTCTTTGGGAGTGATAATATCAACCTTGACCCAAGGTTCTTCAATATTAACTATTGACGCTAAATTACCAAGCTCCTGTGGCGAGTGAATAATCACCGGGCTTTTATCGCCCGCATAATAGACTCGGTAAGCAACTGAAGGTACTGTAATTATCAAATCCAAACCATATTCTCTTTTGATCCTTTCCTGAACAATTTCCAAATGCAGTAGACCGAGGAAACCGCAACGAAATCCAAAACCTAGGGCGGGGCTTGCTTCGGGCCCATAAACCAAAGAAGCATCAGTAAGTTTTAATTTAGCAAGAGCTTCGCGCAATTCTTTGTAGTCATTGCCTTCTTTGCAAAAAAGACCGGCAAAAACCATTGGTTTTACTGCCTTGTATCCTGGCAAAGCTTTAGCTTTCTGGGTTTGTGATGAAATTGTGTCGCCAACATGACAGTCTTCAAGATTTTTAAGTCCTGTGACTATATATCCGATTTCTCCGGCATTTAATCCGTTGCTTTTGACCATAGCGGGCGAAAAATAGCCGACTTCAATAATTTCGCTGTCAACTCCAACTTCAATAAACCTGACGTGATCTCCTGGTTTAATGTTCCCATTAATCAATCTAACATAGGCTATCACTCCTTTATAATCATCAAATTTAGAATCAAAAATAAGAGCTTGCAGAGATTTCTGCCAATCGGCTTGAGAATTCGGGATACGATTTACAATCGCTTCAAGAACTTTATCAACTCCTTCACCGGTTTTTGCTGAAACCAACAAAATGTCTTCCTCTCGGCAACCGAGCAGATGAATAACTTCTTGACTAACTGTTTTGACATCAGCCACCGGCAAGTCAATTTTATTTAAAATCGGAATAATCTCCAAATTTTGTCCAAGCGCCAAATAAAGATTGGCAAGAGTCTGCGCCTGGATACCTTGAGTGGCGTCAATAACAAGCAAGGCGCCTTCAACCGCCGCAAGAGATCGTGAAACTTCATAAGAAAAATCAACATGGCCTGGCGTATCAATTAGATTCAAAACATACTGTTCGCCATTGATCGTATATTTCATCCTCGCTGGTTGAAGTTTAATGGTAATACCCCGTTCTCTCTCCAGGTCCATAGTATCTAGGACCTGTTCCTTCATTTTTCTTTTATCAATAGTTCCAGTCAATTCCAAAAGGCGGTCGGCAAGCGTTGATTTACCGTGATCTATGTGCGCGATAATGCAAAAATTCCTTATGCGATTCATACGATAAATTACAGCGAACTTTTAATATTTATCAAACTCTGATTGATTACTTTTTAACCACTGGATAAAATTACAGGCAACTTCTCGCTGGTATTGAAAAATTCAAGATTAATCTCTTCTGTTAATTTTAAAACGTCCCTATAAAAAAGACTTAACGGCATTTATTTAAATATAAATGGCCTGATCTGATTTGCCATGGTTCTGCTTTTTTAACAAAAATTTCTTTATATTGTTATCTGATTTTGAACTAATAAGACTTTTGCCAAAAACTAAAAAGTTAAAATACTCTTACAACCATCACAAATAATTCCTGATAGTCTTTCAACTGTAATTTGTTGATTTCAATCCTGTTTTAGTTTGGTTCAAATATGATTGCAATTTGGTTTGCATAATTTTTAAATTTTAATTACAATCAAGACATTAACGGATGAAACTAAATTAATAAAATTATATCAAATACTCGCATAATACACAAATTCGTGCGTTTCATATTTAAAAAAATCATATAAGAAAAAAAATTAAATAAATTATCTAGTGAATTCTTAATCGGTAAAAACAAAAGTTTTCTTGATGATTTTACTTTAACGAGACACTAGTGAGAAAGGGGTAAAAAGTGTCTTCTCCGCTCCGCTACGAAAATCTTCTTGAATACTTATGTTTTATTTAGCATTAATTATTCCAAGCTATAATGAAGAATATAAAATTAAATCAACTTTTGTTGAATATTTTAACTATTTTCAAAAAAATCCACACTTTGAGGATAAAAAAATAGTTATAATTTTAGTTAATGACGGAAGTTTGGATAAAACAAAGAATGTAATTACAGAATTAGAAAATTTTTCGAATGGTAATATAACAGTTAAAACAATAAGTTATGAGCAAAATCGAGGGAAAGGCGCGGCTATCAAACGAGGTTGCGAAACAATAGATTCAGAATTTTATGGATTTGTAGATGCTGATTTGTCTTTCAAACCAGAATTGACTGAACGAGCGATTTCAATATTGGAGGATTCTGAATTTGAAATAGTTATCGGACAAAGACAAAAAAATAAAAACGCTTCTGCCTACGCCAAAATCAGCTCTTTTTTCTCATTATTGCTACGCCGTATTGTCAATTCTTTTCTATCACTACCAAATCTTGATACACAATACGGTTTTAAATTCTTCAAAAAAATAATAGCAAGAGACATTCTACCCAAAATTAAGGAAAATAGATTTGCTTTTGACATTGAGCTTATAATTTCCGCCTTGCAAAATAAACACAGAGTAAAAACCCTACCTGTAATTTTTGAGCACAAAAATAAATCAAGTATTACCTGGAAAGATGGGGTTCGGTATATTTTGGATACAATAAGCATTTCCGAACGCCTCAAATCCATAAATTTTAAAAAATTAATCTTAAAATTAATTCTTGTGTCGACCGCGATTAGCTTTGCAGTTTTCGGCTGGGTTATTTTTAAGGGCTACTTATTTTCTGACGATTTTACTTGGCTTTGGCACGGACAAAAGATCGACAATTCTTTGCATAATATACTTACTTTCAGAATGTCCACATTTTATTCGCCCATGATGAACGCTTTTTATTCATTAATGTATTCTATTAGTGGTTATAATCCTCAGCCATTATTTCTAATTGGCGTAGGTATTCATATTTTGGTTTCATTGCTAGCGGGCATTTTCGTCTGGCAATTAAGCAAATCGAAATTAATTTCTATTATTACTAGCTGTTTAGTTGCTTTTGCGGGAACGGCATATGAACCTTTAGTGTGGATAAGCGCAAACATGCATTCCCTTGTTAGTCTTTTTATTCTTATTTGTCTGGTTAGTTTTTACAAATATTTATCTACCGAAAAAATATTTTATTTAATTCTTTCTTTTGTTTCTTTTGTACTAGCTTTGGGGACAAAGGAATCTGCCATTATCACCCCGGCACTACTTTTTGCAACATTTATATATTACAAAATTGAAAACAAAAGAAAGTTAAAAAAGACTCACTTGATTTTTTGGGGAGGTATAATTTTATTATCAATTATATACTTATACCAACAATTTTTTTGGCAAAAATCGAGTATATGGGTTCAGACAGGTGTTTATGGTATTAATTTTGCTACATTTTTTAGAATTCCATTTATTCTCATGGACAATTTTATTCCTATTTCACTTTTTAATATATCGTCCGCGTGGATCGCGGGGCTTTTATGGTTAGTTGCAACTAGTATCTTTTCCTTTATACTATTCAAATTCAAAAAGCTTAAATTAATCTGGTTTGGATTCTTTTGGCTGTTAGTTAGTATAAGCCCATTCATTTTCTTTAAAGCAGAATCGTGGTGGGAACCACTAGCTTCAAGATATAACTATTTACCAAGAATTGGAGCGATTATTATCCTGACTGCTATTTTGCAATACCTGATTACTCAAAATAAATCTCGATATATAATCAGCGGTTTAATTTACTTTGTAGTCATAAGTATTTTCGCCCAACTGTTCATTGTGGAGAAAGCTATTTCAACAGAATACGAATATGTTTACAATACTGGCAGATCATTAACTGAGACAATGCAAACAATCAATAAAATAAATCCTGATAAAATTTTAGTTCGGTGGGATCATCCATTCACTGCAAATAATGCTCACATAATAGGCGCAGCTTCAATAATTGCCAACATCAATGAATCTGATATTAATTTTCTCGAAAAAAATTCCGATGAGACGTTGGAGCCACGCGAGATTTTAATGTATTGGAATCCTCAAATAAGACGATATGAAATTAAACAACATAATTAAAAATACTGCTTTGCAAAAAGAAATGATCGCTTATGTCTTGGTTGGCTTACTAGGCGCTGTCGTTGACTTTGCGATTTTCTACCTAGCTTTATATTCGAAAACTTCAATATTAATTTCTCAATGGCTTGGGTCTCTGGCAGGCTTTACACACAATCATATCTGGCAGCATTACAAAATTTTTAAGCATAATCAAAAATTTGAAAAAACCTATATTTCTTCTCTGATAATTTCTGTAATCAGTATAGCAATTTCAGGGCCGCTTCTCTTATTCCTTAATAATTTTATTTCTTTCGTTTGGCTAAATAAAATAATTATTTTAGGATTTACTTTTATTATTTTGTATTTTATAAGGAAAATATGGATTTTTACATTCAGTAAAAAAGAATAAGGAGTTTTGGATTTTGGGCATTCACCCCTACCCCTCTGCCCAAAATCCAAAACAAAAAAACAAATTTATGATTATTGAATAAAAAGCCTTGTATGTCTAATTTCTGTTCAGAATGCGCCAAAAGAAAAGAAGATTGCTGCAGATCTGATTATATTAAATTTATAACATTAAAAGACGCTGTGAGAATAGCGAAATCTTTAAATGCACCAATCAAAAAAATAATAATCTACGGGAAACTAAGCGCAAAAGACAAAAAAACTAAATTATACATAAAAAAAATACACAACTACTATTATGATCTCGCGTCTAGAGATGAAAAAATTTTACAACTTAAAAGAAAAAAAGATGGATCCTGTTTCTTTCTTTCAAAAATGGGCCATTGTACAATTTACAAGGTTAGACCTCTAATTTGCCAAGTGTTCCCATTTTGGTATGCTGCCAACGGGGAAATAATTATTGATCATAATGGCATGGATTGCGATATTGTCAAAAATAAGACCACTTACAACCAGAAAATAAAACGATTTTATGAAGTTGAAATATTTAAAAATTTTTCACAAAACAAACTCGGGCTGAAAAAATTATTAATTAAATTAAAAAAAGAAATAGCAATCTATCAAAAAAATATTGATAATTTCATTACTACAAATAACATTAAAAATCAATAGCCTTCCCTCATGCTTTGCAAGTCTTTATTCACCAAAAAATTCCAATTTTTCTTGGTCATTAAACCTCACTTCTTAATTCTTCCAAAAGTTTTTTTGCTTTGCGCGATATGTTTTTTGGCGTTTTGATAATAATTTCAACAAGCTGGTCACCATTGCCGCGACCGTGCAATTTTTCTGTTCCCATGCCGGACAGTTTAAAAATTTTTCCTGATTCAATACCAGCAGGAATTTTCAAACGCACACTGCCGTTGAGCGTGGCAACCTCTATTTTATCTCCCAAAGAAGCTTGCACAATGTTTATTTCTTCTTTACTCAAAATATCATAGTTGGCGCGCTTGAATTTCCAATCTGGCTTAATTCTAAAGGTTATATATAAATCTCCGTTAAGCCCGCCTTTTGTGCCAGCTTCTCCCTGTCCTGACAATTTTATGCTTTCACCTTCATTAATGCCGGCTGGAATTTTTATTTTGAGCTGGCTTCTTTCTCTCAATTTGCCCATGCCATGGCACTTGAAACAAAATTTATCCGGCTTTTTGCCTTCTCCCTGACATGTCGGACAAGCTCGCTGACTTTGGAACGCACCAAAAATTGTTCTTTGATTTTCAAATGTATAACCCTTTCCACGACACTCGGGACAAGTAATTATTTTTGCGCTGGCATCATATCCTTTGCCATGACAATTATTACAAATATTATCCTTTTCAATATTGATCACTTTTTCAGCGCCAAAAGCCGAATCGCGAATATCTATTTCCATTCTATATTCCAAATCACTGCCACGAACAGAAGTCTTTCTCGTTGATTTTCTTGAAAAACTACCACCAAAAAAATCCCCAAAAATATCACCTAGATCAAAATCCTCAAAATTGACATTTGTCCTAAAGCCGCCAGACTGGCCACCTGCCTGACTTGCAAAATCCTGCCAATTAAATCCTTGACCGCTAAATCCTTGTCCGCCGTAGCCAAACCCCTGACTATTGCCAAAAGTCTGGCCAAATTGATCATACTGTTTGCGTTTTTCCCCATTACCCAAGGTTTGATAAGCTTCATTTATTTCCTTGAACTTTGCTTCGTCACCAGTACTCTTATCGGGATGATATTCGTGAGCTTTCTTGCGAAAGGATTTTTTTATTTCTTCTTGAGTGGCGGATTTTGAAACGCCAAGAATGTTATAGTAATCTTTAGACATAAAAACGTTGTAATCTCCGGTTATTTCCATTGAGTGAGCGAGAATAACCAATTTCAGAATAAATCTAAAATACAAATTTTTGGGAAAATTGGTCAGAGCCAGTCAAAGTCAATTCGGAACTTGTTTGTTTCTAATTTTTTCGCGGTTAATTGGCTTTAAATCCCAATTCATTACTTGGAGCCTCGGCTTCTTCAATCTTGCCAAAACCGCTCTCATATTTTTTGAGGTTGTCCTGTAATGCCAAAATTACGCGTTTAAAATGGCCCGGAGACATTATAACACGAGAATTGATAATACCTACGCTTTGGTGAGGCGAAAGATTCATAAAATCCAATATGAACTCTTCTTTGGTATGAAGCACCTGCATGGCGTTAGCATAAGCGCCCTTTAACACATCATCAGATACTTTGATCTGTATTTTACGCTGGCTACCTTGTTGATTCGGCTGCTGGTTTTGCATATTGTTATAAAATTTTTAATAATTTTAAAAAAACTTAAAATTTAATTTTTAAACTAACGACCCAATATAAATCGGGCCGCTTTACTAATTATTTAGTTATCAACCGGCTGATTTACTAATCACTTATTGTCTTTCTTTATTTGGTTAAATAATCTTTTACTTCTGATTCAATCTCTATTCTTGTCGGATTTAACCTCTTCAAATTCTCCCTCTTCCGCTTTCTTTTTTTCGCTCGTTGATTGTTGTTTGCCGTCAGCTGCTTGCTTATCTTGCTGACCAGTTTGACCGGCTTGAGCTTTTGTCTGCTCTTTCTTGTATATCATCTCCCCTATCTTCTGCGCTTCTTGCGATAATTCTCCTGTCGCCTTTTTTATTGCTTCAATATCATCGCTATCTTTAACTTTTTTCAAAGACTCAATTTTCTCTTCAACTTTTTTCTTTAAATCAGCGTCTACCTTGCCACCCAAATCGCGCATCGATTTTTCAGTAGAATAAATCAAAGTTTCAGCTATGTTTTTTGTTTCAATCCCATCTTTCTTTTTTTTATCTTCTTCGGCATGTTTTTCAGCGTCTTTTTTCATACGATCAACCTCGTCTTTGGAAAGCCCAGTGGAAGCGGTGATTGTAATTTTCTGCTCTTTACCTGTCGCCTTGTCTTGAGCTTTAACACTCAAAACGCCATTGACATCAATATCAAAACCAACCTCAATCTGCGGAACGCCTCTGGGCGCTGGAGGGATGCCGTCAAGTATAAACCTACCCAAAGTTTTATTATCAGAGGCCATTTCGCGCTCGCCTTGGAGGACATGAATTTCCACTGAAGGTTGGCTGTCGGCCGCAGTGGAAAAAATTTGAGATTTTGAAGTTGGAATTGTCGTATTTCTATCAATCAAAGGAGTTCTTACCCCACCGAGAGTTTCAATGCCAAGGGTCAATGGCGTAACATCAAGCAGAAGCACATCTTTTACATCACCTTGTAAAACTCCAGCTTGGACAGCGGCACCAGCGGCAACCACTTCATCCGGATTGACTCCGATATGAGGCTTTTTGCCAAAAAACTCTTCCACTTTTTTCAATACCATAGGCATTCTCGTCATACCACCGACCATAACCACTTCATCAATGTCTTTTACTCCAATCCCAGCATCCTTAAAAGCTTGTTTAACTGGATCCATTGTTTTATCTACCAAATCACCAACTAATTCTTCCAGCTTGGCTCGCGTCATCTTCATTACAAGGTGTTTTGGCCCGTCTGTTCCCTGTGTGATAAATGGCTGATTTATTTCAGTTTCTTGAGAAGTGGATAATTCAATTTTGGCTTTTTCAGCGGCTTCCTTAACTCTTTGTAAAGCCAAAGGATCTTTGCCGATATCCACCCCCTGGTCTTTTTTAAACTCATTCAAAATCCATTCAATAATTACCTGATCAAAATCGTCACCGCCAAGATGAGTATCTCCGTTAGTTGATTTAACTTCCACGGTATCTTCGGAAATATCAAGAATTGATATATCAAAGGTGCCTCCGCCAAGATCATAAACCGCGATCTGCTGGCCTTTCTTTTTGTCAAATCCATAAGCCAAGGCAGCGGCCGTAGGCTCATTAATAATTCTTTTTACTGTCAAACCGGAAATCTTACCGGCTTCAATCGTAGCCTGCCTTTGAGCGTCATCAAAATATGCCGGCACGGTAATAATCGCTTCGGTTATTTTCTCACCCAGTTTTTCTTCTGCGTCGGCCTTCAATTTCTGCAAAATCATAGCGGAAATTTCCTGCGGAGTGCGGTCCTTGCCATTTAATTCAATTTTTATGCCCACACCGGCTTGTTTGATTTTGAAAGGGAAAAGCTTGATGTCCCGTTGCACCTCTGGATCATCAAAACGACGGCCAATTAGACGTTTTATGGAAAATAGTGTGTTTATAGGATTAGTGACTGCCTGCCTTTTAGCAGACTGGCCAATCAGACGTTCACTATTTTTAGCAATAGCAACGACTGAAGGTGTTGTTCTATTGCCTTCTTTGTTTTCGAGAATTTTTGGCTTGCCACCCTCGATTATGGCCATGGCGCTATTTGTCGTGCCAAGATCTATACCTAATATTTTTGACATATTGTTATATGAATTTATCCTGAACGGGATGAAGAATCCAGTGGATGCTTATCCGTCTTGGAATAATAATAAATTATTAATATGTTAATTCTCAATGAAAGTTATTCTTTAATTTTGTTCCTCAATGATGCATGCTATTAAAAAAAATTTAAAAAAATTTTATTTGGAACAGAAATTTCTCTATTTTCAAAAAATTAATCGGCATCACTCCCGCGATAATCATCGCGGGAATGATTCTAAAACAATATACTAATTCCCAAATTTCCAAATTTACTTTTTCACATCAATCTTCACTTTTTTTGGTTTTGCCCTCTCCTCTTTTGGCACAACAACCGTCAGCACGCCATTTTGATAACTAGCCTTCGCGTCATTGCTTTTAACAGACGACGGCAGGGCAACTGCGCGATGGAATGAACCATAGCGCACTTCTTTTCTGTAATAATTCTTGTCATCAACCTCTGATTTTTTTTCTTTAGAGCCTTCAATGGTCAAGACGTCGTTTTCAATAGAAATATTGACTTTCCCCGGATCCATGCCCGGCAAAGGAGTTTCTACATAAACATTGCTATCATCCTCCCAGACATCAACCGCTGGAGAAAAGCCGCTCACACTCATTGGGCCTTGATCGAACCATTTATCTAAATCGGTAAATGGATCGTACATTGGCTGCCATTTTATTAAAGACATATTATCCTCTTTTAATCTTGTTTGGGGATACCAAGCAAGATTTTATTAATTTTACTAATTCTATTTATAAAAACTTAAATTTCTAATTTTCAAAAACCGTGTATTGCAAATTAACCAACTATCACTCTTGCCGGATGTAAAACCTTACCGTGCAGCTTATACCCAGCTTGAATCTCTTGCTTAATAATTTGCTTATTTGTCTTATTTGGTTCAATCGCGGTGTCTGGCTGTGCCTGAGTAAGCGCCGCATCTATGGCGTCATGTAATTCCGGATCAAAACTATCGCCTTCTTTGGCTTCTATTTCTTCAATGCCATTTTTATCTAAAAACGATTTTAACTGGTTTTTAATATGTTCCACGCCGACTACCCAACTTTCTTTCTTCTGGCTTTCCGGAATATGCTTTACGGCAAGTTTTAAATTGTTATAAATAGGCAAAATATCTATAAGCAAATCCGCGTTGGCCATTTTCACCCACATTTGGCGTTGAGTGCCAACCTCTTTTTCTAAATTATGATAATCGGCCTTAGCGCGCTGCCAACCAGCGAGATACTCGTCACTTTTGGCCTTTAATTCTTCAATTGTTACTGATCTTGTTTCTTCCTTTTTTTTAAACATAACTATTATTTTAAAAATTTGATAAAATAAATCTTGTTGTGATCTAGGCTATTAATCCTCTTGCGTAATTCACCAACGCTAAATTCTTTTCGTAGTCCATTCTCATCGGGCCGAAAATGCCGAACAATTTATCCCCTGATCTTGTGATAATGCTTGAACATTTGTCCGAAAAACAATTATTTTGCCCTATTTTAATCTGCGTATCTTCTATGTCATCAAAAATAGATCCAATAACATCATCAAGGTGATCAATCACATCGGAAATATTACAGACAACATCGAAATTGGAAAATTCCGGTTGAGAGAAGAGATTGGCAAGACCTGTATAGAATAAATCATTTTTTGAAAAAGCCACAATAGTTGCGCTATTTGAAAGCTCGGCAATCTTTTTCGCAATATTTTTAACAACTATTTCCGGCTCTTTTGTTCTTATTTCATGACTAAGCATATCCAATAACTCCTTGTCCCTGCTGGCGACTGCTTTTGCCTGTAAATAGTTTCTAACATAGTATTCATAGCCCTTTTGCGTTGGAACACGACCGGCTGAAGTATGCGGACGAGATATTAATCCTTGCCGCTCAAGCTCTGCCATATCATTTCTAATTGTCGCAGGAGAAACATCCATAGAATATTTATCCACTAAAAACTTAGATCCTACGGCTTTTGCCGAAAGCAGGTGTTCAATAATAATATTTTTAAACAATTTTTCCTGCCTAGCGTTCATATTTTTTTATTAGCACTCACTATATCAGAGTGCTAAATTCATTATAACAAAATGGAAAAACTTGTCAATGGCACGTGATCGCTGAAAAAAATTAAAACATAAAAACAAAAAATACAGAAATCTAAACACATAAAAAAACACTAAAAACGCAAAATTAAAGCGCAAAAAGCCAAAAAACTGCAGACTTTACAAGCTAAAACTTAAAAATTTTCTGTTTAGATCCAATTTTTTCTGGAAAAAAGATTTTTGCACTAAACTTTTAAGCTTGGAGACTGTTTCCGACTCAATGTAAGAATTAAAAATTTCTAAGTTTGTTTTTTGTCGGCAACCCTTTGGCTGGAACGGCTAATATGATTATAAAAATTACAATTGACTTTGACGTATATTATACACCAAACTGATTTGTTAACAATCTATATTATATCACAAAAAAGAATAAATGTGATATAATATAATAAAATCGTAAACAGACTTTTAGCCCATGCTAAAACAGAAAAAGTCAAATCCAAATAATAAAAGCAGTAATCGCCACTTCGGTTTTACCTTACTTGAAGTAATGATTGGTATTCTTATTTTAGCCATTGTAAGTTTGAGCCTTTATGAACTAATCAAATTCACTTTAAACGTACTCTGGGAATCCAAAACTAAAATAACCGCTACGCAACTCGCCAACCAAAAAATTGAGATGGCGAGAGATTTTGACTACATTGACGTAGGGACTACGAACGGTATCCCAACCGGGATTATACCCGCCGCAGAAATTATAACAAGAAACGGCATCGACTATACTGTCACAACAGACATCCAATATGTTGATGATCCGTTTGACGGAACAATTGGCGGGGATCCGAACGATATTTTAAATACTGATTACAAAAAAATGCGAGTGCAGGTCTCTTGGCCCTATCGCCTAACGCATAAACCTGTCACTCTAATAACAAATATTGCGCCTATTGGCCTAGAAAGCGAAGCCAGTGGCGGGACTTTAAAAATTCTTGTATATAATGCCAATGGCGAGCCTGTTCCGCAAGCAAACGTTAGTATTCAAAATAGCCTGGTAATCCCAAATATTAATATCAATACTTTGACTGATAATCAAGGATATGTTGTCTTGCCTGGATCACCTGAATCAACAGAAGGATACGAAATAATTGTAACCAAAAACGGATATTCTACCGACCAGACCCATAATGCGACTCCTGAATTGCCAACGCCAGAAAAACCTCCTGCTTCTGTTTTTGAAAATCAAACAACAAACATTAGTTTTGCCATCGATGAACTAAGTAATTTAACCGTTGGTACGGTTGTCAATACTTATGAAGATTGGTGGAATAACGCTTGGAATTTTCGCCAACCAGTTTATATTTATGGTCCAGCTTCAACCCAATATAATTATACAGTTGCAATAAATATTGCTTATGATTCAGATATGCAAAATGATTTCGACGATATCCGTTTTACAGACCAGTCTGGCGCTGAACTAAATTATTGGCGGGAATCATATACTGACATGGCACAGGCAATTTTCTGGGTAAAAATTATGGCCATCCCAAACGGAATCACTCCCATATTTATGTATTATGGCAATGCCCAAGCTGATACAACCTCCAATGGGCCGTCTGCATTTCTGTTTTTTGATGATTTTGAAACTTATGGCGTTGGATCAATTATTGATGGTCAAGGAATTTGGTATACGGATGACGGACTAAACTCCTATGCTGTAGTTAACGAAAATTGTTATTCCGGATCACATTGTTTAAAATCTCATGATGTTTCCTCCAAAGCCGCTATCGTAAACCAAACTTATGACGGGAATGTTTTGCTTAACTATCGTGCTAAGCTGACTGACAAAGGCAATCAAACAACGTCTGACTTTAATATGACTGTCTATGAATCGCCAAGTAACGGCGGAAACTGGGATCGTATGCAACATCGTGGTCTAATAAGCCAAACTAATTGGGGGCAAACAATAAAAAATATCAATGATGACACCGGGCGTCAAATAAACATAAACGCGTGGCAGCAATTCAAAATTGGGTATTATAACAACAACAGACTGGATATATGGATCGATGATTATTATCTAGCGCACAATATTCAAACATACGTGAATAATATAAACTATTTTTATATTTACAACGATGAGAATGACAGGGGCTATTATGATTTAATTTATATAAGAAAATATTCACCACCTGAACCCTATGTCTATGGTTTTGGCATAGAGGATGGAAGGCCTGATGGCGCCTCTACTTATCTGGCCAATATTCCTTTTATCATGGCTGGCGGAAAAATTATTGGTTATGATGCTAATGAACAGCCAGTCTACAAATATACTGCCGTCTACTCTACCGATTACAATGGTTTAATATATATTGAAAATTTAGAATGGGACTCATATACTTTCACTCTGCCGGAAGACTCAAGCTACAATATTGGTGAAACAGTTCCTATACAGCCGCTTAATTTGATGCCGGCCACTACCAGTTTAATAACTTTGGGCTTAAATCCAAAATCCAGCCATGCCGCTTTAATTATTGTCAAAGATATTGATGAAAATCCTTTAGCTAACGCCACTGTCAATATATCAGCCCCAAGCCAAGGTCTAAACGAAGAAAAAACAACAAATGAATCAGGCCAAGTATTTTTTGATAATTGGGCAGCAGCTGAAACTACTTTACAAATAACTCTAATTGATTATGAAATTTATCTAGATACCTTTGATCTCTATGGTTACCACATAGAACAAGTAATAATGATTGCGCCATAAAATAAATGAATCGTAACAAACTACAAAAAGGTATAACAATTCTAGAAATAATAATGGCTATATTTGTTTTTATTATAGCCAGTTTTGTTGTTTCCGCTTTTATAATCCAAAATTTCAAAGTTCAAAACTTCACCCTGGAACAGTCAAGCGCCATTGACGAAGCCAGACGCGGAGTGGAAACTATGATTAAAGAACTCCGAGAAGCTCTACCCGGGGATACTGGCGCTTATCCAATTGAGCTCGCCGACGATCAAGAACTTATTTTTTATGCTGATTACGATCGCGACCAAGCGATAGAGAAAGTACATTACTGGCTTAATGGATCCGATTTTAAAAAAAATGTAATAGAGGCTAGCGGCAATCCACTAGCATATTCCGGCGCCGGGGAGACGGTAATTATCTCCAAATACGTGAGAAACAACGAAACGGCAGTATTCACATATCGCGACAGCAACTACTCGGAACTGGCAACACCGGCTGATTTAAATAGTGTGAAATTAGTCCATGTCTATCTGAAAATCAATGTGTTTGAAAATCGAGCACCAATGGACTTTGAGCTTGAATCTGACTCTACTTTAAGAAATTTAAAAGAAAACTTTTAAAATCCATCCCATGCGTTCAATATCAAAAAATAGTGCTGAAGAAAAAGGCAATGTGCTTATTCTCGTCTTGGTGACGATAGCTATTTTTTCATTTGTTTCACTTGGTATCGCGAGTATGGCTATTATGCAACATAGACTTGCAAATCAAAAAGTAAGCTGGCAGTTGGCCATTAATATCGCCGAAGCTGGACTTGACTATTATCGCTGGCATTTAGCGCACGCACCTGAAGATTTCGAAGGAGAAAGCGGCATACACGACTATACTGACCAGTACAGCGGAACTGCCGGGCAGTTTAATCTGGAAATAACAGCTCCATCTGAATGCTCAAGCGTAGTCACTATCAAATCGACCGGATATACCAATCAATATCCAAACATCAAAAGAGTTGTGCAGATAAAATATGGCTTGGCCTCAATGGCTTCATTTGCTTTTATCACCAACAGCGACGCGTGGTTTGGGGATACTGAAATTTTACAAGGCCCGGTACATGCCAACAGCGGCATCAGACAAGATGGCACTAATAACGCTGTGATGACTTCGGCAAAAGAAACATATACTTGCCAGCCATATCATGGCTGCGATCCAGCAGAGTCAAAAGCCGGCATCTGGGGCAGCGGCGGCGATCAGGAGCTTTGGGATTTTCCGACATCAAATATTGACTTTGATATGCTGACAGTTGATCTGAACGATTTAAAGACGCTCGCGGAAACTTCCGGTATCTATCTACATCAACAAGGACTGGGTTATAGGGTAAATTTCAAGGCAGATGGCACAATTGATGTGTATAGAGTGACTAAATTGCGAAATAATGTGTGGTATTATGGCATGGACGGCGAGTGGCACAGAGGATCCTGGGACATTGATAGCCAAACTTTTGATTCTAGTTATCCGCTGCCGACAGAGTGTGCTATAATATTTGTAGAAGATAATGTGTGGGTAGACGGGGTTGTCAACGGAGAAACAACACTCGTGGCCGCTAAACTGCCGGAAGTGCCAAACAACAGAAGAAATATTATTATCAACGGAAATCTGACTTACGCTGAAAAAAATGGACAACACACGTTGGGATTGATCGCGCAACAGGATATTATGGTGCCACTCTATGCCGCTCCTGACAATTTGGAAATTAATGCTGTAATGCTTGCCCAAAATGGCTCTGTCTACCGTCCTTATTATTATTATCCATCGCCATATTATGTCAGAGATACCATTACGACTTACGGGACGATCATCACAAATCATGTTTGGACATGGAGCTGGGTTGACGGTTCTGGAGAATGCATTTCCGGATACTGCAATACTAATACAGTATATGACGCGCACTTGAACTACAATCCTCCGCCAGGATTCCCCACTTATGGTGATTATAAATTTCTGCAATGGGAAGAAGTGACGGAAAAACAATAATCAATCAACAGTTTTTTATATCCTTTAGCTTATGTACTTCATTACTCCTCCAACAAAAATGCTCGGTCTTGATATCTCTGATCTTTCTATCAAAGCAGTGCAGATAGAAAAAACCAAGTTGAAAGCTTGGGGCGACTACTCTCTGCCAAGGGGTATTGTAGAAGAAGGAATGATTAAAGATTTTGAGAGAACAGCTGAAGCTATTAAAAAAATTTTAACTGATTCAAAAAGGAAATTCACCACCAATTACGCTGTTTTGTCATTGCCAGAAACAAAATCCTTCATAAAAATGATTGAAATACCAAATAAAAAAGGAAATCTTGGAGAGATTATCAAATATGAATTGCCAAAACACGTGCCTGTTGATCTTGACGAAGTGGAACTTGATTGGCAAGAAATAAAAAGTAACGGGAGAAAAAGAAAATTTTTAATCGGCATTATACCTGAAGAAGTCGCCAATGACTACATTAAGGTATCAAGAATGGCAGGCCTGGAGCCGGTGGTGCTTGAAATTGAAGCTCAATCAATCGTAAGAAGTATTATGGACTGCAAAACAGATAGTAGTACAAATTTTTTTAAAAAATTATTCTTGAAGGATAAAAAAGAAATAGTCAAAAAAGAAATACATGGGCCGAAAATAATTCTTGATCTCGGCGCAACGAGAACAAGTTTGATAATGATTGAGTATGGGATTATTCAATTCACTGTCAGCCTCTCGGACATTTCAGGTGAAGATATTACCAAGGGCATCTCTGAAAAAATGAACTTGACTTTGAAAGAAGCGGAAAAAATAAAAATAATTTGCGGCAACAGCCCAAAAAAATGCAAGGGCTGCGTGAGAAACATTATCAAGGAGTGTATTGAGCGCCTGGCTGAAGAAATAAAAAATATGGAAAAATTTTATGAATCTCATTTTGGCAGTAGTGTACGGGAAACTGAAATAATATTGTGCGGTGGTGGAGCTAACCTTGCCGGAATAAGCAACGATTTAAAAAAACTTACCAATAGAAATATAAGACTAGCTAATCCGCTCGTCAATATTTCTAATAATGCAAATGATGAAAGCATAAAAAAATTTATGCCCTACACAACTGCTATTGGATTAGCTTTGCGCAGAATAATTTAGTTTTCAAAGCGATAAAAATTAATTTCCCAGGAAAAATAAAAAATACGCGCGACTTACAACTATATGATGATCAATCTTAATCTAATAAACAATGAGAAAAAGAAAAAAATATCCAGAGATATTCACTGTATTATGATTATAAATGGTCTTGCCATGCTTGGCCTTACAATTGGTATTATTTCTATTTTATTATATGCAAGTAATTCCTACCTTGGCCATAAAATTGACGAAATGGAAAAAATAGGAAGCAAAACATCCATAAATAGCGAGATTGTTGCTATAAATCAAGAAATGCAGCACATAGATGCGGTTCAAAAAAACTTCACCAAGTGGTCAAGGGTAATTACTAATCTAATGTCAATCATTCCTGAAGGCAACACGCTTCACAGAGCTAATTTGGACAAAAAAAATAATAAAATTGTTATTAACGGACTATCAAAAACAAGAGATACTTTTTTAAAATTAAAAGAAGCGCTTGAAAAATCTGATTTAATAACTGATTTGAATTCTCCTATTTCTAATATTCTATACCAAACCGACATCAACTTTACGTTAGAAGCAAAATTAAATTTACAATAACAACGAATAATGAAAATAAATTCATATAAAAAACATATAGCAATAATACTTATACTGATTATTTTTTGCACGGCTCTTATTCTTTTAGCAATTAAACCGGCTGCCAAATCTATCATTGCCAAAAGAAACGAAATTCAGAAAGAGTATCTTCGTTTTCGTGATTTGCTTAATATGGGACATGGCCTTGAACAAACGAAGGTCAATTTTGAACTGGTTAAAACCAGTTTGGACGATGTTGAAAACGTTTTCTTGGTGTTCGGACAAGAATTAAATTTCATTACAGACATGGAGAATGTTGCCGCCAAGAATAATATGGAACAGACCGTATCTTTAGCAACAAATAAAATATCAAAACAGCAAACAAATGAAATTATACCAATCAGCTTGAACCTCCACGGCAACTTATCTGATTTTATTAATTATCTCAATGAAATTGAGTCATTTGATTATTATATCAATTTTGAATCAATAGAAATCGGCAATGAATCCAATGCGCGCAACAAATCTTTTGTAAGGCAGGCTGAAGAAGAAGTTCTTGAAACTTCCGCGGGAAAAAACAAGCTTAATTTTAAAATAAACGGCATAACTTACTGGCAATCGCATTAATAAGCTTTCCGTTGAAAAGATAAAAAATAAACGTAAAATATAAAATCCATGGAAACTGAAGATATCAAGCGAGATATAAAAAAAATAAATACAAGTATAGCGCGCCACAATCAACTGATATGCTTCTGCGCAAGCGCTGTCATCATTGTTTTGACTTTGGTTTTCCTATATGTGAACTTCTTGCTTACGGTAAATACCGTAAAAATAGTATCTGCTCTTAAAAAACAGGTTGCCATAGAGGTGGTTGATATAGATATGTGGGAAAAAATAAACAAAAACATTGAATGGAAAAAACAAAAAATACAAAGAGGCGCTCTTGATAATAATCCGTTTGAACAATCAATCCAAACTCTAAAATAATCTATCCGGAATTTTAAGCCTTGTTATTTGGATCTGTTTTGAATTTAGGTTATGGTTGTTGATAAACAATATTTTTTGGCAGTCCAAGTTGCAGACCAATTTTTCTGACCTCATCAGTATAATAATAACGCAATGGCTCGAGTAATTTCATTTTCATATTTTTGGGCAAACCGCTTTTATTACAATAAGCCCAAGAAAAAAGAAAGAAAAAAAGAGAACTGAGACACGCATTGTATGTAGCTACTATCAGACGGCTATATGCCAGGTGACAGAGTCTAAAAATTCAAATAGCGGCAGTCCGCTGATGTTAGCGAAGATAACTATATAATCCATGTGTATATTATGTTCTCCCAACTTCTAATTAATGGCTTAATTGCTGGTTCAATTTACGCGCTTGCCGCGACTGGTTTTGCTTTGATTTATTCCACCTGCAAATTCGTGCATTTTGCCCATGGTTCTGCCGTGGCTGTGGCTGCTTACAGCTTGTTTTTCTTTTTCCAAAAATTAGGCCTGGATTTTTGGCTTGCAATAATTTTAACCATAATCTTTAGCGGGTTTTTTGGTTGGCTTTTAAATAAAATTGTCTATCAGAGTTTAAGAAAAAGAAAAGCTAGTAATGTAATTTTACTGATTGTTAGCGTTGGGTTGTTGATTTTGATTGAATCTTTGCTGCTTTTATTTTTTGGCGCAGATGTTAAAACCATTGGTTTCATAAAAATTGCCAAAGGACTGGAAATATTTGGCGCGATTATCACGCCCTTGCAAATAATTATTTTAGCCACGTCCATAATTTTATTGATAGGCTTGTTTTTCTTAATGAAAAAAACTCGGCTGGGCAAAGCCATGCGGGCAGTAGCGGACAATAAAGATGTGGCGGAAATTTCAGGCATTTCAGCGAAAAAAATTTATTCATGGTCCTTTGTAATCGCTTCAGCTATTGCAGGAGTAGCAGGAATTTTAGTTGGGCTGGAACAGAATCTAGAGCCAACCATGGGCACTAATTTGATGATTAAAGGCTTTACAGGCGCCATTATCGGCGGCGCGTCTTCAGTGCCTGGCGCGGTGCTCGGTTCTTTTCTTTTAGGGTTGGTTGAAAATTTCGGCATTTGGTTTTTGCCTTCGGGCTACAAAGATGCCATTGCTTTTGTTTTATTATTTATTTTTTTGCTTTTCCGTCCGCAAGGGATTTTAGGCAGAAAAATTAATGCGAAATAAATATTTGACTTTTTTGTATCATAAATGATACAATTAAGCCATAAAAATGATACAATTATATGGAATTAAAATTTAATCAATTAAATAAGAGACAGGAAGTTGTTTTAAATTTTATTGACTGCCAAGAAAAAAGCTCCGTGGCCGAGTTATTTTTGAATTTGAAAAATAAAAAAATTAAAGTTTCCAGAGTTACCATTATCAGAGATTTAAACCAACTGCTCAAATTTAATTTTATTGAGAAGGGCGGCCAAGGCAGAAATGTTACTTATCGTTTATCAGAACAGTACAATCTTTTTAAACCGATCAGAGTTGATGAATATTTTAAAACCAGTCCTGATAAAAGACAAGGACAAACAAAATTTAATTTCAAACTTTTTAAAAAATTAAAAGATATTTTTAGCGGAGATGAGAGGGAATATTTAAAAAATTTATTGATTGAACACAGAACAAATGTTAAAAAATTGCCAGCGGATATTTTAAAGCTAGAATTTGAGAGAATTACCATAGAATTGAGCTGGAAATCATCGCTGATTGAAGGCAACACCTATACTTTATTGGAAACAGAATCTTTAATTAAGCAATGTAAAAGAGCGTTTGGGCATAAAAAAGAAGAGGCCGTTATGATTTTAAATCATAAATATACACTGGATTATATCAGGAAAAATTCAACAAAGTTTAAAAAAATTTCAATTCAAAAATTAGAAGATATTCATGCTTTATTAGTCAAGGATTTAGGCATCAGCCAAGGATTGAGAAAATCACCGGTTGGCATTACTGGCACGATTTATCGGCCGCTGGATAATATTTATCAAATCAGAGAAGCAATAGAAGAAATGTGCCAATTAATTAACCAAGAAAAAGATGTTTTTTCCAAAGCGCTGGTTTTAATGTTAGCGGTGGCTTATATTCAGCCGTTTGTTGATGGCAATAAAAGAACCAGCCGTTTAATAGCCAATGCTATTTTGATGGCGCATGATGTTTGTCCTTTGTCATACCGTAGCGTGGACGAGGAAGAATATAAAAAAGCAATAATTTTGTTTTATGAACAGAATAATTTGAATTATTTTAAAAAATTATTTTTGGATCAGTTCGAATTTGCGGTTAAGAATTATTTTAGAGCATAATTTTGGTAGAATGTTTTTTTGACTTTTCCGGGTTAGCCACTAAATTTGACATATTTTTTCATTTCTACCATCATAGAAATGATGGATAAAATTGGGGATAAAAAGCGAAACTTATCAAAAATCAGACGCGAGTTAATTCCACGAGATACCTCCACTTGTCCCGATTTCGTTGGGACTCGGTCGAGATAAACCAAATAAAATGCTTAAAAAAGAAATCGTCTGGCGCGAAATTTTATATTAGGTGTTGGGAAAAAACAATTTAAGTTCACGCAAAAAGAATTGATTGTTTTAGTTGCTAGTATTAATGAATTGCCGGAATTAGAATTAAATCAATATCAGTATTCAAAATTTAAGAAGAAAATTTTGAAATTATTATAAGTATTTGCATTAAATTCCTTTTAATTCGCATTATTATTTGTGTGTTTAACTATGTTCACTGCCTATCTAATCCATCTCCTAATTTTAATCAACATTTATTTAATTTTGGCTCTTGCCTTGCAAATAGCCCTGGGTTTTTCAGGTTTATTGAATTTGGGTCATATTGCTTTTTATTGCATTGGCGCCTATACTTCCGCGCTTTTAGCTTCGGCTGGCTGGCCATGGTGGCTGTGTTTTGTTTCAGCAGGTCTTTTAGCTATGTTTTTTGGATTTCTTTTGTCTTTGCCAACCAATAAATTAAAAGGAGATTATTTGGCTTTGGCAACTTTGGGTTTTTCTTTTGTAATTTATGCTATAGCTTTAAATTGGGTTGGATTGACCCGCGGGCCTTTGGGTTTGCCAGGCATTCCTAAACCGGAAATTCTGGGCATAAATTTTTCCAGCAATTTAAGTTTTTTAATACTTGTTTTATTCATCAACTTGCTGGTTTATTTGTTAGTTAGAAGAATTGTTAATTCTCCATTTGGCAAAGCCATGCAAGCTACGCGGGATGATGAACTAGCCGCTAAAGTTTTGGGCAAAAACACTTTTAAAATCAAAACTATTTCTCTGATGATCTCGGCTTTTTTTGCCGGACTGGCTGGTTCTCTTTATGCCAGTTATATTACTTTTATTGATCCCTCATCATTTACTTTAATGCAATTAATCCCGATTTTTTGTATCGTAATTATCGGTGGCTTGGCTTCGCTTAAAGGCACGGCTATTGCTTGTGTAATTTTGGTTTTACTGCCAGAGCCATTGCGATTTATTGGTTTTCCTTCGTCAGTTGTTGGCCCCATGCGGCAGATTATTTATGCTTTGCTTTTGCTTTTAATTTTAATCTATCGGCCCAAAGGATTTTATGGCCAAGTGGAATTGGAATAATATAATTTGTTTTTT
>Ga0210019_1001475_pt1 | contig 25063 bp, 28 predicted proteins | sample CryGeyCG2114_020_2_FD_183969 | JGI IMG/M metagenome (GOLD analysis project Ga0210019, IMG submission 183969) | Groundwater microbial communities from aquifer - Crystal Geyser CG11_big_fil_rev_8/21/14_0.20 (SPAdes) (version 2) | ecosystem: Environmental > Aquatic > Deep subsurface > Groundwater ...
AAGCAGTATTTCTATCCGGACCTGCCGAAGAACTACCAGATCTCGCAGTACGATCAGCCGCTGGCCCAGCGTGGGCATTTGGATATCACCGCCGAGGGGCAGGTGAAGCGCATCGGCATCCACCGCATCCATCTGGAAGAGGATGCCGGCAAGCTGCTGCACGACGGCAGCCAGGCGGAGACGTTCGTCGATTTCAACCGCACCGGCGTGCCGCTGCTGGAGATCGTCAGCGAGCCGGACATGCGCTCACCCGAGGAGGCTTACGAGTACCTCACCGAGCTGAAAGCGGTCCTCCAGTACCTCGACGTGTCCACCTGCAACATGGAAGAGGGCAGCCTGCGCTGCGACACCAACGTGTCCTTGCGCAAGGCGGGGGAGCGCGCGCTGGGCGCGAAGGTGGAGGTGAAGAACCTCAACTCCTTCCGGGCGGTGAAGCTCGCGGTCGAGCATGAAGTGAAGCGGCAAGCGCTGCTGCTGGATCGCGGAGAGCGCATCGCGCAGGAGACGCGCCTGTGGGATGCCCGCGGCCTGAAGACCGAATCGATGCGCAGCAAGGAAGCGGCGGCCGATTACCGGTACTTTCCCGAGCCGGACCTGGTGCCGTTTGTCATCGATCCCGCGCTGGTCCAACAGCTCAAGCGCGCGCTGCCGGAGCTGCCGGCGCAGCGGCGTATGCGGCTGCAGTCCACCTACCAGCTCTCGGCATATGACGCGGCGGTCCTCACGCAGCACCGCGTCCTGGCCGAGCTCTTTGAAGGCGCGATCCGCGCCGGCGCAGCGGCCAAACCCGTGGCGAACTGGATCATGGGCGAGCTGCTGAAGTATTTGAAGGCGAAGGACCTGGAGCCGGAGGCATTGAAACTTCGCCCCGAATGGCTCGCACATCTGCTAGAATTGATCGATCGGGGCACCATTTCGGGCAAGCAGGCGAAGGACCTCTTCGTGCACATGCTCGAGGAGGCGAAGGATCCTGTTGACTTGGCGCAAGCCAGCGGCCTGCGCCAGATCGTGGACCCCGCGGCCTTGGAACAATTCGCTGAACAGGTGCTTGAGGCAAATCCGAAGTCGGTTCAGGACTACCGTAACGGCAAAGAAACCTCACTGACACACCTGATGGGTCAGGTGATGAAACTGTCACAAGGCAAGGCAAACCCGCAGCAGATTCGAGAGATTCTCAAGCGCAAGCTTGCGCAGGTGCCTTCATGAAGCCGCAGGAGGGATGTGCATGAGACCACGGCATTGGATTGTCGGTGTCACGGCCTTGCTGGTGCTGCTGGGGCTGCATGGGGCGCCCTCGGCGGCAAAGCCGACGGCGACCGATGAGAGCAACGAGGCCATCTATAAAGAGCTCGAGCTCTTCGAGCACGCATTGTCGATCGTGCGCTCGGATTACGTCGAAGAGCCCGAAGCCAAGAACCTGATCTACGGGGCGCTCAAAGGCATGCTGGCCACGCTCGATCCGTACAGCCAGTTCCTGGACCCGGACAGCTACAACGAGCTGAAGGTCGACACCGAAGGCGAATTCGGCGGGCTGGGCATCGAGATCACGATCAAGGATGATCTGCTGACGATCATCTCTCCGATCGATGACACGCCGGCGTTCAACGCCGGGCTGCTTGCGGGCGACCGCATCGTCAAGATCGACGGCGAGCTCACGCGCGGCATCACGCTCCTCGAAGCGGTGAAGAAGCTGCGCGGCCGGCCGGCCACGAAAGTCACGCTGACGGTGCTGCGCGAGGGCGAAACCGAGCTGAAAGAATTCGAGCTGGAGCGGGCGATTATTAAAATCGAAAGCATCCGCGAGGCCACACTGCTGGACGATCATATCGGCTACGTGCGGCTCTCGGACTTCCGCGAGCGCACGACCCAGGACCTGGAGGACGCGCTCAAGAAGCTCAAGGACCAAGCGATGGACGGGCTCATCCTCGATTTGCGCAACAACCCGGGCGGGCTGCTCGACACCGCGGTGTCCGTCGCCGAGCTGTTCCTGGACCGGAACCAGCTGATCGTCAGCACCAAGGGGCGGCTGCGCAACCAGAACCAGGAGCTGCGCGCCAAGGTCGACGGGCTGGTGCGCCAGACGCCGCTGGTCGTGCTCATCAACGAGGGCTCGGCCTCCGCCTCGGAGATCGTGGCCGGCGCGATCCAGGACCACCACCGCGGCGTCATCATGGGGACCAAGTCGCACGGCAAAGCTTCGGTGCAAACGATTTTCCCGCTGCGGGACGGCAGCGCACTGCGCTTGACCACGAGCAAGTATTTCACCCCGGCCGGTCGCTCGATCCACGGGCAGGGCATTCTGCCGGACGTGGAAGTGCCCTTTGAGCGCCGCACCGAAGAGGATGAGAAGGCGGACACGAAAGCGAAGACGCAGGAAATTTTCGATCGTGTCGAGAACGGCAAGACCGCCGAGGGCGAGACGCCCGAGAAAAAGCCGCGGGATAACCAGCTGGCGCGCGCGGTCGATCTGCTCAAGGGCATCAAGGTGTACCAGCATAAGGGGAACCACCAGGTCGTCAACTGACCTGCACGAGAGTTGGGTGTGAGTAGCTCCCCCATCCGTATTCTAGGCATCGAAACGTCCTGCGACGAAACGGCCATCGGCATCGTCGAAAGCGGACGCACGGTGCTCAGCAACGCGATCTCCTCCAGCCTCCCCCTGCACGGGCCCTACGGTGGCGTGATCCCTGAGATTGCTGCGCGGCTTCATGTCGAAACCATCTGGGCGGTGCTCACGCAAGCCCTCGCGGACGCGCACTGCTCGCTCGAAGACATCGATGCGGTCGCCGTCACGCAAGGGCCGGGGCTGCCCGGCGCGCTTGTCATCGGCTTGGCGTTCGCCAAAGGCCTCGCGCTTTCCCTTGATCGCCCGCTCATTCCGGTTGACCACCTGGCCGCGCATCTGTACGCCGGAGAAATGACGGACAGCGACGTCACCTCGCCGTACATCGGCCTGGTCGTATCCGGAGGCCATACGCTCTTGTGCGTGGCGCACGGCGACTGTCGCTTTGAAGTGCTCGGTGAAACAAAAGACGACGCGGTGGGGGAAGCGTTCGACAAGGTCGCTAAGCTGCTGGGGCTGGGCTATCCAGGCGGGCCGGTGATCGACCGGCTCTCGGAGCGCGGCCGCGTGCAGAAGCCGCTGTTTCCGCGCGTGCAGACCAAGGGCGCGTTTGATTTCAGCTTCAGCGGCCTCAAGACGTCAGTGTATCACTACGTCCAAAAGCTCCTTGAGCATCCCGTATCCGCATCGGCTGCCGCGTCTGAGGCTGCGCCTTCGACTGGGCCCGAGCCTGCCGATCTGCCGCGGGGGCGGACTGATTTGGGCGCGCAGCAGATCGCAGATATCGCCGCCGGCTTCCAAGAGGCGGCGGTGGATGCGCTCATCGCCAAGACGCTCAAAGCGTGCCAGCGCATCGGGACGAAGCAGATCGTCGTCGGAGGCGGGGTTGCGTCGAATCGGCGGCTGCGAAGCCGGTTTGCGCAAGAGGCGGCCGATCACAAGCTGCGGGTTGTCTTCCCGCCGCCCCAGATGTGCGTGGACAATGGCGCGATGGTGGCCGGCATCGGGTATCCGCTGCTTCAGCGGGGGCGGGTGGCGGCACTTTCGCTGCAGAGCGATCCGAACTTGTGCCTGGCGTAGGGCGGGTGGAGACGGCGTAGAACGCGGAGGCGGGGATGGCGCTTCGACGGCAGCGGGAAGAAGACGCGGGCGGCGAGCGGTGGCTTGAAGTGGATGCCAGCATGACGGGCACGCTGACGTTCAAGGACCCGGTCAACCTGCAGATCAACGGGCAATTCGAAGGCACGCTGGACACCAAAGGCAACCTGTCGATTGGCGAGAAGGCCAAAGTGAAAGCGACGATCCGCGGAGAGTCTATTTCGATCAGCGGTTCGGTCAACGGCACCATCACCGCCAGCGGCCGTGTGGAGCTGCAATCGACGGCCCGGGTGAACGGCAAGATCATCAGCCCGCGCGTCATCATGCACGACGGCGCGGTGCTGCACGGGACGCTGGAGATGCTGGGCGCGGCGGGTGAGCGGTCCTGGATGACGTCCGATGAGCTGGCCCGATATCTGGAAGTGGATGCCAGCACGGTCATGCAGTGGGCGCAGTCCGGACGGCTGCCGGCGCTGCAGGAAGGGCCGGACTGGCGGTTTGAGCGGGGAAAGATCGAGGAGTGGCTAGCGCACGAGAAGATTAAATAAGGGCAGATGTCGCAGATCGAAGAGGCTGCGGCAGATGGAAAGGCAGATCGTCACGGATGGAGAAGTTGTGGACCACCGCCGAAGTGGCGCAGTTCCTTGGGGTCACGGACCTCGACGTCGAGCAACTGGTCCGGCAAGGCAAACTGACCGGGTATAAACTTGGAGGGCAGTTCCTCCGCTTTCGTCCAGAGCAAGTCCAGGCGCTGAAAGGCACGATTGCGTTTCGGCCGAACCCTGCCGTAGCGAAAGCCACGGCCGTGCGCACGGATACGACGCTGCGGCACGTGCGGGATTTCTTCTACTTCTACGATTTCTATATCGTCTCGGCGACCCTCTTAGCCATCTTTGTGGTGTACCTGATTCTCTCGTAGCGTCGCCGACGCCGGGGGCCCCTCCATGGTCGACGAGCAGCTGATCCAACGATGGGCCAAGCAGCTGCGCACCGGACAGCGCACGCCAGGTGCGCTGATCGAAGAGCTGCGGCGCCTCCCCTTCGACCACGTCGGCTCGGTGCGGCTCGATACGCACCGACGGCTGCGGCGCGGCCTGCCCGAAGTGATCTTCAGCGACGGCAAAACCACCGGCCAGCTGATCCAGCTGGCGCGCCGGTTTCTGCAGGCGGGCGAGCTGACCCTCATGACGCGGCTCGATCCGGAGCGGTACCGCCTCCTGCACCGCGCGGTCCCTTCGCTGCGCTATGATCCCATCGCGCGGCTGGCCTACCATCCGGGTCGCCGTCCGGTCCGTTCCACCGGGCTCGTGCTGGTCGTGACCGGCGGCACCTCCGATGTGCCAATTGCGGAAGAGGCCGCGGTCGTCTTGCGGCTCTTAGGCAGCCGGGTCACGCGGCTGTATGACGTCGGCATCGCCGGCGTGCATCGCGTCCTGAGCCAGTGGCGGTTACTGCAGCGGGCCCGCGTGATCGTCGTCGCCGCCGGGATGGAAGGCGCGCTGGCCAGCGTGGTCGCGGGGCTGGTGCGCTGTCCCGTGATCGCCATCCCTACGAGCGTCGGGTACGGCGCTAGCTTCCAGGGCATCGCGCCGCTGCTGACGATGCTCAACAGCTGCGTCCCAGGCATCGGCGTCGTCAATATCGACAATGGATTCGGCGCCGCGTACCTCGCGCACCTGATCAACTGTCCGCCTCGCAGGAGCCGGCCGTGATAGCGCGCCGTGGCGCGCCCGTTCGCGTGGGGTCCGCCTTGCGGGCGGGGCGCCTCATCCCGAAGCGGCTGCGCGGCCTGCGGGCCGGTGCGGTGGTCCTCAAGCCCCGGGAGTTGATGACCTGGCACTCCACGCAGGCCCGCGAAGAGCTCTTGATCGTTCTTACGGGCATGGTGACGCTGGACATCCACGTCAACGGCCGTCGTGCCACCCGGAAGGTCAGGCTGCGGGCGGGACAGTGCGCCTGGCTGCGGTCCCGCACGCGCCATTGCGTTCGCAACCATTCCACCCGCACAGCCCGCTACGTCTACGTCACCGGCTCAGCATCCTAAATGGCGATGATCGCATTGCGTCCTGAGAACCTTTCGGCTCGGCTGATCGCGCTGGGCATTGCCACGCCACAGCAGCTTGAGCAGGCGAAGCAGGAGCTGGCGATGACGCAGGAGCGGTTCAGCGCTATCCTGGCGCGGCAAGGACTCCTGCGCGATGTCGAGGCCGGGCGGCGGCTGGCCACGCAGTTCGGATCGGTGCCGCAGCGGCTGGATGCGCGTCCGGAAACCATCGCTGCGGCTGCGCAGGTTCCCGGCGCCATGTGGCGCGCCCACCGGCTCATTCCGCTGCGGGAGCAGGGCGGCACGCTGGTGCTGGCGACCGACGATCCGCTCTCGGTATTTGCCCTGGAGTTTTTCTCGGGCCGCTGCGGGCGTCCGCTCGAAGCGGTGCTGGTGCGGGAGCAGGATTTTGCTCCCTTGCTCGAGGTAGCCCCAACGGTGCCACCACTCCCAGCCATGTCTCAGCCGGCCTCCGCACCTGTGGTGGCGCCCGCAGTCCCTCCGAAGCGAGCCGAGCCCTCGAAGCCCCAGCCGGCAGCCCGTCCTCCGGGTCCGGCTGCGTCTGACGGCACTGACGCACCGATCATTCAACTGGTCAATTCTATGCTCTCCGAGGCGGTACGGATGCGCGCCAGCGACGTGCACTTGCAGGTGGGGCTGCAGCAGTTGCGCGTGCGCTACCGGATCGACGGGGTGTTGCGGGATGCGACCAGTCCTCCCAAGGCGTTGCACGGGCCGATCGTCAGCCGCATCAAGATCATGGCCGGCTTGAACATCGCCGAGAAGCGGCTGCCGCAGGACGGCCGGTTGCAGGTGACGGTCGACACGCGGCCGCTGGACGTGCGTGTCTCGGTGCTGCCGGCGATGCACGGCGAGTCGGTCGTCATGCGGCTGTTGGACCGCAGCCAGCCGATCCGCGGGATGGCCGAGATGGGCATGGCTTCCGAAGACCAGCGGCTCTGGGACGCGCTCATCCGTCGCCCGCACGGCATCGTCTTGGTCACCGGGCCGACCGGCTCGGGGAAGACGACGACGCTCTACGGCGCGCTCTCGCTGCTGAACCACCCCGATCGGAAGCTCATCACGGTTGAAGACCCGGTTGAATACCAGTTGCCCGGCGTCAACCAGGTGCAGGTGAAGGCCTCGATCGGGCTCACCTTCGCCGCCGGGCTGCGCTCCATGCTGCGGCAGGCTCCGGACATCATCATGGTCGGCGAGATCCGCGACCAGGAGACCGCCCAGATCGCCATCCAGGCCGCCCTCACCGGCCACCTCGTGCTCTCGACGCTGCACACGAACGATGCGCCCTCGGCGGTCACGCGGTTGATCGACATGGGCGTGGCCCCGTTCCTCGTGGCGTCCACGATCCAAGGGATCCTCGCGCAACGGCTGGTGCGCCGGATCTGCCCCCACTGCCGCATGACGGACAATGCCACCGAAGAAGAGCGGGCTTTTTTGGGCGCGCCGGACGTCATTCAGTTGATCCGCAGCAACGGGTGCGACAAATGCAATGGCTCGGGGTTCCTGGGCCGGGTGGGCCTCTTCGAGCTGCTGGTCATCGACGAGGCGGTGCGGCAACTGGTGATCGGCAAGCCGACCGCGTCGGCGATCCGCAGCGTCGCCGTGAACGCCGGGATGCGCGGGCTGCGCGAGGATGGATGCTTGAAGATCCGGGACGGGCTCACGACGATGGCGGAAGTGCTGCGGGTCGTGGCAGGGACGGAGGCCTGACGGCGATGGCGGATGAGCCGGTGCGCTTGAACGTCCAGGCGCTCTCCGAGGTGTTCGCGCAGGCCGATTCGGCCGCTGTGGCTGCCGCCACCAAGGACAGCGCTGCGCTGGTGGAGCTGGCCAGCCAGGCGCCTGTGGTGCGGCTGGTGGACACGATGCTGCTGGAGGCGGTGAAGCGCCAGGCCTCCGACATCCACATCGAAGCGTTTGAGCGCGACGTGCTCATCCGCTACCGCATCGATGGGCGCTGTTACCAAGTCGCGCAAACCCCCAGGACGCTGGCCATGGCGGTGGCGTCCCGCCTGAAGGTGCTGGCCAATTTGGATGTCGCGGAGTCGCGATTACCCCAGGATGGACGCATCCTACTGAGCGTGTCCGACCGGCAGATCGATCTGCGGATCTCGACGCTGCCGACCATGCACGGCGAAAGCATCGTGTTGCGGGTGCTCGATAAGCGCTCCCTGGATAAAACGCTCGTCGATTTGGGCATGGAACCGTCCATGCAGCGCACGGTGGAAGGGCTGATCGCGCTGCCGCACGGCTTGCTGCTGGTGACCGGGCCGACGGGCGCGGGCAAAACCACGACACTGTACGCCTGCTTGACCGGGCTGAACAGCGCCGACCGGAAGCTCATCACGACGGAAGACCCCGTGGAGTATGACTTGGAGGGATTGGTGCAGGTGCCGGTCAACCCGAAGATCGACCTCAGTTTCGCGACGTGTTTGCGCTCGATCCTGCGGCACGACCCCGATGTGATCATGGTCGGCGAGATCCGCGACCAGGAGACCGCCCAGATCGCCATCCAGGCCGCCCTCACCGGCCACCTCGTGCTCTCGACGCTGCACACGAACGATGCGCCGGGCGCGGTGACGCGTTTGCTGGATATGGGGCTGGAGCCGTTTCTGATCACCTCGACGGTCACCGGCGTGCTGGCGCAGCGGCTCTTGCGGGCGCTGTGTCCGTCCTGCCGGGCGCCGTACGACGCGCCGGCGCAGGAACTGGCCGTGTTGCGCACGACCGCTGCGGCGCTGAGCCAACCGCTGATGCGGGCGGTCGGCTGTGACGACTGCCAAGGCATCGGCTACCGCGGGCGCATCGGCGTCTTTGAGCTCCTCGTCATGACGGACGCGCTGCGGCCGCTCATTCTGCGCCGCGCCAGCATCGGAGAAATCCGCGCGCAGGCGCGCGCCGAAGGCCTGCGCACCTTGCGCGAGGATGGGGTTGCCAAGGTGCTGGCGGGCGTGACCACGGCGGAAGAGATGCTGCGGGAGACCCAAGACTATGAGTAGAGCGCGTGTCTGGGGCAGGGGGCGGGAGCCAGGGGGCAGGGGAAATGCTACCCTGTCTCGTGCCCCGCGCCCCGCGCCCCGCGCCCCCGAGAGAGGCTTTTCACTAGTGGAGTTACTCGTCGTCATCGCCATCATCGGCATCCTCACAGGATTGGGGTTTGCCGGCGTGCAGTCGGCGCGCCGCCGGGGCGCGGTGACGAAGGCCAAAACCACCATCGCCGGGCTTGAAACCGCCATCGCCAACTACGAAGCGGACATGGGCGACTATCCGTCCACCGGCAACGGGGCGCTGATGGCCGCGCTGCAGGAAGGGGGGGGCGAGGCGGATTGGGCCGGCCCGTATTTTGAGCCTAAGCAAGATGAGCTGAAAGAGGGCCAGCTCGTCGATCCCTGGGGCCAACCCTATGAGTACGTCTCGGTGAATGAGGGCGCGCCTGAGCACCGCACCCGCTCCTTCGATCTGTGGTCCTACGGCCCCAACGGTGCGGATGATGACGGAACCGGCGACGATATCTATAACTGGTAGGGCGCGGGCGGTTACGCTCACCGAGCTGCTCGTCGTCCTGGCGATCATGGGCATCCTGATCGGGGTCGGGGCTCCGGCGCTGCGGGGATACGCTGCCTCCTGGCGTTTAAAGGCGACGACACGCGAGCTCGTGGGGCTGCTGTCGCTGGCGCGCAGCAGTGCCATCAGCGCGCAGGAAGCGCACGCCGTCGAGGTGGACCCGGCCGGCGCGCAAGTGCGCATCGTCAACGTCGCGTCCGGCGACGCGCTCGATCAGCGGCTGCGGATTCCCGCGGGCGTCACGATCGAGGCCCGCATCGGCCAAGAGCCGGCGCCTGAGCCCAAGGTCGTGTTTCGCCCAAGCGGCGGGGTGGATGGCCGCACGACCGCGTTCATCCTCAGCAGTCGCGGCCGCGAGCAGACGGTGACCGTGATGGGCACGACCGGAGCGATCTCCCTTGAGTGATCTCACTTGACGAGGATAGGCGGGTATGCTAGGCTCACTTCGCATGAATAAGCACGCTTGTCGCCTTGCCGTGCTTGGCGGGTTGGCCTTCCTGATTCTCATTCCAGCTTCTCATCGCAGTCACGCTGCAGGTCTTCGTGAGGAGGCGGTTACGTATCGCGTGCAAGGGTACGAGCTGCAGCAGCGCGGAGACAAGGCCGCTGCCCTCTCGCTCTACCAGAAAGCGTCAGCGCTGGACCCGTCGTATCCCGCCCCCCATAATGACATGGGGGTGCTGTACGAAGAGCAGGGGCGGCTGGACGAGGCCGAGCATGCGTATCGCAACGCCCTAGCGATCAACCCCAATTACCTTGAAGCGCACGCCAACTTGGCGATGCTGTACGAGCGCAAGGGCGATAAAGAGAAAGCGATCTATCATTGGTTGAAGCGCTACCAGTTGGGCGATCCGTACGACCCGTGGACCGCCCGCGCTGAAGAGCGGCTCGTCGCGCTTGGCATGTTGAAAACCTATCCTGGGCTGAAGGGCTCCCTCTTTACGCGCCGCCGCGTCGTGGCGCAGGAGCTCGAGTCCCACGCCCGATCCCTCGAGGAGTTTCACGCACTGACAGAAGAGCACGCCGACTGGCCGTAAGCTTCGCCCGGCTGTCGACGGCTCGCCCGCAGTTTGCCCGCTGTACGTGACGTCATTCCCATACCGATAACAATCAATGGAACTTCCCAGAGCGTTCCTGATCGACGGGACCGCCTTCTGCTATCGAGCCTACTATGCCATCCGCAGCCTCAGCACGAGCGACGGCCGCCCGACGAATGCGGTCTACGGGTTTGCGGTCATGCTGCAAGCGCTCCAGCAGAAGGAGCGCCCGGACTACCTGGCGGTGGCGTTTGACGTGGGCAAGCCAACCTTTCGCCACAAGAAGTTCGAGGACTATAAAGTGCAGCGCAAACCGATGCCGGATCCGCTGATCGCTCAGATTCCTGTGGTCAAACAGCTGTTGCAGGCCAGCCGCGTGCCGGTATTCGAGCGGGAAGGCTTCGAAGCCGAGGACGTGCTGGCGTCTCTGGCGAAACGGCTCGTCGCGCAGGGCATTGAGGTGTTCCTCGTGACCGGCGACAAGGACGCGCTGCAGCTCGTGAATTCCCACATCCAAGTCTACAACCCGCACAAGGACAACGTGGTGCTGGATGCCGAGGCGGTGCGGGCGCGCTATGGAGTCGGCCCGGATCAAATGGTCGATCTCATGGCGCTCATGGGCGATGAGATCGACAACATTCCCGGCGTCCCGGGTATCGGAGAAAAAACGGCGACGCATCTGATCCAACAATTCGGCACCCTCGAGGGGCTCTACAGTCATTTAGAGGACGTGACCCCACCCGCCCGGCGCGCGAACCTCCAGGCCGCCCGCGAGCAGGTGGCGCTGGCCCGTGAGCTGGCCCGCATCGATGCGGACGTCGCCGTGGACATGCAGCCGGACGATCTGAAAGTGCGCGAGCCGGATTGGCGCGCGCTGCGTTCGCTGTTTCGCGAGCTGGAGTTCAAGCGCTTGTTGCAAAACATCGAAAGCCACACAGCGGCCGAGGACTCATCGCGCGCCGCGGTCAGCGCGCACGTCGTGCGAGATGCCCACGGACTTGGCGCGCTGTGCGAGCAGCTCACAGCACACAAGGCGCCGGTGGCGGTCGCCTGTTGGCCCTTTGGCGAGGGCGAGGCGGCTGTGTTGATGGCGCTGGCTCTGGAGCCATCCGCCGCGTGGGTGGTGCGCCTGGATGAGGCATGCATCTCTTCTCAGGACGGCCAACGGCTGCAACGCTGGTGTGAAGACCCGCACGCCGCGAAAGTCGGCCATGATCTGAAAACCGCCATGCGATGGCTGCGGCCGCTGGGGATCGCGCTGCAGGGCATCGTGGGAGATTCCATGCTGGCCGCGTACCTGCTCAACCCGGCGCGCACCGGTCAGCCACTAAGCGATTTGGCGGATGAGCGGCTCGGCCACCCATTGCCGCCGCTGCCCTCACCGGGCGCAGCGGAGGGCTCGCTGGTCGATGAAGCCCAACCGTTTGCGCAGGCCGTGTGCGCGGCGCTGCAGCTTGAAGCCGCACTGCGCCGCGCGCTTGAAGAGACAGGCCAGACCCCGCTCTACACGCAACTTGAAATCCCGCTGCTCTCGGTGTTGGAGCGCATGGAAGCCCACGGCGTGGCCTTGGATCGGCCGTACCTTGCCGGGTTGCAGGCCACCATGCAGACCCAGCTGGCCCAGCTGACCGCGGAGATCTTTCAGCTCGCCGGCGGCGAATTCAACGTCAACTCGCCCAAGCAGCTTGCCCAGGTCCTCTTTGAGCGCTTGCAGCTGCCCATCATCAAGCGGACGAAGACCGGCGCGTCCACCGACAGCGACGTCCTGCAGCAGCTCGCCGGACGGCATCCGCTGCCGCAGAAATTGATCCAGTATCGCGAGCTGGCGAAATTAGTGTCGACGTACGTCGAGGCGCTGCCGAAACTGGCCGATCCCCGCACCGGCCGCATCCATACCACGCTCAATCAGGCCGCGACCGCAACCGGGCGGCTCTCCTCCAGCGAGCCGAACCTGCAAAACATTCCCATCAAGACGGAGCTGGGCCGCTCCATCCGCAAAGCGTTCGTGCCCGGCATCCCGAACGCCGTGCTGGTGGCGGCCGATTACTCGCAAATCGAGCTGCGCATTTTGGCGCATCTGTCCCATGATGAGCAGCTGACACAGGCGTTCCGCGAGGGCCGCGACATCCACCGCTTTACCGCATCGATGATCTACGGCACGCCGGAAGGCGACGTGCAGCCCGAGCAGCGCAACGCAATGAAGGCGGTCAACTTCGGCATCCTCTATGGGATGACGTCGCACGGGCTTTCCAAGGAGCTGGGCATGTCCTTCGAGGAGGCGCAGGCGTTCATCGACGCGTACTTCCAGCGCTATCCCCGCGTCCGTTCCTACTTGGATCAACAGATCAAGCAGGCCCGCCGCGACGGGTTCGTGCAGACGCTGCTGGGAAGGCGCCGCTACATTCCCGAGGTCAACAGCCCGGACGGCATGATCCGGCAGTTCGGCGAGCGCATGGCGATCAATGCGCCGATCCAGGGCACGGCCGCGGATCTGATCAAGCGTGCGATGGTGCAGCTCGACGGCGCGCTGCAGCGCGAGGGCATGAAGAGCCGCATGGTGCTCCAAGTGCACGATGAGCTCATCTTCGAAGTCCCCAAGGCTGAACTGGCCGCGCTGGCCGCGCTCGTGCGCCGCACGATGGAAGGGGCGATCGCGTTGGACGTCCCGCTGACGGTGACGGTGAAGGCCGGGCCGAATTGGCTTGAGATGGCCCCGGTGGGCTGATCGACGCCGGATGGTGGTGATCGGCGTGACGGGCGGCATCGGCACCGGCAAGAGCACGGTGGCCGGCATGTTCAAGCAGCTCGGGGCCGTGGTGCTCGACGCGGATGTGATCGCGCGCCAGGTCATGGAGCCGAAACGGCTGGCCTGGCGGCAGATCGTCAAGGCGTTCGGCGAGGAGATCTTGAACCAGGATGAGACGATCGATCGCCAGCGGTTGGCGGAGGTCGTGTTTCACGATCCGCAGCGGCGCGCCCAGCTTGAGCGCATCATCCATCCGCAGGTGCTGCGGACGATGCGCGAGCAGGTGCAGCGGCTGCGCAAGTCCCGCCGCGTGAAAACGGTGGTGCTCGATGTCCCGCTGCTCCTGGAAGCGGGCGCGCAGCGCGGAGTGGATGCGGTCGTCGTGGTGACGGCCACGCCCGAGGTGCAACGGCAGCGCCTGAAGCGCAAGTTTGGTTGGACGGATGAAGACATTGACGCACGGGTCCACGCCCAGTGGGCGTTATCGGCCAAAGTGGCATTGGCCGATCACGTGGTCGATAATGCAGACGGGGTGGAGCACACCCGAACACAGGTGAAACAGCTATGGAACAAACTGGGACTCAGCAGCAGAAGCTCGACATCGCGGCGCTGAAAGATTTGAAGATCTCCGAGCTCACGAGGGTGGCCAAGGAGCTCGGGGTCAACGGTATCTCCGGGGTCAAGAAGCAGGACCTGATCTTCAGGATCCTCTCGGCCCAGACGGAGCGGGAGGGCCTGATCTTTTCCTCCGGCGTATTGGAAATCCTGCCGGACGGCTTTGGGTTCCTCCGGTCACCCAACTATAACTACCTGCCGTGTCCTGACGACATCTACGTCTCGCCCTCGCAGATCCGCCGGTTCGATTTGCGCACGGGCGATGTTGTCAACGGGCAGGTGCGCCCGCCGAAGGAAGGGGAGCGGTATTTCGCGCTGCTGAAGGTCGAGGCGGTCAACGGCGAGAACCCGGAGGACTCGAAGGTCAAGGTGAACTTCGACAACCTCACGCCGATTTATCCGAACCAGCGCTTCGCGCTGGAGACGAACCCGAAAGAGATCTCCACGCGGATCATGGATCTGCTGACCCCGATCGGTAAGGGGCAGCGCGGCCTCATCGTGGCCCCGCCGTACAGCGGCAAGACCGTGCTGCTGCAGAAGATCGCCAACGCGATCACGACGAACTACCCCGACGTGGTGATGATCGTGCTGCTCATCGACGAGCGGCCTGAAGAAGTCACCGACATGCAGCGCTCGGTGAAGGGTGAGGTCATCTCCTCGACGTTCGATGAGCCGGCTGACCGGCACATCCAGGTGGCGGAGATCGTGCTGGAGAAAGCGAAGCGGCAGGTCGAGCACAAGAAGGACGTCGTAATCCTGCTCGACAGCATCACCCGCTTGGCGCGTGCGTATAACACCGTCGAGCCGCACAGCGGACGCGTGCTGACCGGTGGTCTGGATGCCAATGCGCTCCACAAACCGAAGCGGTTCTTCGGCTCGGCGCGCGGCGTGGAAGAGGGCGGTAGCCTCACGATCATCGGCACCTGCCTCGTCGACACCGGCTCGCGCATGGACGAAGTGATCTTCGAAGAGTTCAAGGGCACCGGCAACATGGAGCTGTCGCTGGACCGCAACCTGTTCCAGCGGCGCATCTACCCGGCGATCGACATCCGCCGCTCCAACACGCGCCGCGAGGAGCTGCTGATTCCAAGCGACGAGCTGCAGCTCATCTGGGTGCTGCGCAAGGTCCTCCACGAGATGGACCCGGCGCAGGCCATGGAGACGCTGACGGATCGGCTGTCCAAGGCCAAGTCGAACAAGGAATTTCTCGGCACGATGTCAAAAAAGGCTTAAGATAAACGACGTCTCGCGTTCCGCAGACGGGACGCGGTTAACGAGAAGGAGAGTATTCCATGAAAGAAGGCATTCATCCAGCGTACGAAGAGTGCACGATCACGTGCACGTGCGGGGCGGTGTATCACACACGCTCGACCCACAAGTCCATCCACGTCGAGATCTGCGCCGGTTGCCACCCGTTCTTCACGGGCCAGCAAAAGCTCATCGACACCGCCGGCCGCGTCGAGAAGTTCAAGCGGAAGTACACGAAGAAGTCACCTGCCGCGTAACCCTCCAGATATTTCGGATTGCGGAATGCGAATTGCGAATTGGAAAGCTCTCAATTCAAAATCCGCAATTCGAAATCCGCAATTGCGTTGATGCAGCTTCCTGTGCCGCAGCTTCTCGAGCAGCTCGCCCGCCTTGACCAGCGGTACGCGGAGCTGGAGCGGCAGATCGCCGAGCAGGCCGGGCGGCAGCCCGACCCCCAAGCCTACCAGCAGCTCTCCAAAGAGCTCTCGGACCTTCGCGAGGTCGTCACGGCGTACCGGACCTACCAGCGCATCGAACGGGAAGCCCGGGAGGCCGAGGCGATGTGGCATGCTCAAGGCGACCTGGACGTGCGCGAGCTCGCGAAAGAAGAAGCGGTGGCGCTGCGGTTGCAGCAGACGGATCTCCTGGCCGACTTGGAGCGCCAGTGGCTGGAGCGCACGCAGGAGCCGGAACGTCCGCTCATCGTGGAAATCCGCGCCGGCACCGGCGGGCAGGAAGCCAGTCTCTTCGTCGCGGATCTGTATCGCATGTACTCCAAATACGCCGCGAAGTGCGGCCTCTCGGTCGAACCGCTTCAGGCCCAGCGCACCGAATCCGGGGGGTTGAAAGAAATGTCGTTTGCGGTGAAAGGCGCAAAGGCGTGGCCGTATTTCAAACATGAAAGCGGCGTCCACCGGGTGCAGCGCGTGCCGCAGACCGAAGCGCAGGGCCGCATCCATACCTCTACGGTGACGGTGGCGGTGCTGCCGGAGCCCGAAGAGGTGGAGCTGTCGGCGATCCCCGCGAAGGAGTTGCAGATCGACGTGTACCGCTCCTCCGGGCCGGGCGGCCAGAGCGTCAACACCACCGACTCCGCCGTGCGGATCCGCCACATTCCCACAGGGTTGGTCGTGACATGCCAGGATGAGCGCAGCCAGTTGCGCAACAAGGAAAAGGCGATGCGCGTCCTGCGCGCCAGGCTGCTCGACCAGTTCCAACACGAGCAGCGACAGCAAATCGCCTCTGACCGTCGCAAGCAGGTTGGCACCGGCGAGCGCAGCGAAAAGATCCGGACGTACAATTTTCCCGACCGGCGCATCACCGACCATCGCATCGGCCTGACGCTGCACCAACTGGACCTGGTGATGGAAGGCGAGATGCAGCCGCTCGTCGATGCGCTGCTGGCCGCGGAGCGGGCCAAAGGGCTGGAAGCAGGTTCATGAGGCACGCCACGGCGACGTCGCATTCGAGAGCATTGGTTCAGGAAGGGGCCGGGCAGCTGGCCGCCGCCGGCCGCGAGCAGGCTCGGCACGAAGTCGAGTGGTTGTTGAGCCGGTTGCTAGGTTTGCGGCCGCTGGAACTGTACCTGATGGACGACCCTGTGCCGGAACCGGTCGTCGAGCGGTTCTTCAGCCAGATCCGGGCCAGAGCCTCAGGGGTGCCGCTCCAGTACCTGCTTGGCGAAGCGGATTTTTGCGGACGCTCCTTCATCGTGCGGCCTGGGGTGTTCATTCCACGGCCTGAGACCGAAGGCGTCGTCCAGGCCGCGATCGACTCGTTGCGTCCGCTCGCCCAGGGTTGCCGCAGCCCCTTGCGGTTGTTGGAGTTGGGTGTTGGGAGCGGGTGCATCTCGGCAACGCTCGCCTATGCGCTGCCGACTTGTGTTGTCGTCGGGATTGAGGTATTATGGGAGCCACTCCGGACCGCCCAGGAGAACCTCCAGCGCCATGGGCTGTCAGGACGCGTTTCCCTTGTCCAAGGCCGGTGGACGGACGCCGTGCGGGGACGGTTTCACGGGATCGTCTCCAACCCGCCGTACGTGCCGACCACCGACGTTGATCGGTTGCCGCTTGACGTGCGGCAGGAGCCCCGCGTCAGCCTCGATGGCGGAGGCAATGGGATGCGGGATCTTTTGTCTATTGTGCACTGCGCTGCAGACCGGCTGGAGCCTGCAGGCGTGCTGGTGTTGGAGTGCGGCGAATCGCAGGTGCCGCACCTGATGCGCGAAGCCTGGCAGGCCGCGTGGGTCGAACACGTCCGCGGCTTGCGGGACCTGGCCGGGCGGCCGCGCGGCATCCTCGCGGTCGCGAAGACTTCATGGCAGCAGAAAAGTTATTGATCCGTCACAGCGGTCCCCTCCAGGGAACGGTGACGGTCAGCGGCGCGAAAAACGCCGTGCTGCCCATTATGGCGGCGTGTTTGCTGAGCGACGAGCCGTCGATCATTGACAATGTCCCTCACGTCACCGATGTGGTGACGATGATGGAGATCCTACGCCGCCTGGGCGCCTTCGGTGCTTTGAGCGGCGACCGGCTCACGATTACGCCCGGGCGCTTCCAGGGCACCGTCGCCCCCTACGATTTGGTCAGCCGGATGCGGGCGTCGATTTGCGTGCTGGGGCCGCTGCTCGCGCGTAAGGGCAAGGCGCAAGTGTCGATGCCGGGCGGTTGCGTCATCGGCCCTCGACCGATTGATCTCCATCTCAAAGGATTGCAAGCGCTCGGCGCATCGGTCGCGGTCGAGCATGGGTATCTCGTGGCCGAAGCGAAGCAGCTCAAAGGCGCGCGGATTCATCTGGGCGGCGCCTTCGGCTCTTCGGTGCTGGCGACCGGCAACGTCCTGATGGCGGCCACGCTCGCCCCGGGCACGACGCTGATCGAGCATGCCGCGTGCGAGCCCGAAGTGGTGGACCTGGCGAACTTTCTCATTCAGATGGGCGCGCGCATCGAGGGGCACGGCGGGCCGCTCATCCGAGTTGAGGGCGTGAGCGCGCTGCACGGCGTCACGTACCGGATCATCCCGGACCGCATCGAAGCCGGCACGCTGATGATCGCCGCAGCCATTGTCGGCGGCGACCTGGTCATCGATGGCGCGCGGGCCGAGCACTTGGGCGCGGTGATCGACAAGCTGTGCGAAGCGAACGTGCAAGTAGAGAAGCTGAACGGCTCGCTGCGGGTGCGCGCCACGCAGCCGGTGCGCGCGGTGGATATCACGACGCTGCCGTTTCCCGGATTCCCGACGGACCTTCAAGCGCAAATGATGGCGCTGATGGCGGTCTCGCAGGGGATGAGCGTCCTGACCGAGAAAGTGTACCCTGAGCGCTTCATGCACATCTCGGAGTTGAGCCGCATGGGGGCGTCGATCGCGCGGGAAGGGGCGAGCGCCATTGTGAGAGGCGTTGCGCGCCTGTCGGGCGCGCCGGTGACCGCGCCAGACTTGCGGGCGTCGGCGGCGTTGATTTTGGCTGGCATGGCCGCGGACAATCAGACAGAGTTGGGTGGGTTGGAGCATCTTGAGCGGGGCTACCACGACCTGGAGCGCAAGCTCGTGAGTCTGGGCGTGGAGCTCGAGCGGATTTCGTCGAACACGTAGGAAAGGAGCGCTATGGTCGTCATTCGTTTACAGCGACGCGGGACGAAAAAGACCCCGCACCATCGTATCGTGGTCACGGACCAGCGGCGCGCCCAGGGCGGGCGCGTGCTGGAAACGTTGGGGTATTACAATCCCGCCGGCAAGACCGCCGCCTTCTCGCTCGATGAGTCGCGGCTGGTGCACTGGGTGTCCTCGGGCGCCCAGGTGTCGGATGCGGTCACGCATCTCGTGAAACGCTTTAAGAAGATCTCGCTCGCGTCCGCAAAAGCGTAAACAGGCACGCGCAGGCGTCTGCGCGAGACGGTCATGCAGCTTGATATCGTCACGATCTTCCCTGAGATGTTTCCGCCCGTGCTGAGTGCGTCGATCTTGAAGCGCGCCCAGGACGCGGAGCGGCTGCACGTGCGCGTCCATGACCTGCGCGATTACACCCACGACAAGCGGCGCACCGTGGATGACCGGCCGTACGGCGGCGGCCCCGGCATGGTGATGAAGCCGGAGCCGATGTTCGAGGCGGTCGAAGCCATCCGCGCGCGCTACTGCGGCGGGCATGGCGCCAAGCGCTCCGCGTGCGAGACGGTGCTGATGAGCCCGCAAGGGGAGCGGTGCTCGACGCCGGTGGCGCAACAGCTGGCGGGCGCGGAGCATCTCATCATCCTGTGCGGCCACTACGAGGGCATCGATGAGCGGGTCAAGGCGCTGGTGACGCGCAGCGTGTCGATCGGGGATTATGTGCTGACCGGCGGCGAGCTGCCTGCGCTGGTGCTCATCGACGCGGTCGCGCGCTACGTGCCCGGCGTGATCGGCCATGAGGACGCGACCGCCGAAGAGTCATTCGCCAACGGGTTGCTGGAATATCCGCACTACACCCGGCCGCCCGTATTTCGCGGCATGGAAGTGCCGGAGGTCCTGCGCTCAGGCAACCATGAAGAGGTGGCCGAGTGGCGCAAGCATCAGGCGGTGGCTCGCACCGCTGCGACGCGGCCTGATCTCATGAAGCCATCGCCCGCGACGGCATCATCGAACGGTCACAGTCAGAAGGCACCACAACACAAGTGAGGGATAGGATGGATTGGCGACAGCTCGTACATGGCACAACCCCACCACCAGCAGCGAAGTTCCGCCCAGGGGATGAGGTCCGCGTGTGGTACCGCATCCTTGAGCAGGGGGGCAAGGAGCGCCTCGGGCAGTTCGAGGGACTCGTAATCCGCTGCCGAGGGTCCGGGCCGGCCAGAAGCTTTACCGTGCGCCGCGTGACTCATGGCGAAGGCGTGGAACGGGTGTTCCCCTACGACACCAAGAGCATTTCGAAGATCGAGGTGCTGCGGCAGGGCAAGGTGAAGCGCAGCCGCCTCTACTACCTGCGCGACGTGATCGGCAAGACGCGCATCGCCGCCGCCGAAGACTCGGGAAGCGCGGCGTCGGCCGGCGCATCACCGGCCGCGACGCCAAAGCTCTCGGCGACAGAACCGGCCGAAGGGGCCGTGGTAGCCGCCGATCGATCCGAACCCACCAGAAAAACCTAACCGCGCGCTCATTGCCGGCGTCGACGAGGCCGGGCGGGGCCCTTGGGCCGGTCCGGTCGTCGCTGCGGCGGTGGTCCTCCACCGGCAGTCGCTGCCGGTGCGGATCGACGATTCCAAGCGGCTCTCTCCGCCAGCCAGAACCCGGGCATGCGCCATGATTCTCGCATCGGCAGACGTGGGCATCGGCATCGCCTGCGCCGAAGAGATCGACCGCCACAACATCCTTCGCGCCACCCTCCTAGCCATGCAACGCGCGGTGGCTGATCTTCCGCGCCGGCCGCACCGCCTCCTCATCGACGGCACGGCCGCGCCCGCAATCGATATCCCCTGCGAAACGATGATTCATGGCGATCAGCGGAACTACCTCATCAGCTGTGCGTCCATCGTCGCCAAAGTCATCCGGGACCGGATGATGCTGTTTTATGACGCGCTCTATCCCGGTTACGCGTTCGGTATCCACAAAGGCTACGGTACCCCGGTGCATGCCGCCCATCTGCAACGGTTGGGCCCATGCTTGCTGCACCGGCGGACCTTTGCCCCGGTCAGAGAGTGGCAACATCATGGCCACATCACAACGCTCACCGATACGGCGGTCTAAGCGGCCGACCCCGCGCCAGTCCATCGGCCGCCGCGGGGAGCAGCTCGCTCTCGAAGCGCTACGCGCCCGGGGCTATCAGATCGAAGCCACGAACGTGCGCTACCCGGTCGGTGAGATCGACATCGTCGCGCGCGATGGCCGAACACTATGTTTCGTTGAAGTCCGCTCGGCCTCGTCGATGGAATACGGCGGCGCGCTGGCATCGATCACGGGGCGCAAACGCCAACGGCTCATCCGGGCCGCCCGCTGGTATCTGCAGGCAGCACCCACGGCACAGGACATCCGTTTTGATGCCGTCGCGATCCAATGGCCGGCCGAAGGCCATCCCCAGGTCGAGATCCTGCAGCACGCGTTTGTGGTGGACAGCGTGCCCTGGTAAGATTGAATCTGTGAATTTTTTCACATATAATAAGTCTTTCTCGCCCAACGAATTCATCGTCATTCATGGGGTCTTGCGTGCAGGGAATATCGTTAGAACAGTTTCTTGGCCAGGTCGCCCAACGAGGATCGTGGTTGGGAGGCGGAAGTGCGGCGGCGCTCAGCGCGGCGCTGGCAGCCGCCTTGCTCGAAAAGCTCACCACCCGTCCTTCAGCCGCCCTCCGACTTCGCCGCAGCCGCCGGGAATGCCTCCGGTTGATTGAGCAGGACGCTGCGTGCTTCGCGCGCGTCATCCAAGCCATGCGCGCAGGCCGTCGCGAGGCGTTCGTGCGCTCGCTCAAAGTGGCCATCGACGTCCCCTGCCGCATCATCTTCCAGGCGCGGTCGGTTCGCCGGCAGGCGAGGGCGTCGCAGCAGCGCATCGCGCGCCAATTCCATTCGGACTTGCAGTGTGTTGTCGCGCTGACGCAAGCGGCGGAGCAGGGCGCGGCCGCGCTGGTGCGCACCAACCTCTCGTGGTTGGCGGACCGGACGTACGCGCGCCGGATCAACCGCCGGCTGCGCGCCGCGCGATGATCAATCATATCGTATTGAATGGCCACCTGATCGCCGAGCGGATCAAGACGGCACTGCGCCAGGAGCTGGCGCGGTTGAGTTCACCGCCGACGCTGGGGATCCTCTACTTTCAAAGTCCTGCGTCGGAGGTGTATAAGGCGGCCCAGTTGCAGCAAGCGGCGTCGTTGGGGATCCGGACGGTCGAAGAGCCGGTGCCGGTTTCCGCGCCGCAAGCGCAGGTCGAAGGGATCATCCAGCGATGGAACGACGAGCCGACGATCCATGGCATCTTCGTGCACCAGCCGATGCCTCCGCAGATCGACCCGCAGCGCGTGTCCGCCGCCATCGACCCGCGCAAAGACATTGAAGGCATCCACCCGCAAAATTCCGCCCGGCGCTTCTTTGCCAAGGCTCGCATCGGCTCCTGCACGGCGCTGGCGGTGATGGAGCTCATCGAATCCACCGGGGTCGATCTCGCCGGGAAGGAAGCGGTGGTCGTCGGCCACAGCGAGATCGTCGGCCGGCCAGTGAGCATGCTGCTGCTCGACAAGCTGGCGACGACGACGATCTGCCATCTGGGCACCGACAAGGCCGGCCGGCTTGAGGAGCATGTCCGGCGGGCCGAGATCCTCGTGGTGGCCGTGGGCCGGCCGCAGCTGATCAAGGGCGCGTGGATCAAGCCGGGCGCGATCGTCATCGACGTGGGGATCAATCTGGTGAAGGGGCGCGTGGTCGGGGACGTGGAGTTTGAGGCGGCCAAGAAGCGCGCCGCGTTTATCTCGCCGGTGCCCGGCGGCGTGGGGCCGGTCACCGTCATGATGGTGATGAAAAACACGATCGAGGCGTACAAGCTTCAGCGCGACAGCCGATGACCCCTCCAGCGCTTCAGCGTTTTGAAACCAAGCTCGGCAAGAAGTTCGTGGTGACGATGGAGGTGAACCCTCCCAAGGGCACCGACCTCTCCGAGATCGTCACCGCGGTTGAGCGGGTGCGCCCGCTGGTGGACGCGATCAATGTGACCGACGGCTCCGGCGCCATGATGAGAGCCTGTTCCTTGGCGGTGGCGAAAGTCGTGCTGGATGCGGGGGTCGATCCGATCCTGCAGATGACCTGCCGGGACCGGAACCGGTTGGCGCTGCAGGCCGACCTGTTAGGCGCAGCCATCCTAGGCATCCAGAATGTGCTGCTCCTCACGGGCGATGACCCCAAGGCCGGAGACCATCCGGATGCGAAGCCGGTGTTCGACATCAACTCGGCCGCGTTGATGCAAGTCACGCGCGGCCTGACGCAGGGCGTGGACATGGCGGGCAAAACGCTCAGCGGCGTGCCGCACTTTTGCATCGGAGCCGCGGCCGACCCCGGCGCCAAAGACCTCGAGGTGGAAACGCAAAAGTTTAAAGCCAAAATCGACGGGGGCGCGGCGTTTTTTCAGACGCAAGCGGTCTTCGATGCCGAGCCGCTGCGGCGTTTCATGGAGCGCGTGCGGCCGCTGGGCAAGCCGGTTCTGGCGGGCATCCTGCTGGTGAAATCGGCGAAGATGGCGCGCTATATGAACGAGCACGTGTGGGGTATCCACGTGCCTGAGCCGCTCATCGCGCGCTTCGAGCAGGCCCAGGACAAGCGGGCGGAGTGCGTCGCGGCCACCGCGGAGCTCATCCGCGCGGTGCGCGACGTGGCCGACGGCATCCACCTGTACGCGCTCGGTTGGGAAGACCTCATTCCGGACATCCTCAAGGAGGCGGACGTCGTCCGCGCATAGCGATGCCGAACAAAACCGCTCTGCACGACCGGCACCGGCAACTGGGTGCGAAGATGACCGACTTCCACGGCTGGGACATGCCGCTGTACTACACCAGCATCATCGAAGAGCACAAAGCGGTCCGGCAAACACTGGGCATCTTTGATATCTCGCACATGGGCCAGGTGCTGGTGACCGGGCCGGATGCGATGCAGACATTGAACCATCTGATGGTCAGCGATTTGACGCAGGTCGGGGAAGGGCGGGCATGCTATACCCTGATGTTGAACGACCAGGGCGGCATTCTCGATGACCTGATCATCTACCGCACGGGCGAAGAGGCGTATCTGGTGATCGTCAACTGCGGCAACCGCACGAGCGACGTGGAATGGCTGAAGGCGCACGCGCAGGGCAAGACGTCGATCGCCGACATCAGCGAAGGGCGCTCGATCCTCTCCGTGCAAGGGCCGCTGGCGTGCCGGGTGCTGGAGCAGATCCTCGATGCGCGCGTGACGAGCCTTGGCCGTTTTGCGGTAGCACCGATGCGCACGCTGAGCCCTGACGCCTGTATCGCACGGACCGGATACACTGGCGGCGACGGTTTCGAGCTGTTTCTTCCCGACGGCCATGCGAAGCGGCTGTGGGACACGATCCTGGCCTCAGCGCAGTCGGCGGGCATCCGGCCGATCGGGCTCGGCGCGCGGGACACCTTGCGCCTGGAAGCGGGGTTGCGGCTGTATGGCACCGATATGGATGCGACGACCACGCCCTCGGAAGCCGGGTTGCATTGGACGGTGGCGATCAACAAACCTGACTTCATCGGCAAGCCGGTGCTGCTGCGTCAAAAGCAGGAAGGTGTTGCCAAGAAGCTCGTCGGATTTGAGCTGGCTCAGGGCCCAGTCCCGCGCACCGGCATGGAACTGACCATCGATAACCGTCGTGTGGGCACGGTGACGAGCGGCACCTTCAGCCCGCTGCTGAACAAGCCGTTGGGCCTTGGCTACGTCGAGACCGCCCACGCCGCGCCCGGCGCGACGCTGACCCTGACCGTGCGCGCGCAGCGCTACCCTGCGACCATCGTGAAGCTGCCGTTTTGGAAGGAAGACTCCGTCACCCGCCAACCATTGGAGCATTTGCCTTCATGAGCGCTGTCCCTGCAAATTTGTCCTATACGAAAACGCACGAGTGGTCCCGGCGGGAGGGCGCCGAGCTCGTCGTCGGCATTACCGCGCATGCCCAAGAAGAGCTGCGCGACGTCGTGTTCGTCGAGCTGCCGAAAACGGGCCGGATGGTGAAGCAGGCCGAGCCGGCCGCCGTGATCGAATCGGTCAAGGCGGCCTTCGACATTTACGCGCCGGTGTCCGGAACGATCACGCGCGTCAATGATGCGGTGGCTAAGAGCCCGCAGCTCGTCAATCAGGATTGTTATGGGCAAGGATGGCTGTTTGCCATCGCTCCCAGCGCTCCCGAGGAGACTTCCTCGTTGTTGACCGCGGACGAATACACCAAACACGCCAGCGCCAGCGCGCACTAAGCGTCACGTCGACCACCATGGACTACGCTCCCAATACCGACGAACAGCTTCAGGAAATGCTTCGGGTCATCGGCGTCGGCTCGTTCGACGACCTGATCCGGACCGTTCCTGCCGAGCTGCGCCGCCGCACCCTGGACATCCCGGCCGGGCTCACCGAGCTTGACGTGCTGCGCTTGTGCGAAGGGCTTGCCGCGCAAAATCAGCCGA
>Ga0210019_1001479_pt1 | contig 25010 bp, 21 predicted proteins | sample CryGeyCG2114_020_2_FD_183969 | JGI IMG/M metagenome (GOLD analysis project Ga0210019, IMG submission 183969) | Groundwater microbial communities from aquifer - Crystal Geyser CG11_big_fil_rev_8/21/14_0.20 (SPAdes) (version 2) | ecosystem: Environmental > Aquatic > Deep subsurface > Groundwater ...
CAGATACCACGCGATAGAATAATTATCAGTCGCAGAAGCATGCCAATATATTGAATCCTCATTAAATGTCGTGTTCAGGAAGTAATGGACATAGCCTTTGGCGTATGAAGTAAAATATAAGTCATATGTGTTTGAGCCAGAGATATTGGAATCAATAAACTCATAAGACCCACCAGCAAAAGCTATGGCATATGTGGAATTATAAATGAAAAGTACATTATCAAACCGGTTATAAGCTTCACCGCCGGACCACAAGTTCAAGACTAATCCGAAAGAATTATTCAATGAACGAAACCAGCAATCTCTGAATGTATTATTTGACGCTAGCTGACCAAACACAGGCAGACTATCAATACGGAACGCGGAATTCCAAAGAGTAGCATATGGATTATTTGTGACATTCACGGTTATGTTTTGATAAGTGCTATGCGCACCATAACCGAGATAAAAAGCATATTGTAATCTTGATTTTGAGATGATACTGATATCACTTATATTTGAATAGGAGATATTCATACCAAACAATCCCACATTAGTATTATTCATAATCAGGTCATGTATCTCAAATCCGCTGACGCTTATGAGCGACAGGCCTCCGGAATTCTCAGGGAAGGTGATATTTCTCAAAGTGATATCATGTGAATTGATAAAAATCAACTGGCCTATACTCTGATTATTTTGGATGATCATGTTGCTGGCATTCTTATAGATGACAATCGGCAGGCCATTGAACGTATTATAATCATCAGAGATCAGATTGAGATAATCGGAGATATTAAGATTCACACTATTGTATGTCTGCAGACCGGAACCATCGGTCGAGGTCAGTGTGTTTCCATAAAATGAACTATTTCCTGCATTTAATATGTATAACGACTCCCTTGTATTATACAAGGTGTTATTTCCAAGATAAGTCATGTTAGATGTGGTAACATAGATACAAAAGGAATTGCTATTTGAAGGGAGTAGAGACAACTTAGTGATATTATTGAATGACACATTTGTCCGGACTGAAGTTTTTATTAGAAGAGCATTACGGACACTACCATCAGGCACATATATCGTATTATTGAAGATCATATTATCTGCACCAGAATAGATCGATATTCCATGCTGTATATCTGTATCTGTGGAAAGATAGTTATTCCTTATCATCGAACCATTTGTGCTAAGCAATATACCACTAGTAGTACCGGTTGAGCCTGATCCATCGTTCCAGCCAAATTCAGTCACGACACTTCTTTCTAAAATAAGATGCCCGGGCTGATAGTTGTACCAGAAATAATCATTACTTGGATCATATGCTGTGATGTTTGAATTATTTATTGTCAGATTACCATATGACCATATGCCATTATGGCCGCCGGTTGAATTGATTATCAATGTGACATTATCGAAGAACACATTCGCAGATTCATTTATTGTCAGGTTATTGTTCATCTGCAGGACTTGGTCTGAGCAGTGAAGGTTGGAAGTTATGTTCCAGTGATAATCGACCACTGTCGGGCACTCGAATGTCAGGTTCACTCTCCTGTTCTCGCTCATATTCACAGAGAACGACTGCATCGGATAGCCAAGACCAGAGACATTGATCGTGTAATTACCTTCATAGAAAAAATGCGTCAGATTAGAATAAAACTCAGTCAGATTCAACCGTGCGACACCACCCACACTAATGGCCGAGAATTGAAAATCCCCTGTTGAATTATACGCAGAGACATTCAGCCCGGAAAGCATAGCTCCCGCAGTGTTGTTCAGCATTACATCGAGATACCAGGCAACAGTGTAGTTCACATATCCAAGCGCAGTTGAATGATATGTCACCCCGCTTTCATTGAATGAAGTATTCAAAAGATAAGTGCTCTGCGGACCTCCATTTGAATAATAGATTGATTTTCCAAATCCATCGATATCGCAATCAATGAACTTGATGTCCGTTTCATAAAATAGTTTTATCTTCGGATTAGAATTCTCTTGTATGAACCGTGTATTTACAAAAGTGTTGCTATTGTTATAATATGTAACAGACAATACAATTCCAGAACCAGAATTGTTGAATATACTATTTCTGATAGTCAGATTATGAGAATTAAGATTTGTTCTAAATACCGCGCCATACGCAAGTCCAGTGAAGCTTGTACCAGTGATATTATCAAAAGAATTGTCGACTGCCCTTTGGGATAATATGCCGTAGTCTGTCTGTCCAGCCAACACCATATAGATATTTGAGATTGTATTATGACTCGAACTATACAAAGAGATTCCAGAATTAAATGTTTCTTGGAAAGTTATATCCCTAATCGTTGAATTCTCGACTTTTCCAAGTGCAATACCAGAAGCGTTCTCATGGAAAGTAAGATTTTGGATAGTGATATTATTTCCAAAATCAATAAAGAGCATGCCTATGCTTTCATTATTCTCGATGATTGTATTTGACAGTTCCTTGAAATATACAATAGGCCAACCATTTATGGTATTATATGTGTCTATTGAATGATTATATGAATTATCACCAAGAAGATTCACATAATGTATATCAAGACTGTGATTGGCTGTCTGGAATCTATTGCCAGTGATTATCATCCCAGGTGATTCTCCTATCAGAAGAGTCTGCCTTTGTGAACTATATATCGTGTTGTTTGAGAATACAGATCGATTGATAAAAAACATAAAAACCGATGCGGCATCTGAGGATATATTGTTAGATGTGAAATTAAGGCCAGATACGTAGCTCCCATAAACTGGGATGTTGTTTGTCCCAGACGCGATGAGGGTACTATTCCGCACAGTTACGTTCCATGATGATGAATTGATATGGATGAGATATGTATAATTGGTAATGAAAGCATTTTCGAGTGTCACATTTCCAGAGGCATTGACAAAAATTCCTTCAGAAGTCTGGTCACCGATCATCCTGCTGCCGTTGAAATCAAGCGAGACATCATCTGCACTGATCCATAGCGTTCCGCTGATATTGTAAAGAGATGTCGTATTCATCCAGTACATCCCTGAACCATTTATGACGACTATATCCGCAGTGTTGTTCACACCATCAAATGCTTCAGAAAGATCATCATAGTCGCAACCAGAAGAACATAATGTGTATGTCGCGGCAGAAACTGAAGCAAAGCCAATCACAAAAAAGGCCATAACTACTAGTATAAAGAATCCTATGTACACCTCTCTTTTATTGTTAAACCTTTCCAATGTTATAGAATTCTAGAGATTAATTCTTATATATATGTTACGGTCGGAGTGGTGCTGTAGAAAGTCATCTTCTCTTGGAGATATATGTCCCTCTTTTAAGCTTTGAGCACCCTGCCCTATGGTCAGCGTGCGCTGTTTTGCCCTGTCTGTCAGACCTTATATACATGATGGATCAAAAATAGCAGGGGCAGACTGTGTCCGGGCCGCTTTAAGCGGTCCGGGACTCTGCAAAGCGGAGATATGAAAAAGATCTGGTATCGGTGATCAAGACAAGACTTTCTACAGAGCCGGTCGGAGTGAAAAGCAAAGAAAAAAGGGTCAAATTCCATAAATACGGCCCTTCGGCTAAAGCCTTCGGGCCTTCTTTGTCGCCCATATTTACCTGCTCACCGTAAGGCTCGGATTAATTCTACTTAAACAAATATAACAGTAATGATCTAGCCGTGAAACGCGCCTTACGACGCAGCAACACGAATAGAAGCCTCAAAGAAGGGTCAGAGGGCGGCAGCCCGAGACCCGTGTTTATTAATCATGACCCCGACATAACCAAAACTAACCAAGAATTCAATGAGTAAAAACCCTGTCCCATGTCCCGAAGGACATGGGATGGGAAAAAAGAGGTGATTGTGAACTTCGGAACCACTACAAAATAGATATCTTGGCGGTTCACTATTCAGTAGATATTCCAGATATTTAAAGATTTCTATTCTCGAGTATAGAGTAGTAAAAGACAATAATCACCCATAAATGCAATATTTAAGGGTTAGAGCAAATTAGAGTTTATTACGAAAGATTTATATAAGATTAACTAATGTTTTATTATAAATGATAATGAGGTAACTAAAATGGTACAAGCAATCATAAGTCTTGGTGAATATGAAGACAGAATATTGACCATTGTCAAAGGCAAATTCGGATTCAAAAATAAATCTGAAGCCATCAATTTTGTCATAGACAAATATGAAGAAAGTTTCCTTGAACCTGAACTGCGACCAGAATATATTGAGAAATTGAATGATATCAAAAAACAGAAAGGCATAAAATTCAAAAGCCTCGATCAGTTACGCGAGAATATTGAAAATGCATGAATTTGAGATCAAACCTGAATTACACAAGAAACTGACAAAATCCCATAAAAAAGATAGAAAAACCTACGAAGCTGTGATGAAAAAGATTGAAGAGATTATCAATTCAAATGATATAGAGCATTACAAAAATCTTCGATATGACATGAAAGAATCAAAAAGAGTGCATATAGGACATTTTGTATTGATATTCAGCTTTGATAAACAAAAAAAGTTTGTTTCATTTGAAGATTATGAACATCACGATAAGGTCTATAAATGAATAGATGCAAGAACTGCGATGGAAAGAGCACACTAGAACTTAGCTCAGGCGAAGCCTTCTGCAACAGCTGTTTCATAAGACGGATAGAGAAAAGGGTCAGAAAGACCATGCGCACCATGTATCCATTGAAGCGAGGAGACATAATATACATCGAAGACAAAAACAGCCTAAACAATATGATCTGTCATGACTTGCTCCATGCAATCTTCAAAAAGACCATCACATTTACAAATGACCCAGAAGAAGCGACAAAAAAAGCAAGACCCTCGACTATCGATATCGAAGGGGCAGAACTCATAGAATCATTCTGCAAAGGGTTTAAATACGACAATAAAGATGATATATATCCACTTATCGCGATCCTTGATGAAGAGCTTGAGGTCTTTGGCAAGATAAAAAATATAAAATCAAAAAGACTAAAAAAACAATCAGACCATAAATCGATGATAGACAACATAGAAAAAGAGTATCCAGGGACAAAACATAGTCTGGCAAAAACAATAGAGAAACTTGAGGCGATCAAGAATCAAAAAAAAGCTTGAATACAAAGAAGAGGAGACAGAAGCTATTGTCGACCACCCAGAACTTGAACAGCTAGAGAAAGAGGAACGACAATTGAACTTCACAAGGCATATAAAATTTGCCTGGGGTTTCATAAAGAGTCTCATAATAATCATACTATGTTTCGCCATCTTCATGATCGGTTTCTATTACTGGGCGAAATCACGCGCAGGAGTATGATCATCTTCAGAAAATAATTGAGATGATTGGTCTGGCATAAATTTGCCATGAGATAGTTCTTTTTGAAAATTATTTATTTTCCTGCAGAGTTCCAACTGCTTTCGCGGTTCGAACTATTATCTTGCCTGGATTGAAATCTCAGATACATCCAGTTTGACTTCAGAGCGGCATAGAATCTTGTCAAGAAGCGCACGCTAGCTTCGCTTTGCGAAGTTTGGGTGCACTGCCAAAAGGGTGAAACTCGATAAGATCATCAACTACGTGATGATCCATCCAAAATCATCTTTTCTTCTTAGAGACATACCGATTTATCTGGTTCATTACAAGAAACCCCACACCGATGCCTAAGAACAGCCCGACCATGAACACATAGAACACACCAGTATCAAGCACATTCAGATAAGACCAGATAGATGTTTTTTTCTTGAAGTACATATCCATACGTGACAATTCAAGCGCGTATTCAGAATACAGCAATGCAGAATTCACATCATCTTCACGAAGAGAGTTCGCATATTCATAATAACTATAACCCAGGATAGGGAATATGTCTTGTGCGGTCTGCTCCACCATCACCCTCTTTCCTGCAGAGAGCTTTTTATCAAGCAGAGAATCTATACGTGAAGGATCCACACCGATGACACTAAGCACCACATCTGTCTCTGCTTTCGCCTTGCTTGCCTTGAAGAGACAGAGCGCATAGTTCTTAAGACCGAGTTCCCTATAGGCATCGTTCAATGGATTGTCTGCCTGACCGAAGAATGGCGGCAGGAATAGACGTACATATTGCACACGCTCTTCTACCTCTGATATCTTGATCTGGCAGGACTGCATCAGAGATTCATTGTCAAAAGAGAATTCTCGCCCGGGTTTCCCGAGGAAATTCGCCCAGGAATATGCGCTGTTCAATCTTTCAGTCGCATAACCAAGCAGATATGCTGATTGATTAGTGTCATTCTTTTTCATATTATCTTCAAGTATGCGAATATAGCTCTCAGCGTCAGATATCCTTTCGTGCACGACCATATATGCCTCAAGATCAGTGATAGTCTTTATCTCATTTCGCGAGACTGTGCTCTTGAAAGATACGATATCGTCATGAAGTTTCGCAATCTCCGCGCTGACCTCATCGGACGTCTGGTTCTTCTGAAGGAATATCGCCTGTCCATAACGGATATTGGCACCGAAGCAGAACGATGCAGAAGAATAGAATTTGCCAGAGAGATATGCTTGATTAGCAAGAACGGTGAGATTCTTTCCTGATTCGGCGATCGTTTCAACTGTGCTGTTCTCGTCATAATCCAACAATCCATCACGCAATTCTCCGCTCCGCTTGCATAGTTCCTCTGCGAGGAATTTCATTGTGTCTTCATAATCAGAATCAATATCCACATCCCCGACATTCTTTTTTGTTATCAGCCCAGTAAATTCATAGATTGCATCATCAAGCTCTGATATCGGGATCACCCTGATGCCAAGCGATTCACCATACTTCACAAGATCAAGAGTGCTATTGTCTTTCAGAGTAGACATCTGCTCTCCTTCGGGGATCAGCGCTTTTGTGATCCCGCCTGCTGCTGCGGCCTCGATCTTCTCTTTCACACCGCCGACATTCCCGACAATGCCGCCAGAATTTATCGTGCCTGTCATCGTGACTGTCTCATCCATAGGAAGACCGGATAGAAGCGAGATGGTCAACACAGAGAGACCTACACCTGCGCTCGGCCCGCCGATGATGGAGCTTCCTGACCGGATAGTATATATGAAATCCATCTTCGAGCAATCCTTATCAAGATAATCACATGCAATCTCTTTTGCGAAACGGGTGGATATCTGGGTATCGACTTTTGTCAATGGAAAAGTATCTATGAACACTCGTCCAGAACCGGGTTTTATCTCAAGATAAAGATCAGCGAGACTCCCCTTGAAGCCATCTGGATCCTCTGACACTGCCAGAAGTTTCATATGCGCCATCTTGGCATTGCATGAGACCGCAAAGAGCAATATCAACAATAACACAGCTATTTTTTTCATCATCATCACAAAAGAAGCCATCATATTAATCTTTTTTCATAAGCTTCGACATGTCACCCATATTTCCAAGACCAGGCATCTTACCAAAAGGCATCCCCTTCATGCCTTTCATCCGACCCATCTTCTTCATCATCTTGTCCATATCTGGTGACGAGGAACCCTTCATCATCTTGACCATCTTCTTGCCCATGCGATATTGCTTCAATAGCTCACGCACATCTTTTGGATTCGTGCCAGACCCAGTCGAGATCCTTTCTATCCGCTGATGATCGATCATATCTGGATCCTCGAGCTCTTTTCGCGTGCATGAATCCATTATATGTTTCCAGATCTTAAGCCTGCTCTCCTGAACATCGAGCGCTTCTTTTGGAAGCTTCAAAGAGCCTAAACCTGGGATGAGCTCAATCAGTTTCTTTATCGACCCCATCTTCTTCATCGCGCGCATCTGTTCATATAGATCGATCAGGTTGAATTCTCCTTTCAGCAATCGTTTTCCAAGGTCTTCTGCGTCCTCTTCTGAGATCGCTTCACGCGCTTTCTCAAGCAGGGCCTTCAGATCGCCCATGCCAAGCAGCCTTCCGACAAACCCTTCCGGATCGAACACCTCGAAATCATCGATTTTCTCTCCAAGACCTATGAACTTTACTTTCGCGCCTGTGACTGCGCACGCAGAAAGTGCGCCGCCGCCTTTCGCAGTGCCATCGAGCTTCGTGATTATCACGCCGTTGACACCGCATACATCGTGGAATGTCTGGGCCTGTTTCTCTGCGGCCTGACCAACATCTGCACCGATCACGAGCAGTACTTCATCCGCTGCCACAGTCTTGTGTATAAGATTCAGTTCGACAATCAATTCATCAGACAACGCATCACGACCAGCAGTGTCGATTATGACTACATCGAACTGTGAAAGTTCTTTCTTGAATTTATTATATATCTTGTCTGGGCTCTTCTCTTTAGGATCACCAAACACAGAGACATCAAGCTGCTTTCCAAGCTGACGAAGCTGCTCAAACGCCGCTGGACGCCAGACATCAAGAGATATCATCCCGACCTTCATGCCCCTCTTCTTGAAATAATTAGCCAGCTTTCCAGAAGTCGTGGTCTTTCCATTGCCGAAAAGACCGACAAGCATTATGTTGAATGGTTTCTTGCTGTTGACATCGATCTTCTTCTCTTCTTCTCCAAGAAAACTAACAAGCTCTTCATAGACTATCTTGACCAGATGCTCTTTTTGCGCTATCCCAGTCGGAGCTTTCTCTTTCATCGCACGCTCTTTTATGCGTTTTGTGAGATCGAAGACAAGCTTGACATTGACATCAGACTGCAACAGAGCGCGCTGTATATCTTTGACTAGTTCATTCACAAGTTTTTCATCTATATAAGTCGCACCAGTGATCTTTGCGAGTGTCTCTTTCAATGAACTTCCTAGTCTATCAAGTACCATAATTGGCTATGAAGTAGAATTTTATTTATAATGTTATTGGTTATTTTGAGTTTTTTCCCGTCTTATGCGTTCTGCGACGACATAAGAGCCGTCTTTCTCACCGACGACAGACACACTTTCGCCAATTGAGATATCGACATCGTCAAAGACAATGACATCTGTCGTTCCCTCTGTCGACAGTTGAAAAATCGTAGAATCATTCCTGTGTATCACATTGATAACATCACCTGTGATTACCAATGCATCGCTCGGTTCATCTACATGACCCTGGCTAAGAAAGAAAAGCGCGCAGACTCCGATTATCGATACGCACAAACCAATCCTGATCAGCAGCCAGTCTTCCATCGGATATGGTAATCAATGGTGCTTAAAATAATGCTACCATAAAAAATCGAAAAAAATCCGGAAAATTTTATTCCAAATCGTCAGCAGTCAATATCCTTGACTTGAAATTGCCACTGACTTTAGAATCCATAGCAATCAAGAATTTCACATTCGATTTCTCAGCCACACCGACAAGATCCTTGTCGACATTTCCATCGAACACAATCGCATGTATACCAGTGCTTAAACTCTTGACTGTCGAGATCAGTTCGGTAGTAGGGACTTTCCCAAGGATATTCAGCTTATCATCAAGGATGTATGCCCCTCTTGTACCGATCAGATCCTCAAGCATCTCCCTAAACTTCCCTTTCTCTTCATCAGTCATGACAATTGTCCTTTTGACTTCTGTAGGCATAGGTCTTGCCTGTGGAGCTGGTCTTTGTGGTAGAGGTGGTACTGATCTTGGCATCGGCCGATTCATGTTCCTGTTATCCCGTTGAGGTCGTCTGTCGCCTAAAGTGACATGGCTCGGTTTTTTAGTCGATAGATCAAGCTTTGCCTGCTCGCCAGCGATCTTGCTTCTGAGAGCCTTATGGATCTCTTTTTTCGTGATCTCTTCGACCTCTTTTCCATCAGGTGCTTTTGTCACAAAATCGATATCTGCGACTTCAAGAAGTTCTTTCAATATAAGATCGCCACCACGGTCGCCATCTACAAAAGCCACTATGGTCTTTCTGGCCGCAAGGGTCTTTATTGTCTCAGGGACACTTGTGCCGTTCATCGCGATAGCGTTCTTGAAACCATGTTTCAGAAGATTGATTACATCAGCTCTTCCCTCGACGATGAGTATCTCATCGGATTCCTCGATCGCGGGTCCTGCTGGAAGTCTATCCGCACCATATTCGCAGATCTCCATCACTCTGACAGATTGCGCGACCTCATCAGCTAATTCCTGGCTGTCTGGCAATACTGAACCAGTAAGATCCCTAAGAAGATCCTTAGCCCTCTCAATAACATATTTTCTTTTCGAGATCCTGACATCTTCAATCTTCTCGACTTTTATCTTAGAATTACAAGGTCCGATTCTCTGTATGATCTCAAGCGCAGCGCCGACGATCGCGGTCTCTGCTTTGTCAAGACTTGATGGAATTATTATTGTCCCGTGTGTCTTACCCTGCTTTGTCTCAGTCCCTACTTCTATCCTGCCGATCCTTCCGCTTCTCTGAAGCTCACGCAGTTCAAGATCCTCGCCAAGCAATCCTTCAGTCTGTCCGAAGATCGCACCTATCACGTCTGGTCTGTCGACAATCCCTTCAATATAAATAGTTGCATGTATAATGTATTTTGCCGATACTGGACTAATCTTTGCCATTTTTATTCCTCCTGTGAGGAACAACAAAAGTCAGAATATCTAATCAGTCCTCATGTAAGGATTGCAATATAGCGTACCTCGATTTCCCATGAGTGATGAATATGATAATCATGTAGTTTGACCTTTCTGTTCCTATTTTTTTCTATGACTCAAGAATAAGTTAATAAGTAACACACCCTTCTACTATCATTTTCTTGGATACCGATGAATTGATGAAAGTGAATCACTTATTTCTTGAGTATTTTTGAGTATGAAATGAATGTTGCCCGTTACACTAACTCCCAAGGCTCATAGCTTGATTGTATCATCGATAGCTCCTTTGAGTACTCTCGTGACGGGCTGTAGTATGTAACGATGACTCCTATTCATCCCCTGCGTATCGCAGTTAATCGGTCATAAGAGACACCCAGGCCACATACTAGGGTATATGTTGAGAGTGAGTGAAAGTATATAAATTTAATCATTTAGGCTGCGTATCTCAGTCGTTTTAAGGCGATATACCGAAATGTTTATATATAAGTTAAGTTTGTCTTAATTGGGTTGTGTTGACTTTAAGTCGACAAACGAGGTGCTTACGTATGGATTGGGTCAACGACTTTGAAACAGAAATGCGGCGTATCCGTTCAGAGATGGATCGCGTATTTGATTCATTCACAAGAAGAAGCCAGATACCACACCAGGCGATAGAGAGCAAAAAAGAATTGCTCAAATTCAGAGATCCTGTCGTCCATAAAGCAGAAGACAAAGATAATTATCTGGTCTCGATCGAACTACCAGGCGCAAAAACCACAGATATCAATCTGACTGCGCTTGGAAATGAATTGACTTTGATCGTGAAATCAAAGAGAAGCGATGAACAGAACAACAAAAACAGCAGGACCAGCATATACACATCACATGAATTCCATAAAGTCCTTAGTCTTCCGCCAGGGACAAACGCAAAGGACGCAAAAGCGAGATACAAAAACGGCATGCTGAAGATAGAATTGCCAAAAAAGACGCTCAACAAACCAAGACGTCTGAAGATCGATGATTGAAAGGAGAATGACAGATGAAGAAAAAAAAGGAAGACGATCAAAAAAAAGAGTTTGAAGATCTGAAAAAAGAGAAGATAGAACTCATCGACCAGTTGCAACGATTACAGGCAGAATTTGAGAATTACAAGAAAAGGACAGATAAAGAGAATCAACGCTTCCGTGAATGCGCAAAAAAAGATATGGTCGCAGCATTGCTGCCGATAGTAGATTCATTTGAATCATCATTAAAACACAAAGACAAGCCAGAAGAATATATCAAAGGCACGGAGATGATCTTCACACAGTTATCGCAATTGCTCAAGAAAGAAGGATTGTCCAGGATCGAATGCCTCGGAAAAAGATTCAATCCGTATGAGCATGAAGTCATGCTTGTCGAAGAGGGTGAGAAAGAGGATGACCTCATACTGGATGAATTCCAAAGTGGCTACAAATTCAAGGACCTGATAATAAGGCATGCAAAAGTTAAGATATCAAAAAAGAAAGATGATGCCAATGATAACAAAAACGACAAAGCTGAAAGATATACTGAAAGACAAGCATGAGTGCAGGCAATGTGGGCATTGCTGCAGTTTCGGTTCAGGTTTTTTGGTAGGTGATGATAAAAAAAGGATCGCAAGATTCCTGGAGATAGAAGAAGAGGCGCTTGAAAAAGTGTATCTTGAAGAAGTGAAAAAATTCAACACGACAAGACACCGACCAAAGCTCATCAAAGAGAATGAGCTGCCACACGGAAGATGCGTTTTCCTAAAAGGGAAAAAATGCTCTATCCATGAAGTGAAGCCGCTCCAATGCAAAGTCAGCAATTATGGAAAAAGCGGAGATGACATCAATGAATGGTTCCACTTGAACTATTTTGTAGATGTCAATGATCCACAGTCCATCAGAGAATGGACAGAACATGTCAGATCACGTGATGGCAAAACCATCCCCGGCGGAAGACCTGAAGAACTTGTAAAAGACAAAAAGAAGCTCCGCGAGATAAAATCATATTCAGATATGAAATACGACAAAAACAAGATCAGAGACAATGCGTTCTCCTGATCGGAGGAAAAAAATGGCAAAAATAATCGGAATCGATCTAGGGACAAGCAATTCTGCAGCGGCAGTGCTTGAAGGCGGAAAGCCAAGGATCATACCATCAGCAGAAGGTGCGACAGCATATGGAAAAGCTTTTCCATCAGTGGTCGCCTTCTCAAAAGACGGACAGATGCTTGTCGGTGAACCAGCAAGAAGACAGGCAGTCAGCAATCCGGAAGGGACAATCGAAGCCGCGAAAAGACAGATGGGCACATCCCATAAATACAAAGTCAAAGGCAAGGAATATACACCACAGCAGATCTCGGCATTCATATTAAAGAAGATCAAAGAAGACGCAGAGAATTTCCTCGGCGACAAAGTAGAGAAAGCAGTCATCACTGTCCCTGCTTATTTCGATGACAACCAAAGACAGGCGACTAAAGATGCAGGCACCATCGCGGGCCTTGAAGTGATCAGGATAGTGAACGAACCGACAGCAGCTTCGCTCGCATATGGTCTCGATAAATCAGATAAAGACCATAAGATTCTTGTATTCGACCTTGGCGGCGGAACACTCGATGTCACCATAATGGAATTCGGCGAGGGTGTCTTCGAGGTCAAATCGACTTCTGGTGATACGAAACTCGGCGGAACTGATATGGATAGAGTGATGGTCGATTACATCACAAGCGAATTCAAGAAGACAGAAGGGATCGACCTAAGAAACGACAAGACTGCAATGCAACGACTTAGAGAGGCTGCAGAGAAGGCGAAGATCGAACTTTCGACAGTCGTAGAGACAGACATCAATCTTCCGTTTATCACAGCCAACCAGGACGGACCAAAGCACTTGCAGATGAAAATGAATCGTGCGAAGCTTGATGAGCTTGTGCGGCCACTCATAGATAAATGCGGCGGACCGATCAAACAGGCGATCGATGACGCGAAACTGACTTATAAGGATATAGATAAGATAATCCTTGTCGGCGGACCGACCAGGATGCCGATTGTCCAGAAATATGTCGAAGACATGGTGAAAGCGAAATCTGAGAGAGGCGTCGATCCGATGGAATGTGTCGCGATGGGCGCAGCTATCCAGGCAGGAGTTCTCGCCGGTGAAGTCAAAGATGTCTTATTGCTTGATGTCACACCACTCTCGTTAGGACTTGAGACACTTGGTGGGGTCTTCACAAAGCTTATCGACAGGAACACGACTGTGCCGACAAAGAAATCACAGATATTCAGCACAGCTGCCGATAACCAGACTGCGGTCACGATCAGGGTCGGCCAGGGAGAGAGACCGATGTTCGGCGACAACAAAGAGCTTGGCAGATTCGATCTCATAGGCATTCCGCCAGCACCGCGAGGCATACCGCAGATCGAAGTATCGTTCGATATCGACGCAAACGGCATAGTGCATGTCGCTGCAAAGGATCTTGGCACTGGAAAAGAGCAGTCTGTGAAGATAACAGCGACACAGAAACTCAGCGAAGAAGAGATCGAACGAATGAAGAAAGAGGCAGAAGTGCACGCTGAAGAGGACAAGATAAGAAAAGAAGAAGTAGAGACCATAAATCAGGCCGACACTTTCGTGTTCTCAAGCGAAAAGCTTTTCAAGGATTTCGAAGGTAAGGTAGATTCAAAGGAGCTTGAAGATGTCAAAAAAGATGTCGAAGAGCTAAAGAAACTGCTTGAGCCTGAGAAGAAGGATGTGCCTACGATCAAGAAAGCCATGGATGGACTCAACCAGAAGATACAGAAACTGTCGACTGAGCTCTACCAGAAAGTGGCGCAGGAACAGCAGGCAGCGCAAGGTGCTGGTGCTTCTGAAGGAGCATCTGACGACAGCAAGAAGGACGAGAAAGTGGTCGATGCTGACTTCGAGGTAAAGGACAAGAAGAAAAATAAGAAGTGAACCGATAATGGCTGAAAAGGACTACTACGCATTGCTTGGCGTCGAGAAAGGTGCAAGCAAGGAAGAGATCAAGAAAGCATACAAAAGGCTTGCCAAGAGATATCATCCCGACATCAATAAAGAAGACGATGCCAGCCATAAGTTTAAGGAGATAAATGAGGCGGCCTCTGTGCTTCTTGATGACAAGAAGAAAGAGCAGTACGACCAGTTCGGCACCGCAGATTTCTCCGGTTTCCAAGGAGGCATGGGCGGTTTCGACTTCGGTGGCATGGGAGATATCTTCGACCAGTTCTTCGGCGGCGCCTTCGGTGGAGGCAGCAGGAGAAGCAGGAGGCGTGGTCCAAGCCGTGGATCAGACTTGATCTATGAATTGACTATAACCCTTGAAGAAGCAGCGCAGGGACTCAAGAAAGAGATAAGGATCCCCCGACTCGATAGGTGCTCGAAGTGCGATGGAAAAGGCGCGGAGAACGCATCAGATATAGTCAACTGCCAGAAATGTGATGGAAACGGTCAGGTCAGAGTCTCAAGAAGGACTCCATTTGGCGTCTTCTCATCGACATCAACATGTCCAGATTGCAGAGGGCAAGGCCAGACCTTCAGAAAAGCATGTCCCGATTGCCATGGAACAGGAAGGATGAAAACAGAGCAGACTGTCGTCGTCACAATCCCTGCCGGCATCGACAATGGGAATCGATTGAGACTTTCTGGAGAAGGCGAAGCCGGTGAACGTGGCGCCCAGAGTGGCGACCTATATGTCGAAGTATTTGTAACAGAGCATGACAAGTTCGTCAGGGAAGGAGACAGCATATTTTATGAGATACCAATCTCTTTTGCGCTTGCTGCACTTGGCGGCGAGATAGAAGTCCCTACATTGATTGATGACGATGCGAAACTGAAGATACCTGCTGGTACCCAGACAGGTACAGTATTCCGGTTAAAAGACCTCGGTATGCCGCGGATCAATTATTCTGGCAGAGGTCCACAGATGATCAAGGTGAATATCGAAGTGCCGACCAGGCTTTCTGCAAAACAGAAGGAATATCTGCGTCAGTTCGAGAAAGAGAACACAAGCGGCGGATTCTTCAAGAAATTATTCACATGAGTAATATTATATAGAGAATGATTTATTTTCAATAGGGATATTAAAACCTTTTTGCTGCTTGTGAATTTATATGCTTTGCGAAAAAAAAAAGGTTTTGTTTATAAATCTTTTGTCAAAAAAACGAAAAGTTTAAATATACCACACTATACTACTATATAAACCTTTGTTATTATTATGTTGTCCACACAAGGATAGCACAATGGATGTTTTAGTAACAATAGTATAGAAACTATAGGTCATGGTGATAAAAAATGTCTTCATACATAAAAAAATGCCCAGAATGCGGCGGAATAAACCTTTTTATCAATAGAGAAAAAGGCGAGATAATCTGTAAAGACTGCGGTCTTGTCCTGGAAGACAAGATGGTCGATTTCTCCCAGGAATGGAGAGAGTTCGACGGCGACGAAGCTGACAGGAAACGAAGGACAGGAGCCCCGATGACATACACGCAGTATGACCAGGGTCTTGGAACAGAAGTCGGCCAGAAAGCTGATCTTTATCAATTAGGCAGAAAAGAAAGGAACAAGTTCTACCGCCTAAGAAAATGGCAGTACAGGATATCGACTGCTATTGAGAGAAACTTAAAGCTTGCTTTGTCTGAATTAAAGAGAGTGTCTTCTTATCTCAAATTGCCAGTCTCAGTAGAAGAAGAGGCGGCAAGGATCTATACACTCGCAGTACAGCGTGGTCTGGTCCGTGGACGAAGCATGGAATCTGTTGTTGCTGGATCACTTTATGCTGCATGCAGAAGACATGAAATCCCAAGAACACTTGATGAACTTTCTGAAGCTTCCGGTATCGAGAAGAAAGAGATTGGAAGGACATACAGATTCGTCACACGTGAACTTGGCATCACAATACTTCCAAGCAACCCAGCTGATTATATCGCAAGGTTCGCAAGCTCTTTGAAACTGAATGCAGAGACTCAGTCAAAAGCAGTCGAGATACTTGACAAGGCGCAGAAGTCAGAACTCACTTCCGGCCGTGGTCCGACTGGTATCGCAGCTGCTGCTCTTTATGTCAGCGCGCTTATCTTTGGTGAGAAGAGGACACAGCGTGAAGTCGCTGACATCGCTGGCGTCACAGAAGTCACGATAAGGAACCGATACAAAGAGCTTCTTGAGAAGCTTGACCTTGAAAAAGAGATCAAGAAAAGCAAGAAGAAAAAAGGCAAGAAGGATTAGTTTTATCTCTTTTATTTTACTTCTGTTGTTTTAGGTTGGATACTTGGCTATGGGTGTGAGCTTTGGGCTATAAGTCTTGGGCTTTGATCTTTTTTCTTGGGCGTATTATTTATGTTTGAAGACAATCCGTTTGAGCACGGATATCTTCCGAAAATTGACCATCACGTTATATTAAACACCTCCGACTACTAAGTTATCATGAGAGCCTTATATCTTGATACAAACATTTTGATGGATATTATCCTTGCAAGGAAAAACATCTTCAAAAAAGACATCAGCAAACATGCTGTTAAATTGATGTTTAGGACAATCAGTTGCGAATTTAAAATAATTATTTCTACATGAACCCTTGCAGAGCTTTACAAAAATATCGATCCAAAAGATTCGAAGTTATTATTTGAGATGATAAAACATAAACTAAAAACAATTCAATACAATCAATCGGATATCATAAAAGCCAAAACAATATCTCCACATTATCAAGATGCGCTTCATGCCTTACTCGCTAAAAAGGCAAAGGCCGATATCCTCATTACGCGAAACTTAGTCGATTTTCAAGGCATGAAAGATTTAATTAAGGCCGAACTTCCTGAGAATGTCTGATTGGTCCATTGTTTTCAATTCTTCAATGATTCGTCCAGACGCTATATTACCCAATTGATTACCTGAACCAGAAAAAGAAACTAATTTATCAAAAATTAAATTGTTTGGCACAATTTCATCAGGTAAAATATCAATAATATTAGCATAAGCATCATGCAATTTGCTGAACTGTTCTTTTGAACACTTTTGTTCGAGGACCAAATCACATAAGCAACCAACCAGTATAATCATATCGTTCTTAGATCCAATTATAATGTCATTTGCCTGCTTCAGCATTGTGTGTCTTATCAACCCCACTGATTCACTGATGATATCTTTGTTTTTGGTGTTGAAATCATTTGACACTAAGGAAAGTAATTCAGATGTTTTCCGTATAATCTCAGCCCTACATTTTTCAGAGTAAATGGTAGAATTCAAATTGAAGATTATCTCGTTCCGGATTCCACCCACAAAAAAATCACCATTATATTGAAAGGATTTGGAAGTACGAAGTGGCAAAGCACTAGATTCACGTGCAAGAAACTTTCGTTCTTTTTTTGTCATGTTCGAAAACTTAATCAACAATCTAAGTATTTAAATTTTATCGTTGAAATCCGGAACATTTCCGAATGCAAAAAAGCAGAGCAAAAACAATCCGTTTGAGCACGGAGAATCTCCGAAAATAAACCATCACGTTATATTAAACACCTATGACTACCTTTGTTCCATGGGAAAAACATTGACTGTTAGGGAGATGCCAAAGTGGGACAGACCGCGAGAGAAGATGATGGTCCTTGGCCCTGGCGGATTATCTGAGACAGAGCTGCTTGCGATAATCCTCCAATGCGGCACACGCGGTGAGACAGTCATCAGCATGTCACAGCGTATGCTCAGAAAAGGACTCATGTCGCTTTCGACAAAATCTATCCGTGAACTCAGGAGGACATGCGGAATAGGTTTCGCAAAAGCCACACAGATCGCGGCGGTTTTTGAATTGGCAAGACGCATCGCTGAAGAGAGAGCGAAACCAAAGACCAAGATCAACAACATATCAGATATCGCAGATGTCTATATCGAAAGATTGTCCGGACTCAACCAAGAACGCTTCATCGCAGTTTTCCTTGACACAAGAAACAATATCCTCGCCGAGAAGACGATCACGCTTGGCATCCTTGATTCATCGATCATCCATCCGCGCGAATTGTTCGGCGAAGCTGTCAGGGAAAGCGCTTCAAGGATCATACTGATACACAACCACCCAAGCGGCGATCCTGAACCGAGCAAAGAGGATATCAATGTGACAAAAGCGCTCAAGAAAGCGGCTGATGTGATGGGGATACCACTGATGGATCATATAATCATCGGAGCTGGATGCTACAAGAGTGTGCTCGATTCTTTCTGATATGTCAAAAGCAATATAAACACTGATTGTATCCTATCTGCGATGGACACGGAAAGGATAAAATATTTCGAAGAGAAGCTTGCAGAAGGTGGATGCTTAGATCTTCTGGAGAGGCTGGCAGACAAGATTGGCAGTCCTATCGATATCGACAGATACAGAAAAAAGCATTTAGAGAAAGAGTTCATCGAATCGCTTGACGCTCCTGTATTCGCGCAGACAAGATATGAAGATGAGATGCATAGAAATATTCTCACTGAAGATTGGATGGAAGAGCGGGCAAAAGAAGCCTTATCAGAGGACAGGGATGGAGACAAGCCTGCGCATGCCCTTGAGAAGATATTGTTCCCGGTGTTCACAATGGATCTCGATGACAAAGACCTGACAGACATCGCAGAGAGAGGCATACAGATGTGTCTTTATGATGGCGACACAAAGAGGCTTATCCGCGACCTTCTCCAATCGCCATTCGAAGGACTTGGAAAAGACAGCCTCGACCTCGCGTGGGTAGCTGTCGAGAGATATCATGATAAGATCGATTTCGAATATTGCGCGAACATCGTGACTCTGAAAGCGTTCTATGCGCTCTATCTTGGAGACATAGATGGCGCCCGTTCTGCAGAAAACATCTTTCCTGCAGATGAAGACCTGCTCCATGATCTCGTGCAGATCATATATACATTCTCAGAGAACGAAGGCTTCGCGTTCAGTGGGATTCCAGATGTACGCGCGCTTGTGCTACTTGCGGGTTCAGAATATGGAAAAGCCGCACCTTCACCATATCGGAAGATAGCAGATACAATATCAGGATTGCATAATCCAGGGTGGTTGGAGAGAAAGAAGCTTTCTTCGACAATGACACAATGCTCTGATTCTGGACTTGCCGCCGGTTTCTTTGAGAGGATCGGCGCTGACAAGAATATCAAAGAGATATGCAGATATCTTGCAGAAGCTACGGTCGAATCGCAAGGGCCTATCGCTTCATTGGTCGCTGAAGACGCGATCATCTCGCTATCAAAAGACAAGACATTCAGTAAATATTTTGGAACTGACAAGTTGGCTGGAATGATCCAAAAGAAAGGGAACCAAGCATTGAATCTCTCACTCTTCCAATCAGATGAAGGCAAGCACTTGGCAAGACTTGATGAAGACGCGATAGAGAAGTATTACTTTGGTGGATCAAGATTATCTATTGTCTGCGACAAGGGGATACATGATGATTATCTAGTGAGATGCGGCCGTGATATCGAGATGCTCTATGGCATCAGATCGATGTTCAGCGAACAGACACGCGACAAGATAGCATCGCTTCACACAGTGCAGACCTTCATGCAAGAGCAGAGATATGATGGTGTGAGGTTCAAAAGCACCGTGCCTGATGCTGAGCAGATATATTCCGGATCATTCTCTGGGCGATCGCTGGATTTCATCATGCTTCTTGATTCATACATCGACTATCGCCTGGAAGGACGCGAAGGGTTCGACCCGCACTTATGCCGTATCATCACAGGACCGCTCGGCGAATATGTCCGGAAAGATGATGCGCTCTCTGAGTATCATGAGCTTCGTGATTATCTTTTAGAATAGCCAAAAGATGATAAAAGTGTGATATAACAAAGTAAACTTCATGCTTTTGGCAATAATGATGACATAAAATTTTTATACCCACATATGAATCTCCACACAAAATGGGAATCCGCAAAAAAATACTATCAATAGCAGGGGCACTCACACTAGGCGCCTGCGCGACAGCACCAGCGACACCAGTCGAGACACCATCGATTAGACCAGTGATCGTTTCATTTGAAAATAAAACAAGGACTCCTGAAGATATCTGTGAGAATATTCGATATCATTTGGTGAACGGAAACCAGAAGACCCTAGGGCCTTTCCATTCTGGCAGATACAGCGTGACTGTGCTGCGAGGCGAATCTGATAATCCTAATTATCCTACGCTTGAATTTCATCTGCGTAGAAAAGGATCGAATTCGTTCCTGCAATTTATCGATAATCACCCCTATGGCAGTCTTGAATGCCAGATGCTCTGCAAAAAGGATGATATCGGGACGACATGCCTATCAGAGCCAGCAAAGGGGACAGCCCACTTATACAAGACTGCGCTTGACATCGTCGGCGAGAATGTGAAATATTGATTTTATTCTTTTTACCGGTGCGCCATCGCGTGCACTATTTTTCCCAGGATTTTCTGACACAACAGCGCGCCCCTAATCCATAGCCTTAGCTCACAGCCCTTAGCCCACACCCCAGAAAAATATATAAACCGTGCATATGTATCTTCATCCTATGGGGTTATTCAAAGACATGCTAAAAGAGGGGGAATCGCTTTTCAGAGATGAGATGGCATTGGATTACGAATATCTGCCGAAAGTGCTGGCATACAGAGAGCAGGAACAGCAGTTCCTTGCTACATGCATAAAACCCATGTTCATGAACAGGAACGGAAAGAACCTCCTGATCACTGGAACACCAGGAATAGGTAAGACAGCCGCGACAAAATTCGTACTCAGGGATCTAGAAGAGGAGTCAGAGGACATAATACCACTATATGTCAATTGCTGGCAGAAAAACACAAGCTTCAAGATATTCACATACCTATGCGAGGAGCTGGGATTCAAGTTCATACAGAACAAGAAATCTGATGAACTGTTCAAGATGCTAAGAGACAGAGTCAACAAAGGCGCTGTCGTGTTCGTCTTCGATGAGATCGACAAGGTCGAAGATTATGATTTTCTGTATAGCATATTAGAAGAGGTCCATAGAAAGAGCATATTTCTTATAACAAACTACAAAGATTGGATCGTGCATCTGGACATGAGGATAAAATCACGACTGCTTCCTGAGACTGTCGAATTCAAGGCATATCGACCAGAAGAGACAAAAGGGATATTGAAGAGCAGGCGCGATCTCGCATTCGTCGAAGGAGTCTGGACCGAACCAGCATTTGATCTTATAGCAAAAAGAGCGCAGGATGCTGGCGATGTCAGGGTGGGCTTGCATATGCTCCGCGAATCCGGCCTTGCCGCTGAACAGGAATCCCAGACAAAGATAGTCATCAGGCATGTCGAGAAAGTGACTGAGAAACTCAAAGAATTCACGCGAAAGAGCAAGGACGAATTGAGCGATGAAGAAAATTTCGTGCTCACTGTCGTCAAAAAGAACTCAGGGAAAAAGATAGGTGATCTTTTCACGATATATCAACAGGACGGCGGCAAGCAGACATATAAAACATTCCAGAGAAAGATAAACAGACTTGCCTCCAATGGATTCATATCATTAAAAAAACTTGTCGGCGGACCTGACGGCAGCACAAGCATCGTCGAATACAGCATCATACAGAAGCAGACCGCTGATAAAGAGGTCGATGCATCTGCTCTGTTCTCTGATGGCGACTCTCTTGATAAGCCGAACCCTTCTGGGAACAAGAGATTGGATGAGTTCTAAGGGCTAATATGAAACCCTCTCCACTCATTTGTACAATTTAACACGAGAAAACGCATTATCTCGATGGATATGTAATACATATTCTACCTATCGGCTTCGCTCCGTCCCGAAGGGACTAACGCTTCAGCCGTTTTATAGACCAGGTCAAAACCCTTCGTGGCTTCCCAAATTGCTTCTCCGTGCTTAGTATTCTAAACGCGCCTTACGGCGCAGCAACAAAATTAGAAGCCACAAAGCAGCTCGAAAGACGGAGTCTGGAGAGCGTATTTATTAGATCTTGGCCATTTGTTTAATAATATCTACCGTCGATAAAACGACTAATCTCGTCGGAAATATAGTTCTGAAATCTAGAGGGTTTCATATTAGCCAGTTCTAAGTAAAAAATTATATAACTACCCACATTGACACAGACCGTAACATTTATATACACTATCGGCTGTCGATATATCGGTGAACGACATGATGGGGGGCTATCTGGAATTATTGGTTTTAAAAGAACTAAAAAAAAAGCCAAACACAGGCTATAGCCTGATGGAAGCTTTGAAGAAAGCGACAGGAAAGAAACCATCTCCAGGTTCCATGTATCCGCTTCTGAACGATCTCCTCACAAAAGGATTCATAACAGTAGATGAAAACGGAAGAAAAAAGACATATACTATCACAAAAAAAGGAAAACGATTTATAGAAGTGATTATAAAAAACAAAGAAAAACTGCTTCTAAACCACATGGCGCTTATCGAAAAGTGCTTCAAACCTGACGAAAAACGTAATGATATCATAAAAGAGCACAGACGGATAATAACATTGATACATACTAATCTGCCATTATGGAAAGAATTAAAAGAGACTCTTATGCAGTTAATCATATCTCCAGATTTCAAAGATAATGAGATCAAGATAAAGAATATCATCCAAGATACAATTAAAAGACTAGACAAGATCAAGGTGATGAAAAAATGAAAAAATCAATCGGAATAATATTTGGATTATTGCTGATCGTGAGCATGTTCCCTGCATTTGCCACAAAAGACGCAGGCGAATACGCATATCTCAAGGCGACACTGCTGAATCAGGATCCTGATCCGGCAGAACCAGGAGAACTTGTCGAACTACGTTGGAAGATTGTCAAGTTCGGAAACGCCGATCTTGGAAACATCACCCTTACACTGGAACCAGGCTATCCATTCTGGTTCATGCCGACTGCATCGGCTGACACAAATCTAGGTGACTGGCGTGGCTATTCTTTCAGCGATGAATATTATACACTCTATCACAAACTCAGAGTGGATGATGATGCCACTGAAGCGACTTATACTATGAAGCTCCATGCCACGTACACATACAATAACAAGGTCAACACAGTTATGCTTGGAGAATACGAAGTCCGTGTAGGTGACAAACAACGGCCTGAATTCGTTCTTGGGACGCTAGTCACATCGCCGACAAAACTTGTCAGTGACACTGACGAGGCACAGCTGGATATAGAGATAGCGAACATCGGCGACGACAATGCAGAGAACGTGCAAGTGCAAATGATGCTTCAGGATGGATTCACACCAACTTATAGTTACTCTGATATCTCAAATCTCGGCACAATCACTGCAGGAGGAAGCGACACAGCGACTTTCTATCTTGATATAAATGAGAATGTCCGTCTGGATTCATATAGCTCTGAACTAGTGATAAAATACAAAGAAGCTGGCGATGACAAGAATGAATACAAGACAAAGAAGATCACACTCGATATCCCGATAATGCGAAAACCGACCTTTGAGATGGTCAGTGTCGAAAGCACACCAAAAAAGATAATTCCTGGATCAGTCATCCAATTGAAGATGACAGTGAAGAATACAGGCGGAGATGAGGCAGAATCAGTATCTGTACGTGCATTCAAGGAGTCTTCCCAACCTTTCGAGTTCGACGAAAAAACTGATTTCATCGGCAAGCTAAAACCTGGAGAGACTGGCGAGGCTGTTATAAAATTCACAGTGGACCAGGATGCGAAAGCAAAAGAATACCTGATGGACATAGAGATCAGGACAATACATGGCGACGATGTCCTTGTAGAAGAGAAAAGTGTGGGATTCACTATCGAAGAAGATATACAGGACGCTGTGGGTTTCACTGAACCGATCACAGCATTATTCGGCGCAGGCGGAAAGAGTCCGCTTCCTGGGGTCGCATTGATCATTGTCATCCTCGTATTGATAGCGGTCTTCTATTATCTTGGACGCAGCAGAGGAAAGGATCTGACGTGCAAGAAAAAATGATCATTGAAACCACCAGAGGTCCTTTGCGATGAACTTTTTTGAGAGATTGCTTGAACCGCTCGCTAGAGCGCAGAAACGATATGGGGTGATAATCCTCATTGTCTTTTTAGCATTCACTCTCTTCGCCGCATATGGAATAAAAAACATCCGTCTCGAAGGCGACATGAACAAGCAGATGCCGCAGCAATTGCCCATCTACCAGTTGAATGACAGGATACGTGACAAATTCGCAGGCCAGGACACTGTCTTCATACTTCTGTCGATAGATGAGGATCTTGAATCGAAAGAGACTCCAAAAGATATCAGGGATCCGAATATCTTGAAATATATTGTCGAACTTGAAGATTCACTTCTTCAGGAAAGTTCTGTAGAGGGTGTCGTGTCGCTAGCACCTCTCATGAGAAGCCTGCAATCCGCATCACCTACAGTCACAGAAGACATGGTTATCGCTGCGCTTGAAGGTGCGCCTGCGCTGGCCGGACTCATAAATCGCGACAATAAACTGACAATCATGCTTGTCACTGCTGATATCGGTGGTGGTCAGGAAAAGACTGTCGCATTCGAGAA
>Ga0210019_1001486_pt1 | contig 24917 bp, 25 predicted proteins | sample CryGeyCG2114_020_2_FD_183969 | JGI IMG/M metagenome (GOLD analysis project Ga0210019, IMG submission 183969) | Groundwater microbial communities from aquifer - Crystal Geyser CG11_big_fil_rev_8/21/14_0.20 (SPAdes) (version 2) | ecosystem: Environmental > Aquatic > Deep subsurface > Groundwater ...
ACGATGACAAAAATCCTGATAGCAGAATCGCTGTATATAGAAGCCTTTGAGCGAGCCAAGAAATCCAGCCAAATTGAGTTTGTTTATAAACCTGATATTTCCGTGCATGAATTAGAATCAGAAATTGCCGGATATGACGGGTTAATTGTGCGCCCAAAGCAAGTTACGGAACAAGCAATTGCAAATGCTGGGAATCTCAAACTGATTATTCGCGGTGGCGCGGGGGTGAATTCCATTGCACTTGATGCCTGCAAAAAGCATGGCATTATTGTTGAGAACACGCCCGCTTTGAACTCTGATGCCACGGCAGAATTCACTATTGCATTATTGATAAAATTACTGGCAAACCGCCATATTGAGCAAAGCCGTGAAAAAACCCGCAAAGGTACAGCCGGAATTCCTGAAAATTATATGGGTCGGGAATTGAAGGGCAAAAAAATCGGTATAATCGGGCTGGGGAATATCGGTCAGCGCATTGCAAAAATTGCCACAGCATTTGGTATGGAAGTTCTGTGCTATGCAAGGCAGCGCAAGGAATTGCCGTTTAATCAGGTGCAAAATCCGGATGAATTATTCTCGGCAAATTGCGATGTGATTTCACTGCATATTCCACTCAGCGCCGAAACCAATAAAATAATTTCCACATCAGCTTTTGCACAAATGAAAAAAGGCACGATATTGCTGAATACGGCACGCCCGCAACTTATAGACTCCGCCGCCCTAAAAGCCGCACTGCAAGAAGATATTATCGCCGGATTTGGCATTGACGGTGATTATGATTTGGTTGAAGAATTTGTAAAAATCGGATTTGCCGAACGCGCCATAATCACCCATCACATTGCCGATTGCACATATGAAGCGCAGGCAAATATTGCAACACAGGCAATCAGGCAGGCAATCGCATTCTTTGAAAATGACGAAATGATAAACCGCGTGATTTAGATTAGCGCTTTGCCAGCAAGCTCTCATAAACCGCAAAAGTACGGCTATACATTTTCTCGGCAGAAAGACTCTCAGCGTTTTTGATACAGGCTTTTTGCACTGCCTTATCCCCGCAAATCTTCAACAAATTTGCAATCCCCTCACGCATGGATTCTGCATTCCCGACCTCAACCAGAAATCCGGTTTTTCCCTCAATCACGGTTTCAGTTGCACCACCATGATTTGTTGCGACCACGGGCTTTCCCATCGCCTGCGCTTCCACTGCAATGCGCCCAAAAGCTTCCGGATCGGTTGAGGATGAAACTACAATATCAGCATTGGCAAGCACTGCGGGCATATCATTCGTCCCCGGCATAATCACGACATTATCGGGTAAAATCTCTTCCAGCTCTGCCATATATCCCGCATTATCAACATCGCCGACAATCACGCCGAGCGCATCCAGCCCGCGCATAGCTTCGGCAAAGATTTTCTGCCCTTTCCAGCGCGTAATTCTCCCTGGTAGCATAACAATTTTTTTGCCGGAAGGCAGCCCCATCGGGATTGGTTTTTTGGCAGGATTAAAATAATCCAAATCCACTCCGCGCTGGACAACAGTGATTTTCCTCTCATCAATTTTATAATTCTGCAAAATATGATTTTTGATGAAATGCGAAACCGCAATCACCGCATCTCCCTTGGTCATTATGGAATTATATGCGCGTTTTAGGCTGTTATGAAAATTATATGTTCCGTGGAAAGTTGTGACAAACGGAATCCCCGCCCATTTCGCTGCCAGATAAGCGCTATATGCCGGAGCGCGGCTGCGGGCATGTATAATATCCACCTTATTTTCTTTAATGATAATTTTGAGCAAATGCGCGTTATTTAGAATCACTAGCGGGTTTTTGCTCTGCGCTGCCAGCTCAAAATGATGCCCTTTTAGCTCGGCCACCATCCTGCCACCGCTCGAAACCACGATTGAATTCCAGCCTTTTTCCACCAGCGCATTATCAATCTGCACCGTGCCGCGCTCCACACCGCCCTGCTCTAATGACGGCAGAATTTGCAATATGGTGGGTTTTGTTGATGATTTCTTAACCATAAGGCTTTAATAATGTGATATGCAGAAAAAGTATATAATAACTCTATCCTGCGCCGATAAAAAAGGCATTGTTGCCAGAGTTTCCGGCTTTCTGGCGGAAAATTCCTGCAATATTCTGGAATCTGCGCAATATAATGACCAATCCACCGATAAATTCTTCATGCGTGTGGTTTTTGATGCTGAATCTGCGGATTTGGAAGAGCTAAAACTCAAATTCACCGAAATTGCCTGCGAATTTGCAATGGCATGGGAAATGCATGATACCTCCGTAAAACCGCGCGTTTTATTGCTGGTTTCCAAGGAAAGTCATTGCTTAAACCACCTCCTTCACCGCCTGCGCATCGGAACGCTAAATGCAGAAGTTCCGGCAGTAGTTTCAAATCATCCCGACCTCAAGGAATTTGCCGATTGGCACAAAATCCCGTTCCATCACTTGCCGGTAACGCCTGAAACAAAGGCTGAACAGGAAGCGAAAATTTATGAGCTAGTGCAGGAATTAAACATAGATTTGGTGGTACTAGCACGCTATATGCAAATTCTTTCACCGGATTTATGCAAAAAACTCAAAGGTCAGGCGATTAATATCCATCATTCATTTCTGCCGAGCTTCAAGGGGGCAAAGCCTTATAATCAGGCATTTACCCGTGGGGTGAAGATTATCGGTGCAACCGCACATTATGTCACCACCGACCTTGACGAAGGCCCGATTATTGAGCAGGAAGTCATCCGCGTGAATCATACATATACTGCCGAGCAATTGCGGGAAGCGGGAAGCGATATCGAAAACGTAGTCCTCGCCCGCGCTATGAATTATCATATAGAGCGCCGAGTTCTGCTAAACGGCAGCAAAACCGTAGTTTTCAACTAAACGCAACCGCCTATGGCCTATTGCGCCCAGCTATATGGCCTCATTTCCTCAGCGCAAACAACATTATAGCCGCAGATTTGCTGCTCATTCATGCTCATATCAATTGCGGCTGATGCTTTATTATAAGCGTATGGAGAGAGGTTTGTGCAAGCACTTGTAGTGGATAGAAGTAAAAAAATAATTGCTAGTCTCATATTACTACCTTTTTAATAGTGTATTAATCGACACGCGCCTTCTAGCCCACTGAGCCCACTATGTCAACCCCTAAAACCGGATTATTCCGATAAAACCGATAAAAACCTAAAAAATGTGATTTTGCCCGAAGGATTTTGCATATATGATGCGTATTACTAATACATAACCCAAACATCGGAGAAAATATGTTTAAGAAAACCGCAATATTATCAGCATTTTTAGTAACCCTCGCAATCGCCGCCCCTTCATATGCAGAAAACCATTCAGATGGCTATGACAAATTGACCAAAGAAGAAAGACGCGAAAAATTCAAGAATATGAGCGAAGAGGATAAAAAAGCCTTCCACGAAGAACGCAAAGCGAAATGGGATGCTATGTCTAAGGAAGAAAAACTCAAAGTTATTGAAGAAAGACGCGCAGAAAGACAAAAAAGATACGAAGAAAAATGGAATGCAATGAGCGATGATGAGAAAATTGAGTTCGTTGAAAAGAAAATGAAAAAACGCCATGAGCGCAAAGGCAAAGACAAAGAGCATGGCGAAAAAGATTCAAACCATGGCAAAGGCCACGATTTTGAATAATCACTCTGATGAAGAGCTAATTGGCCTTGTTGCGGATGAGAGGGAAGCTCTGAAGCGCAAGGCCTTTTCTATTCTGGTGGCGCGCCATACGCGATATTTTTACAATATCGCCTATCGCATAACGCTGGAAAAGGAAGCTGCCGAAGATGTTGTACAAAGTTCCTTCCTGAAATTATGGCAAAACCCGAATTTGTGGGAAGCGGACAAAGCCAAATTCAAAACATGGTTTTATCGCATTGTGTGCAACGCGGCGATTGACCATAAGCGCAGATTAAAACCTGCCGAGCAGATTGATAATCTGGAAATTGAGGATGAAAATTCTGCCGATATTGAAAAGAATGACGAGCAGAGAATTTTGCATAATGCGCTGAGCCAAATCCCACCACGGCAAAGAGCGGCAATTATGATGGTATATTTTGAAGAAATGAAACAACAAGAAGCCGCTGATATTCTGGAAATCGGAATTAAGGCGCTGGAAAGTTTATTAAGCCGAGGAAAAAAGGCATTGGAGGATATATTAAAATGAGCAATGACATGAAAGAAATTTTTGAAAAACTAAAAATCCCTGAACCAAGTGCAGATTTGGAAATTAGGATTATTGCCAGCGCAGGCATTGCACCAACCGCAAAATCATATTTACCGAGATTCGCAGTAATCGCCGCTTGCATGCTGGTAATATTCAGCGTTTGGACAAACAACAGCCAAACTCCCCTCCCGCCCGAAGCCATCCAGCAAACCGCTAATATTGCTGCGATTAATTATGAAGTTGATGGCTATGACATCTTGTCCGATATTGAATTCTTTGACGAAGATGAGTTTGTTGAGGATATTGGCTGAGGCTAAAGCTTAGAAAATGGTATAATACAATTAATTGTTTTATTGACTTGGTAAAGATTAATATACTAAATTCCTCAATATACAGCATATAACGAGGAATTCACATGGGGCCTAGCCGAAATTTTAAGATTGAAGATATAGAAGCTGAACACAAAAAAGCTTTCCCACGAAGTGATATAAGCTGGGTAGAAAAAGCAAAACTTCCGGCAGCCATTGCAGCAGCCGTCATTCCTGCCGTGATGATGATATCCGCATTAGTGAAAGAGAAACCCCGCGATGACCATTGGGATGACAAAACCGAACTGGTAGAATCTGGCATTTCTGCTTCACGCTTTATTATGCGTAATATGGAAGTCCCTTTAGAAAAAGGACAAAAACTCAGAATATCACTGCGCTCGGCAGAAGGAATAACCACGCTCCTCAGTGGTTTTTCTAGCAATCCAGAAGAAAGGGAGATTAATGATGCTCTGGAAAATCAATTACCAGTTATGGAAACTTTTTTCGCCAGAGGTGTTGTCGAAAATCACGAAGCAGAAGTTACTATAGATTCGAATACACGCAAACATTGGGTAAGAAAATTGGAGAAACATCAAGCAGAGTTAGAAAGCGTTTATGATTTTCTATATCTCTTAGAACAAGATGGCGGGAAGTTGGTTTTTGAGTTATCTGACTTAGATGGATTTTTCCCACCGAATTTAAAAAGTGAGTTGAGCGGCGCCGAATTAAGAGAATTAGTATATGAGCATATGCCAAAAGGCGGGAGAGCATCATCAGCACGCTAGCAACATAATAAATGGAGAATGAAACACCGGACGCGGACGTTAAACTCCTATTCCCCCAGCAGCGCCACCAGCTTTTTCATATCCGCTTCCAGCCCAATGGAAATGCGCAGATATTCCGGCAAGCCATAGCCGCCCATTTCACGCACTATGATATCATTTGCCCGCAATTTCTCAAAAACCGCATTTGCATCGGCAAATTTCGCCAGCACAAAATTTCCCTGACTTGGCGGAACTTCACAGCCCAGCCCGCGCAATTCAGCACTCAGCCACTCCCGCCATTTTGTGTTATGCGCAACCGATTTTTGCATGAATTCCACATCATCAAGCGCCGCACACGCACCCACCTGCCCCAATGTCGTCAGGTTAAACGGCGGGCGGATGCGGTTTAATATATCAATTATCTCCGGCGCGGCATAACCCCAGCCCACGCGCAAAGCGGGGATGCCATACATTTTTGAGAATGTTCGGGTGATGATAGTATTCGGCGCGGCATCAGCTAAATCATAGCCCATATCATAATCATCCGCCGTCACACATTCGGCATAGGCATTGTCAATCACCAGCAATATATCCTCGCGCAAATCTGCACGCAACCGCTTCAACTCAGCCCCGCTTATATATGTTCCGGTTGGATTATTCGGGTTGGCGAGCATCACAATCCGCGTGCGCTCATTCACTGCCGCCAAAATTGTATCCACATCTGCAGTTAAATTTTTCTCGGCAACTGCAATCGGTTTTGCCCCTGCTGACATTGCTGCAATCGGATATACCAAAAATCCGTGCTGCGTATAGATAACTTCATCACCTTCCCCGCAATATGCATAGGCGATAAGCTCCAGAATTTCATCCGAGCCTGCCCCACAGATAATTTGCTCTGGATTGAGATTGTTAATCTCGCCCAGCTTTTCGCGCAATTCACTTGATGCCCCATCGGGATAGCGATTCAGACTCGCGGCGTTTTGTACGGCATCCAGCACCTTGGGTGAACAGCCAAGCGGGTTTTCATTTGATGATAATTTCACCGTTTTTCGTCCCTTATCACCCGATTTCCCCGGCACATAAGGCTTAATATTCAATATTTCTTTTTTCGTTCTAAGCATAGCTTCCTAAAATCTTCACATCTTTATAATTTAAATCTTTTTCATCGGTAAAATAACCTTCAATCTCATATAAATAATAGCCATTCAGCGTGGCGATATGCGGCAATTCAACGATTTCATGCTTTGAAACAAACAGGGTTTTATCCTCTCCGGTTTCTTCCGGTGTTAGCTTTGCTAGGGCGAATATTTCATCATGCAATTTGGCAAAAACCCGCAAATCCTTCAGATTCAATGTCCACCAATTATCATGCGCATTCAAAACACCGATAGTGTGCGCGTCAATTTGGTCAAGGCAGCCTTCCACGGAATCACATATAATATAATCGGAAAATGTGCCGAAATATTCGGAAATCAGATTATGCATATTGAAGCTTTTGCTGCGCGGCATCGCAATGCTCAACCCGCCTTCCATTTTGAGTGAAGCGGCAATTATGCTCCGCCAAATTGAGAATAATGCAGGCTTCGGAAAGCTCCCCGCCCCTTTTGCCAGAATCTCACGCATCATCTTGGCTTCACGCCCTGAGCGAATAAAATTTCCGGTAATTGACGAAGCTTTTTTGACCTTCCCCACCTCTTCCACCAGCTCGGCACGCTTGGCGAACAGGGCTAATAGCTGATTATCCACATCATCTATTTGCGTTCTGAGTTTAGATAGTTTGTTTTTTGATAATTCATCCATAAGGATTTTATAACTACAAAATCTGCTGAATTCAACTTAATCAATTATATAGATTATTATTTTTTACTTGCATTTCCTTCACATAATAGCTTACAACCGCATTATATTAATAATTATTAACCTTAGATCATGTCAGAAAAAACTCCAGAAGAGCAAGGTTTCTATCCCTATCTATTCTCAATTTTAGACCGAAAAGAGAATAAAAGAAAGATTACGCACAGAATGCGGGCGGACTTAGAACATTATTCTGAGCTGGGAGTGCAGCTAGGTAGGGAATTCACAAACGCAATTCTTAAAATTATCACTCTTACAGAGGAAGAAAAAGATAAGCTACATGGTTTACACCTTAAGCAAGGAGTTGATGAAATGTGGCAAAGAGATTTGCCTAAAGTAAGAGAAGAATTTAAGGGATTCCTTGATGCCGGCACTATAAGACGCAGTAGCGAAGCACGCGAAAGATAATATCAGGACAACATAACTTCTTAAACTTGCCGTTTATGCGGTTTTATGGCAATATCCCGCTTATGGTAGAACATAACAAAATCACGATTAAGAAAGCACTAAAGCTGGATTCCGGCGAGAAAATCAGCGGGTTTGACATTGCCTATGAATCATGGGGCAAAATCAACGCTGATAAATCCAATGTCATCGTGATTATGCACGCGCTAACGGGCGACCAATATGTTGCGGGCAAACACCCAATTACCAACAAAAAAGGCTGGTGGGATGATATTGTCGGCAAGGGGCGCATTCTCGATACTGACAAATATTATGTTATATGCGCCAATGTTATCGGCGGCTGCATGGGCAGTTTTGGGCCAACCAGCATAAACCCGAAAACCAAAAAACCATACGCCCTCACCTTCCCGATTATCACCATCAGCGATATGGTAAACGCACATGCGCTTTTGCTGGATGAGCTGGGGATTGATAAAATATCCTGTATGATTGGCGGTTCAATGGGCGGCATGCAGGTTTTGGAATTTGTTGCAAAATTTCCAAATCGTGTTGAACGCGCAATTGCGATTGCAACAACCTCACGCCATTCTGCGCAAAATATCGCTTTCCATGAAATTGGCAGACAGGCGATTATGGCTGATCCGGACTGGTGCGGCGGTGATTATATCGCCAAGAAAAAGAAACCGCGAAAAGGGCTTTCCGTTGCCCGCATGACTGCCCATGTCACTTATATGAGCGAAGAATCATTGCAGGATAAATTTGGCCGCGCCTTGCAGGGAAAAAATAAAGTGTCATACGGATTTGATGCAGATTTTCAGGTGGAGAGCTATTTGCGCCATCAGGGGATTTCCTTTGTCGATAGGTTTGATGCCAACTCATATCTCTATATCACCCGCGCTATGGATTATTTCGATATGGAAGAAGCTTATGGCAAGCATTTAGCGGAAATCTTCAAAACCACTACCACAAAATTCCTGTTGGTTTCCTTTACCTCCGACTGGTGCTATCCGACTGAGGAAACAAAATATATAGTCCGCGCCCTAACTGCCGCCGGAAGCGATACCAGCTTTGTTGAAATCAAAACCAGCAAAGGGCATGATGCATTTTTGCTGGATGAAAAAGAATTTAAAGCAACCCTAAAAGGGTTTATCGGGAAGTGAGTAAGATTATATGACTTATGATGTAGCAGAAATCAAAGCCAGAATGACGACATTAACTGATAATTTGCTGGAAAGTGAAAGATTTCAGCAATTGCTGGACGGCGTTATACATGATGAATATTATACCAAGCTAACAAATACTGGCGATAAGGGCGATGAAGAAAGGCTCAGACGGGCAAAGAACGAATTGCGTGGCAATGTGCTGCTGAGCCTACATTTCAAAGCAGACTTCGCTTTAGAAGATGGTTCTTGGGAAAAGGATGAGCCACTCACGCTGAATAATTCTCCGCAATTATCACTAGATTTCTTCAAAAGAGAGCTGCGCCGTGAAATTATGCAAAAAATTGAGGAAGAATTCCCGCTCGGCCAAACACCTGACAAATAGCCACTTAATAAAAAAGAATTCAAAGCAACCATAAAAGGATTTATCGGGAAGTGAGTTAATCAAGAATTTCCACTTAACCAATAGCCGTCTCTAGCTGCAAACCTTCCGCTATCACGGAATTACGACTACTTGTTCTTCATTTAGGTTACGAATAGCAACAGTACATCCTACCTCTTCATCCATGTTATAAGTAGCAGTTACACCTGTTTGCCACCAAACCGCGCCTATAACACAATTATAAACTTCATCTGCCTCATCAGTAGCAAGCACTATTCCTCCATTAGGTACGCCGTCATCTATCTTTTTATCTATTGAAGCTGTTGCAGCTACAGGAATAACTTTTCTATCAGTATTACCTGCAACCAACCTAGGTCCAAAATACATAGACTGCTTACCATACCCCAGCTGATAAATTGGAGGGCTCTGATAGTACTGCATTGGCCAAGCTATTATATCATCAAAACTAAACCCCGGAGCATGAACTCCCGCTACGTGGCTAGCATAACCTTGTGTATTAACTCTGGAATATCTAACATTCCCTATCATTCCTGAATATGAAAGCTGCACCCAAAACATTGATGCCTCCCTATAGTTAGCTCCACCCAACCCTCCATTTCCATCACCATTGCAGCCCGTACTATAGTGGTTATCATTTGTTCCGCAACCAGCTCCAAAGAAATCATAGGCATTTGGTACATCACCCGGCCAATATCTATAAACTTCCTTAAAGCTTTTAGCCGCAATTTCATATTGCTGAACATCTCGGATAAACTTATTCACCTTAGCAGAATCTATCAAGCTTTGCGCAACCAATATCCCGCCGATAAGCAAGCCAATTATCACTAACACTATTGATAGCTCAACTAATGTAAAACCTGTTTTGGAACTGTTCATAGGATAACTCTACTATATTGACCATAAATCTGCAAAAAATCGTAGGGCTTAAGAAATAGCAAGAGAACTTTATAGATGACTATGTTTAACGAACCACACAGGTGACAATATTGCAAATTAATGTTATATATGCCCAAATGAAATTACGCCCTGACCTTGATGTGATATCCGATATTGTGCCCGAAGGCGCAAAGCTGCTGGATATCGGCTGTGGTGAAGGTGAATTGCTGGAGATGCTAAAAAAGAAAAAGAACATCATTGCCAGCGGAATTGAAATTGACCAAGACAAAGTTACCTCTTGCCTGCAAAAAGGCTTGTCGGTTCTGCAAGGCGATGTCGATGAGGATTTGCAACATTATCCCGATAACGGCTTTGACTACGCCGTGCTTACCCAAAGCCTGCAGGTGACAAAATATCCCGATAAAATTCTACATGAAGTTTTGCGAATTGCCAACCATGCTATCGTTTCTATTCCAAATTTCGGCTATTGGGAGAATCGCCTGCAATTATTGCTGCATGGGCGCATGCCGGTAACAAAAAAGCTGTCCTATCAATGGTACGAAACCCCGAACATCCATTTTTGCACAATCCGTGATTTCGTAATTTTATGTAACGATTTAGACATAAAAATCGAAAAAAAACTTGCAATCAAGCCTTCGGGTAAGATAATTAGTTTTAATAACTCAATAACTATGGCAAACTATTTTGCTGAAACAGGTATATTCTTAATCGGAAGGTAGCAACATGAAAAAGTATTTCTCTCTATTAATTGTAGCTTTGGCAATCTTTGCCCACAGCCCGGCACAAGCCACAACTTGCGATATTAAGGCGGTAAAAGACCCTGAAGATGGCTCAATCTTTTATAACCCTGATCACAGATTGCATAAATATGTTAAACTGAACAAAGGCAAGGGTGACAAAACTTTTTGCTCTGAAACTCAGGCAAAAAAAGAGGGCTACCGCAATGCCCCAAGCAATTTTTCCAACAGCACTGCACGTTTGATTGAATGTGTGGAAAAAGGCGTTGGCAAATGCGTTAATTACGTTGTCGGGCAATATCGCTCATTGGATATATATGACAAAGTATGCGCGCCAAGCAATCTTTCCAATGGCCGCATCATCTCAGATTTTATGAAACATGCAAAAGCCGATAAAAAGAACATGGATGTCGCAAAATTTTACGGCACAACCGGAGCATTGATGGAAGCTTATCCGTGCAAAGGCGGAAAAGTCGCTGCTAGATAATGCTTGAAATTACAAACGCTGAAGAGCAAGATTTCGAGGAAATCTGGCCGATATTTAAAAACATCTGCAGCACGGGTGATACTTACGTATTTAGCCCTGAAGTTTGTCCGGAAACTGCCAAAGCTGTGTGGTTTGGTGATAAATATTCCACCCATGTCGCAAAACTTGACGGCAAAATTGTCGGAGCTTATGTCATCCGCCCCAACCATCGCGGCGAATTAAGCAATCACATCGCCAATGCTGCCTATATTGTCGATAGCTCTCAACGCGGCCATGGCATCGGACGTGCGCTAGGCGAGCATTCGCTACAAACAGCAAAGAATCTGGGCTATAAAGCAATCCAGTTCAATTTTGTGGTCAGCACTAATGTAACCGCCATAAATTTATGGAAATCCTTAGGTTTCCAAATTGCGGGAACTATACCTGAAGGCTACCAGCACCAACAGCTTGGCAAGCTGGTTGATATACATATCATGCATAAAGAGCTGTAGAGCTTTTAAGAGCGATTATATTGGCTTAAACGGCGGCTTGCTTTGCAGGAGCACGCCTATCGCAAGGTGAATCTTCCGCACCAACACATGGGCTTTTAAGCTCCGGCATATCCGTACTGCATGCAGATACAGATGCTGCTCCGAATAATATAAGCGATAATATCAATAATTTCTTCATAGGAATAATTTAATCGCAACTAATTATAAATTCAAGAAATTTTATTTTATCGAGAAAAAAAGAAGGGTTTCCTTCCTTCAAAACGTATCAATTGCAGCTAACTAACAAAAAGGCACAATCATGAAAACAAAAATCGCTATTACCGCGACGATATTTACGTTCTCGGCACTCGCCTCCGCCAACGCTAATGCCGAGCATTATAACGATAATTCCTATTGCCGTGAATTTACGAAAAATATAGCTATCGGCGGCAGAACCGAACATGCTTATGGCACGGCATGCAGGCAACCGGATGGCTCATGGCAGATTGTGAACGAAAATGAATCACACTATGATGAGCGGCGAGCAGAATCAATCACCTATGTTATTGATAACCGCCCGATATATGTACGCCCAAGATCATATAGCTACACACCCGCATTCAGCTTTGCTTACAATGATTATGACTATCGCCCACGCAAAAATTACCGCAAGAAATATTTTAAAAAGCACTCCCGACATGAGCGCGGACATAAGCACGGGTATGACAAATTTTACAATAAGCATGATGGCGGCAAATATCGCAGTAGTGGCGGGCATGTTCAGTTTAATTTTTAACCGCCCGCCAATTTGTTTGATATAAGCGTGTGCCGACTCTTGCAATTTTCGAAAAAGCCGCTAATTTGTGCCACTTAAACGTGGACAGGTGGCCGAGTGGCTGAAGGCGCACGCTTGGAAAGCGTGTTTACTAGCAATAGTAACGCGGGTTCGAATCCCGCTCTGTCCGCCAGTGAGTTTCCTTATATATTACAATAACTTAGAGTCCGTTTTTGATGTGCGCACACAGCGCCACTGACGGTATCCAAGCCTATTAAACTGCTCCGAGAGAATCCAAATTCGGAGAATTTTTGCTCTATTTTAGATAAAACTCTCTACTGCCAAATTTCACGGAGCGCTTGGGTATTAGCAACCTTCGCTTAATATATTGAGATATGCTTCATAAGAGTAGATTCGCTCTCTTTTCTTGCCAGTTGCCTCCGATACTATTCCCAGCTTCATTAAATGTTCAATGCTGGCTGTAACAGTCGGCTGCGAAATGCCCAAATCTTTTGAAGTATCGGGGATATTACATATCGCCTTAGCTTGAAGATATTCAAAAACCTTCGTGGCAGATTCTTTTGCTCTGCCAAGAGTTTGTATTTTCTCTATGTCTTTCTCAAAAATATCAAGAATTCTTGAAACACTATCTATAGTCTCATTTGCAGTTTCAATCACAGCAGTTAAGAAGAATTCTATCCAAGCTTCCCAATTCCCAACTTCTCTTACTGAGCTAAGTAATTCGTAATAGGTTTTCCTGTTTTGCTTTAAATATAAGCTTAAATACAAAATCGGTTTAGTCAGAACTTCTTCACTGCATAATAGCAGTGTAATAAGCAATCTACCTACCCTGCCATTACCATCTAAGAATGGATGAATAGTTTCAAACTGCAAATGCGCGATTGCAGCTTTTATCAAAGTCGGCGTTTTACCATATTCATCATGCAGGAATTTTTCTAAATTGCTCATACACTCCAGAGCTTCCTCATACGGCGGCGGAACAAATATTGCGTTACCTGGTCTGGTACCACCAATCCAGTTTTGCGATGTTCTGAACTCTCCCGGTTGCTTATTGCTTCCTCTTGAGCCTTGTAACAATATTTTATGTATCTCTTTTATTAGCCTGCTTGATAGCGGAAGTTTTTCCATTCTCTGCAAACCATATTTAATTGCAGATACATAGTTAGAAACTTCCTCTACATCCTCTACCGGAACTTTTGGAACTTCCTTACTTTCATATAATAGCAAATCATCAAATGAACTTTGCGTACCCTCTATCTGCGATGATAACAAAGCCTCTTTCCTGACATAAAAATATAATATCAGATCAATATTAGGTATATTCTCAGTAACATTACTCAACTTACCTAATGTAAAATTGGCTTTATCAAGCAACGGTTGAAGTTCGGTTAAATCCAGCGCAGGCTTAACCGGTAGCTTTGCCGGAACAAATGATTGAAACCCCTCACCTTTAAGTGAAGTTTTCACAAATTTGCCGGTTTTTCTCTTAATCTGCTTCATGATTATCCTTTAATAGCAAATAACACTATTAAACTATACACTATTATCCTTTAATAGTGAAGCTCTTTATTAAAGGTTACAAAAAGCTTGAAAAACACCTCAAAGCAAGCATTACTAATAGTTACAAAGAAAGTGCTTAGCGCCGACAGGGAAGATTTGCCAAACTAAATCAAACAGCTCTTCTCTTGATAGTTCTATCTCTCCAGCTCTCATAATATAAATTTATTTTAGAATAAGTACTGATGCAATAGAGTTTCATGTAACTTACCCTTGACTTTCCTCACACAATCTCACATAATCTCACACAGTCTAATGTGAGCTAATATGGAATGGGAAAAGTTTAGATTATCAACTCGATTAAGTCTTAAGCCTGAAATCATTGAAAAGGCTTATAGCATAATATCCGAAATTGATTCTGTCAAAAACAGCTGGAGGCTGACTGGCAAGCTATTGCCGCAAATCATTGAGCGCCTTACCCATTCTGTAATCATCACTTCAACAGGTTCATCTAACCGTATTGAGGGGAATCAACTTAGCGATACAGAGGTTGAGGCTTTGTTTAAAAATCTGCGTATTAAGAAATTCAAAACTCGTGATGAGCAGGAAGTCGCAGGTTACCTTGAAATGCTGGAAGCCGTATTTGATAATTATAGTGATATTGAATTAAAAGAATCAACAGTACTGCAATTTCATAACGATATGCTGAAGCATAGCGAAAAGGATGAAAGGCAGCGTGGTAAGTATAAATTCGGTTCAAACCGGGTGGAAGCAAAAGATCACCAAGGTAAATTGGTTGGCATTATCTTTGACCCAACACCACCACATTTAACGCCAAAAGAAATGCAGGAGCTAGTTGAGTGGTATAACTGGGCGGTAAAAACAAATTTCAAACACCCGCTAATTCTGATTGCCAACTTTGTTTTTGAGTATCTTGCAATTCACCCTTTCCAAGATGGCAACGGCAGAACTAGCCGCTTACTTACAAACTTAATGCTGTTGCGGCAAGGTTATGAGTTTACTTCGGTTGTATCTCACGAAAGAATAATTGAGGCAAACAAGCTGGATTATTATCAAGCACTAAATAAAACTCAGCAAAGCTGGAAGAAAAAGAAAGAAGATATTTCTTCCTGGCTAATATTCTTTCTACAAGTTTTGCAAGAGCAAGCCAATCAGGCACTCAAAATACTTGAGGGTGATAATGTCGAGTATCTATTATCTGAAAAACAACTGGATTTATGGCGTTGGGCTAATCAGCTAGGCAATAGAGAGTTCAGCCGCAAAGAAGCTATTGAGGCTCTGGGATTCCCTGCCCGTACAATCGAGCAAATTATCAAGAAGCTACTGGGCATGAAGAAGCTACAAAAACTTGGCGAAGGCAGGGCAACTAGGTATAAAGTGAATTAACAAATATCCATTTATATCCAATTATGTCCGTTTAATATCTAATTAAATCCAGCTTCTGATTTCCCTAGTTCTTCCCTGATATTAGTTTTAGGGAATTTGCTGTGAATACCTAAGAAATTATAACTTTCAGCCTATTCATCTTGCTTCAAAACCCATCTTTCTCTGCTATTTTAAGAAATCACCCTGTAAATCGGCTAGTATAAGGGAAACTAAATCAGAGAGTTTTGCTGCCGGAACTACCAGCTCCGCCACAACAAAACAGCTCGCAACAGCGCCCTTTTTTGCTTTGCAGAGCTGTTAGCTAGCCTCACATATTTATATATTTCTCGAAATAATCAAAAACCGCTTCGTAGATTTTGTCGCCTTCCAGCCTGTCTTCTATGCCTGCATCAATATTCGGGTTATCGTTAATTTCGATGACATAGGGCTTGCCGTCAATCTCTTTTAAATCAATACCATAAAGCCCGTTTCCGATGAGCGAGGCCACTTTCAATGCCACTTTTATCACTTTCTCCGGCACATCATTGATGGGCACACAATCACACATCCCTTCATTATTTCTTTTGGAATTATAATTAACAATCTGCCAGTGCTTTTTCGCCATATGATATTTGCAGACAAATAAAACCTTATTATCCAGCACGCAAATCCGCCAGTCATATTCGGAAAAAAGATATTCCTGCACCAAGGCAAGCTCACTTTGCTTAAATATTTCATCCAGCTTAGACTTATATTCTTCCAGATTTTTTACCTTGGAAACGCCTGTTGAGAACGCCCCGTCAGGGACTTTCAGCACTACGGGGAAGCTAAAATCTTTGGCAAGTTCCGCAGGTTTTTGCTGGCGACTAATGAAAATCGTTTTGGGAGAGGCGATGTTTTTGCTCTTCAGAACTTCGTGTAAATATATCTTATTGCAGCAACGAATTATCGAATCTTTATCATCTATGCAGGGTATATTTTCCTTAAATGCCTTGATAGAAAAACGATAAGTATAATGATTCACATTTGTAGAAGCGCGAATAAATAAGGCATCATATTCAAGCAATGAGTTCAATTTGCTTTTATTGATTAATTCTACAAAGAAACGTTTTTTCGCCCCGATTTTTATGAATTTCTCTAATGCTTTTTTGTTGGAAGGCGGATGCTTTTCTTCCGGATCATGTAATATTGCCAGCCAATAACGCTCCTCTATACTCTTCTTTTTGCGGAAATATGTACCTACATATTTATTCAGCGCTTCATTAAAGAAATCCATATCTTTATCTATTGAAGACAAGCTGACAGGCTCTAGCGTTTTTATTGACCATTTTCCATTTTTATTGCAAAAATTAGCCTGCATTAATGGTAAGCGGAAAAGGTCGAATAATTTACGCCCAAGCTTATCAAGAGCTTCAATATTTGAGCGCCCAAAAAAGAAGGTCACAGACAAATCTTCCGGCAGCACAGCAGACAAACCTTCTATATCGTCAATATAAGTTGCTACCTCGTTCAGCGAATCTCTGTGAAATCTTTTCCACTTCGCATGGGCAATATCATTTACGCTCGGAACGCAACGATGCCCCCTAGCTTCAGCCAGCAATGAGCAATAATACCCCGTGCGAAGATAGCTATAATCATTACACAGATTAATGACCTTTAGATTGCGAGTTTTGCTCACTTCTTCCGGAAGATTTCCGGAGATATAATCTTTTGAGGATATAACAGCTCTTGTTGAATCTTTCCCAAGGCTAGATTTATTATTATCAACAATAATCAGATAATTGACTTTCTTCATATATAATATTTTACCATTTCAATAGCAGTTGCGCCGTCTTGATAATAATTTTCTTTCTTTCTTTTCTGCACATAACCCATAGATTCATACAGATTTTTAGCAAGATAATTATCTTCCCGTATTTCAAGTTTTATGCCTTTTTTACCAATTATTTGCTGCTCCGCACACAGCAATAGCTTTCTGGCAATTGATTCTCCTCTATATTCCGGAAGCACCGCTAAGGAATAATGCCGAGCAAGCTGATGGTTTGGGTTGCAAAAAGTAAGTATATAACCGCAGATAACAGAGTTCTTTTTCGCCACTAATATAAAATTATGCTTGTGGTTGAGCATATATTTGATTGAACGGCGGGAAAGGATATCATGGTCAAAACAGGTCGTTTCAACCTTATAAATCCCTTCCAAATCGTCACTCACAGCTTTAGAAATCATATTTTCCATTTATACGCCATATCTGTGCATATTATGCGTGCATATCAGGCATCTGCGAAATAATCAATGCACAGATTATAGATTATTCCATTCGCTGAAGAATCTCCACAAACGCATCTGATGCATGTTTGAGATTTGTTTGCCAATCGGTTGAGGCAGATTCATCCGCGCCGTCGGTTATATATTTCACGCAGGCAAACTCAACGCCTTCATTCCGGCAAATTTTTGCCAGCGCATAGGCTTCCATATCAATTATATCACAGTCAATTGGCGGTTTTCCTTGCAGGAAAGAATCGCCCGAACCGCAAATGCCATGTGCGAGTGAATCAAAAATCTTTGAAAAAGATATAACTTTATCACCTTCTTCAAACGGTGTTTCTCCGTATTCAAATCCAATTCCGGTTGCATCCATATCGCGCTGTACGAATTTATCTGCCGCAACCACATCTCCGGTTTTAAATTTCGAGCTTCCGGCAGAACCCATATTCAGCACATAGCTATATTTCGTCCCCGAATTTACTGCATCGCGCAGCTTCGCAGTGAGGTGATATGCCGCATTCACCTTGCCGACTCCGCAATATAAAACGTCAAAGCCGAGAGCCTCCAGCTTGCCCTGCCCTTCCGCCTCAAGTGCCATAACAATCAACGGTTTGCTCATTATTCCTCGTAATTTATTAGTGAGCGGCAAACCATCCCATTCCATGAGAAATCATTCAAGTAATTCAGGTCTATCAGGCAGGAGAATGCTTTCACATCATGGCCGCTTTGCTTGGCAAGCTCTGCCGCTGCTGCCAATGTCCCTCCGGTTGCCAACACATCATCCACCAGCAATATGCGCCCGCTACCATATTGCATTTCCAGCGCATCTTCGCCATATTCCAGCCCATAAGATTTCACAACGACCCGCCCCGGCAGCTTGCCTTTTTTACGAATTTTCACAAAACCTTTTTGTTTTACTGCTGCCAGCCCTGCCGCCAGAATAAATCCTCGTGATTCTATGCCGCCGATAATATCAATTTCAGCCCATTCTTTTTCAGATAACAGCTCCGCCATTTTTGCAATAGTTTCGCCAAAATGCTCACGTAAAAGCGGGGAGATATCGCGAAAAATAATCCCGGGTTTAGGGAAATCCGGAACATCTTTGATATGTGAACGCAGTAGCGCATTATTATTTGAAGTTGCCATAATCTCTCATCTGTTTGCGTAGATGCAAGGATAAGCCGCAGATGCAGTTATGTAAAGCTGTAATCTATGTTGATAGCTTTCTGTAAATAGTGGATTTTGCGATGCCAAGCTCTTTTGCAGCTTTGGCAATATTTCCGTCAAAATAATCAATAACCGCCTGAATCACCTCTTGTTCAACCAGCTCCATTTTTTTGATTTCACCCGAGCCTTCCTTAATATCCACGGGTAATTGCAAGTTTCCGCCCGTAATATTATTTATCGGCGCGGATATGCTTAAGCTATTTTCCACATCTTCAACATCCAGCATTTCACCGTCACACAAGATTACGGCGCGATAAAGGCTATTCTCCAACTCGCGTACATTTCCCGGCCAGCTATGCTCCATCAGCCTATTTTCCGCAGCCGCAGTTATGCCTTTTATCGATACTTTCTCACTGATGGAAAACTTTTCCAGAAAATGCTGAGCAAGCGGGATAATATCCTGCTTATGCTTTCTTAAGGCTGGGACTTCAATCGGAAAAACATTTAGCCTAAATAGCAAATCATCTCGGAATTTTCCTTGCGCCACCTCTACACTTAAATCACGGTTTGTGGCAGATATAATCCGGATATTCACCTTCACCGACTTGCCAGAACCAACCGGCTCAATCTCTTTTTGCTGCAATGCGCGCAATAATTTTGCCTGAGTTTCAAGCGGCAATTCACCCACCTCATCAAGAAATAATGTTCCGCCCTCTGCTTCGCGGAATTTTCCCAGCGATTTGGAGATTGCTCCGGTAAATGAGCCCTTTTCATGACCAAATAATGTGCTTTCTACCAATTTATCTGGGATTGCCGCGCAATTAACTGCAATAAACGCCTCACCGTGGCGCTGGCTTTCCCCATGGATGGCGCGGGCAAAAAGCTCCTTCCCAACACCAGTTTCGCCACTGATGAGAATCGGTGCAGCAGTTTTTGCACCCTTATCAGCAATCCGCACCAGCTCTTTTAGTCCCAAATTATGCCCGACAATATCAGAAAATCCGAGCGCGTTTGAATCTCTGCGCCTTAGGCGGGAAACTTCGCGGCTGAGATTATTTATCTTCAGCGCATTCTGGATTGAAATCTGCAAGCGCTCCGGCTCAACCGGCTTAGTCAGGAAGTCAGCAGCACCCAGTTTAATTGCCCGAATCGCATCTTCCACCTTGTCACTTCCGGTCAATACGATTATCGGCAAGTCAGGGCGCAATTCCGCCACTTGCTCCATTGTTTCAAAGCCATCCATTTCCGGCATATTCAAATCGAGCAGAAGCAAATCAATTTCATTATTCTCATCTTTCTCAATATAATATTTGGCTTCCTTACCATTTGCCGCTTCACGCACACGGTAGCCGAGCTTTTTCTCCAGCAGTTTTGATACCATCATACGCTGGGTAACTTCATCTTCCACCAATAATATTGTCTGCGTCATTGATGTAGTATAGTTGCATTTTGCAAATTTTTCGTTAACAAGAGTTGCATTATAAAACCATCACCTAAAGTTAAGCTTTCATTTATTCGCCCAAGCTATTGATTAATAACAATTAACAAAGTTGGCACGGCGCTTGCAATTATCATAATGAGAATTTTTTTAAAAGCAGGAAGTTATGATAGTAATAGAAAAAGAAGCGGAATTGAAATTATTGGATGAGCTAAAAAGAATCCGCCATGAGCCGAATGGCTATCGCTTCATACATTATAGCTTCAGCCAAATGAAGGAGGAGGAAAGAGGCCTCGTACAAGAGCTTTTAACTCTGAAGATTATTGCTGATATCATAGAAAACCCACATGCAAAAGTTTTTGTTTGCGAGGATATGGATGTTATCATAATTGGTCAGAATATCTTCACCCGCACTTTTGATGAGCTGACGATTGAAATTTACAATTTATGTCAGATAACAAATATCCGTGAATTCTCAAAATTTTATGATGTCGATAATAGCTGGCCGAGATTATATAATCTTGCCAAAAACAAATATCAGCCAATCCTTGACCGCAAACGTAGCGAAACTGAATTTGAAGCCATTCAACGCAAAACTTTAGAAAAGCAGACTGTGTTATCCGCCAGTCATGTCGATAAGAAACTAATTGCCAGTATTGCAGAAAGAAGGCTGCGCCGCTCCGAAATTAATATCCTGATTGTGGAAGATGACGCCTTCTCGCGCAAGCTGATTCGCAATGTCCTCAATAAGCAGTACCATGTAATCGATGTCGAGGATGGAAAAGATGCTGTGGAGACTTACATCCTTATCTCCCCTGATATCATTTTTCTCGACATCGATCTCCCTGATATTAACGGACATGAAATTCTGGAATCTATCTTAAAAATAGACCCCTCAGCATATATCGTGATGCTAAGTGGAAATAGTGATCAGGATAATGTTATCAGAGCCATCAAAGAAGGTGCAAAAGGTTTTGTAACCAAGCCTTTTGTCAAAGACAGGCTATATAAATATATTTCCGAATGCCCCACAGTGCAGAAAAAAATCATCCACCAAAGGGTAGAGTAGGATTATGGGGGGTAGAGTGCCACCACTAGTTATCCCCCACCAGATTATAACGGAGTGTGAATGATATCGGATAGAAAAATCAAGCTGTATGAGTTGTTGATAAATATCACCAAAAAGGCCAATGAATCAAATTCATCGGAAGCTGTAATTCAAACTGCACTTGATGAAATCTGCGTATACACTAATTGGCCGATTGGTCATTGCTATCTTGAGAAAGAAAACTCTAATTTTCTTACCTCAACCAAATTATGGCACATTTCCGATAAGCGTCAGGTAAAAAACTTTATCGAAGCGAGCGAGAAAAAGAACTTTACCAAGAATGAAGGAATGGTCGGCACGGTTTACGCAACAGGCAAACCACAATGGAACATGGATACAAGCCATGACACAAGCTTTATACGCATAAATTCTGTAAAAAAATATGGCATCAAAGCCGCCTTTGCTTTTCCGATTATGATAAACAAGCAGGTGGCCGGAGTGATGGAATTCTTTTCTTCCAGCAGCCATAAACCCGATGAGGAATTGCTGGATGTAATGCAATATGTCGGAATTCAGATTGGACATGTTCTAAATCGCTGCCGTGAGGCTGAAAAACTAAACATCCTTGAGCAACTAATCGCCAATGCAAAAGACGGTATAATCCTAACTGAAGCAAATAATATAAATGGTGGGCCACATATTGTGCATGTTAATGATGCATTCACAAAAATCACCGGTTATGAAAAACATGAGGTCATAGGTAAAACCCCGCGTATCCTGCAAGGAGAGAAAACTGACAGAGAAACTTTAAACCGTTTGCGCGAATGTTTGGAAAATGGCAGGTCATTTCGCGGAGAATTAATTAATTATAGTAAGGCCGGAAATGAATATTGGCTGGATATAAGCATAGTACCGATTCGTGATAGTAAAGGCAATATCACCCATTTTGCAGCAATTGAAAGAGACATAACCGAGCGCAAAGCATCGGAAGAGATTCTGCAGGAAGCGAAATTGGCAGCAGAAAAAATTGCCCAATTTCCGGAAAATAACCCAAACCCCATTATCCAAATTGATCTCGAAGGTAACATCTTATATGCCAATAATGCCACCCGTAGAAACTTTCCTGACTTAGCCGAGGAAGGCATAAAACACAAATTATTAACAAATATATTAGAGTTAGGCTCAATTGTAGTTGAAAATGATTCGCCTTTATCGCGTGAAATCAGCATTGATGATTATACCTATCAGCAAACCATTAACAAAATGCAAAGCGGTAGCGAGATTACATTTGCGATATATTGCATCGACATAACCCTGATTAAAAAAGCCCAAAGGGAAATGCGCATTGCGAAAGAAAAAGCTGAGGAAGCCAGCAAATCCAAAACCGAATTTCTCGCTAATATGAGCCATGAATTGCGTACACCGATGAACGGCATCTTAGGTATGAGCGAATTATTGATAGACAGCCCATTGTCACAAGAACAGCTTGATATGGTTAGAACCTTGCGTTATTCCAGCGAAAATCTTTTGCAGTTGCTCAATGATATTCTGGATATTTCTAAGGTTGAGGCGAATGATCTAACGCTTGAAAGTGTTCCCTTTGAGCTTGGCATTCTTATGCAGGAAACCATACAGATATATACTCCGCTTGCTGCACAGAAAGACTTATCTTTAGTGCTTAATATTCAGGATAATGTACCGCAAGTTATCATGGGTGATCCCGCAAGATTGCAGCAAATATTGCGAAACCTGATTAGCAACGCGCTGAAATTTACGCATGAAGGCAAGATTGAGGTAAATGTCGCCATCGCCAATGGTGAATTATATTTTCAAGTCAAAGATAGCGGCATAGGTGTGCCCGAAGATAAGCTGGAAGCGATATTTGAAAAATTTGCGCAGGCCGACACATCCACTTCACGCAAATATGGCGGAACAGGTTTGGGGCTTGCTATCACCAAAGAGTTAGTTGCAATGATGCAAGGCAGAATCGGGGTGGAAAGCACACTTGGCTATGGCTCAATATTCTATTTCAGCATTGCTTCGGTAGAAGCTCCCAAAAACTCTAAACCGGTAAATATTTTTAGTGAAGATGTGGGAAATAATTTTTCTTATATTCCCAAAGATATGAAAGTCCTCGTTGTAGATGACCATCCAATAAATACAATGTTCATGCAAAAATTGCTCAAGAAAATCGGCATGACGGCAATTGATACGGCAGAGAATGGCGTGGAGGCATTATACAAAATCGCCGGAAAAGATTATGATATCGTATTTATGGATTGCCAGATGCCTGAACTTGACGGCTATGAAACCACTAACACAATTCGTCAGGATGAAGCTGATTCGGATATACGTCTGCCAATTGTTGCAATGACGGCAAATGCCATGATTGGTGATAAGAATAAATGCCTAAAAGCTGGGATGGATGACTATATCAGCAAACCTGTCAAAGTTGAGAAGGTTGTGAATGCCCTGCAAAAATGGGCAAAATATTGCAATCTGGATAGTGATATTCAACCCGCCAATGATGAGCAGGAATTAATTACCGTCCCTGCGAATGATATATCTCCAAATACAGATTCACCGGTTAATCTTGAGCATCTAAGGGTTTATACGGATTGTGACCGCGATGATGAAATTATGCTTTTCGGGATGTTTAATAAACAAACCGAGGAAGGCTTGGCACAACTGGATAAAGCGCTCAAAGCAAATGATTGCGAGACATGGAGAAAAGCCGCGCATAAGCTAAAAGGTGCAAGCGGAAATCTGGGAGCAGAAAAACTTTGCAGTTTTGCAAAAGAAGCGGAAGCCGGCTTTGAGCAAGATAATGATTTTAAGGAAGGGATTTTAGCAAAAATCCAGACCGAAGCCAAAATCGTCTGCGACTATCTTCAAACCATATGGCAGGAAGAGGCTGTCAGCTCCTAAGCTTTTTGCATCTTGCTGTCCCAATCCTTATAGGAAGCCACTGCCAGCCATAATAGCGGCACCACAATTATTGAATAGCTGATAATTTGTCCGAAAATCTGGTCACTATCGAGAAATTCCGTATTTTCATGCAGCATAGTATTAACTTCATGGCTAAATGGTAAGGCAAAAGATTCTGTCAACTCATGCACGCCCAACAAAATCAGATGGATGGCGAAAAGAATCAGGAACACGGCAGTAACCTGCAAGAATCTCCCGATATTTATCAAATGGCTATATTTTATCCAAGCCAGCCCCACAAAAATTGAGGCTAAGATACCAAAAATCGCGCCAAACAGCATTTCACTAAAACCCGATGTCACTGCGATGGATTGAAACAGCAATGTTATCTCAAACCCCTCTCTAGTCACCATCAGCAATATAAAAACAAACACCCCGATAGCGGCAGCCTTGCCCTCTTTCGCGGCATTTTTTTCAAGATTGTTCCGGATTTCCTGACTCATTTTCTTTCCGGCTTTTAGCATATGCACGGTCAGCGTGAGAACCAAAACTCCTGCCACAATTCCCAAAACACCCTCTGCCAATTCTTGGTTCATATATTTTGAAATCAGGAACGCCAGCATAATACTTGCTAAAATTGATGCGCCAATTCCATAATAAACTGGTTTATAAAGATTCTTTCTTCCGGTTTTCTCCAGATATGAGAAAGTT
>Ga0210019_1001493_pt1 | contig 24774 bp, 30 predicted proteins | sample CryGeyCG2114_020_2_FD_183969 | JGI IMG/M metagenome (GOLD analysis project Ga0210019, IMG submission 183969) | Groundwater microbial communities from aquifer - Crystal Geyser CG11_big_fil_rev_8/21/14_0.20 (SPAdes) (version 2) | ecosystem: Environmental > Aquatic > Deep subsurface > Groundwater ...
AGGTTTATCAAAAAAAGAATCCATCTTCAAAGGTCAAAATTAACAAAAAACTTAAACCGAATACGGTGTCATTTTACATTGCTCAACCAATACCCGTTTCGGTGTCATAGTTAAATTGCTTGACACGGGGGGAATTCCGCCGCGCCCGAGCGTTCCGCCGGAGCGAAGCGGAGGCGACACCAAATCGCTTGCAAATTCCTTACTGGTGCCCGGGAGAGGACTCGAACCTCCAAGCCTTGCGGCACCACCACCTCAAGATGGCGAGTTTGCCAATTTCTCCACCCGGGCATAAGGGTGGGCCTATTCAGAAGCTACATCTGCTGGTTCCTCGGTTTCTGGGGAAATAGTTTCGGGCACGAAGGCGGTTCTTTTGAGTTTGGCTTTTTTGCCCACTCTGTTTCTTAAATAGTAAAGTTTGGCGCGGCGGGTTTTGCTGCGCCCGACTATTTCAATTTTTTCAATGGCTGGCGAATGCAAAGGAAAAATTCTTTCCACGCCCACGCCCGCGATCACTCGCCTAACCGTAAACGAGCCAGAAACGCCTTGGCCATGCTTCATAGCTAAAATTATGCCTTCAAATACTTGAATTCTGGCGCCTTCTTTTTTGCTGGCTGTTTTCTTGCCTTTGGCGTCTTGGCTGGGAGCGGGAATTTTTTGATGCACCTTAATGATGTCGCCAACTTTCATTTTGGGCAGGTTGGTTTTTAGATATTGTTTAGTGATTTCTGATGTGTTTTGCATATATTTTATTTACTTACTTAGTGGGCGTATCCCGACTCGAACGGGAGACCTTTTCGATGTCAACGAAACGCTCTAACCAACTGAGCTATACGCCCGAAAAGTCCAAGGTGCGCGTGGGAGGGATCGAACCTCCGACCCTAGACTTATAAGGTCTATGCTCTACCACTGAGCTACACGCGCTTTTTTGTGCCTACGCGCTTTACAATATTAATCAACTCTTCAAATTCTTCTTTTTCAATGGTTTCTTTTTCAATGAGGACTTTGGCTATTTTTATGAGCATTGCTTTTTTTTGCGTTAAAATTTTCACCGCCACAGCCTCGGCCTCGCGGATGAATCGGGCTATTTCTTCGTCTATTTCGTTAGCTGTTTTTTCCGAATAGTTTTTTTCGGTTTCTTGTTCCCAGCCCAAAAATGTCATTGAGTCCCTTACGCCGAAAACTATCGGTCCGAATTTAGCCATACCGTATTTAGTAACCAAGTCGCGCGCCAACTCGCTGGCTTTTTTCAAGTCGTTGGCGGCGCCAGTGGATAGCTCATTGTAAGTGAGCCGCTCGGCGGTGTAGCCGGACAGCAAAACGGCTAATTCAGCCAAAAACTCTGATTTTGTTTTAATCCTTTTTTCTTGTTTAGGCAAGGACAAGGTGTAGCCAGCGGCCATGCCGCGAGCCACAATGGAAATTTTGCGCACATCTTCGGCATGCGGCAGGGAAGTGGCCATTAAGGCGTGGCCGGCTTCGTGATAGGCGGATATTTCTTTTTCTTTTTCCGAAAGCAAATGGCTTTTTCGCTCCGGGCCCAAAAGCACTTTTTCAATTGATTCCAAAAGTTCGGTTTGCGAAATGGCCGTTTTATTTTTCTTGGCGGCTAAAATGGCCGCTTCATTGACTAAGTTAGCCAAGTCCGCCCCGGAAAAGCCGGGCGTTCTTTCAGCCACTTCAATAATTTTAGCGTCAGGGTCTAGCGGTTTTCCTTTGCAATGAATTTGTAAAATTTCTTCTCTGCCTTTAATGTCAGGCAAATCAAGCACTACTCGTCGGTCAAACCGCCCCGGCCGCAAGAGGGCTGGGTCAAGGGATTCGGGCTTGTTGGTGGCGCCTAAAATTATAATGTTGGTGTCGCGTTCAAAGCCGTCCATTTCAGCCAAGATCTGGTTGAGGGTTTGCTCCCGTTCTTCGTGGCCGCCGCCCATACCGGGCATTCTCATTTTGCCGATGGCGTCAAGCTCGTCAATGAACAGGATGCAGGGCTGGTGCTTTTTCGCTTCCTGAAAGAGCGCCCGAGTCCTGCTGGCCCCGACTCCTACAAATAATTCTATAAATTCCGAGCCAACCATGGAAAAGAAAGGCACCTTGGCCTCATTGGCCACGCATCTTGCCAAAAGAGTTTTTCCCACGCCCGGAGGCCCTACCAATAAAACGCCGCGGGGTATTCGAGCTCCCAAGGCCTGGTATTTTTTAGGGTTTTTTAGAAAATCAACCACTTCCTTGATTTCATCTTTAGCTTCTTCAATGCCAGCTATATCGTCAAAAGTTACTTTTTCAGTTTTTTTGTCGTCTTTGCCGTCGCCGAACAGTTTGGCCGGCGTTTTAAGAAAGTTAAAGCCCTGTCCCATGCCGCCGCCCCTGGCTTGGCGGGCAATCAGCCAGAAAAACAAAACAAAAATCACAATCGGCAAGATAAGCGACAAGGGAAAGAGCCAGCCCATCACGCCTTGCTTTTCTTCTTCTATTTTGATATTGACTGGCTTGAGAGTTTCTTCATTAACGCCCAAGGCCTTGAGGGAGTCGTTAAGCGACACGCCTGTTTCTTTGCGGCTGGCTATTTTTTTACCCTGATTATCAACGGCAATAATTTTATCGCCCGACACTTGGATTTCTTTGATACTGGCTTGATTGATTTGTTGGGCGAGAGAACTCAACGAAACCTCGTTTGATTTTTGCAAGGCCTGCGGGTTAAGTAAAGCAAAAATAGCTGAAATAGCCAAAAAAGTAATCAAGATGATGATAATGTTTTTAGCCGCTTTATTCATTTTTGGATTTTTATTAGTCAATGTTTTTTAGAGAAAGATAAATGCGATTGTTGGCAATCTCAATGATTTTGGCTTTTACTTTTTGTCCTATGGCCAAAACTTTATCAGGAGTTTGCTCGGGAGCCGTGCTTATCTCTGAAGTATGAATGAGCCCTTCTAAATCCTTGCCGAATTTAATGAAAGCGCCAAAGCTGGTTATCCCGCTAATCTCGCCTTCAACCATATTGCCTACTATATATTCTTTCATTTCTTCTTCAGCTCGGTCTTTTTTAGTGGCTTTTTCCGAGAGAATAAGTTTGTTTTCTCTGAGGTTTAAGTCAAAAATTTTCACGGTTATTTTTTGGCCGACTAATTTTTGCAGCTCCAAAGCGATTTTAGCCGGGTCCCCGCCAGTCACCTTGGGGTAATGCTCGGGCAATAATTGCGAAGTTGGTAAAAATCCAGCGATATTCATTAGAGGGCAGATTAACCCGCCTTTGTTGGCGTTTTTTACTTGAACTTCAAAGGCCATGCCGCTTTCTTTGGCTGAATTAAGTTTGTCCCACGACATTTCTTGCGAGGCCCCGGCCAACGACAATTCGCGGTAGCCCTCGTTGTTTTCTATATCCAAAACCTTAGCTACCAATTTATCGCCTATTTTGTAATCTTTTAAGCTTTCCTTGGTTTCAAAAAACTCCCGACCATAAATTACTCCCACGCCCCGAGGGCCTAAATCAATATAAAGGGCGCTCTTGCCGCGGTTAATAACGGTTCCTTCTATGAGCTCGCCCACCTTGGGTGGACAGATTGAGTCGCTTTTTAATTTTTTGACTATCATAATTTTTTTCCGCCAATAGTGAACGAACGCGCTTTCGCGCTGGATTTAATATAACCGAAAACTTATATTGTTGCAAGGGCAGTTGTATTTTGGTAAGATATAAATAATATGGAAACTAATAAATTACATCAAGGAGATTGTTTTGAGTTGGTCAAAGATATACAAGATGAAGCAATTGATTTAATTGTTTGTGATGGGCCTTATGGCGTAACTAATCAGGACTGGGACAGAATACACGACATACAGAATTTTAACCTTAATTTAATTAAATTTTTTCCCGTGTATTGAAGCCAGGCGGAGCGCTTTATTTGTTTGGCAAAGCCAATTGTTTGGATTTTATTGATTATCGGCCCTGCTTAAACTTAAACTCGCGAATTATTTGGTATCAACCCAGCCGCTTGGCGCAAGGGAAAAAAAATTATACTAAGAGATGGTTGCAAAACTATTCCTGCTGCAATTTTATCTTTTCGGCTGCGTCATCGTCAGACTTCGCAAAATGCTTTTCGCCGTAGCTGGGCTACGGCCTCAAAACATTTTGCTCGTCTTCCTCGCCTCGCTCGAAAATCTAAAATTTCGCTACGAAATAGTTTTGCAACCATCTCTAACAATTATGACATTATCGCTTTTTTTCCAAAGGGAAGTCAAAAGCATTTAATTTGGACGATATCAGAGTTCCCCAGTTGGTAGAGCTAGAGCATCGCAAAAGATGCGAAAATGTGCCCTCTGTGATTAATGGAAAATTTTTTAAGACAAAATTCAATGACAAAGGAAAAAATCCCGGAGATGTCTGGGGCGACATTAAGCAACTCACTTATAAATCAAAAGAATTGGTTGGCAGAGAGTTCTTAAATACTATTCAGAAACCAGTTAAATTGATAGAAAGAATTATAAAAGCCAGCTCAAAAGAAGGCGATTTGGTGTTAGATCCTTTTGCTGGTCTTGGCACAACTTTTGTAGCTTGTAAAAATACCAACCGAAATTTTATTGGTTTTGAAATAAACCAAAAATTTGTTGATATAGCCAACAAAAGAATAGGCGATACGCAACAAGGAAAAATAATTGATTTGTTTTCCCTGTTATCGCAAGAGTGGAGGCAAAGCAAAATGGAAAAATTGTTTATCAAAAATAACTACATCAATAAAATATGCAAATTACTTGGCGCGGGCAATCCTGTTTTGAGATAACAGTTAAAAATAAAGAAAATGGCGAAACCACCATTGTTTTTGATCCTTTTGCCGAGGAGGCGGGCTTGAAGTTGCCCAAACTATCCGCTGATATTTTATTAGTGAGCCATAATCACGCTGACCACAATAATGTTAAGGCGGTTGGGGGCGATTATTTTTTAATTGATTCAGCGGGCGAATACGAAATTAAAGATGTTTTTGTTCAGGGTATTAAGGCCTGGCATGATAATCAAGGCGGCAAAGAAAGGGGCGAAGTAATGATTTATAAAATAGAGGCCGAGGGCATTAAAGTGTGCCATTTGTCGGACTTGGGGCAAAAGGAATTAACCAGCGAACAACTGGAACAAATTGGCGATATTGATGTGTTGTTTTTGCCAGTGGGGGGCAAGTATACCATTGACGCTAAGGATGCCTCGGAAATTGTCAGCCAGATTGAACCCCGCATAGTTATCCCCATGCATTATAAATTGCCCAACCAAAAAATTGACATAGACGGCGTGGAGAGGTTTTTGAAAGTAATGGGCGAGGTGGCCATTCAGCCCGAGAAAAAATTGAAAATCACGGCTAAAAATCTGCCAGCTGAAGAAACAAAAATTATTATTTTAGAGCCGTAAAAATATGAAGGCAAAACCTGATTTTGAAAAAATAAAAGAAATAGCAGGAGATGGGCGTAAAATAATTACTGGCCATAGCGGGGAGGCCTGGTTTGATTACAAGGCCGAAAAAATGGCTCAAGAAAATGGCATCACTAAGGAAGCGGCGCAAAGAAGTATCTTGACAAAACGGCATCTTAAATTCGGAGAGTTTATTAATCATGGAGCGGTAAGCAAAACTGAAATTAAAAACAAACAAGACGAAAAGAAAGACGAGATAGGATCAGTGAAAAAGAAAGAGCTTAAGGGCAAGGTTTTGTTTTATCGCTCCAAAGAAGCTAAAAGAATAGATTCGGCCCTTAAGGGAAGTTTGAAAGGGGGAAACCTAAAGAATTTGCAAAAGAATTGCGAACCGCTCTATAAGGGTGTAGGCAACAAGGAAAATCCTGTTCAGGCCGATCCAAGCAATCAAACTGAAATTAAGAGTGTTTATGAAAAAAAATACATAAAATATGCTCCTGTAGAAGGCGCCCCTAAAGAAAAGGCAAAAAAGAAAGAATTTACAGAGGGCTTAGAAGCGCTGGCCAAAAGTGCGGCTGAACAATTGGAGGTTTTGAAGATATTAAATGAGCGGGTCAAAGATAAGTTATCTATTATAGAAGATTCGCCTGATCGCGATAAAAAATTACAAGAGTTGATAACGGCTGACCCGGAGCTTGGGGCTGATTTATTTAAGATAATGGAAATTAATAAACATTTGAGGAAAGAAGAAAAAAGATGGCAAAGAGATATGGCTTTACCTATGCGTTTTAGGGAAGCCGGGCAAAGCATTAAAGAAGATATGGGCCGAGGGTTTTTCACTTCTTTAGTTCTTTTCACGGGGAGGTTTTTCAAGATCGCTTGGCAAAGCGCTTTTCTAAAAGGCAAAAAACCAGAAGAAAAAATGAGACATTTTTTCAAAGAATTAACTAAAGAAACCCTTGAGACAGTTGGCGCTGAGCTTTATTATGTTGGCAGGACTAGCGGTAAGGTTGTCCAAGTAGGCGTGGCTGGCGCGGGTAAGGTTGCTAACATTAATCGTCAGAGTATTGAGGAAGGCATTAAAAAAGCTGAAAAATTTCGCGACGAGACAGCGACATTGTTAAGAAAAGCATTAAAAGAAGCAACTAATGACCGAAGCATGGATACAACTAATTAAATCGCCGCTTTTAACGCCGATAGAACAGGAGTCGCTTTTGGCGTTGCTGGAAAAACAGGACGCTGATGAACAATTTTTTGAGCAGTTTAAGGCCGTTATTGTGGCTGTAGCCAAACGAGAGGCCAATCAGGCCCGTCTTGCTTTGGAAAAATTTCACCAGCAAACCGAGCTGGCCAAAGAAGGACTATTTGAAAAGAAAGAAAAACTATGGCAAACTACTCAAGAGAAGCTGGCTCAAATAGCCATTGATGATATCCAAAACCGTGAAGAAATTTTACAAAATTATCATCAGCAAGTGGCTGGTCTTTGGCAGGAGCTGGAAGAAAAGAGCCATAAGATGGCGGCGGCTATTTTGAGCGAGCAAATTAAATCAGCTAATTAAATGAGCATCATTGATAAAATCAAAAAGCAAGAGCCAACAAGAAGGCGGGCTATTGTTTTGGCAATTTTAGCGGTTTTGGCTTTGCCCTTGCTTTGGGTGGTTTTTAATAATTTTCAAGCAAGAGCCAATATCTTAAGGCAAAATCAAGAGGCTGGCTTAAATAATTTGTCATTGCCCGAATTACCGCTGGAAACCACGCAGGATTGGGAGAATGTTCAGCAAGATAAAGAAAATGCCGACCAATTTTATTCGGATATGGCCGCCTTGCGAGACGCTTCTTCCTCGTCAACTTCCACGCCAACCACTACTAACGAATATAATGTTGACGAGCAAATAATTAATGCGCCCGAAGGTTATTGAAGTTTGCCAGCGTCCAGACCTCTTTTAACTTCAGCCGTCCCCCGGCCTCTCTTAAATTGTAAAAACATTATAAAAGTTTTTAAAAGGTCGGGAGACGGTAGAGGTATTTAAGAGAGGTCTGGGCGCGGTTAAGAGATATGGTTAGAGAAAAAAATCAGAATAACGAAAAAGCAAAAGATGAAAATAAAGAGGTGGGTTACATCAAGCCTCGAGAAATTACTGCTGAAATGCAGGAGAGTTATTTGGATTACGCCATGAGCGTAATTGTCTCGCGAGCCTTGCCCGATGCGCGGGACGGTCTCAAGCCCGTGCACCGTAGAATACTTTATGCGATGTATGATATGGGCTTGCGAGCCAATGTCAAATTCCGCAAATCAGCTACGGTAGTTGGAGAATGTTTTGTTAAAGATACGAATATTTTAACAGAGCAGGGCATCAAGCCAATCCAAGATATTTGCTCTGGTGATCGGGTTTTTACTCAAAATGGAATTAAGGCGGTCTCCCAGCTTTATGAAATGCCCGAGAGGCCTTTGTTGAAGGTGATTTTGGATAATGGGCTTTCAAATGTAGCTACTCTTTCGCAAAAGTTTAAGGTTTTGAATTCAGATTGGAATTTTATTTGGAAAGAAGCTAAGGAGTTGACTGAAAATGATTTTGTTGTAATTAAGGCGGATTACCCCGATATTAAAAGTAAGGCGCGATTAAAGCAAATAGAAAAAGGCCAACCTCAATATCTAAATGAAAATTTAGCATATTTTTTAGGGCTTTTTGTTTCAGAGGGCTCAATTTCAAATGATTATGGCAAGAAAAAATATCCCCGCATTAGTATTGCTAATAACGATAGAGGTATTATTGAAAAAGCAGCCACTGTTTTAGAAAAAGAATTTTTCTATTCTCCCACTATTGAGGCTAAACAATATCAAATTAACAAGCGAAACGGCGATTTGTTAACGCATACAACATACTGCATAAGAATTGATCGTAAAGCTATCAATGATTTTTTTGTTCTTAATTTTGGGTTGGCTGGAAAGAAGGCTTTAACCAAAGAAATACCCACGCAAATTTTTATTTCGCCAAAAACGGTTATTTTTTCATTGATTAGCGGGTTGATTGATGGCGATGGCTCAATCCATAGTAAGAGAAAAAATATTCACTATGGCTCTATCTCTGAAAAATTAGTAGACCAGTTGATGATTATTCTTTTATCGCAAGGCATATTTAGCCATAAACTTGCTCATAAGTGTTCGGGGAAAAATAATCAAGTTTTAGGAAGAGTTGTGAAAAATATCCACAAGTTTTATTATTTGGAAATTCATGGCGATAATTCAGTAAAGCTATCATTGAACTTACAGCTTGGCAGTAAAGACAAAGATTTACGAGCGAAGAGATTAATATCAGAAAAATTTACTGGACAGGGTTTTAATACTTATGACCTTATTCCCTATGGATCAAAAATGCTTTTTGGAGAGTTAAGTGAAAATCATTTAGGAGGAGGGTGGTATCAGGATGCGGCTGGAGATAAGTTTAGAGTGGGGATAAAACATAGGGCTGGTTGTAAAATTAGGTATTGCGCTGATTTAATGGAAAAACCTTTAAGAAAAACACAGGTGATTGATTGGGGAATCCAAGAAAAGCTTAGCAAGATTGGCTCGCCGCTTTTTGAATTTTTAGATAATGTCATTAAAAATAAAATTTATTTTTTAAGAGTTTCTTCTATAGAAAAAATTGCTTCGGAAAAAACTTATGATTTTCAGGTAGAGCAAGAACATGAATTTGTTGCCAATGGTATGGTTGTCCATAATTGCCTTGGCAAATATCATCCGCACGGCGATATGGCGGTTTATGACTCTATGGTGCGCATGGCGCAAGATTTTTCTCTGAGATATCCGCTGGTTAAGGGGCAGGGCAATTTTGGATCGGTTGACGGAGATAATGCGGCCGCATCGCGTTATACTGAAGCGAAAATGTCGCCTATTGGCGAGGAAATGTTGGCTGATATTGAAAAAGACACGGTTAATTTTATTGCCAATTATGATGGCACTCGAACCGAGCCGGCTGTTTTACCCTCTCCCTTGCCCCAGCTTTTATTGAATGGTTCTTTTGGCATTGCCGTGGGCATGGCCACTAGTATTCCTACTCATAATGTTAGCGAGGTTTTACAGTCCACTATCCATCTTTTAGAAAATCCGGGAGCAACCACCGAGGACTTGTTTCAATTTTTTCAGGGCCCGGATTTTCCCACTGGCGGTATTATTTATGGCAAAAAAGATATCATCGCGGCCTACTCGCAGGGCAAGGGCCCCATTTTAACTCGGGGCAAAGCCGAGATTGAAGAAACCAAAAAAGGCAACTCCATCATTGTTATCACGGAAATTCCTTTTCAGGTGCAAAAATCCGCCTTAGTGATGCAAATGGCTAAATTAGTGGAAGACAAAAGAGTTGAGGGCATCAAAGACATCAGAGATGAATCGGGCCGAGATGGTATGCGCATTGTCATAGAGCTGAAAAAAGAGGCCTTTCCTAAAAAAACACTCAACGCGCTTTTCAAATACACCGACCTGCAAAAGACCTTTCACTTAAATATGATTGCCTTGGTTGATGGTATCCAGCCCAGAGTGTTGGGGCTGGTTGATGTTTTGAGTTTTTATCTTAAGCACAAAGAGGAGGTAGTGGTGAGGCGAACTAAATATGACTTGCAAAAAGCCAAAGACCGAGCCCATATTTTAGAGGGATTGATGATAGCCCTAAAAAATATAGACGAAGTCATCAAGGTAATCAAGCAATCAGCCAGCCGCGAGGACGCTAAAATAAATTTGCAGAAAAGGTTTAAGTTCACCGACATTCAGGCCGTAGCCATTTTAGAAATGCGCTTGGCGCAGTTGGCCAAGCTGGAGCGGGATAAAATTGAAAAAGAATTGGCTGAAATTGAGCAGTTGATTAAAGAATTAAATTTAATTTTAAGCAATCCCAAAAAATTAAAGGGACTGATTAAAAGCGAGCTGGCGGCTATGGCTGAAAAATATAAAGATATTCGGCGCACCAAAGTAATGGCGGGCAGAATGGGTGAAATTGGCGATGAGGATTTAATTCCGCAGGAAGAGGCCATTATTACTATTACCCAAGGCGGGTTTATTAAACGAATGAAGTCCTCGGCGTATCACACGCAAAAGCGAGGGGGTAAGGGCGTGGCGGGTATGGAAGTGAATGAAGAAGACATTGTGGAGCATTTTGTGGTGGCTAACACTTTGGACAAAATGATGTTTTTTACTGACTCGGGCAAGATATTTCAGTGCTTTGCCTGGGAAATACCCGAGCTCACTAGAATTTCCAAGGGGCGAGGCCTGCTCAACTTTATTGAAATTGCCCCGCAAGATAAAGTTTTAAGCTTAATTTCCTATACCAAAAAAGACGAGGATTTGGTGGATAAGTTTTTAGTGATGGCGACCAAAGATGGTATAATTAAAAAAACAATTCTTTCGGCTTTTAAGAATGTGCGCAAGAATGGTTTGCTGGCTGTTAAATTGCAGCCGGGCGATTCGTTGAGGAGCGCTAAAATAGCCGACAAGGATGACGAGATTAGCTTGATAACTAAAAACGGCCAATCAATCAGGTTTAAGGAAAGCGATGTGCGGCCTATGGGTCGGGGGGCTTCCGGGGTGAAGGGTATGAAAATAGGCAAGGCCGATGAGGTAATTGCCATGGATGTTATTAAAATAAAAAATAAAAATGAAAAAAAGAATTATTTATTAGTTATTACAGAAAATGGCTATGGTAAGAGAACTCCGATTGAAGAATACAGGTTGCAACATCGCGGCGGTAGCGGTATTAAAGCGGCCAAAATAAATGAAAAAACCGGCAAAATTGTTTTTGCCAAAATTTTAGAGCCAGATGATGAGGATTTGATTGTGATTTCTAAAAAGGGCCAAGTTATTAGAAGCGCTTTGAAAGCCATTTCTATCCATGGCCGAGTCGCTTCGGGTGTGCGAGTGATGCGGCTTGCCTCAAGCGACAAAGTAGCTTCGGGCACTTGCTTGTCGGCTGTTTTGGCAGCCGAAGAGCCAGCAGGGGGCAGACCTCTAATAATTTCTTTATAAATGTTTTTTTTCATTATAAAAGAGGTCTGCCCCCCTCCCTTAAAAATATGTTTGTTAATCCAGAAGAAACTCTCAAACAATTAAATTTGGCCAAAGAAATGACGGCTATTGATGTGGGTTCAGGCAGCGGGGGCTGGACATTGCCCTTGGCGAAAATTTTAGAAGACGGCTTGGTTTTGGCGGTAGACATTTTAGAAGAGCCCTTGTCGGCTTTGCAGGGCAAGGCGCGCCATGCTGGGATTACCAATGTGCGATTAGTGCTGGGCGACATTGAGCAGGGCCTGCCCAAGGTGGCCAGTGGGTCGTGCGACTTCGCTTTAATTACCAATGTTTTGTTTCAGATTGAAGATAGGCCCTCGGCCTTCAAGGAAATAGCTCGTGTTTTGAAGTCGGGCGGCCAACTGTTGGTGGTTGATTGGTTGCCCGGGCCTGGCTTTGGCCCCAAAGAGGGTCGTTTGCCAGCCAGCGAAGTGAAAACGCTGGCCAGCCAAGCTAACTTTGATTTTACGCAAGAGTTGCCAGTGGAGCTTTATCACTATGGCCTGGTGTTTGTCAAAAACTAATATGTTGCCTCTTAAAAAATTTTGCGCCTTGTTTTTGCTGGTCTTTTTTTTGAGCGGTTTAGCGCCAGTAGTTTTAGCCGTAGGCAAGTCATGTTCAACTACAGGTGTTTCTAGTGGCGACAATCCTGATGCTAATGGCTGTCCAACGGGCGAACAATGTTGTTGTTGTAAGGCCGATCAAGGATGTCCGGGGCTGGCCGGAGAAAAGGGCAGGTGTTTTCCTATAGAGGTGGTTGTTGGTAGAAAATTAAATCCCACAACCAAAGTAGAAGAGCTTGATAAAAAGACCCTTACCTGTAGCGCCGTTGTTTGTCCTTTTTCCACCCACACCAGCGTTGAGGACTTTATTACGGAGGCGGTTAATTATATTTTTTATTTAAGCATCATTATGGCGCCTTTAATGATTATTATTGGGGCGGCCGTGTTTTTAACTTCAGCGGGCAATCCCAAACAAACCAAGTTGGGCACAAGCATCATTCAATGGACCGCCATTGGTTTCGCCATAATTTTATTCGCCCGAGGCGTCACTGCTGTTATTAAAATGATTTTAGTTGGATAATTGCCTACAAGGATTGCCGTCATTCTGAGCCAGCAGGCGAAGAATCCCTAAGATCCTTCGGTCGCTTGAGGCGACCTCAGGATGACAATTCGGAAATATATGATTTTTAAGAAAATTTTTTTTAGTTTGTTGCTGGCCTTGGTGATTTCCAATTTTGCTTTTTTTGCTTATCCGGCGGTGGCGGCTACTCCTCTTGAACAATGCCGTGAATATTGCAAAGACAGAACAAAGCCAATAGACCCGGGCTTGGCCTGCTTGTGCTCACGAGATAATCCTAAATGTCCGGCGAGCGACTCTAATTGCGAGCGTCATGAATCAGGCATTATTGACCGCGCCACTAATTGGATTTTCTATCTGGCTTTGGTGCTTTGTCCTTTGTTTATTTTGTTGGGCGCTTTTATGTTTTACGCGGCCGCGGGCGATTCTAAAAACGCTACTACCGGCAAAAAAATAATTATTTACGCGATGATCGGCTTGGCCATAGCGCTTTGTACTAAACTAATTTACGCTGTTGTCAGATTTTTAATCGGCCAGTAACCCATGGTTATGTCATTCTGAGGCCTAATGGCCGAAGAATCCCATCATCTTATGCCATCGTCAATTTTAACCAGACGAATTTCCAGTTTTTTGGCCTTATCTATCATAGTTTTTTTGGCTTTTGTGGTTGGCGCTATCGCCATTTATCAGTCCAGTAAATTCAAGGCCCTGCAAGCGGAAACGCCCCTTTGGTATAGTCAAGTATCTACTGGCATGTCTGCTGACTACTAACTACTAACTATTTCTCTATGCCCGAAGAAAACAAACCAAATCCAGCCCCGCCTCAACCAGCGTCGCCATCGCCCCAATCGCCAGAAAAGATACCACTTTCTTGGATATTTTTAGGCATTGGCGCCATAATTATAATATGGGCGCTGTCTTCGTGGTTGTTTAGGTAGTTTTGAATTATCTCAAAATCTTTATATGAATCCCTTAACATTAGAAAATAATATTCAAGAAGTTGCCGCTCAAGAGCGCCAGTTTCAAATTCTTAAGCAGAAAACCGGCGAGGAGCGGCTTAAGCTTGCCTTGCAACTAAGGGAGTTAGTTTTAAGTTTGGCCAAAGCGAGCATTAAAAACGAGCACCCTAATTTGTCCGCTAAGGAACTTCAAAAAAAATTATTGCAAAGAATTTATGGAGATGACTTCTGTTTTGAAATTGGTGGTAAATAAGTTAGATAAACTGCGGATTCCTTATGTTTTAACCGGGGGGTTGGCGGTTAGTTATTGGGGCGCTCCGAGAACCACTCACGATATTGATATTATTATTGAGATTGACTCGTCAAAAACAGCCAGTATTATTCGAGCGTTTGATAAAGAGTTTTATGTAAGCCGTGAGGAGATAGAAAGCATGCTGTCGCACGGTAGGTCTTTTAATCTAATACATCACAAAACCGGCATTAAGATTGATTTTTGGCTAGTGGACAAAAAAGACCCCCATAAAGTTTTAGAATTCAGCCGGGCGTTAAAGAAAAAAATTTTTGGCCAAACCATTTCCATTATAGCTCCCGAGGATTTGATAATTGTCAAATTAAAATGGTGCCAAGATGGCGAATCTTTTCGCCATCTGGAAGATGTCAAATCAGTTTTAAGAATTTCTAAAGTAGATACTGCCTACATCAAGCAATGGGCGCACAAGCAGGGCACTCTGGAAATTTTTAACCAAATATCTCTAATATAGCTTAAAACAAAAATTCCCCCGCCTTGCGGCGGGGAATTTTAATTTATAAATGAGATGGTTGCAAAACTATTCCTGCTGCAATTTTATCTTTTCGGCTGCGTCATCGTCAGACTTCGCAAAATGCTTTTCGCCGTAGCTGGGCTACGGCCTCAAAACATTTTGCTCGTCTTCCTCGCCTCGCTCGAAAATCTAAAATTTCGCTACGAAATAGTTTTGCAACCATCTCAATGCGTCATGCTGAGTGAAGCGAAGCATCTCAGATAAGATTCTTCGCCTGCTGGCTCAGAATGACAAAATAAAAAAATTAACTTTTCGCTTTTTCTACAATTTGAGCGAATGTTTCGGGTTGTTGCTGGGCTAATTGGGCTAAAATCTTTCTGTCAATTTCAATGCTGTTTTTCTTTAAGCCGGCGATGAATTTGCTGTATGAGATACCCAACGGCTTGCAACCAGCTGAAATTTGGACATTCCACAATTGACGAAAAGTTCTTTTTTTAACTTTGCGGTCCCGATACGCGTAGACACCGGCTTTTTGCAAGGCTGGTTTAGCTAACTTAAACTTTGATTTTCTACCCCAACGAAAACCCTTGGTTTTTTCCAGGGTGTTTTTTCTTCTTTTATTAGCAGTTGTTCCTCGTTTTACTCTTGGCATATTATTATTTTAATCCGGCCTTCCTTAATTTTTTTGCTAAGGCCTTTGGCACTTCAATCATTTTTCTTTTTTGACGGATAACCTTGCCGCTCTTTTTGGAGCGATAATGATTTTGCCCGCCAATTTTGCGCAAAATCTTGCCGGTTTTGGTAACTTTGAATCTTTTGACTAAGGCCTTTCTTGTTTTCATAGAATTATACTTTAGCAATAATACCGCTGAATCCTCGCGGTTCTTTTTTTAACTCTCTTTCAAATTTAATCGGCGTATGCGCCTTAACAACTTCTAAAAATTTATTGATTTTTTCTCTGGCAAAGCCGTCTAAGTATTTTTCTCTGCCCCGCAAGGGCATTTCAAATCTCACTTTGTTGCCTTTTTGCAGGAACTCCCCGGCGGCCTTGGCTCTGGTTTCTATATCGTGCTCGGAAATGGCGAAGGTGAGGCGAATGCTTTTTAATTCGCCCGCTTTTTGATGGGCGCCTTTGCGTTCTTTTTTTTCTAACTGATAGGCGTATTTGCCATAATCCATTATTTTGCAAACTGGCGGGTCAACTTTTTCGGTAACCTGAATTAAATCAAGCCCCAATGCCTGGGCTTTCTTTTTGGCTTCTTCAAAACTGACCACGCCAAGCTGTTCGCCTTTTTCGTCTATCAGTCGCACTTGGCTAACCCGAATAAAATTGTTATAGATTATTCTTTTGCGCAAAGTTTTTTAATAAATCAAAGACAGCTGGTGGAGACGGAGGGATTGAACCCTCGTGCAGCGATTAGCGCCTCAACAACTCTACAGGTTTAGACCGTTTATTTTTTTAAGGCAAATGCTTTTGAAGCGGACAAAATAAACAATTACCCGAGCCCTTTTGTTTCAGCCGCCAGCCAAGGCCTCTGGTTGCCTAGCCCAATATTATAACACCCTCGTTTGCTTATTGGGCATCAGCAAGGAGGATGTTCCCGCCTTAGGCGGGAAAGTGCTTAAGCAATGGCGTAAGCCGGTTGCTCAACTTGAAAAATGTTGGCACTTAAAGTTTTCCAGAAGTTTTAGGAGATTTTGGAACTCCACCTGCTTATTGCGACTTAAGGGCTGTCAAAGCAATACGCCCCCATATTGAGAGATAGCTACAAAATTAAGCTATCGTTTGAAAACTCTTTGTATCTCACGGTCGTCTTCTCTCTTTTTTATCTTTTCTCGTTTGTCAATTTTCGTTTGACCTTTGGCCAAAGCGAACTCCAACTTAATTTTGTTGCCATCAGTATACACTTTTAAGGGTATCATCGTCAAGCCTTTTTGCTTGACTTGGCCAATGAGCTGCCTAATTTCCGATTTAGTTAAAAGCAATTTGCGGGTTCTTTCGGGATTATAGCTCCCTTGTAAATTCTTGGGCTGGTAGGGCGGAATGTTGGCGCCAATCCAAAAAACTTCCTCGCCCACCAAGGTGACAAAAGAGCCAGCCAGCCCCAAGCGGCCGTTTCTGATGGATTTAACCTCCTGGCCCAGCAAAACAATACCCGCCTGAAACTTTTCCAGACTTTTATAATTAAACAGGGCTTTTCTATTTTCTGCTAATATCTTGCTCATTGTTTTAAGTATAACAGAAAACAGGAAATTGTGGAAAACTCGCTTGACATGATTTTAGGGGTATTCTACAATGTATACATAAAGTGTAGACATTCCAGAATATGGTTGAAGAATTAAAAAATTTAAGTTTTCTGCCTTATTTTAAGTTTTCTCAATTAAGGGTTTTATTCCCTGATATCAAGAATGCTTCGTTGAGACAGAAAGTAAGCCGTTGGTTGAAAAAGGGTGATATTTTTGAATTAAAAAAAGGTTTTTATGTTGCCAGCAAACATTACGAGCGCTATATTTCTGACTATAATTATCGGGTTTATTTGGCGAATATCTTGTGCCATCCCTCGTATGTTTCCGGGGCTTATATTTTGCAGAAAGAAGGAGCAGTAATGGAAGCGATTTATCCCATAACTTCCATTACCACCAAAAGCACCAGAAACTATTCCAACAAATTAGGCGATTTTCTTTATTTTTCCATTAGCGAGCAGTTATATACTGGCTACAAAAAGGATTTTTATATCAACGAACCGGTCTACATTGCTACTTTAGCCAAGGCGCTTTTTGATTATTTGTATATTAAGTATTCTAAAATGAGATTTAGCGCCAATGATATATTAGTTCGAGAAAGATTTAATGTTGAGGTTTTTACCGGAAAAGATAAAAATGAATTTAAGCATTATTGCAAATTGTCTAACAATAAACTTTTGATTGAAGTAAGTAAAAAAGTTTTTTTAAGAAAATATCAAAATGAATAATTTAATTTTTGAATTAGAAAATATTGTTAGCGAAAACAAGAAAAGAAACTTGCCCTCCGATGTTATTGAGAATTTGCTTAAAGAGTATTTGCATTATTTTGTTTTGGACTATATTTATAATTCGTCTGATTTTAAGGATATGGTTTTTTACGGCGGGAGCGCCTTGAGAATGCTCTTTGATTTGCCGCGGTTGTCAGAAGACATTGATTTTGAAGCGGATGAAAAAACCGATTTAAGAGAGTTAGCCATTGGGTTAGAAAATTATTTTAAGAAGGATTTGGCGCTTTATGAAAAGTTTTCCGCCAATAAAATGCGCGCAATCAATCGTATTTTTTTGAAGTTTCCGGTTTTGTATGATATTGGCCTTTCTCCGCGCAAAAGCGAGGTTTTGCGTTTGAAAGTGGAATCTAGGCCATTGCCCAAGGAATTTTTTAAAGACGCGAAAATTACCCTCACTTCAAAGTCAAAGTATGGTCGCAGTTTTATTGTTAAACACTATGACTTGCCAACTTTGTTTGCTACGAAAATTCCAGTTATTTTCGGCCGGGGCGAGAGGGGTTTTAAGAAGGGCAAAATAGAGGAAGGCATAAATTTTAAGGGCCGGGATTTTTATGATTTAATTTGGTATATGGAGCAGGGGATTATACCTGACCCAATAATGCTTGAAAAAAAAGAAATCAAAAAACCGTTAAAAGAAATTTTTGACGAAATAGAAAGTTTTGTCGTTAATAACAAAAATTTTGCCAAGGGCTTGGCCAGCGATTTGCGGCCCTTATTTGTTTCCGGGGGATTTGTTGATGTGTTGAGTAAAAATTTTTTGGAAATTTTCCAAAGAGCGAGAAAAGATAAATATAATCTTTAGCCCAAAAAATTATGGCTGAAATTAAAGTTTTAGTTGAGGGCTATGCCAGTAAAAAGAAAAAGGGCAACCCGGCCTCTCCTAGCGCTGTTTTGATTTTTGACGGCGACATCAAGGTGTTGGTTGACCCGGGCTCAAACGCCAAAGCGCTATTGGAGGCCTTGAGAAAAGAAAAAATCAAGCCCGCTGACATTGATATTGTTTTTTTAACACACTATCATTTAGACCATTTGCTCAACATTCGCCTTTTTCCCACCAACGACATTTATGATGGCGACACTATCAGCCGCGGCGATAAGATTATCAGCTTTGCGGGCGGCAAATTGCCCAAAACCAATATCAGAATTATCAAAAACCCCGGCCATGCCTACGAACATTGCTCGCTCTTGGCGCAAACCGCCAAAGGAAAGGTAGCGGTGGCCGGTGATGTTTTTTGGTGGTGGAACGAGCAGAAAAAAAATTACGCCCGCCAGAAACTGCTCAAACAAAAAGATCCTTTCGTGAAAAACAAACTGGCCCTACTGCAAAGCCGCAAAAAGCTTTTAGCCCTGGCCGACTATATCATCCCCGGCCACGGCAAAATGTTTAAGGTTCCGGGGGCAGACCTCTAACAACTTTTTATAAATGGTGGCTTTTCCTCAACATAAGAGAGGTCTGCCCCCCAATTATGGCGAAAAAAAATATCCAAGATAATAAAAATAGAGGCGAGGCCGCAGTCTATCAATCAAAGGGCGGAAAAGCTCGGCTTGATGTTAAATTAGAAAAGGAAACTGTCTGGCTTGCTCAAAAGCAGATAGCCGAGCTTTTTGATTCAGAGAGAAGCGTTATTACGAAACACCTTAAAAATATATTTGAAACCAAGGAGCTAAAGGAAAATTCAGTATGTGCAATTTTTGCACATACTGCCGAAGATGGAAAAACATATAAAACAAAGTTTTACAATCTTGCTGTGATTATTTCAGTTGGCTATCGCGTTAATTCAGCCAGAGCCACGCAATTCAGAATTTGGGCGACAGGGGTCCTAAAAGAGCATTTAGTGGCGGGCTACACCATAAACCAGAAAAGATTGCTTGAACAAAAAGATAAATTGGCTGAACTGCAAAAAGTTATTCAGATGATTCAGGCAAAGTCGCAAAACTTGCTTTTGGATGGCCAAGCCCAAGAATTACTAAATATTATTTCAGATTATTCCAGCTCTCTTTCGTTATTAAATCAATATGATGAAGGCAAGGTCACTTTGATAAAAAGTAAAAAAGCAAAATTTATTTTAACTTATGACAGCGCCATTACGATTATAAATGGGGTGAAAAATAATCTTTTAGCGAAAAAACAAGCCAGCGATTTTTTTGGCATTCAAAATAGCGAGCAATTCAAAGGGATTATCGGCGCTTTATATCAATCTTTTGGCGGCAAAGAATTATATGGCAGTTTGGAAGAAAAAGCGGCCAATTTGCTTTACTTGGTTATCAAAGACCACCCTTTCGTTGACGGCAATAAAAGGATTGCTTCAATATTTTTTATTTACTTTTTGGAACGCAATAATTTTTTGAGAAAAGCCAGCGGCGAAAAGAAAATAAACGACAACGCCCTAACCGCTTTGGCGCTGTTGACCGCCGTAAGCGAGGCAAAAGAGAAAGAAATAATCATTAAAGTAATAACCAACTTGTTAAAGGGTTAATTTTTATGACAAAGTTTTTAATTATTTCTGGCAGCCCTCGTCCGGGCAATACCGAGTTTATTTTGAAAAAAATATTCGCGGCCATAAAAAGCGAGAAAGAGTTAATTTTATTGCGGGAATTGAATATCAACCGTTGTAAGGGTTGTTTGAGTTGCGATAAATCAAAAAAATGCGTCCAACAAGACGACATGCAAGCAATCTATCCGAAAGCGCGGGCGGCTGATGTTTTAATCATTGGCACGCCCAATTATTTTAATAATGTGAGCGGTTTGCTTAAAGATTTTATTGACCGAACAGTTCCTTTTTTCTATGAAGGTGAGGCAAGCGCTCTAAGGGGCAAAAAAGTATTTTTTATCGTGGTGGGTGGCGGTGAAGTTGAAAATTCCCAACCTGTTGTTGAGATATTGCAGGATTTTGCTCAAATCCATGGTATAAAAACTATAGGCAGCCATTGTTTTAAGGCGCAAAATGCTAATGACATCGCCGAGAGCCCTGAAATATCAGAAGAAATTAAAAAGATTATCAAAGAAATAAAATCTTAAAATGAAATTGAGCTATCCAATTATTGATTTGCATACGCATTTGAGAAGTGATATTGCCAAACATACTAAAATCGCCAAAGAGAGCGGCATTGATCTTGTAGTTTATATGGCTAACAGCCAACTGCCGCTGGACAGCTTGAAAAGAGTTAAGCAGTCATTAGCGGCCAAGCGATATTGCCAGGCCTTGCCGGTGGCCGCTATCACTAAAAATTTAGCGGGCAAGGAATTAGTTGATATTGATAAAATCAGGCCGTGGGTGGCTGGGTTCAGCGATGACGGAGAATATTTAGCGGATTTGAAATTGTTGGCTGCAATTTTGAAAAAAGGCGTGTTGGTGATGGCGCACTGTAGTCCGGAGTATGAGGTTGGCGTAAAAAAGCTCTATCTTGAAACAGAATTTATCAAAAGATATTTAGCGGTGCTGGAAAAAACTGGCGGTAAATTGCACATTCAACATATCAGCCAAAAATCCAGTGTTGACTTAATCAGGCAAGCCAAGAAACACGGCTTAAAATTTACCTGCGAAACCTGCCCGCATTACTTCACTTACACAGCCGCGGATTTAGATGTAAAAGTTAATCCACCATTAGGTTTGGCGGAAGATGTTGTGGCGATTAAACAGGGTTTGATTGACGGTACCATTGATGCGATTGCCAGCGACTACGCGCCCCAGCCGCGGCTCGTTGGTATTGCCGGCTTTCGTTCATTTCTGCCGCTTTGTTATGGTTTGGTATTACAAGGAGTTTTGTCAGAAAATCAGTTAAAAGAAAAACTATTTTTAAACCCTAAAAAAATTATTGAAAGCGGAGATTCCAAAATAAAATTTAAATTTATAAATGGATAAAATAATAGTTTTAGATTTCGGCGGGCAGTATTGCCACCTTATAGCCAGAAGAATCAGAGATTTGGGCGTTTATTCGGAAATTTTGCCTTGCAATACCAGCCAAGAAGAATTATTGAAAATTAGCGATTTGAAGGGAATGATTTTTTCCGGCGGGGCGGCCTCGGTGTATGATGCTGACTCTCCAAAGTGCGCTAAGGAAATACTTGATTTAGGCATACCGATTTTGGGCGTTTGTTATGGCCATCAATTAATCGCTTTTTTGCAAGGAGGAGAAGTAGCTTCTGGCCAGGCGGGTGAGTATGGCTTGACTGAATTAAATATCAAAAAAGAAAGTTTTTTGTTAGCTGGCTTGCGGAACATAGAACAGGTTTGGATGAATCATAAAGACATTGTAAAAAACTTGACGGCCGCTTATTCTGTTGTTGCTGAAACCCGGGATTCTGCTATAGCTGTTTTTGAAAACAGAGCGGAAAATCTTTATGGGGTTCAATTTCACCCGGAAGTTAGCCACACGGAATGCGGCAACAAAATTTTTGAAAATTTTGTTTTTAATATATGTATGGCGAAAAGGGGTTGGAATGTAGAAAATATTTTAGAGAATATTATTTACGAAGCGAAAGAAAGAATAGGAGACAAAAGAGCCATTCTTGGCTTGTCGGGAGGGGTTGATTCTTCAACTGTCGCTGTTTTGGTGGAGAAAGCAATCGGCAAGAATTTAACGGCTGTTTACGTGGACACTGGCTTGATGAGATACAAAGAAACCGAATTTATTGAAGAAACATTTTCCAAGTTTAACTTAAATCTAAAAATCGTCAGGGCTGGCGAAAGATTTTTTTCAGCGCTAAAAAACATAGACGACCCGGAAGCCAAAAGAAAAATTATCGGCAAACTGTTTATTGATATTTTTGAAGAGGCCGCCAAAGCGGAGAGGGCTGATATTTTAATTCAGGGCACGATTTATTCTGACAGGATAGAAAGCGGGGTTACCCAGCACTCTTCCAAAATAAAATCGCATCATAATGTTGGCGGGCTTCCAGAAAAAATGAACTTGCAGGTTTACGAACCCCTCCGTGATTTATATAAAGATGAAGTTAGGAAAATCGCTAAAGAATTAAATCTGCCACATGAAATAATCCACCGCCAGGTTTTCCCAGGGCCTGGTTTGGCAATAAGAATGCTTGGAGAAGTTACGCCCGAGAAAACAGAAATTGTCAGAAAAGCCAGCTATATTGTTGAGGAAGAACTTAAAAAAGCCGGGCTTTATGACAAGATTTGGATGGCTTTCGCGGTTTTGTTGCCTATAAAAAGCGTGGGCATTCAAGGCGATGAAAGAAGCTACAAATATCCGGTGGTGGTAAGGATAGTTGAATCAAAAGACGCCATGACTGCCAATTTTGCTAAAGTTCCCTATGATGTATTAGAAGCTATTTCCACTAAAATAACCAATGAAGTAAAAGAAGTAAACAGGGTGGTTTACGATATTTCCAACAAGCCCCCAGCCACCATGGAATGGGAGTAGGGGCTATCGTAAATATAAAAAAATGTATAACCCTACCAAGCCCTACTTGACTTTAGTGCTTGCGGGTATTAAAATGGCTGTAATACAAAGTATTACAAATATATGAGACAAATAATAAACATTTCATTGCCCAAAACAATGGCCAGCACAGTGGAGAAAACCGTTAAACAAGGAAATTACGCCAGCAAAAGCGAATTTTTTCGCGACCTATTGCGCATGTGGTTGGAAGGTAAAATAGGCAAAGAGCTGGCTCAAAGCCGTGAAGAGCTGATGGCCGGCAAGGGGAAGGTTCTGTCTTCTTTGAGCGAACTGCGATAAATTTTGTTTTATGAAAATAGTTTATTCCAGCAAGTTTGCAAGAGAATATCGCAAATTATCGTTAAAAGTTAAAGAGCTTGCTGAAATTAAAGAAGAAATTTTTAGAGCAAATCCCTTTGATTATTCTCTGGAAACTCACAAATTAAAAGGCGGGTTGAAAGGTTTTTGGTCTTTTTCAATCAATCAAAAGTTTCGCATTATTTTTGAGTTCGTCAATAACAATGAAATTTGGTTTCATTCAATTGGCGACCATGCGATTTACAATCTTTGGGACTAAAAGGCATTTTTTTATGAACAGAGATGAAATTATTAAGAATTGCCGAATTTTATTGGTGGCTTATCAAAATGGCGAGTTGGGGCAAACAAAAATGCCCGAAGAGAGCCACCCGGTATTTGCTGATAACGAGATAGAGGAGCGGCTGGGGTATTTTACCTTGCCCATGGCCTTGAATTATCAGCGCGACAGCTACAAGCTTTGGCAAGCGGCCTTGGCAACTTATAATGACCAAGCCACTAAAAAGGTTTTTTCTTTAAGCGGGGCCGCAGTCATGAATTCAGTGGATTTGCGAGAGTGTTTAACAAAATATAAGCTGGCTTTACAGCCCAATAGGCACATTGAAATTTGGCAAAAAATCGCCAAAACAATTTTTCAAAAATGGCAAACGCTGGAAAATTTGTTGCAAGCCGCCAATTATGATTTTTTAAAATTGCGAGATATAATTCAAAAGGATTATCGCCAAGGGTTTCCTTATTTATCCGGCCCGAAAATTTTCAATTACTGGAGTTTTATTATTGGCGCCTATGGCCAAGCGCCTCTGGTTAACAGAAATTTTATTGAAATAGCGCCTGATACCCACATCACTAAATGCTCGGTTATACTGGGAGTAATTAGCGAAAACGAGGCGCAAAAATTGTCCAAAAGCCAAATCTCCCAAAAGTGGCGCGAACTGCTTGACGACTCGGGCATCGCCCCGATTGACCTGCACCCTCCACTCTGGTTTTGGAGCCGCAACGGGTTTATCTTCAAACTTAAGAATAACGGTGGGTCGTTCCCCGTAAGTTTAGAAATTAAAACAAAATAAATTTTATGTATAAGGAGGGGGAAAAACCATTTATAAAAGGCAATGATAGTGAGTTGCTTGAAAGCGAAAGAATAGGAAAAGCGGGAGCCGATTCAAAGGTGTCGCGGATTAGCAAAATTGAATCTTTGCCCATGGTTTCTAAAGAATATGATGCCTTGCAAAGAGGACACTCTTTGTCTGCTGAACAAATGATAGACATATTAAATCGATATAGGGAAGATACGCGAAAAGCAGCTTTATTGCTTGAGAGTAATCCAAACCCGCTTAATGAAAAAGTTTTTCTTAAATCCGGCAGAAAAAATGAAAAGTGGTCATTGTCTTATATTGTTGTGTCCCAAGGAGAAGTTTTATGTAAAAATGACGATGGCATTATTTGCGTGGAGGGTCAGGATTGTATTGCCGGGCCAACCTATGGAGATGTCCGCAGTTTGTCGTCCGATGGTGATATTCTTGTTTTGTCGGGTCTGATGTTTTGTATAAGTGAAGGTAACTTGCGGAGGTTGGGTCAGTATATAAACAAAGAATTAAAAACAAATTTTTTGCTATTTCCATTGAATGTAAAACCAAAAATAGATCGTCAGAGAAAAACTGTTTATATGTATATCACTGACTTGGGCGGCGATTTATATTATTCCTATCGCAAGTCGTTAACAAATGAAGAGCAAGTTTATTGATTTTTTATATCACTTGACAAATGTCGTTACTAAATGTATAGTGGGATT
>Ga0210019_1001498_pt1:0-10000 | contig 24741 bp, 13 predicted proteins | sample CryGeyCG2114_020_2_FD_183969 | JGI IMG/M metagenome (GOLD analysis project Ga0210019, IMG submission 183969) | Groundwater microbial communities from aquifer - Crystal Geyser CG11_big_fil_rev_8/21/14_0.20 (SPAdes) (version 2) | ecosystem: Environmental > Aquatic > Deep subsurface >...
AGTCGGATCTTTTCTTTGAAAAATCAACACCTATTGTTATCATGGTTAAGTCCTCCTCTTTAGTTTACTTCTCTCACCCCGAGTTTACCTCGGGGCGAGGAGGACGCAATTATTCATTTTAACTGAGCCCTTCGATGTCATGCTGAGCGAAGCGCCGCCTTTGGCGAGACTCGCCACGCTGTATGGCGGTCGGGCTCAGAATGACACGTTTTGAGCTTAAGTCAGTGCCATTTTCGTTTAACGAACTTCAGGTGCTTACCCCAAGCTGTACACCTAAAAAATCGCCACTGTGGCGACTTATTAGAACTTATTAGTATAAATTATTACATCTTATAATCATTTTAAAACAATTTATTGAAAAAAGTAGACTCCTCAGCTAAAATAACGCCATTTCCTGAAAGCTTTCTTATTGAAGGAGAGTCTTAGATTTAACATGAAATCCAACGTGTTCTTAAAGCGCACCATTGCTTTGTTTTTGCTCGTCACTTTTACCTCCGTCGAAACTTTTGCTCCTCACACAAAAGCGGCTACTCAGCTTCGCACAACCCCGCGTTTTTCTCACGTGGAGACAATGGCACTCGTCAATCAACTGGGACCCGAAGAAACCAAGGATCTTCTAGGAGACAACGTTTCCGAACGAAACCGAGATTTCGATATCCGGCCGCAAAGAAATGTCTTTACCAAGAAGCCATTTAGTTTCCGTTCCGAGTTACGTCACTTAGCTGCTCAAAAAACTCCAGAAGAATGGTATGCCGTTGCCGAAACCATTCGAATCAATGCAACCATTGTGATAAATGATCGACCCTATCAAGTTCATCAATTAGCAGAAGACATTCATATTGCCGAAAAGCCGGAAGATATTTTGGTCACTTTAATTTCTGTTGGGCTTCGTCAAGCGCCCTATTACAGCGGTTGGCTTTTGGGGACACTGGTAAACTTGATTCAACATCAACAGGCTTTCGTTCTTGGTTTAACCAGGGGGCTTCATTTAACAGCGTCGACTTCTAATTTTGCTTCCTCTGAAGCAGACGGTCTGAAGCCGCCGCCGCTTCGTTTAACCGAATGGCGCTCGGAACAAAGGCAGCATGCTGAAGCTCATGCCGCGGAATGGTATGCCATTATGAATCGAGTGAAGCCCGGTGTCTTTGTCAGGCTGCGCGGTATTTTATATAAAGTAATTGAAGTTAAAAGTGATAAGACGACACGTTTGACACCTTCTCAAATTCCAGTCGTGCTTGGTGCTGTGAGCGGTGCCGAATCGTACCAAACGGTGAGCATGGGCGAAATAGTTTATGGGGTGCAAACAGACGCTGTTTCAATCATGAATCTTGGTTTAGCGGATGATCGAGACTTATCAGAGCGTTCGGAATTAAGAGAAGTTAATGCTGATGAGGGAGCGCTTCGAAGGCTTTTAGAAAATGTGATAAGCGCTCGTCAAAAGCTGAAAGAAGCCGAAGCAGAAAGAAAAAAAGGAACGCGCAGCTCACGGCATCTTTTGGATTTGGAAAGATCTTATTTTGATGCGGCACGGGCATTGATTTCAGGCGACAGAATTGAGGCCGTTGCTTTAGAAGACGAAAGTGTTATCAAGCGCATTCAAGCCGGTGATTGGCTTATTTCTGCCGAAAGTTCGCCCAGAAGTCCGGATTTATTGTTAGTCATCGGCAAAAGCGATCTGGGCGGAATCCGTTTTTTGCGTTTAAGAACAAACAATGCGGGCGTTCTTCGCCATGGCGAAAGAGCCGAAACAAAAGTACTCACCTACCGGGGAAATTTGCTTCATCGATTTGATTTAGTTAGGCAGCATTCGGCGAGATCAAAAACTGCAACATCCGGCACACCTGCCGAAGCTCACGTTCCGGCACAAGAGAAGAAGCCGCAGCCCTCGGGCAGGCTTTTGCAAAGAATCGGTCATGTGATTCCGCTGCTGGATAAGCGAATCGCACAAGGCAAACGTTTTAGAACACAAGGCGCTCTTGCGCAGGTGCTTCGCATGAGATCTAAGGTTTTAACACAGTTGCGGAATGCGAGCCCAGAGGTCGATGGCCGGATAAAGCAACTCGTTCAACCAGCGGACACCCTGAACGATGTTATCTCGCCGGCATTTGCAAAAAAAATAGAAGCCGCTGTTGAATCAATGGATCGATTGATAGAGCAAGGCGCGAGATTTAACCTACAAAAAAAAATGGCTGCTGCCATTGGCGTCACGGAGGCAGTTTTATCACAAATGAAGCATCATAGCAGTGAAGCGGCAGATCGAATCAATCGATTGCTGACATCGTTACCCCGATCAACGGTTTCATCTTCTCCTGCTGATTTGTTAAATGGTATTCACTTAAATGGTCAAGATCAAGCAGAACAACCGACTTTACCGAATTTGGAAAGTTTATCTGCCCCCTACGCCCCAACCTTCCATAGAGGCACAGATGATTCTTCAATGAAAGGGTTGGGACAGCCCTTGAATCCTATCGATTCAAGGACTGCTCCGAACGAAAATGCAATCCATTTTCGGTCAGAGCCGTCCTCGTCTACCGATAGAGGCGAGGAAAGGAAGGCGAGGGCCGAATTGCGCCAAACCCGACCCGACGATTTTGGCACTATCGGCTCCTCATCGCCAACCGCGCTTCGGGCCGCCCCAACCTCCCATAGAGGTACAAGCAATCCTTCAATGAATGGGTTGGGACAGTCCTCGCTCACCGATGAAAATAAATCAAGGAAGGCGAGGGCCGAATTGCGCGTTGAAAACGAAAGAGGCAAAATCCAAACTTACTCTTTAGACAAGAAAAATCCGTCGCTGATTATCATTCAATTTCTATCCGGAGAGCAGGTAACCCTTAAAACCAAGAAAAAAAGAAATGGGAACCGCATCACTGTGAGATTAATTGGGGAGGATTCATTTTTTCGTTTTGCCGAACAGCCGGACGGTGAATTTAAGGAGATTCGGGGTTCACAAGCAAGGCCTTTTTCAATACGGCCAAATGTCACTTATCATTTTAACTCGCGGACTAGAGTTCCGCAAAAATCATTTAAAGTAACTATGCTTGAGAGTCTTTCAGATAGTTTTCAAGTGACGGTTGAAGTTGATCAGTCCGCCACCGTTCAAGTCAAGCCGGTTCCGATCACGCAGCGCCGCCAAAAAGTGCGCCGTCCATCGAATGTGAGGAGAAATCAACGCTCTGAATTACGCATTGAGAATGATAGAGATAAGATTCAATTTCTGAATGACCCGGCTTTCGTTAAGGCCTTGTTTGAAAGCGATGTTTTAACTGAGCAAGAAAAGACAGCCATTCATCCGTGGCTAGGGGTTGATGAAACGGGGAGTCGTGATCTCCCTCCTTTCGAAGAAGATCTAAAACGTGTGGCACAGAAATTAAATCTTAATATCGGTGATTTGCGTAACACGGCTGCGCAACAGGCCATTTTCCACGCTGAAAGATTTTGGCGTGAATGGAAAGAAGCGGATGGGTTGCGTTCAGAACTGCGAAGCGTACGAAAAAAAACGAGTGACGCGCCTAGTCTCGGAACCCATGCTCGTCAAATACTGGCAAGCGCACCGCAGAAAATCACACTCACCGTACAGAATTTCTTAGGTATTCACATGATGCCTTCTATTAAAATTGTCAAATTAGCCACCCACCCATTTTTTAACAAAATGGAAATATTAGTAGAGCGCGAGGGGTTTGGACCTGTGTCAGCACGTGATTTTATACAGGTTGCTCGTCTTGATTCTAAAAAGGATTCTGAAGTGACGTTTACATTGAACCCCAGCGGTGAGGAAAATGAATTAGCGCAAGCCGTCTTTATCTTGGCGATCAAACGTTTAATCGAAGATGAACATTTCGGTGAAAGTTTGACGAAGGATGACAGAGCCGAATACCCACAAACGGAAACCGAAACCATCGTCAAAGAATCTGAAGCACGCGTTAAGCATATGTTAACCATGACGGAGGAAAGGCATCAAACGGCAGATGATTTACCGGTCAGCACTCAAATACATTCGGAATTTAGAATGGCCATGGTACAAATAACTGGCCGATTGCCTATACCGAGCGAAGGAATCCGACAAGCACTTCAAGCGCGGTTGATGCCGGTAACACGAAAACTCGCTCAGAACCAAGTGATCGGTATTTTGCCTCATTTGGGCCGTGTGCCGGATTTAGTCACATCTGTTGTGAATAATTTGGATGCCGGTAACCGCGTTGTCATTTTTGTGGGGACCAAAAGGGAAGCCGAAAATCTAGAGCCATTTTTCCCTGTCGATTTATTAAAGAAAGGACAAATTGTCATCACCACACAGGTAAATGTTCAAGAAATTAGCCGGGGACAAAAAGTGGAACTTGTTGCGTTCGGTTTGCCGGAAGATGGCGCCTATGCAGATCGAGTCAGCAAATTAATTGGTCGAGAAATTCCGGTAGTCAAAAGAATTGCTTCCATCGATCAAATTGAAGAAGATCTTGGGTTAGTAGGCATTGCCGAGAATTTGCGCTCAGAACTCAGAACCCGCTGGAGACAAGCGATTGCAGCGTAGTAGTAGGGACGGTTCTCGCCAAAAATAAGCGAGGCAGAACCGTCCCTGTTAATCTTGGGGTCAGACCCTCCCGGGTCTGACCCCAGTATGCTCCGCTTCAATCACGGTATGGATCCCGCCGCGGACATAAAAATCACCGGCTACTTTCATATAACGGGGTTTGAGAGCTTCGAGCAAATCATCCAGGATTTTGTTCGTAACTGCTTCGTGGAAATGGCCTTCATTCCTGAAAGACCAAAGGTAAAGTTTAAGAGATTTTAATTCCACACAAAGCTCATCCGGCGTATATTCAATTCGAATCGTCGCAAAATCAGGCTGGCCTGTTTTGGGGCATACGCAGGTAAATTCCGGGCACTCAAAGCGGATCATATAATCCCGATCCGGCTTAGGATTAGCAAAGATTTCCAGCTGTTTGGTCGGTTGTGTCGGCATGGAGAGGATTGTAGCAAAAGAGGGTCTTTTTTGCTATGATTGAGTTTATCTGAAACAAAGTACCGAGCACGGAGAACAAAAATTTAAAAGTGATCCTGCGTGGGGTCAGACCCTCCTGGGTCTGACCCCTTTTGTATGCCACAAGACCTTAAACGTTATCACAGACAGTATTTATACCGCCCGATCGGTGAAGAAGGTCAAAGAAAACTCTGCGCCTCACGTGTCACCGTCATCGGTTGCGGTGCGCTCGGAACCATTATTGCCAATACACTGGCGCGTGCCGGTGTAGGTTTTATCCGCATTGCCGACCGCGATTTTATCGAGCCTAATAATCTCCAGCGGCAAGTCCTCTTTGATGAAGAAGCAATTGCCAAAAATCTCCCAAAAGCTATCGCGGCGTCTGAGCGTATTAAAAAAATCAATTCTCAAATTGTCACCGAACCAATCGTAACCGACGTCAATTTCACCAATATTGAAAATTTGATCCGTGATGTGGATTTGGTGATGGACGGAACCGATAATTTTGAAACGCGTTTCTTGATTAACGATGCTTGTGTGAAACTCGGAAAACCTTGGGTGTACGCGGCTTGTATCGGGAGCCAAGGGCTTACGATGACCGTGATTCCTCAGAAAACACCTTGTTTACGCTGTGTTTTTGAAACACCGCCGCCGGCTGAAATGTCTCCCACTTGTGACACAGCGGGTATCCTGGCGCCGGCCGCCAATGTTGTAGCGTCTTTGGCCTGCACGGAAGCCATTAAATGGTTAAGCGGTAATCAGAAAACGATCTCAAAGAATCTCTATAGTTTTGACGTCTGGAACCGTGAAGCCAAAGCATTAAAACTCGGAAAATGCGAACCAAGACCTGATTGTCCCTGCTGCGGACAGCGCGAATGGGCCTATCTCAAGGGGAGTGAATCTTTGCGTGCTGCGGTTCTCTGCGGCCGGAATTCCGTTCAAATTATGTCGGGAAGCGCCAAATCAAAGGTTAATTTTGATCATTTATCGGAAAGACTTGAAAAAATAGGCAAAGTTTCGTTTAATAGGTTTATGCTGCGCGCCGAAATCGACGGTTTTGATTTAACTGTTTTCGAAGACGGCAGAACGATTATTAAAGGGACAAGCGATTTGGCGCAGGCAAAGACGATTTATGCAAAGTACATAGGTATGTGATACTGTATAGGGTTTTATTGGTAATCCCGCGCGCATTAAAAAACAATACGCTGGGATGGCTCAGGTAATTAGGGACGGTTCTTCTTCTCAGTCAAACAACACGCCGGATCCGGCATGCAGTGCGGCGGGCGCAAGAAGAACCGTCCTTGATGACGAGCAAAAGGATATTATGACCCAAACAATTTTAACCAAAGAAGGTTTTGAAAAACTACAAAAAGAGTTACTGCATCTCAAAGGACGAAAGCGGATTGAGGCGGCTAAACATTTGGAAGAGGCGCGTGCTTTGGGTGATTTGAGAGAGAACTCCGAGTATGAGACTGCTAAACACGAAAAATCAAAATTAGAAGCACGTATTCAGGCGCTTGAAAACAAATTAGCCAATGCGAAGATTGTTGATAAATCAGAAGTTCGTACCGATAAGATTTTCTTTGGCACAATGGCTGAGCTCAAGAATCTAAAAACAGGTGATAAGGTCACTTTTAGTTTTGTAGCAGCTGATGAAGCTGATATTGCTCAAGGTAAGATTGCGATTACCTCGCCCATCGGTCAGGCGCTTTTAGGTCATAAAGTAGGTGATAAGGTGGATGTGAAGGCGCCGGCAGGGGTCATTCCTTATCAAGTGCTTAAGATTAAAGCAGCGGAATAGAAGTGGTTTAGTAAGTTTTCGAATCCGTGTCATTCCCGCATGCTTTAAGCGGCACATGCTTTCATTAAATATCTTAAAATATCTTATTGAGAGCAGTGCCGCACTTAACAACCGATTAACATTAAATCGGAAGTTAAGTGCGGGAATCTAAGATCCCCGACACTTTCGGAGAAGAACATCAAGTTCTTCCCGAAAAGTGCTCCGCGCATGAGCGCGAGTGCAAAGACATTCGGGGATGACACGAATGCAAAGTGATTGGTAAATATTTTTTAGGTGGTTTTAAAAAAAATGACTCAAGTGAACCTAAAACAAGCCGAAAAATTATACGCAATGCATCTCAAAAGGTTGCCACTTTTATTTGCAATTAGCTTCATATATATACTACTAAGCAGTTCTTTGTCATATGCAAGCCCGGTTATGAAATTAAAAAGAGGGATTGTGAATGTCCTGACGTCACCGGGTGAGATAGGGAAATACGCCCTTAAAACAACCCTTGAGGCAGAACCAGATTATCTGGGGCCGGTTTATGGTGTTTTTTATGGCATGCCCAAGGGCTTTGGATATGGAGCAGTCCGCTTTATTTCAGGCTTTATTGACTTTTTCACCTTTTATTGGGAAAAACCAGCTAATTGGGAACCGCTGATACCTGTTGAACCATTCACTTTTAAAGAAACCAGCCTGGAATAACTAAACCTGGTACTCAATTGTCTTCCTGGGCTCAGACCCAGTCAGCCAGAGGTCCGATCCGTCCTCCGGCGGAGAGGGTCTGAGCCCACATTATTTTTCCCTTATTTTCACTTGACATTGATTAGGTGAAAACATAGAATGACGTCCCTTTCAAGAAGAGGGTGTGTCAACATTCTCTGTCGAGAGAGTATTTGATCTGAATCATTTCAAACGTTTTTTTACATAATTTGCATATGATCAACAGGCACGTCTTGTCTAAAAAGACGATTGCCTGTTTTTGTTCTTTCACAAAGTTCGGAATTGTGTGAGGGTCTACGTCACCGAAGTCGATTCATCGTTTGTCTTTGATAAACGATGTTTCACAAATTCTTTTCGGAGAGTTTGATCCTGGCTCAGAACGAACGCTGGCGGTGTGGATAAGGCATGCAAGTCGAACGGACTTTCTAGCTGTTTCGGAAAGTTAGTGGCGCACGGATGCGTAATACGTGGTTAATTTGCCTTTGAGATCGGGATAACCCGTCGAAAGACGAGCTAATACCGGATGTGACCACAGATACTGCGGTATCAGGGGTAAAAGCTGGGGACTACGGCGAAAGCCGTTGCCTAGCACTCAAAGATGAGATCACGGCCTATCAGGTAGTTGGTGAGGTAATGGCTCACCAAGCCTATGACGGGTAGCTGGTCTGAGAGGATGGTCAGCCATACTGGAACTGAGACACGGTCCAGACTCCTACGGGAGGCAGCAGCCGAGAATCTTCCGCAATGGGCGCAAGCCTGACGGAGCGACACCGCGTGTAGGATGAAGGCCTTCGGGTTGTAAACTACTGTCACTTGGAAAGAAACTCACGGCGGTGAATAACCGCAGTGACTGACGGTACCAAGAGAGGAAGCCACGGCTAACTCTGTGCCAGCAGCCGCGGTAATACAGAGGTGGCGAGCGTTGTTCGGATTAACTGGGTGTAAAGGGTATGTAGGCGGCTTGGAAAGTTGGATGTGAAATCCTATTGCTCAACGATAGAATTGCATTCAAGACTACTGAGCTAGAGTGTGAGAGAGGTAAAGGGAATTCCCGGTGTAAGGGTGAAATCTGTAGAGATCGGGAGGAACACCAGCGGCGAAGGCGCTTTACTAGCTCGCAACTGACGCTGAATATACGAAAGCATGGGTAGCAAACGGGATTAGATACCCCGGTAGTCCATGCCGTAAACGATGTTCACTAGGTGTTGGCTCCGTTTCATTCGGGGTCAGTGCCGTCGCTAACGCATTAAGTGAACCACCTGGGGAGTATACTCGCAAGGGTGAAACTCAAAGGAATTGACGGGGACCCGCACAAACGGTGGAGCATGTGGTTTAATACGACGATACGCGTGGAACCTCACCCAGGCTTGACATGCACAGGAAATCCTTATGAAAGTAGGGACCTCCTTCACAGGACCTGTACACAGGTGTTGCATGGCTGTCGTCAGCTCGTGTCGTGAGATGTTGGGTTAAGTCCCGCAACGAGCGCAACCCCTATCCTTAGTTGCTAACGGGTCATGCCGAGAACTCTAAGGAGACTGCCAGTGATGAACTGGAGGAAGGTGGGGATGACGTCAAGTCAGTACGGCCCTTACGCCTGGGGCTACACACGTGCTACAATGGCCGGTACAATGGGCTGCCAAACCGCAAGGTGGAGCTAATCCTGAAAACCGGTCCCAGTTCGAATTGAAGGCTGCAATTCGCCTTCATGAAGCTGGAATCGTTAGTAACCCCGTATCAGCCACGACGGGGTGAATACGTTCCCGGGTCTTGTACACACCGCCCGTCAAGTGATCCGAGTTGATTGTACCCGAAGTAGGCTGTCTAACCGCAAGGAGGACATCTGCGAAGGTATGGTTAATGAGGAGCACTAAGTCGTAACAAGGTAACCTTACCGGAAGGTGAGGTTGGATCACCTCCTTTCTAAGGTGCTTAAAAAGCACAACAAACTCTGGCGTAGGCCCTCACACAATTCCAATTTTTTGGTACTGATCGAACGGACTTAATGGTGCGTTTGGATCGGTGGTCTCCCAACCATCCCAACAAAGCGTCAGGTTGGGAATGGTAATTGCGAGAGTTCGAATTGGGCCCTTACCAATTACCTAGTTACACAAGATAAATAGGTACCATTGATACGGGGGCCCGTAGCTCAGGTGGTTAGAGCACTGTGCTGATAACGCAGGGGTCAGTGGTTCGAATCCACTCGGGCCCAGTATGCTAAAAAGTCAGGGCAGCTGGGAGAGCACCTGCTTTGTCCGCCAGAAAAAAGGCGAGATTCGCAGGTTCGCAGAACTTATTGACATTGAACCCTATTGAGGGGGCGTAGCTCAGCTGGGAGAGCGCCTGCTTTGCAAGCAGGAGGTCATCGGTTCGATCCCGTTCGCCTCCAGAGTGGCGCTGTTCGGACGGATTTCGCCAGACTTTTTCAGCCAGAGGACTGATCCGTCCTCCAGCGGAGGCGAACAAGCAGGGGGTTAGGAGTTCAAATCTTCTCAGGTCCAATCAAATATAAGATC